>Ga0209953_1000012_pt1 | contig 114890 bp, 117 predicted proteins | sample SalPonred_H2O_MG_FD_185713 | JGI IMG/M metagenome (GOLD analysis project Ga0209953, IMG submission 185713) | Salt pond water microbial communities from South San Francisco under conditions of wetland restoration - Salt Pond MetaG... | ecosystem: Environmental > Aquatic > Non-marine Saline and...
GTATAACTGCTTGATCATCAGGATTTAGACGTAATAATCTTCCAATTCTTTGTGAACTCTTACGCTCATTGCCATAAGAATGAAGAATCAAACCTTGCCTAAGATTAGGTATGTTTATACCTTCACTCAATTGCAATACACAACTTAATTCTTTTATCTGACCGGTTTTAAACAATTCTAAGTTTTCTTCAGAGCTATCATTTTTACTATGATAACTATGTGAACAAAGCTTATCAGCTTGCTCTTGAGTGTTAGCAAAAATAATAAGCTTATCACCTGAGTTACTAATATGCTTTATAAGTTTTTCAGCATATAACTCTTTACTTTTGTAAGTCATTAAAGCTTTCATTCTCATAATACTGTTTATTTGCTTTTCTTTAGCACTAAATGAATTGTAAAGCCTGTTTGTCCAATAAGCGTAATTATCTTTTTCAGATGTCCAAAAACTAGGTTTAGTTTTTAATTTAACTTCAACATTTTTTATGGTACCTAGTTTAAGTTTATGAACTATTATTTTATAATCATTTAATAAATCATCACCAACTGCTTCATCTACTAAATAAGTATATCTAATTGGACAATACTTAGCAACTAATTTAGCTTTATCAGTATAATGTCTAACTGGTGGTGTACCTGTTAAACCTAATATCAAACCATTGTAATTACTAAGAAAAGCTTCATGGCTTTTTAACAAGCTGTGACATTCGTCAAGAATAACAATATCATAATCTCCAGGATCATGTTTAGATAAACTTATATATGTACTATAGTCTGCATTATATAGCAACTTATCTAGTTTATACTGCTCAGCTTGATTTTTCCATTCTTCAAAAACAGAACGTTTAGGTGCCACAATAAGCACTTTTTTCTTTAATGAACTAAAGTGCTTTTCAATATACATTAAACCTAATCTGGTTTTACCCACTCCTGTACCTAAAGCAACACCACTGCAGCGGTGACCTAAAATGGTACCAAGAGCCTTTTCTTGTACTTGATCTTTAGTCATATATTTTTATTTTATTCATTAAGAACTTTAACAAACTCTAAATTAGCTTGTTGAATAGCTTTAGTTAAAGCTTTAGTTATTCTGCGGCTAAATAAATTTTTATAAAACCATTTTCTTTTACTTAGAGTCTTATATTTTTCTACTTCTTTCCATTCTTCAGTAAATGTATGTTTTATATTTTCATCTTTAAATTTATACAAGCTTTTAAGTATATAATAACCATTTGTAGACACGTGTTCTACATTATACCAAACTTTATTTATAAGTACTTTATCATCAACATTTAATAAAGGTTTATATTTTTTAACTTTTAACCAATCTTTAATAAGTTTACTAAATTCATGATTGTAAATAGATGCTATAGATTCTACAAAATCTATGTAATCCTCATTATATTCATAGTCATCATCTTCATCATCATCTATATAATCTAAAAAAGTGTAAGCACTTAAAACATATATATGAAATTTATTGTGATCTAAAATAAAACCTCTAAACTTAACTTTAGTCATCCAAGTTTCTATACTTTCTATATCAGTTTTAAGATTTTTATATTCAAAATCATCTAAAGAGTTAGAAAATTCTTCAAATTTTTCTAAAATTTTATTTACAAAATTAACTTTATACTTTCCTAAAAGTTTTTCTGGACGTGTATCAGTATACAAGTCTTCATCAAATAATTCTAATTGCATACACTTTTATTTAAATTAAAAAATGTAACGTATAGTATTAAAAGGTAAATGTTCATAATGAAGTTTAGTAAATTCATTTATATACATAGCTTTTAGTTTACGTTTATATCTTATGTTTTCACTACCATACTGAGAAGTTTTACTTTCTTGTATTTCAGGGGCCCACAATAGATTTTCACCAGGTAAATCATTAAGCTTATTATACTCATGTTTACCTTCATTATGAGTTAAAAATATAACTTCACATTTTACATAATCTAAATTCCAACCATATTTAACTGCTTGTTCTTTTACTTGCTCAAATAACTTTTTATAATCATCTAACCAATTTTCATAAACTATTACAGGGCTGTAGTTCAAATGTACTTCATAACCTGCTTCTAAGAACCAAGATACAGCTTTTAACCTTTCAGGTATAGTACTTGTATTAGGTTCTACAATAGCTCTTATATGCTCCGGTATTAAGCTAAATCTAATTCTTATTTTACCTTCTGGGTTAAACTCTAAAAGAGATTCATTTACATACTTAGTAGCAAATGAGCCCATGGCTATAGGATGGTCTTTAAAAAATCCAAATACTTTTTGCCAATCATAATGTTTAGCGTGTAAAGACATATCAGAATTACAACCTATATCATAGGTTATGTATTCAGGATGTGTTTGATTTGGCTTTTTTATGTCTGCAAACCATGAATGATGATCAACTTCAGTAAGTATTTGATGAATATTTGTAGAAACATCAACACCTTCTGTTTTATAACGTTTGCAATAACAGTAACTACAATTAAAACCACAACCCATTATTAGAGTAGGAGTAAGAAAATCAGTAGATCTACCAGAAGGTCTAATAATCATAGACTTTCTAGTAGATTTTTTTATCTTATTCATATTTTTATTTTAAGTTTCCGTATTACAGGCTATTACTATAATTAAAACAACAAATACAACTAATGCCCAAAATACGCCTTCTACTGTATGATATCCCCACATAATTTCTATGTAATTGAATCAAAATTCTTAAGCTCTACGTTTCTATGTTCTGATTTAACAGTACGGTCTGATAAAACAATAGCTCTTTTTAATTCATAGTTTAATAAGTTGTTAGCTTGACCAACTAGTTTACCCATAGCATTTGCACTTGCAACATCTATAGTACCTTTGTCTAGTTTTTCCATTGTTGAGCATATCATAGCAAACATGGATTTAGTATTTACTGGTTTCATATTATTATATTTTATTATTGACTTTTCTTCTCAAAGCTATAACTTTAGCTTTTGTTTTTATAAACTCTACAGGAACCTTAGATTCAGTTAATTCTTGACCCATACGTTCAAAAATACTTTTTGTACTAGTTAAAGCTCCTTTTAAATCACTGCAGTTTTGACAAACATTTGTTTTATGAGTCAATCCGGGAATGTTCTGACATTCATAGGGCTGAACCATATCTTTTAAATCTTTAGTCTTTTTACAGTGTATACAAGTGTATTCTTTTTTTGATTCACTAATCAAACTTAAATAATACTCTTTTACAGATTTATCTGATGTTGCACAATGTGCTATCCATTTTATATACTTAAAAGGAATCTTTTCTAAACTAACATCTTTATACTTAGTGTTTCCTTTAAGCTTGCCATCATGGATCCATACTTTTAAATGTAAATTCATATATAATCATTTTAAATAACCTAATTCTCTAGCTTCTGCTGGAGAATTGTGAATTCTGTTATGACAGCTACGGCATACAGCCATATAAGTTGTAGTATCTAGATATGTAGTAGATCTTTCTTCACCACCTTTGATATGATGGATTTCTGTAGAAAAACCTGAACAACCAGGTAACTTAGCTTCACATAGATTATGCTCATTAAGATATAAAGTACGTATTTTAAGATACTCAACCGTTTCTTTCTGTCTTTTTTTGGATACACGGGGAATCTCTGTTTTGCGTTTTGGTTTTTTAATGTTATTGCTATCATGAGTACTCCAGCAACTTTTGCAAAATTTCAATCCCCCGTGATTTTTCCAAATATACTGTTCAGAGTTACACCCTGCACATATTTTCTTTTTAGCTTGCATAATTAATGCCTATAAAGAGCTAAAGCTTCTTTATCACAAGGAACTAACTTTTGTATTAGTTCTTCATTCTGTAGCTTATTACCCATTTGTGTTACAAATTCCTCACCTTTTTCTTTCCAATGTACATAGATAGCCCAATCATGAATTTCACCACGTTTTGCTACCCATAACAGTTCCTTACCTATATTTTCATTAGTCATATAAAGATCATCAGGTGAGTTTATAGATACACCTACTCTAAATACTGTACCTGACGGTAATAATTCTAATTGTTTTTTATTTAACATATTTCATTGACTTTTGACATTGTTTAAATTTTTAAATTGTTCTTAGCGATGAGTTAGGCAACATTTAGAATATCAATCAAGTCTTCTAAATTGCAGTCGCCATTCCACAAAGAGTATTGTAAACATTTGTCATCTAAAAAAGTAAGTTGGTCATTTATATTAGCAAGTTCTGTATAGTCAAATACATTTACCTTAATACATTTAACAGGCAAGTGTTTTGAGTATTCTTTGCTTACACTTATTTTGTATCGTAAGTTTGCCAATACCCTTTGTTCCAAATCTCTGTATTGTAATTTTAAGTTTTCCATAATAAAACGTTGCCTAACAAAGTGTATAAGCAATAGCCGTTAGGCGTTTTAAATTATTGCAGTTGTTAATATTAAATTTTGTTATTCTAATCAAGGTCAGTGTAGGCTACTACCCATACACAAACCGTAGCACAATACTAAGTTAGCATCGTTAGCATTTGCTGTCTATATTTTTCAGCATCATTTTTACCGTATTTTTTTAAGGTTTCTAAGGCTTTAAATTCTTCGTCATACCCAAGTTTTATTGATGCGGTAACACCTTCTAAATCTGTTCTTATTTCGACATCATAGCTATCATCTTCATTATTGTAATTTAAGGTCAATAAAACTTGTTCGTCGTTTTCTAATTCAATCAATTTCGCAAATTTACTCATTTCGTACATTACCTAACAACGTATATAATCTATTGCTATTAGGGATTTATTTAAACGTTAATTATTATTTATTTTTAAAGTGGTCGAATTTGACCACTTTGCATTTTTATACGCAACATATCATATACAAATCACGTTACCCACCATTAAGAAGTGAGTCTTCGCCCTGTTGAGTGAGTTATCTGCACAATAGTGCAAATATACTTTAAATAAATAATCCATGTTTGTTTATAAGTTCTTCGCATTAATATCTTGCGTAAACAACCTGGTATTAACTAACGTAGAGCTACCAGAACTTTCTCTCTACTACATAGATTATTAGCACCATCTATAAAGCTGAGACCAACATTCTCATTAAACTATTTTGTATAGCTCACTTTATAAATGGTCAAGAAGTAAATATGGGTCTTTCAAGGTTACTGCATTAATGAGAGGTTAACCTTTACCTATAATCTCAATTTAATCAGCTTTACCATTACTTCTTTGCTGTGAACTCCCATAACTATTATTCTGACTTATCACTATACATTCAGTAGTTATCCTATACATTACTGTAAGGTTTTAATATTAAGGCTCAGAGGGTTTGAGTTCCTGTATTCTTGCTAATATTTTTTCATCTTCATCGAAATAATGAATAAAATCTCTATCCGCTTGAGCTTCTTCTAAAGTTTTTCTAGTTTGGCAACAATGCCTTTTACTATTTACTCTAGCATAAGCTCTGTAGTTCGTTTCATTTTTGTATTTTAATGCTTCAATACAAAATGTTTCAGATTTATCTTTTCTATTATGTCCATTGATTCTATTGGTAACAGTTCTTAAATTTTCTATTTTATTGTTAAGAGTATTATTATCAATATGGTCAATTTGAATGGACAAGTCTTCAAAATTACCATTAAAATAAATCCATATTAATCTATGAACCCTGTATCTAACACTTTTAATTTGAGTAATTAAATATTTATGTCCATGTTGTCCTACTTTAGTAGGAGTACCAATGGGTTTATTTGTAGTTTTTCTAATTAAATTACCGTCTTTGTAGTAAAATAAAGACTTTAATTCTTGTTGTGATATACACTTTTTTGCTTTCATATTATTTATTTTATACAAAGATAATAAAAATACACTTATAAAACAAATGTTAAGTGTAATAATGTACAACAAGAGTAGCCATTTTTCAATCTATTGACTACTCTTTCAACCATATCACAATACAGTTGGTACACTTGATAGATTTAATATGTAAGTCCATTTAACACTCTCCACGAGGAATTATACTTGTTACAGTTTATATTCTATCTTTTTTTAGTGAACATGAGGGGATTTCTCCAGCCGTGAAGCACAAGGAATAAGGTTTAACCTATATTTTAATGTTAAAACAACTCTGTTCATTTCCAAGTGGAATATAACTGTGGCAAAGATAATAATCTCCACTGAATCCATACATAATCATATCTTACAATAAACAACGTACACTTGGCTGTACTATAATTCTCCTGTTAGCCTTCAAATTCCTTGAAACTACAGCTTTCATGTAGTGCAGGAGCGTTACTGTTTATCTTCAGCAGAGTTGTTTTAATTTTTTAATTTTAAAGAAAACAACAGCTTCATTTATACTATCTATCTCAACTTTACCAAGGTCTTTAACCTACTGAAGAGTTTTCACTGTTGTTTTATTATTTTAAAGGTTTTCTTCAATCCATTTATTGAAAGATTTTAAATCTTCATACCCTCCAACATAACTACTATCCCCAATATGTTCTCTATATAAAGAAATTAATTCTTCAACTTCCTCTCTATTATACATTTTCTTCTCTACTGGGTGTATTTTAATAGTATTGTGAGAATCTGTTTTGATTTTATACTCCCAATCATAAATAACTTCTCCAAATACTATTGGCTCAACTTCAACCAGCACTTCATCAATACCTCCTGCTTTGCAGTAAGCTTCAATAAATGCTTGAGATGGTTGAGGTAAACTTATACCATTTAAATTTTCTTCAATGGTAATATATTCTTTAGTTAAATCTTTACCTGATTTAATTTTTAAAGAACTATCAGTTGTAGCAATGATTTTTTTACACTCATCTCTCTGTCTTTCAAATGTAAAATCAATTTTATTGCATTTGTAGGTGATAGGTGTATCGGAGGATAAGTACAAAAACCAATCACCTTCTTCAATCTTTTCATCTGTTATGATATAAAGCTCAAAAGGTTGTATGTGAAATCCATAAGACTTATCATCTTTAAATGCGTCTTTATTTGGTTGCAACTTTATTTCAAAAGAATTATCTTCCAAATTGATTAACTTACACATATTACCTCTTTCAGTAGGCAACATAATTACCTTTGCTTTAATACAAGGTTTATCCTTATACATTATTATTTTAGTATTCGTTTCCATATTGTTTAACTTTACTTTGTTAATAATTTGTTTATTTAGATTCCTCTCTTTTAGCTTTTGCTAATTCTTCAAAGTATTCTTGATATTCTTGTTTCCATTTATAGTAAATTTCTACACCATCTTTTAAAGAAAATTTGCCTTTTAATTTTTTCAATCGTTCTTGCAGCCTAATAATTAAATCTGCGTGTTGGTAATTTATTCCAAGTTCAGCTATATTACAAGCCATTCTTAAGAATTCTATTTCTTCTTTTCTATCTTTGATTTCTACATTCATTTTATTTATTTAATTTATATAATACAAGTACTAAACTATCAAGATTACATTTAACTGTAGTTCCTGTAGATATTTCTTTTACTTGTATTGTATCTTGATTAATCAGAATAAGTTCATATCCACTTTTTACCGCAATTTTTGCATTTATAAAATTCTTTGGTTTTTGCCATTATGTTTTTACAACATGGAGAAGAAGGGGATATATTAAAGAATAAAAAAAGTGCTTTCATAATTTCTAAATTTTAAGATTATTATTTTGCAGAATAACTTTACTTATTTTATGAGTAAATGTTTCTGCTTTTTTTAATTAATCAAATGCCCACCAGATATTTAAATGTCATGATCACTGTCCATTTCTAAAGCCTGATTCTCCTCTAAATATTGTCTATATTGGTATAGTTTATTAAGTTGTGAGTAGTTTTCTTCTAACCATTCAAACAACTCAGTAGTTTTCCTTAATAATTGATCAAGTGGGCTTTGTATGTGACCATCTTCATTTTTTTCAGACATTATATCTTTAGGTGTGCCAACAGCCATAGCTGTTAACTCTTTCTTTGTAGATTCAATATAACCCTCTATCTCTTTTATTTTTTCATCTAATTCATATCTAGTATGAAATAACTGTCTATTCAAATAAATTTCTGTTGTGAATACTGTTCCAAATCCCATAATAATTAATTTTAATTTAGTATTTTAAATAATAAAAAAAGAGGGCAGTTAAGCCCTCTTAGTTAATTTGTTTTTAGTTTAGGTAAGAATTTAGGATCATCTTGAATAGTTAATTCAAAGAAGTTTTTAGGTAATATTCCTTCTTCAACAAAAAGATTAGCAATATCATTTTTTTCTATACCTAAATCTTTAAAACTAAGTGTATTTAATTGCTTTTCTTCAAAGTCATTAACAGAAGCTAAGACCCTTAAAACATTACTATTAGGAAATAAGGTTAATAAAAAATCATCACAGTATTTCTTAGTAAGTTTATGCTTATAAACATTTAATATTCTTTGAGCTCTGTAAAATACATTATTTATACGTTTTTTCTTAGCCGTACACATTTTTTTAATTTCATCTTGTGATAGTCCTTTTAAACCATACAATGCTCTTTTATATAAATAGTTTTGATAACTATTAAAATGATCTTGTTGATAATTAACATATGTAGGTTCATTTATTTTTTGATACTTACTGTTATGTAATTCTACTTTTTTGTTTAAATAAATTTCTTGTTTCATGATCGATATACATTTAATTATTAATAAAAACAATAACAGAGAGGGACACGAATGTCCCCCTCCATTATTTATATAAAGGATTATCCTTCAATATCAAAACTTGCATTAGCTTTTACTGTCTTATTTGCATTAGATGCAGCATAAGCCTCACGTAATTCTTCAACATTATCATGTTGTACAAGTGTATCTTCAGCATTGCTCATTGCAGTGTACTGAGTTCTACGGTAAATAGGTTGTCCTTCAACAGAACAAACAATACCTGTATCACCAGCAATTTTTAAGTCACGTTGAGGATCTTTTTCATTAAATGGAGTCAAAGACTCTTTTACAATGATTTGCCCCTGTAACTCTTGACCTGCATGAAAGTTAGCCATTTCAAGTTCTTCAACTTTTCCTGGAATTAATGCAAACACTTTACGTGCACGCAAAAACCCGTTATCATCAAACATAGTACGTGTTTGTTGAACTCTTACATACCCAAATTCAGGGTTGTTTTCTGAAACATTGATTACTTGACCTGCCTCATTTCCGATAACTTTTACTTTAGTTCCCATAACTTTTAATTTTTAGAAGTTTATAAATAAATAATTGAATTCTGTGGGTAGAAAAATACTATATCTAACAACCTACCCAAGGTTGTTAAACGAGTCACATTTATAAAATGATCAGTTTTATAAATTATATATTAATTGGATCCTATAAATCTAAATCATCATAATTATCTTCATAAGAAAGATTATTATGAATATCTTCATCTTTTAGATCATCTGGTAGATAATCTTTATCAAGAGTTTCATCTGAAGCATCTTGTTGTCTTAACGGTTTATCATGTAATGCGGAATCAAAAAAGGGAGAAAGGTTTGAACCTGCTTTAATAGCTACAAGATACTGTATATCATCATCTGAAAGATTCAAATACTCTTCTATTGTTAGGTAAATAGTTTTACCATTAGGTAAATTATACAGCACTTTTTTTTATTTAAGTTATGTAAATATATATTTATTAATTAAATACACAAAAACATTATTTAAATATTTTCTATTATATAGCAAACAAAGGAGAGTAAAATAAAATACTCTCCTTGTTTTTCACCTTAAATTAACCGATCATGATTAATTTTTTGGAGTCATGAATATAAAAGCTGTTAATACAGCCGCCATACAACTTGTATAGCTTATCATAAACCATGGATAATCTAAATAATAACTAACTAATGATAGTAAGAAAGCTAATAAAGCTAAACTTATAATTGCAATTTTATTCATCATGATTTATATTTTTCACTGTTAGGTGCCATTACACCGGCAAACCAAAATATAAAACCTATTGTAAACATTACAGCACTAGCACCGTAATTAACTGTTGTTACAAGTACATAACCTGCAAACCAACCAATCAGTGCTAAGCACATCATTGTGTAAAAATAACCTGAATACTTTTTCATTTTTTTTTTGTTTTTAATTAATCATATACATATATAAAGAACCACATTTAAAGATTAACCATACAATCTTTAATTTCATTCCGTGCTGGTCACTTGGAATATGTGGGATAAATTTCTGGATAAATAATGTAGTAGTGATTTACTTGCGCTCCGGAAGTCACTAGATTATGGAGATACTACATTATTAAATAACCTTTGCACGCAGTTGTATGTGCTCGGAAACTTAATCCACTACACTATATGCTATACAACTGCTCACTAATGTGAGTTAGTGCAAAGGGTTATTAATTAGAGCAAGAGCCTCGGAATAACATTCCTTACTCCTACAACTAAAACTCTTATAGATAATAGTAATAGATATAGATATAGATAGAACATTTTTCTATTCATATGCTAGTCTTACCAATGTTATGTAATAGTTGTTTGAACTAATTACAGGGAGAATGCTTTATCCTCTTATACCTGCTATATATCTACTACAATGGGAGTTATAAGTACTAAATTCAAGTGTTTGTTGAGGTTAATATATGAGGGGGTGTGTTATACCACACAACTCACTCACACTTAAAAACTCTTAATATTTCTATTCAAACCCATTAAATGTTTAAATCTTAACACTTTTTCAATAACATTTGTCTCCCACACTGGAGAACTTTAGACTCAACTACTGATAATCAACCCATTATAACTTGTTAAATCCTTAACAGGGTTAATATTTAATAAGCAATATAAACCGTAACAACAGCTTATATTACTTATTAATGAAGACACTTAAATAACTTAAATAACTATACTATCTTCTTCTTTAATAGCAAGCTTTAACTCTTCTTGTAACTTAATAGCATTATCTAATCCATTATTAACAATAGATTCAACATCACTATTTTTTAATTCAACACCGTACAAAGCACGTGTTAAATCATTGATGGCATTAATAATTCTTTTCATGATCGTGTTTTTTAAAGATTAATAAATTATTTCTTGATATCAACTACCAGTGAGCTAATAGCGTAATAGGTGATATCAATTAAAATTAAGTATAATAAGAATGATTTTTTTGAAAAAAAAATGCATGCTCCTGTAAAGGAACATGCATATTTGATGTTATTTAACATCAAGCTTCTTGTCTGCTTTTGCAGATGAGAAGTTAGTGCCAAACTGCAAAGAGCTTTGCTCTTTCTGTTGGGCAGCAAGCCTTGCTTGCTTACGCTGAGTTAAAGCTTCAGTCATGTCAATGATTGTAGCTTGCTCTGCTTCTGCAATTGCCTTAGCAAGTGCAGCCTTATGAGTTGAGTCTGTAGCTTCAGCTAAGGCTTTACTCTTAAGGTATTGTAATTCCAAATCCTCGTCAGAGGTTGTTGGGATTACATACTGGCCTGATGCAATCTGGACAGCTTCAATTACAGTTGAGGTACCCTCACCTGTAATTCCTTCAAACTTGTGGTTTGAAGTTACTCTTACAGAACCATCTTCTTGAAGTGGTGTGTAAGTGTCAGTAGCGTTAGCGCTGACATATGCATCTTTATCTTCTTGAGATAAAAATGCTGCTTCATAAAGGAACTTAGTAGTTACTTTATTAAGCTTAGTGATTTCCTCTGTAAGAGGGTTAATCACTTCTTCTACAGAGGTTCTTTTGTAAGAACCTTTGTAGGTAAGTTGAATTTTGAGCTTGCTCATAATTTAAAATTTAATTGATTTATCAATTAAAATTAAGTGTAATAAGAATGATGCATAGCATATGCATTATGTATATTATCTATTCAATTTTATTGAATGGATTATGTACATATATCACATGCAATAGCATGTGCAATGAGGGGGGTACCCCGAGTTGAGACAGGCCCAGGGGGTCTGTTGGTAGGGACCTATCACATACCTTCATACAGTTTCTAAAAATTACCCATCACATACTCTTACATAATCCCTAAAATTATCCCATCACACACCCTCATACAATCCCTAAAAAATACCCAAAATAATTTTTTTAAAAAATACAATCAGGATTTATAGGTTATATGTGTAAGATCATTTATATTTGTCATTCCTTGTTTCCAATTTACTTTAGGTACAAAAATAGGATCATCGTTTGGTGGTCCTATTTTTATTTATATATTTGTAAAAACAAAAACCAAAAAAATGAAAGAATTATTAAGTGTTGGGATTAATGAAGATGGTGCTATTATGGTGCAGTCTAGTTTACCAAAAGAGGATCTAAAAACTCTACTAAGTGAATTATTAGAGAATATAGATGAAGGAAAGACTATTGATATAGAGTCTGATGATAATGATAAACCTAAATATCTAGCATAATGTCTAAAAGTACAGGTTTAGGAAAAAAAAGAAAAGATTCTAGAGTGTCCCGGCCTGGGGTGCATGCAAAGACTAAAACGTCCAAAAGTAAGAAATCAAAGAATTATAAGAAATCTTATAAAGGTCAAGGTAGATAAATTAAAAACCAAATATATGATAAATGAGTATAAAGTACCTACATTTGGCGAACAACTTGTAGGTATAGATTTTAATCCCTCCAACTCTGGAGAAGTAGCAGAAGTAAACGAGCTTTTTGCTAAGATTGCTAACATAATGGAAAAGAACTACAGGGAACAGCCAAAACATGCTCTTAAGAGTTTATTGTTTGACAGTGCTGTTGGAGAAATCCTCAATGCCCAAATGAATGTAGTTAAGGTTATAACGTTAAAACATTTTAAACAAGAACAAGATGAGATTACTAGGGAAGAGAATAATGCTTAATAGACCGGAAGAAAAAAAGTCTAACATAGAAATATCAGATGCTCAACAAAGAGAACTTGATATGCAATTAATGAAACAGTGGACTAAACTTACTGTATTTGAGGTAGGGGATGAAGTGGATACAATTAATGCCGGGGATAAGGTATATGTGTATGTTAATTCGTTAGCTAATGCTGAGGTACTTGAAGTAGATGGATCTAAAAAAATGATTGTATCTCTACCTGAGATAGTAGTTGTTTGGTAAAAATAGATAATTGAGTTTAGTAAAATCCTGGAATAATATTCCGGGATTTTTTTGTTTATATAGATTACTTTAGTTATATTATAAATATATAGTCTCGTAATAATTAAAACTAATGAACAATGGGAAGAATTGATATTTTAAACCTTAAAAAGTATTTAAAATACAAAGGTGACAATAAGTTAGCACGTATAGGACATGTAAATCATGTTATAAATAATACAATAGCTGCTCCAGAAAATCCATCTAATGATGATATTTTAATATATAACTCTTTAACTGATGAATGGGAAGCAGAATCTTCTAGTAATTATACTTATGAAATAGGAGAATATGTACCAGCTGAAGGAGGTGTAATTTTTCATAGATATATAGAAGCAGGTGTTGAGAATTATCTTGTAACATCAATAGTAGATGAAAGTATTAGTCAAGATTGGAGCAATATTAGTGGTTCAGCAGTAGGATCAGCTGCTGAAACTACTTGGGATGGTCAATCTAATAGTACTGCCGTAGTAGGTCAAATTGGTCATTTAACTAGTGCTGCTAGTTTATGCTTAAATTCAACAGCAGGAGGACAGAATGATTGGTATTTACCTTCTATTGATGAAATAAGTCTTTTATATCAGAATCGTTTTCATGTGCATAAATCTTTTTCAACTATTGTAGGAGCCTCTAACATTGCAAATGCCTTCTATTGGAGTAGTACAGAAGCTAATTCAGGTAATGCATATCTTTTTAACTTTGTTTTTGCTCAAACAAGCACTAATAATAAATCCAATACACATTATGTTCGTGCAATTAGAACATTTACTCTATAGAAGCTTAAATCTTTAATAAGATTAATAATAAAATAAAAATGAAAAAAATTGATATTTTAGATTTTTCTAAATATTTAAGAAAAAAAGGTAATAATAAACTTGCTCGTTTAGGTCATGTAAATGCTGTAATTAATGAGTTAGAAAATAAAATTAATTCTCCAGTTAATCCAAGCAATGGTGATGGTTTAATTTATGATAGTACTTCGGAATCTTGGATTAGTTCTGTAATTTCAGGTGGTGGATTAGAAGGTACACAATATGTATTTGTTTCAGCAAATGGTACGGATGTAGAAAATGCACAAGAGCTTCAAGAAGCTTATAATACAGCTCAAACAATGTCTCCTAGTGCAACAAACAGAATAACCATTGTTTGCGGAATGGGTAATTACAGTTTTGTAAACCCTTTTGTAATGGATCAAGAGTATATTGATCTTGTTTCATTAGATGGAAATAAAAGTATAATTTTTAATTCTGCGGGTATTAATGTACAAGGAAACGATGTCTTTATAAAAGGTGTTAATGTAGGCGTTAATACATTTTTAATAGCTGATAATTTAAATTTGTTAAAAGTTGAAAATTGTGAAGGTGGAAGTTTTTCATTTGGAGGATTTGCTGTAACTTCAGGTACTTTTATAAATTGTATTGGTAGTAATAGTTCATTTGGTAGTAACTCACTAGCGTCGGGAACTTTTATAGATTGCCAAGGTGGTGATACTTCATTTGGAGGTTATGGTATAGCAGATGGAAAATTCATTAATTGTGAAGGTGGATTCGCTTCATTTGGAGGTGAGGCCTTAGCTTCAGGTATATTTATAAACTGTGAAGCTAGTATTTACTCATTTGCTGGTGCAGGAACCGCATCAGGAACTTTTAATAATTGTGTAGGTAGAGATTTATCATTTGGGGGTGATGGAGGAACTGCATCAGGGATTTTTACTAATTGCCAAGGTGATGATGATTCATTCGGTAAAGGAGGAAATCTTACAGGAAAACTGTATTATTGTCGTGAAACAGGAGGTAGTTTTGAAACAATATCAGCAGGAGGTATAACTCGATTATGTATAGATGGTCTTAATAATGAAAATAATCAAGGATAAATAAAAGAATAATGAAAAATTATCAAAGTACAACAGAAAATTCTTGGGTTGAACTTTTAAAAGTTGAATTAACAAACGAACAAAAAGAGTTACTTATTTCAACAGATGATAGTGATAAAAATGCTAAAACTTCTTTAATAAACTTAATTAAGTCTCAAAAAGAAGGTAATGTTAAGTCCACAAAAAATAATGAACTTAATAATTTTTATCAAAGCATTAAACCTGAATTGAAAGAAAAAGATAATTATGAATTTATCTCAGTAACTTTATCTGAAAAAGAAAAAGGTGCATTTAAAGGAATTCTTAATTATAGAATAAATGGAAAGCACAAACAAATTAGATTTTAATTAAAAATTAAAAAAAATGTCAATAGGAAATAAAATATCTGATGGAGGTAAAGGTACTAATTATCCGTATCAATCTAAGGTGCTTAAAGGATTACAACAGTCTATTAATGAATTAGAAGTAATTAACACTAATACTTCTCCTGTTGGCGGATTAGCAACTGAAGCTACTTTAAATAATCTAAACTCAACAATTCAACCTCAAACAAGAACTGCAGGCATTATTAGACCTACAGGAGCAGGAAACCTAAACACAGTAGCGGCTCAATTTTATTCTGTATCTGTAGCTAATACGGGGTTAACAGATGGAACAGTATTAGGAGTAGCTATTAGACCGGGAGAAATATTAAATTTTGCGGCAGATTCCTTAAATAATTATTTTACTTCTTTTGCTTATGATGCAACAGGTACTGACTTTGTAATTACCTTTATATATTAAAAGTGGCTACTATTATAAACATAGATAAAGTTCCAAGAACTAAGAATTTTGGTTTATTTACCCAAACAGCAGCCTCTACTCCTGTAGTAAACACAATTGTTGAAACTACCATACTTAATGGTGGTGTAGGTACAATGACTGTACCTAGTAATGGATTTCAAGTAGGGGATTCTTTTTCAGCTTCTTTATCAGGATTATTATCATCAAACAACAATGATACTTTAAGAATAAGAGTTAAAGCAGGATTAGTGGAACTAGGAGACTCAGGTATTATAACTTTACCTAGTATTACTAATAAGTTTTTTGATTTAAAGTTACACTTTACTATAAGAACTGTAGGTGTACCAGGAGTAGCATCTATAGCTACATCAGGACAATTTACTTATTCTAAAAATGCCGGAAATGCTTTTGAGGGTATGGATTTCGTAAGCATAAACAATACTACTTTTGATACTACAATTAACAACACTATAGATATTACAGCAGAATGGGGAACAGCTAGTTTAAGTAATAGCATATCTACAGAGCTATTTGTTTTAAACAAAATATATTAATATGAGTACAAGAATAGAAATAATTTCACCAAAGGATTTAACATTGATATTGCCTTATTTAAGTGGTGATACTTCAACTGAGGTTACAATCATTACAGATTCAGACGGTATAATTGATACTATTGACACAACGGGTTTAACTTCGGTTGTATATGAGGTTAATAGCGTAGTTGTAACATTGCCTTTTACTTTAGCAGTTGCAGATGAATTAGTAGTTAGTTTTGATTCAGCTATTTTGGACGGTCAAATTAAATTAGAAGGAAATTATGTCTAGGAAATTTGTATATTATGGAGCGGGAAAATCGGGAGGTTTAGACCCTGATGCGGAGGCGTTTCTAACAGCTACGGGAATTACCGACCCAACTATCACGAGTGCTATTGATACTTTAGTTAAGGATTTAAAATCAAATAGTTTGTGGAGTAAATTCAGATACATTTACCCATTTGTAGGTGGAACGGCTACTACTAATAAATATAACTTAAAAGACCCTAGAGATTTAGACGTTGCTTTTAGGTTAACATTCTTTGGTGGTATAACGCATACAGTTGGTTTTAATCCAAACGGTACGAATGGGTATGCAAACACGTTTTGTGCCGCTGCAAGTAATGTCACATACAATTCTGAGCATTTGTACATTACGTCTAATACTAACAATACACCTACTTCCAGCAACCCTGCTGATACAGGGACATTAAACTCTGTAAATCAAACATCTTTATTGGGAATTTCAACTGCTACAAATTCAGAGCAATTTGCATCTAGGATGAATCAGGCTGTTATTTCAGTTCTTAATGCAAATCGTATAGGTTCTTATTGTGCGACTAAAAACGGTAGTACTAATTTAAGATTGTTTAAAGACTCATTGTTAGTTGCTAACGGCACAAGCGTTGGTTCTCTGCCTACATTTTATAATTTAATAGGAACATTAGGACGTTCTCAAAGTGGCACAAATACAAATCATTTCACCAATCAAAACTATACATTTGCAACTTACGGAGATGGACTTAGTGATACAGACGTGGCTAACTTAACAAGCATTGAACAAGCATTTAACACAACTTTAGGGAGATGATAGTAGCAAAATTAACACAGCAACAAGCAGATGAATTAAAGGGTAAAGAATATACTAAAGACAGCGTATTTAACCCAATACAAGATGCTAACGATAATTGGGTTATTTCCTTAGAAGAAGTAGAACAATGCGATATTAAATGGGTTAAAGAACTTCCTTTAATTGAATTTGAACCTAAGATTTACGATGATTTAATTTAAAATACGTATAGCTTAATAAAAAATATGATAAAGTCATGAGTTTTTTAGAAAAAACAATAATAGCAAGTGGGTATAACAATATTGAACATTTTAGAAATAGTGCATTTCATCCTGATTCTATGACTAATACTACAATAACGGCAAGTATAGCTACAGGAATAGCTATAATGATAGAAACATTTTTAGGAATACATCTGGTAGCTGTGTTAGTAATTTTAGGACTTTTCAGTTTAGAGTTATTTACAGGAATAAAAGCTTCATATAAAGATGGCTATGGTTGGTCTACTAAAAAGTTTGGTAAAGGATTTTTAAAATTAGCAATTTATACATTAATGGTTGGTTTTACTAATCTACTTGCTGTTTATGGACCTATAGAAACTTATTGGGGTTATGAATTCAATCATTATAAATGGTTACATTATCTCTTTAGTAACTTTGTTATAATCAATTATATTTTAAGTAATTTAGAAAACTTTATAAGATTGGGTTGGAAAGATCAATTTGGATTAGTTGAAAAAATTGCTAATTATTTTAATTTACATGTATTGACAATTAAAAAAGAAAAAGATGAAAAAAAGATTTCAAAATAAAATCACTACAGTAATAGGAATATTTTTAATGTTAACAGGATTAATTCTTTATATAGGTAGTAAATTTGCAGATTATAAGTTAACTGTATTAGAATTAAGCGCAGTAATAACACTTGGTTGGGTATTTTTAACAGCTAAAGATACTCTTATTGAAGGTGTATTATTCAATGTATTTAAAATTAAAAAAGAAAATAATAAATAAGTTAGTATGAAGCTGTTAAATATATTTAAGTTTTTAATAGGACTGTTCAGTAAACAAAATTCAATTACTCAAGTAGAAAAAAAATCTGCAACTCAATCCTTATCACATAATATAACTGTAGAAAAACCTACAGTTATTATAGAAGATCCTCTAGCTACAACAGATGTTAAAGAAAACGTTAATATAGAAAAAGAAATCATTACTCAGCAACCTTCTTTAGACGAAGAATACAAATTGAAAAAACATTTTTTACCAAAAACGCAATATTTTAAAGGCCCTACTATTAAAAAATGGGCTTTTGGACATCATACAGCAGGTTGGCATAATCCTTATAAAGTAATTGATTCTTGGGGAAGAGATAATAGAGGTAAAGTAGCTACAGAATATGTATTAGGCGGTCAGAAAATAACTGATGGTAATAACGAGTTTGACGGAATATTAGTGAAAGCGTTCCCTGACGGAGGATGGGGATGGCATTTAGGCATAGGACGTAGAGAATTACATTCAAATAGTATAGGAATAGAGCTTAATAACTTTGGTTATTTAACTAAAGGTGGTTACTATAAAAGATTCAATGGGGAAAAAACTTGGATTAGAAAACAACCTGGTAAATTTTATACTTATGTTGGAACAAAAGCTAACCCTAATCAAGTAATAGAATTAGAAAAAAGTTTTAGAGGTTACAAATACTGGCATTCATATTCAGAAGCTCAAATAGAAAAACTCAAACTTTGGTTATTAGAAATGGAAAATAAGTACAATATCAATCCACGTAAAGGTTTAGTAGAGCTAATAAAACAAAAAGGGGTATTTGAAGCTTTTAATTTCTGTAATATAGAATATGTACAAAACAACCCAGGTTTTTATTGTCACACTAACGTACAAAAAGGTAAGTTTGATTTATATCCCCACCCTAAGCTTGTAAAGATGTTATTAAATCTATAATTATGATTTTTAAAATGTTAAATATATTATTTGTAATAATAATATTAGGACTTTTAATTTTAAATATAAAAAGCTGTCAAAAAAATAAAGCTTTTAAAAGCTCTGTAGAAAATATTTTAAGCTATAAAGATACCGCTAAAGTATATAAGTCTAAACTAGGAAAATATGTTTATTACAATGAAGATTTAAAAGTAACTTTAAAAGAACTTACTGTAACTAAAGATTCATTAATTAATTTGTTAGAAGATTTAAAAATTAAAAAGCCTAAAAACATTACCAAAATTATTACAGAAGTAAAGTATGTAGACGTTCCTATAATTTATAAAGACACTATTCCTTGCGATACTTTTATTGAACCTTTTAAATATAAAGATAAATGGTTAACTATTAATGGTATAAGCAGTAATAATGGATTTATTTTTAAAAATTTAAATGTTACTAGCGGTATTACTTTAGTTAAAGGTGAGAAAAAGAATGGTTTTTTTAAACAAAATGAAGAAGTAATTAGTGTAATATCTGATAATCCTTATTTAAAAGTAAATAATATTTCTAGTTATACAATTAAACCTAAAAAAAATTTTCATGATAAATGGTGGTTTAAAACAATATTATTTGGTACCGGTATCATTGTAGGAAGTAATTTACAATAATAAAATTAATATTTATATTTTAAAAATAAAGTAATGGAAGTTATAAAACTAGGTAAAAATATACATAAGTTAGCTTTTGAAAGTAAAAAAGCAAAAATAGCTCTTTTTTCAGATATTCATTGGGATAATCCAAAATGCAACAGAGAATTATTAAAAAAAGATTTAGACTATTGTTTACAGAATAATATACCCGTTCATATAAATGGAGACTTGTTTTGTTTAATGCAAGGAAGAGGTGATAGACGTAGTAGTAAATCAGATATACTTCCGGAACATAATAATTCAAAATATTTAGATAGTATTGTTCAAACAGCTGTAGAATGGTTTACTCCCTATAAAGATATACTAACTGTTATTGGTTATGGTAATCATGAAACAGCTATAATTAAATGGCAAGAAACTGATATATTGCAAAGATTTGTAGATTTATTTAATATAACAAATGATACTCAAATTTATACAGGGGGTTATGGTGGTTGGATGATTTATCAACTACAACCACAAGGTAACACTAGAACATCATTTAAACATAAATATTTTCATGGTTCTGGTGGAGGTGGTGTTGTTACTAAAGGAGCTATTAATCTAACTAGAGCAACTGAAATGTATGAGGGATTTGATATTTTTAGTATGGGTCATATTCATGAAAATAGTTGCCGTAATGATTCTATTGAAATATTATCTACTCAAAATGGTGTTTATAATGTCAAACTAAAAGAAATACATTTAGCTTTAACAGGTACTTATAAAGAAGAATATGAAGATGGCTCTAAAGGTTGGCATATTGAAAGAGGAGCTCCTCCAAAAACAATAGGTGGTAGAATTTTAGAAATAACTTCTAAAATTGAAAGAACTAAGAACCTTAAAAAAACTATTACAAAAGTAGATAGTTACAAATTTCCTATTTAAAATATAGAATAAATAGCAATAATAATTTTTACTGATTTTATTTATATAACTTTTAGAAGTTTAAACTTTTTATGTATATTTGTTTAAACTTTTAATAATTAAAAAAATGGAGAACACAAAAAACCAAGAAGCTTTGACTGCAGAAGAGATGCATCAGAAAAAAGCAGAAATGATCAATTTTTATAAGGAATCAATGCCTTATTTACAAGCACAGCATGAATATGAAGAGATGCTTTGTAAAATTGATGAAGTAAGATTTAAAAGAGCTAATATTCAGTATCAGTTTGCTATGATGAATGCAGGACCTGAAGAAGAAGAAACTGATAAGATTGATACACTAAAAGAAGAATTAAAATCTGAAGCTCCTTTACAAAAAAAACCAAAAGGTAAGAAATTAAAAACTAAATAAAATGGCTTTAGTAAATCGCATTGAAAAAAAGGCAGTTATGTCTAAATGGGATTTAGTAAAGTTTCAGATAATCACTTATTGTTATCTTAATAGAATAACAGTAAGTGATTCTGAACTTAATTGTTTAACTTTATTAAGTTTTAACCAACCTGTTGAACTTAATGATTTTTGTTTTGACGTATCTGAAGAAGAATCTTGGATTTTTAAATCTTCTCAGTCAGTTAGAAATGCTTTAAACAAGTGTGAGAAAAAAGGACTTATTAAAAAAGACACTATAAACAAAAAAGTTATTCAACTAAATCCGGACATAAATCTTAAAATTGAAGGTAATTTGTTATTTGAACTTAAATTTTTAGCTAAAGATGATACCGAAGAAACCTAATGAAATAATTAAAGCTACAGCTGAAGAAATGAATATATCAGAAACTAAAGTAGATGATATAGTGAGTTTTTTCTATAAGGAATTAAGAAAAAATTTATCAGATCTTACTGAATTAAAAATAGAAAATCCAGGTTTAGGCTATTTTATAATTAGATCACAAAAGGTTGATAACAGCATTAAGGATATTAACAGGCAATTAGATAATGTAGATACTAAATCTTTCAAAGGGTATCATTCTAAAAAAACATTAGAAGATAAGCTTGAAAAACTTGAAAATATAAAGATTAAAATAAATGCCTTTTTTGAACACAAAAAAAAATTTAGAGATGAGCAAGCTAAGTACTATTTGGAAAAACAGAAAGCAAATAATGGAGGGACTAAAGAACTCCCTAATTCGTGATAAGTATGTAGAAGAAATAGCTGAAAAAAGATTAGCTATTTGCAATACGTGTTCTAAAAAAGATGATCAGGGTAAAAGTTGTATAGTTCCTGGAACACAACCTTGTTGTGGTTCTTGTGGATGTTCACTATCTTTAAAACTAAGATCTCTTTCTACAGAGTGTCCTGATAAAAAATGGTCAGCGCTTGTTACAGAAGAAGATGAAGATAAACTTTTAGAGTTATGACAAAGACTGTGTATCTTGTAGAAGAAAGAAGCACTCTTTATTGTACAAAATTAAGAAATCAAAATGCTATAGTAGAATGAATGATTTAAGAGAAAAAAAAGTTAATAGAAAATATACAGAAACTCACGGAGCTCATATTATTGCAGTAGTTATGGCCAAAGGTACTTTAGATTGGTTGAAAGATACAAAAATTTTTAATCAAAAGGAGGTCTATACTTTAACACAAATGTTGGATTCACCTGATTGGGATAATGCAAACTTAGCAATGGAATTAATTAAAACTAGATTAAATGGGGATAGTATTTAAAGCAGACACGCATAGTTACACAAGTACTGATGAAGATATAATAGACTGGATATCTGTAACATCATTAGTATCTAATTTTAAAGAACCTTTTGATGCTAAAGCTGTAGCAGAAAAAGTATCTAAAAATAAGAAGTCTAAATGGTATGGATTAAAACCTAAAGAAATACAAGATATATGGAAAGCAGAGGCTTTAAGAGCTACTGAGTTAGGAACTTTTTATCACAACCAAAGAGAAACTGATATTTGTGCATTAGCTTCTGTTGAAAGAGAAGGTCAGCCTTTACCTGTATATAACCCTATAGAAGAAAATGGTTTAAAATATGCACCTGAGCAAAAGATAACAGATGGTGTATATCCGGAAATGTTAGTATATCTTAAATCTGCAGGTATATGTGGACAATCAGATTTGGTAGAAGTTGTTAATGGTAAAGTAATGATTATTGATTACAAAACTAATAAGGAAATTAAAACTGAGTCTTATAAGAATTGGGAAGGGATATCTAAAAAAATGCTATTTCCTGTACATCATCTAGATGATTGTCATATTAATCATTATGCTCTTCAATTAAGTATTTATATGTATATTATACTTAAACATAATCCTAAGCTTAAACCAGGTAGTATTTTTATCCATCATGTAACTTTTGAACAAGAGTCAGAAGATAAGCATGGGTATCCTATTTATAAAAAATTACCAAACGGAGATCCTGTAGTAAAAGAAGTTATTCCTATTAAACTTCCTTATCTTAGAGATGAAGTAATATCTATAATACAATGGTTAAAAGATAACCGTAATAAAATTAAAAAGAAATGATAGTAAAATTATTTGACCTACAAAATGGTAAAATAGTGCCTTCAGAACATTGTTACACTATGGGCACATTAAAAAACATAATGGATAAATATCCGGAAGATCATCTTAAGATTTATCAGTTCTTATTTTATATGACTTGTCCTGATCCAGATTCTAATCCTTTCTTTCATGTACCTCATGCAGATAAAGAAATATTAATATTTAATGAATTAGATGCTGAATTCTCTACAGAAGATGAACTTATTAGAAGAGCTTTAGGATTTTGTGAAACTTTATATGAAACTCCTATTAAAAGAGCTTATGATGGTATAAGCAAAGCTTTAGATAGAATTGCAAACTACATGGCTACGACACCTATTACTGATGGTAAAGATGGTAATATAGGTCAAGTAAGAGCAATGGCTAAAGATTTTGAATCTATTAGACAATCTTTCAAAGGTGCTTATAAAGATCTTCAGGATGAACAAAAGTCTAGAATTAGAGGAGGTGGATCTATGGCTTATGATCAGAAATAATGGAAGAATTTATAATAGACATTCCTACTTGGGATAAGGGTAATTGGACCACAACTACTTTTAATTCTCTAGAAGAATTTAAAGAATATATACTTTCTATATTTAAACTTCCTGGTCAATACAAATTTAATAAAGATTTGTTAGAAGTAACTAAACAAGAAGCTTTTAATTTTGAAAAAAAAGATTACTATTGCACTAAGCCTTTTATGTCTAAAGATTATGTGGATTATTGGGATTTTGAAAAAGCTAAATGTAGAAAAGGCTTGATAGTTAAATCAGGTAAAGATTCTTGGTTTATTACTAGAGATTACTACATGTGGTTAAACTTCCTACCTATCTTTGATAAAGAAAAAACTAAGTTTGGTTTTGCTAAATTAAGAGATGCTCAGTATCACATGGCTCTATATGAACTATTAGCTGAGCTTCATCATAAACATGCTGCTATTCTCAAAAAGAGACAAATAGCTAGTGAACAACCTCATAGTGAACCTGTATTAGGAGAACACGGGTGGACAACTATGGGTGCTGTTCAACCAGGAGATAAGTTATGGAACCCTGACGGTACCCTTACTACAATTTTACATAAATCAAATAATGGAGTAAGTGACGTTTATGAATTTACTTTTGGTGATGGTAGAACTACACGTTGTGGTATAGAACATAACTGGGAAGTTTATGATAAAGCAGCTAAAAAAACAAAAGTATTAAATACTAAAAAACTTTTAGAAATAGGGATATTTTCAACACCTGTTAAAAGTAATAAAAAAATATATAATAATTATAGATTTGCTATTCAGACTTGTAAGCCTATAGAATTATTATCATCCCCTGTTCCTGTTGACCCTTATGTATTAGGAGCTTTATTAGGAGATGGTTATATAAATAATAGATCTGTTTATATATCTGGAGCTGATCAAGAAGTATTTGATAATATTCAAAATAATCTAGGCACTGATTATCTTTTAAAAGAAACAGGTTATATGAAACAAAGCATAACCTATAAGAAAAGATTTACACATACTGGTAAAAAATACTCAAATGATCAATATGGTGTAAACCCATTATTAAGAGAGCTTATTAAATTAGGTTTAGGTAATAAAGGTAAAAATACTAAGTTTATACCAGATTGTTATAAAACATCTTCTATTAAAGATAGGATAGCTCTTATACAAGGAATGATGGATACTGATGGTTATGTAAATGCTCAAGGTAATGATTTACATTTTACTAATGTAAATAAAAGACTAATTGATGATTTTACAGAAGTTGCTAGATCTTTAGGTTTAAAAGTAAAATTAGATACTAAAGAAAATAAAAACGGTTTATTTTATAGAGCACGTATATCAGGTGATATTCAATTTGATATATTTAAACTTACTAGAAAACAAGAAAGATTTAATAAAAGAAAAAGTAAAACAACATTTACATTAGTTCCGATAACTAATATAACTAAATTAGATTATCAAGAACAATCTTCATGTATAGTAGTAGATAATCCTAATCATTTATATATTACTAGAGATTATATAGTAACTCATAACTCGTACTTTCATGCAGCTAAACTTATAAATCAACTTTGGTTTGAAGAAGGTGTTACTCTTAAAATGGGTGCCGCTCTTAAAGATTATATAAATGATAAAGGTACATGGAAATTTTTAGATGAATATTCTAACTTTTTAAATGAGCATACAGCATGGTATAGACCGCTTAATCCTAAAAAAGTATTAATGTGGCAACAAAAGATTGAAGAAAAAGTAAATGGCCGCTCTAGAGATAAAGGATTAAAAGGAACTATACAAGGAATGTCTTTTGAAAAAGATCCTACAAATTCAGTAGGGGGTCCAGTTAAATACTTTTTTCATGAGGAAGCAGGTATTGCTCCAAAGATGGATCAAACTTATGAATACATTAGACCTGCTTTAAAATCAGGATTTGTAACTACAGGTTTATTCATAGCTGCAGGTTCAGTTGGTGACTTAGATCAATGTGGTCCTCTTAAAGATATGATTAATCATCCTAAAGCAAATGATATATATGCAGTAGAAACTAATCTTATTGATGAAAAAGAAACTATAGGTCTATCAGGTTTGTTTATTCCGGAACAATGGTCAATGCCTCCTTATATAGATGATTATGGTAATTCTTTAGTAGAAAAAGCTTTAAAGGCTTTAAGTGAACAATTTGCTGAATGGAAAAAAGATCTTACTCCAGAACAATATCAATTGCGTATATCTCAGCACCCAAGGAATATTAAAGAAGCTTTTGCTACAAGAACTGTATCAAAATTTCCACAACATTTATTATCACAGCAAGCTGAAAGAATTAGAGAAAAAGAATATGCTTATGAATTTTTAGACATCTTTCAAAATGCTAAAGGTGAACCTGAAGTTAAAACTACTAACAAGATTCCAGTATCTGAATTTCCTGTATCTAAAAAAGCAACTGATAAAACAGGTGCATTAGTAGTATGGGAAAGACCTGTAGAAAATCCAGACTTTGGAATGTATTTTGCATCTATAGATCCCGTGGGTGAAGGCCGCACAACTACTTCAGAATCACTATGTTCCATATATGTATATAAACGAAAGATTGAGGTAACTAAAGTCAATGGTGATGAAGTTACAACCTATGTAGAAAGAGATAAAGTAGTTGCTGCATGGTGTGGTAGGTATGATGATATTAACACCACTCATGAAAGACTAAGACTTATTATAGAATGGTATAATGCCAAAACTCTTGTAGAAAATAACATATCTCAGTTTATAAACTATATGATAGGTATGAATAAACAAAAATATTTAATAAGAAAAGATGAAATGGTTTTTCTTAAAGATTTAGGATCTAATAGTACAGTATATCAAGAATATGGTTGGAAAAACACTGGTAGATTATTTAAAGATCATTTACTGAGTTATGTTATAGAGTATGTTAAAGAAACTATAGATGAAAAAACTAAAGATGACGGTACTGTAGTTAAAAAAACTTATGGTGTTGAAAGAATTCCTGATCCTATGCTTATAGTAGAAATGCAAGCTTATGAAGAAGGTCTCAATGTTGATAGATTAGTTTCTTTTTCTGCACTTGTTGCTTATATGAAAATACTTGAATCTAATATGGGTTTGAAGAAAAGAATAGAAAAAGATGATGCAGCAAAAAAATTGGAAAAGTCAGAAAATTTGTTTAAATTGAATAAGAGTCCCTTCCGTCATGTAGGTAATTCTAATACTGTTTACGGAAAGAAAATTAAAAGAAGTGCGTTTAAAAATCTTAAATAAATAAAATGCAAGTAGTTTCAGCAATGCAGCTCAAAAAAGGAGCTAAGACTAAAGAAAATAGAATGGGTGCGATAACGCAACCATTACAATTTTTGCCAAAAAAAGAAAAAGACCAAGAATGGGCTGCATGGAATATTGATTGGTTAGAATGGAATGGGCTTAAACAAATAAAAAAGAAATCAAGAAGACTTCTTAAAAATTATAAATTAGCTCAGGGTGTAATAGATAAATCTGATTATATTGTAGAAGAAAATCCTGAACACAGAGATATCTTAGAATATCTTACTCAAGAAGATGATGCAGCATTAGAATTAAAATTTTATCCTATTATACCCAATGTTATAAATGTACTTACTTCAGAATTTGCAAAAAGAAACACTAAAGTAACCTATAGAGCTGTAGATGATTATTCATACAATGAGCTTATGGAACAAAAAAGAGTTGAAGTAGAAGAAGTTCTATTAGCAGAAGCTGAAAGTAAAATTCTTGCTGCTTTATTAGAACAAGGACTAGATCCACAATCAGAAGAAGCTCAACAACAACTTAACCCAGATAATTTAAAAACTCTTCCTGAAATTGAAAACTTTTATAAAAAAGATTATAGATCTATGATTGAACAATGGGCTGATCATCAGCATAAAGTAGATCATGAAAGATTCAGAATGGAAGAACTTGAAGAAACAGGTTTTAGAGATATGCTTGTTACAGATAGTGAATTCTATCATTTTAGAATGATGGAAGAAGATTATCATATAGAATTATGGAATCCTATACTTACTTTCTACCATAAGTCACCAGGCACCAAATATATGTCAGATGCTAATTGGATAGGTAAAACAGAAATGATTACTGTAGCAGATGCTATTGATAAATACGGTTATATAATGGATGAAGATCAAACAGCTGCATTAGAAGCTGTATATCCTATTAGATCTGCAGGTTATATCATAGGTGGTCAGCAAAATGATGGTAGTTTTTATGACACTAGTAGATCTCATGAATGGAACACTAATATGCCTTCATTAGCAATGAGACAATATACTTCTGCTGTAGGTATGAAAAGTGTTACTAATGGAGCTGATCCTATAAATGAAGTTTTACAAGAAAGTGAAGATTATGATAATGAAGGTACAGCTTTCTTAGTAAGAGAAACTATAGTATACTGGAAGTCTCAAAGAAAAGTAGGTCACCTTACTAAGATTTCTGATAATGGTGAAGTTGTTCAGGAAATTATAACTGAAGATTATAAAATTGTAGATAAACCTATTTATGATACAAGACTTTTTAAAAATAAATCTAAAGACAACTTAGTATTTGGAGAACATATAGATTGGATATGGATTAATGAAACTTGGGGTGGTGTAAAACTAGGACCAAACTTACCTAGCTTTTGGGGTATGAATAATCCTGATGGATTTGCTCCTATTTATTTAGGTATAGATAAAAATAAGATAGGACCTTTAAGGTTTCAGTTTAAAGGTAATGATAGTTTATATGGATGTAAAAATCCTGTAGAAGGAGCTGTATTTAATGATAGAAATGTTAAATCAGTTTCTTTAGTAGATTTAATGAAAGCTCATCAGGTGGGATATAACCTAGTTAATAATCAAATTGCTGATATATTAGTAGATGAATTAGGTACTGTTATACTACTTGATCAAAATGGATTACCTAAACATTCATTAGGAGAAGATTGGGGTAAAGGAAATTATGCTAAAGCTTATGCAGCTATGAAAAATTTTCAGATTCTTCCCTTAGATACAACTATAACTAATACAGAAAATCCTTTAAATTTCCAGCATTTTCAAAAGTTAGACATGGAGCAGACTAATAGACTTATGTCTAGAATACAGTTAGCTAATCATTTTAAACAACAGGCTTATGAAACTATTGGTATAACTCCACAAAGATTAGGTCAACAGATAAGTCAACAAGATACTGCTACGGGTATACAACAATCTGTTAATGCTTCTCATGCACAAACTGAAGTTTATTTTATACAACATTCAGATTATTTAATGCCTAGAGTACATGAAATGAGAACTAACTTGGCTCAGTATTATCATTCAACTAAACCTTCATCTAGACTTACATATATGACAAGTAATGAAGAAAAAGTTAATTTTGAAATTAATGGTACTGATTTACTAATGAGAGATCTTAATATATTTTGTTCTACAACAGCTAATCATAGACACATTTTAGAACAATTAAAACAATTAGCAATTACTAATAATACTACAGGAGCTTCTATTTATGATTTAGGAAAAGTTGTTCAGTCTGAATCTATAGCTGAACTTAATAATGTTATGAAATCTGCAGAACAAAAAGCACAACAACAACAACAAGAAGAACAACAACATCAACAACAGTTACAAGAACAAGAAATTCAAGCTCGTGCTGCTGAAGAGAAAGCTAAACTTGATTTTGAATCTACAGAAAAAGAAAAAGATAGAAGAAAAGATATTCTTGTTGCTGAGATTAGATCTGCTGGATTTGGAGCTATGCAAGATAAAAATGAAAATATGCAATCTGACTACATAGATTACATGAAAGATCTTAAAGAAACACAACAGTATACTGAACAAACTAATTTGCAAAAAGAAAAAATGAATACTGATGCTATGCAGAAAACAGAAAAGCTGCAAATAGAAAGAGAAAAACTTCAAGCACAAAGAGAAATAGCAGATAAACAACTACAAATAGCTAAAGAAAATAAAAATAAATGGGACTTTGCAAGTCCTAAAAATAAAAATAAAAAGAAAGATGAATAATAAGAAGTTATTTATAGCTATATAATCATAAAAAAAATATATCTAAATATTAGTTTTTTTAAATTTTATAAGTTTATTTGTTTAGAAATACTTATATTAAAGTATAACATAAAAACCAAAAAAAGTTATGTCACAAGCAAATGAAATAATTAATGATTCTACAACAGTAGAAGAAACAGATGTAAACCTAGATGATATATTCGGTGTAGGTGCAGACAATGTATTGTTACCTAATGAAGAAAAAAAGTCAGTATTCACAAAAGAAACTGTAGATACTTCATTTATAGATAATACTGATAATGAACCTAAAGAAGAAGTTGTAAACAGTTCTTCAGAAGAAGATTCAAACTCTGAGTCTAATACTGAAACTTTAACAACCGAAAAAAACTTAGATGAGAATATTGATCAAGAAATTGATGAGTTAGATAAACTTATTAATGAAGAAGAAGAAATTGAATCAAAAGGTGGTAGACCTAAACTTGATAAAAGTGGTTTATTAGAAATAGCTACTAAAATGATTGATGAAGGTTCATTAATGCCATTTGATGATGATAAACCTTTAGAAGATTATACAGCAACTGATTTTAGAGAACTTTTTGAAGTTAACTTTCAAGAAAGAGAAAATAAAGTAAAAGAAAAAGTACCTCAAGAATTTTTTGCATCTTTACCTAGAGAGTTACAAGCAGCAGCTAAGTATGTTGCTGATGGAGGTCAAGATTTAAAAGGTTTATTTAGAACTTTAGGTCAAGTTGAGGAAATGCTTGATTTAGACCCTAGTAATGAAACACATCAAGAAGAAATTGCTAGACAATTCTTTTATGCTACTCAGTTTGGAACTCCAGAAGAAATAGAAGCAGAAATTGAAGATTTAAAAGATTTAGATAGATTAGGTAAAAAAGCTGAACAGTTTAAACCTAAGTTAGATAAAATGCAAGAAGAAATTGTTGCAAGAAAATTAGCTGAACAAGAAGTACAAAAACAAAAACAAGAACAAGCTGCACAAGCTTATACTGAGAATGTTTATAACACTCTTGTTAAAGGTGAAATTAGTGGTGTTAAATTAGATCGTAAAACACAAAGTATGCTATACTCTGGATTAGTACAACCTAATTATCCTTCTATTTCTGGTAAGCAAACTAATTTACTAGGACATCTTTTAGAAAAGTATCAATTTGTAGAACCTAGGCATGATCTTATTGCTGAAGCTTTATGGTTACTTCAGGATCCAGATGGATATAAAAATAAAATTAAAACTATAGGTTCTACTGAAGCAACTGCTAACACAGTAAGAAAATTAAAAACAGCTGAAGGTCAAAGAGCAACTGTTTCCGGAGGTACTAGAACACAGAAAGAAAAAGCTCCTAGAAAACCTCAAGCAAGAAGAACGATACAAAAACCTAATAAAAATATTTTTAGTAGATAAACAAATAAGTAAACAATAAATAAATAAATATAATGAGTACACCAGTTTTAAACAATGGTATCTTTCTACGAGATACAGCTTACAATGCTAGTTCACATGTAGATTCTTACCACCTGGTTAACATGTTGAAAGACGCAGAACCTATGGATATGGGGCCAGTAGACCTTTGGGCTATGGCACAAAAAGTAGAAATGCCTCTTTATCAAATGGCTAACTTTGGAGGTAAGAATGTTGTTATGGTTGACAATGCAAGAGGAGAGTATAAATGGCAAACACCAGTTAGTCAAGACTTACCTTACATTATTGAAGACTTAGAACCTGCTAATGAGTACAAAGGAGTAGACGGAACAACTTTCCGTATTAAGACCAACAAGCGTGAATTTGGTCATGGAGACATTATTACTTATGATAAGTATAATGGTATTGAACTTTACATCACTGATGAAGACATTCTTCCTACAGGTGATGGTTTTGTTTATACTGTTAGTCTTGTTAATAATGGTAATGCACGTTTCTTTGATAACAGATTCCTTGCTTCAGGTACTAAGTATTTCCGTAAAGGTTCTGCTCGTGGTGAATATGGAGAAAGATTCTCTGATATTACTACAGGTGCAGGATTCCGTGAGTTCTATAACTATGTAGGAGGTGCAGAAGCACACGTGCATTATTCAATTTCTTCTCGTGCTGACCTTATGATTAAGGGTGGTATGAATGCAGACGGTACAGTTCCAGTAACTGAAATCTGGAGAAACTTTGATAAAACTGTAGATCCATCCATTAACTCTCTTGAGGACATGGTTAAAGTTATGGGTAAAGACAAAGTAAAGAAAGCTTTTGATAATGGAGATTTATCACGTACTTTCCTTACTCAAATGGAATCAGCTCATTTAACTAAAATTGCTAAAGATATTGAGACATACCTTATGTGGGGTCATGGTGGACGTGTTCGTCAAGATGGTCCAGATGATGTTAGATTATCAGTAGGTCTTTGGAAGCAATTGGATAACTCTTTCAAAAGAGTATATAACAAGAACAACTTTACATTAGATTTATTCCGTGGAGAAATTTATAATTTCTTTAATGGTAAAGTTGAGTTTGAAGGTCCAGATCCAAAACGTGAGTTAATTGTACAAACTGGTATGGCCGGTATGCGTATGGTTAATGAAGCTATTGCTAATGAAGCTGTTAACTCTGGTCTTGTTATTCAAGCTGCAGATATCGGTGCAATCACTGGTAAAGGTATGGACTTGAATTTTGGATTCTCTTACACTTCTTATGTTATTCCTTTCTTAGCTAACGTTAAGTTTGTAGTTAATCCAGCATTTGATAATGTTCATACAAATGATATTGAGAACCCAATCATTGATGGTTACCCATTATCATCTTATTCTTTCATCATCTTTGATATTACTGATAACACTAATGATAACATATTCTTATTGAAGTTATCTTGGGATAATCAGTTGAAATGGTGGTATCAGAATGGTACTATGGATTACATGGGACGTAGCCAAGGATTCCAGTCTTCTGGACAATTTAATGGATATCGTGTAATGATGTCACAAACAATGCCTGCTATTTGGGTTAAGGATCCAACTAAGGTTCTTAAAATAGTAATGAGAAACCCAATTACTGGAGGAAGTTTCTAATAATCTCAGAATAACATAATAGGGGAGGGTAACTCCTCCCCTTTTTTTAATAAATATAAAAACCAAAAAAAAGATGAGTGAAAATTTCACAATGGTAGAAGTACCAACAGACAAAAAAACAAAAATTGCTATCAGACCTTTTGTTGATAAGCAAGTTGAGAACATGGGTCTAGAGACCTACGGACAAGCGTTGTATGATGGTGTAGTACACTATGAACAATTAGCATGTTTAGAGAATAACGGTGTAATTAGATATCTTACAGGATTAAATGAATTTGCTCCTGAGATTAAACAATTACCTAAAGAAATGCGTGAAGCTAGAGTTAAGCATATTCGTGAAGCTATAGCAGATTTAGAAAAAGAATTAGCATCTAATGTAATAGATACAGAAGATACTGAATTTTGGAACAAGGTTCAATTATTAAGACCTAATAATACTGAATTTTGGAATAAGATATCAATCCAATGCAGTAATGAACCCACTTATTTAGACATGACCAATCCATATGACCGAATTAAGCTTTATGCTATTGAGGCTGGAGGATTTGATATAGTTGCTAAAAGTTATGAGGATGCAAAAACAAAAAGCAAACCTCCTAAGTTTTATTTAGACAAAGAAGAAGAAACAGTATCTACAAGAACTGAGTACAAAAAATTACGTAATAAAGCTCTTTCTGAACTTGAAAAACTTTTTGCTAAAAATACTACTAAGTTATTTTATATTGCTAAAGTTGTAGATATTAATAGTGTACAGTATAAGAAAGATACTCCTAAAGATATTCTTTATGATAATATGGATAAACATATTCATGGAGAAGGAGGTGAATCTAATATGGAACGTGCAGCTAAGTCTTTCTTAGATGCTGTAAATTCTAATATGGAAACCCTTAAACTTAGAGCTGTAGTAAAAGATTCAGCTTATTATAAATTAATTTCTACCAAATCTGATGGGTATTTTTATCATATGAAATCAGGTACTGTGTTAGGTAGAAACGTTTCTGATGTAGTAGAATTTTTAAAGAATCCTATGAATGATGACATTTTTAAAATTCTAAATACAGAAATTGAAAAATTGTGGAATATTTAAAATTATATAATAATGCCTATTAGAAAATTAAGTTTTAAAAAAAGCAAAGAAGAAATTCTTAAAAATAAAAAAGCTCAAAAAACTACCAGTACAAAAAAAGCGGCAGGAACTAAACCTGCTGCTAAATCTGAATTAACCCCAGAACAGATTGCTGAGAAAAAAGCTAAAAAGGCTAAAGCTGATAAAAAGTACAGAGCTAAGAAAAAAGCTGAAAAGGAAGCAGCTAAAGACAAGTAACAATTTAAATAATATAAAATGAAAAGTGTTAAAAAAAGAACACCTTTAAAAAAAGCACAAGCTGGTGGGGCTAAAAAGAGAATTGCTAAAAGAATTGCTAAAAATGAAGCAAAAAAAGAACTAGCTATTGCAAAAGGTAAAAAAAAGGCTGCTAAAACAAAAGCCAAAGAAGAAAGAAAAACTATTAAAGCTGTAAATAAAAATACTCGTTCTAAAATAGAAGGTTATAAAAATACAGCAGATAAAAGAAAAACAAGAGCTAAAACAGCACAAAAAACTATTGGAGCAGCTAGATCTAGTAAAAGAGATGTTAATGTTAAAGGAGACCGTAGACTTATTGGTAATAATACAAAAGTAACTAAAACTGATAATAGTGTAAAAAATAAAAGTACTAATTTAAAAAGTAGTTCATCAGCTAGTCAACAACAACAACAAAAACAAAGTACAGGTTCTGGTAATAAAAGCTCTGATAATAGAAGAGGAGACACAAGAAGACCTGGGCCTCAAAAACCTAGACCTCAAAAACCTAGACCTCAAAAACCTAGACCTCAAAAACCTAGACCTACTACTCCTGAAAGTCGTAAGAAATTAGATGACCTACTTAAAAGTGGTAGATATAAGACTATGAAAAAAGGAGGTTCTAAACCTAAAGCAAGATACGGAAAAACAGTAAAACCTGCTATGATGAAAAAAGGTGGTGCTGCTAAAAGAAAAACAACTAAAAAATAAATAATCATGACAGGATCAATGAAGAACCCAAACAACATGGCTACTTTTGAAGTTCAAAAATCTCCAAAAGGACGTGTAGGTGGAACAAGTGTTTCACCAGCTACTGCTCAAATGAAACCTAAAGGTAGAGTAGGTGGTACATCTAAGGCACCAAATAAAGCAATGCCTTGTTAAATTAATGTGCTCCTCATGCCTCTTAACAATGCACACTTGAGGAGCCTTTTAATAATTATTATGAGTAAGAGTAAAGTAAATAAAGCTGGTAATTATACCAAACCTGGAATGCGTAAAAAGCTTTTTGAAAAAATAAAAGCTGGAAATAAAGGTGGTAGTCCAGGACAGTGGTCAGCTAGAAAAGCTCAGATGCTTGCAAAGCAATATAAAGCTAACGGTGGTGGTTATAAAAATTAATTATTAATATAAAAAACAAAAAAATTATGCCAAACAATATGAAAAAAGCAGGAATGAAGTACAAAAAAGGCGGCTCTTCAATGAAAAGCGGAGGTACTAAGTTAAAAGAAGCATTAACAAAAGCTGGATATAAGAAAGGTGGAGGAGTAAAGAAAAAAGCTGCAACTCCTTCTTCTAAAAAAAGAATTTCTGTTAAAAAGAAAAAGTAATAGCAATGGCAAAAAAAGCACCTCAAAAAAGTTTAGATAAATGGACTAAACAAAAGTGGAGAACTGCAAGTGGAAAACCTTCTACTCAAGGGAGTAAAGCTACTGGTGAGGTGTATGCACCTGCTAAAACTATTTCTAAACTTAAAAGTTCAAAAGCTGGTAAAAAAAAATTAGCTAATGCTAATAGTGTAAAAAGAAAAGCTACTAAACAAGGTAAACAACATGCACCACATGGTTTACATAAAGGTAAAAAAAGATAACAATGGCTACTAAAAAAGATTCACGTTTAGCTAAAGTAGGAGTAAGTGGTTATAATAAACCTAAACGTACTCCTAGTCATCCTACTAAATCTCATGTAGTTGTAGCTAAAAAAGGTGATAAAATTAAAACTATCAGGTTTGGTCAACAAGGTGTTAAAGGTGCTGGTAAAAACCCTAAATCTGATAAAGATAAAGCACGTAAAAAATCTTACTATGCAAGACACAATGCCCAAGATTCTAAACCTGATAAGTTATCTGCTAGATATTGGTCTCATAAAGTTAAATGGTAATATAAAATGTTAAATCAAACTATCATATTAAAAGTAAAACAAAGGCTCAATAAATTAGATAGCCAAGACTATGATAACATAGAAACTTGGATGATTCTTGAAGCTTTTAATAAAGCTCAAGTAGAATGGGCTAGAAGACAGCTTCATGGGATGAATACATTAAGAGAAGGTGATGAGCAAAGTACTAGAAGAAAAGATGACCTTCAAGTACTGCTCATTACTGAACCTATGGCTGTTACAGAACGTAAATTGTTTTATGAAGGTCCTATACCAGAAGACTATTTACAATGGAAAAGAGTAGATATAACTGCTGTTTCTGATTGTTGTACTTCTGATAATATGGTAGTTTATTTAGCTGAAGAAGGTAACGTAAGTGAACTACTTAGAGATAAATCTAAACAACCTAACTTTGATTGGAGAGAAACTTTTGCTACTTTAAAAGATGATAATATTTTAATTTATACAAATGGAGAATTTACTATTGATAATGCTTCTTTTACTTATTACAGACAACCCGAAAGGATTGAGATAACAGGTATTGTAAACCCTTATACTGGAATAGTCTCCCCTGCAGATATACTAGCAGAATTTAAAGATGACATTATAGAATTAATAATAGATGAAACTGTAAGCATTTTAGGTGGCGATATTGAATCACCTAACCAAATGGGTAGAGGAATGCAAACTGCAGAAAGAAACAATTAATACAATGAGTACAAGAATGTTAAAACGTCCAAGTGCAAATGAACCTATTAAAAAATTAAGTAGGCCATCAGCACAAGCTCAGGAAAAACCTGTAATAAGTAAACCAGCTGATACATCAAATGTAACTAGTAATTTAGATACATCTATGAGTAATTGTATCACAGAATTAATGAATGCTAGAAACGTATTTCATAAGCTTCATTTAAAAATAATGGGTACTGGTTCTTATGCTGCTCATAAAGCACTTAATAAACTTTATGATAAAATTCCAGATTATGTAGATGTACTTACAGAAGGTTATCAAGGAGTAACTGAAAAATTACTATCTTATAAAAACATATCTGAAAGAACTGTAGATGATGTAGCTGATGCATTAGATTACATTAGAGAACTTTATGCAATGGTAAATAAATTACAAGGTATGATGCCTTATTCTGAAATAGTAAATAATCTTGATTTAGTAAAAGATTCTTTAAATTCAACTAAATATAAACTATTATTTTTAAAATAGTTGTTTCTTTAAAATCTTTTACTTATATTATGTATATATATATGTTAAACTAAATAAATAAAAAAATGGCTTATTTTAATCATGCTTTTCGCAAGATGTTTTTAGCTACAGGAACACAACAATTAGGTGCACCTGTTGTTGATTTAGCGGGAAACACAATTACAGCAAACACTGCTGGATCTTTGTTAGACACAAGTGGTCTTAACACAAATGTTTTAAATCAATTATCTCAAATTCAGAAATCTGGCGGTTCTCCTTTGACTTCTGGATATGTTGGTATTTTTGATCCTAAAACTCATGAAAGTTATACAGATAATGATCTTACTGATTGTTGTCCTATTTACATTGCAGGTTCTGCAATACAAGCTAATGACAAAATTGGTCCATTCCACGGAGGATATACTGAGACTAACAAGTCTAAGACAATCAATCCAAAGTATGTATCACGTTTGTATTCACAAGAGGCTTGTCCAGCAAGTTCTGATGTTGTAAATATAGGATCAACTCCTTATAATGCGGGAGGTGCTGTATTAACTGCAAGTGTATCAAATACAGGTTCAGGTTATACACCTGGTACTTATAATGTTACAACAACTGGAGGAACAGGAGTAGGTGTAGTTTTTGAAATAGCAGTTGGTCCAGGTGGTGATGTAGTTTCTGTTAATTCTATAGCTGCTACTGGTAATAGTTATACTGCTGGAGATATTTTAACTGTTGTAGGAGGTGATAATAATGCAGAAATAGAAATTCTTACAGTTAATCAAGCTGCAGGAGATGATTCTTGTTGTGCTACTTTCTTATGTGATGAAACTTATTCATTACGTTTAGATATCAAAGGTTCACCTGCATTACGTTTTTTAAATCGTAATACATACCTTACAGTTGATGCTTACACAGGATGTTGTGATGATGATGATATTGATCCAACTCCAGTAGATTCTACTTTAGTGTTTATAGAGTGGGCTAAACAAATTGTTAGTTCACCATTAATTTCTCCATTTGTTAAATTAGTAGTAATAGCTCAGGATGGTACAATATTATATGATCCAGCAACAAGTGCATCTGATTTAGCACAAACAGCTTCTGGAATGACTTGGGATGATTATGTATCTCCAGGATATATTGAAGATGCGTGTGGAGGTATAATTCTTGAAGGAGCTTATGTTGATACTAAATTTGGTGATTGTACTTTCCAATCAACTGATTTCTTTGAAAAAGAACCGGTATTGTTATATGCTTCTTTAATAGATTACAATGGTGATCCTTGTGAATTTGAAGGATTGTGTGTAATTAAAGAATGTAATGCTAAACAAGCAGAAGGTTTTGGTGAGCAAGTAATGCGTGATTTAATCATGTCTGAGTCTTACCGTCAAAATTTCTTCCATAGTGATTTACGTATACGTGAAATTACTCAAGGTAACCAAATGTTATCTGATATAGATCGTAGTGCACAATATGACCGTTTGTATTTGTTACACAGTGTTCCACGTTTTAACAATCCATCATCTACATTTGATAATGATCAATACTTATTAGAGTTTGTAGCATTAGCTGGATCTGGTTCATTAACACCTTTACAAACTACATTAGGTACATGGTTAGAAGGCTGTGGTGTTTGTGAAATTGAGGCATTTGAATGCTCAGTTCCATGTGATGTTATTGTTGATATACCTCCTTTTGTAGAGAACTTAAGAGGAAAAGATCTTTCTGGTAGAATTTCTGCAGCTGCAGCTGGATCTGTTACACCATAATAAACTATTAACAACTTAATAAAAGGAGAGCGAGAGGTTATTTCTCCTCTCCTTTTTTATTTTTTATTTTATGACTCACAAGCTAAGTTTAGAAGTTCCAACAGTATTAAATACTTGCATATTAAAATTATTTGATACTAGTGTATACAATGACTTGTTACCTGTAACATGTCCTACATTACATATTACACCTCCAGGTTTTAATTACTCTATTGAGTTAGATTTTACACCTGGTGGAAATGCTGTTATTACAGCTTGTGATATTGATTTACAAACGGTTGATTGTGGAGCAGTATTTGATTCTATTCCTGATGGAGTTTATATAATTAAATACAGTGTATCTCCAAATGAACAAGTATTTGTAGAATATAATCATTTAAGAACTACAATAGCTTTAAAAAGAATTTCTAAAATACTATGTGAATTAGATTTAGCAGCATGTGAACCTAGTAATAAAGTATCTAAAAAGCTGGATCAACTTCATAAAATAAGAACTTATTTAGATGCAGCTAAAGCAAAAGTAGAATATTGTCATGAGCCTCAAAAAGGTATGACCTTATACAACTATGCTATTAAACTTTTAAATAAGTTAGATTGCATTAATTGTTAAAATCTAATAAAAACCAAAATTATGAATAAGTGCACAAACTGTGGAAAAGCATTAAATTGCGGATGTAAAAGAAGAAAAGCATCAGATGGTAAATCATGTTGTACAGCTTGTCTTAATAAGTATGAAAATAGTATTAAAAAATAATCATGGCTGTTCATCAGATACTTACTCTTGTTAGTTGTTGCAATGATTTAACTCTTCAGTTTAATTATGAGCAACCAGATTTATTTTATATTGATGAATCTACTTATTATTATAATGGTAAGTGTTTCACAGCTTATATAACTAATGAGTATCAATTTCCTATACCTATTCTAGGTCCTCAACCTACTCCTGGAGGATCTGCATTTGGTACTAATGATTATTTAGAAAATGTAGCTTATTTTCTTGAAGGCAGTGATTGTGATGATCCTTTATGTCCTGATTGTGATGAACCAGAAGCTAATTGTTATTATATAGAAAATTGTTTTGATCCTACTTTAAATTTTATTGCAATTATAAGCAATCCAGGAAGTATACAATTAGGTTATAGTTATTCTTTTGATTTATCAAACGTAGATAATTTACCTGCTGACTATAATAATTGTTGGTTTATTGAATCAAGTGAAAATTGTAATGATTTAACACCAACAATAGAAATTACAACAAGTTATGAATCTTGTGAAAGTTGTGCAGCTGTAGAAATACCTCCTTGTTTTAAGTTAATTGATTGTAATACAGAAGAAGAACTAATATATTCTGGAGATTTATTAGAACAATATATTAACAAAGTTATTCAAGTTAACATAGATGGTATAATAAGATGCTTCACTGTAGAAATTACAACATGTACAGAAGAATCATTAGAGTCACTATTTGAGAATATTGTTTTAGATTGTTTTACAGAATGTGAAAAATGTTTACCAGAATGTACATGTACTAGAGCTAAAAATTTAGCAGGAGAACCTAGAAAACTAAGCTATATTGATTGTAATGGAGATCAAAAAGAAACAGATGAAGTTATAGGAGCTAACAAATTAAGTAAAAAATATTGTGTTCAGTACTGGACATCTCAAGATATAGAAGTAATAAATTTTGGTGATTGTGTAGATAACTCTTGTCCAGAAATACCTTTACCAAAAAGAGTTGTTACTCCAGGTTATAATACTCCTATATGTACACCAACACAATATGAAAGAATTGTCTGTAGATATGCAGAGATAAAGTATAAAGAAGTTCTTTCTAAAAGATATGGTATAGAAGATTGTTGTGATGATGAAAGTTTAGCTAATGATATAAAACATGAACTTATTCATTTACAAATGTTAGAAGATCCTGAATATGTTTGCGTAAAAGACCCAAAAGCTTGTCCAACAAAATGCGGATATATAAGTATGAATATAGTACATGAGTGTTCTCCAGAAATAGAATAATAAATAATTTATATGTATATATTAATACATATATAAGGTAATGTAATTTTAATTTAGTATATTATAATATGAAGCCTTTAAATTTAGATAAAAGTCCTTGTTCACCAGTATCTTCAAATTGTGTAATTTGGAATGGTTCTGATATTGAATGCATTGGTTTATGTAAAGGGGATACAGTTACTCAAGTTATATATAAACTTGCAGAAGAATTATGCAGCCTTATTGACATGTTTAATCTGTCTAATTATGATATTTCTTGTTTAGAATTACCATGCCCTCCTAATTCATTTGAAGAACTTATTAATGCGTTAATTCAAGCTATATGTGAAGGTGGTATTCAAGGAGAACAAGGAGAACAAGGGATAGAAGGAAAAGAAGGTCCACAAGGTTCACAAGGTATACAAGGTCCTCAAGGTAATCCTGGTCCTCAAGGTATTCAAGGTGCAACAGGACCTCAAGGAGTTCCTGGACCTGCAGGTGCTACAGGTGCTCAAGGCTTACAAGGTCCAATCGGACCTCAAGGAAATAATGGAACAAATGGTTTAGCAGGTAGAGGTGTTGCAGTATTTGTACAGAATACTACACCTGAACAAGAAGACTTTGATGCACAATATGCAGCAGTACCTGGATTTGGAGTCAACGGTATTCCTGGATCTAATACCTTTAAAGCTGGTGATTTATGGATTGAAAATTGTGAAGAATAATTATGGCTAAATACCAAATATATAACGGTACCTCATGGGTAGATATTTGTGATTGCAATACAAAAGTATTAGATTCTAATTTGGTATGGAGAGAACTTAATCCTAGAAATTGTCCTATAAGATACTATGATGGTTCTAATTGGTGTTTAGTTGAATGTGCTGCTTTAAAGTGTGGAGATAGTGTAGAATCAATAGCAGGTAATGGTGTCTATTATATTCCTTTTACTATACCTGTTGGTATTATCAGTATAACTTTAACAGTATCAGCTTTTGGTAATCCTGATGGTTTTTCTGTAATTACTACAGATAAAACAACTAAATTATCTAGTACAGGTTTAGTAGGCACTGCTGGTTCTTCGGGTTGGAATACTGAAACAGGAGGTTTTCCTATATTAAGTAAACCTGTATTCTTATATGATGGTGTTAATTTCATATCTCAAGGAGTTAATGAAACTATTACATTTTATGGAGAAGGTGTAGGGGATCCTGCAGGAAGTACACCTATGAGTAATACAAACGGTCTTACAATGTATAATCCTGGTGAAACTGGTTTAGCTCCAGGTACACCTGTACCTACAGGATTACCAGAACCTAGTTTATGTACATCTATAGATCCCGCAGCACAAAACAAATGTTATGAATTAACTTACACAAGAGTTTCATCTGTAACAGAAGAAGATGTTTTAATACAAATAGTAACAGGCAACTTTATAAGTTCAGGATGGAATTTATTCAATGTTGAATGCATACAAGAACTATAATATAAAGAAATGGAAAATAAATGTACACATACAGAACCTAATTGTGGTTGCGTTGATGGACCTATGACTACTCCACCAGCATGTCCACCTTTACCTTGTCCTAATCCTCAACCTTGTTCATCTTATACAGATGCACAATGTGTGATTTACACAGGCGATGATCTAATATGTGACCAGCAAATAGTAGTAGAAAATAATGCAAATTTAAATGATATAATTATTGAATTAGTTTCAAGAATTTGTGAAGCTGCTGGTAACATTCCTCAAACAGTTGTTGTTGGCGGAAATAATATTGATGTAAGTTCTAATACTGTTGGTTCAACAACAACTTATACAGTATCTCAACCAAGTAAAATATTTTTTTATGAAGAATTTATAAGCGATATTGATATAGTTGATAATGCTCCAGCTCCGGGTCCAGATAATTACTTTTTTCCAATAGGTTATGAAATATTAACTTTTCAAAACACTTACCTTGACCCTACTGTTTTTAAAATAAATGTTTCTTATAATACAGACCTTCCAGATATTATAGGTATACCAGATAATGCTTTAAATAACTGGGTAGATGGTGCAATTGTAACAACTCTCGGAGGAGTAGATACTATTCAGTATGAAACTTTAAGTCTAACTAATATGGAAGTATATTTATGGGATACTGTAAATAATTCTGTAATATCAGGATCTACAGTAGATACAGTAAGAACTGAGCCTGGTGATCATGCTGTTGATGTTAGATTTACTAATCAAAAAAAACCTATAAATACTTCTTTTTTTAAAGTAGTTACGTTACAACCAGGTGAATTTGTTTCTTTAAAATTTAAAAGTAAATCAGGTTCTATAGGTAGATTATTAAAAGCCCAAATTTTAGTAGAAGAATTGTAAAAAATAGATCGTGGTTTTTTGGTTTTTACAACGATCAGAAACCCAAGACCCTCACTAAAGTGGGGGTTTTGTTTTTAAATTTGCATAACTTGCTAATATCATTTATATTTACTATATTAAATATATACATATGCGTCCAAAATTTAAAATACCAGATCTTAATGCTCCTCGTTTTTATCAACGTTCACATAACATTATTACAAAAGAATTTATAGAAAATTTTGTAAAAAAATATCCAAAGTATAAGGGTATAACCAAAAGTGAAATAAAAAAAATAGTTAAAGTTTTTAATACAAATTCTTGGAAAGAGACTTTAGAACATAGAGATGGTATAAAGTTACCAGAAAGTGTGGGTTCTTTATTTATAGGAACATGTCCTCCACCTAAAGTTCAATACAATCCAGATTATAATTTATTGCATAAAAAAAATATAGTAGCTTCTAATAAAAATTGGGAAACTGATGGTAATATAGCTAAAATATTTTTTACTTCATATAGTGAAAAATATAAATATAGATTCAGAGAGCACTGGATGTTTCATCCAGTACGAGTGTTTAAAAGAACTGTTGCTAAAGAATATCCTAAAAATTGGACTATGTTTCATAAAGTAGATCCAAAGAAAAAGCTTTCTGATCAATTTTTAAAAGCAATTAATAAAGATAAATTTGAAAGAGCATCTAAGAAAAAATTAGAAAATTATAATGATTTAGAACTATGACTACAATAGGAGAAAGTATAACTAGAGTACGTAATATAATTAAAGCTGTAAAAGAAGATGCTTTTGTTACAGACAGACAAATCTATTACAATATTATAAAGTATGGTAGTTCTTTACTTAAGAGAGAAGACAATCAAAACAAACTTATGAGAATGAGTAGTCTTATGACTACTTTACCTTATGTAGAATTAATTGATACAGATAAGATTGATGCTGCTTGTTTTGGGGTTTATTCGGGATGTTTTTTTAAAAGATCAAAGGAAAAGCTACCAGCTTTTTTTCAAGGCACTTATGGACCCTTAATTAGAACAGTAACATCTATTGATGGTTCACAAAATCTTTATCAAACAGAACCTAGTATTTTTGTTAGACTTTCTAAATCTACTAATTTTAAGTATAATAAAAAACTATATTTTTGGTATCTTAATGAATATATTTATGTTGCAAATGTAGATTGGGATGCAATTAAAGTAGAGGGATTATTTGAAGGTTCTGTTGCAGATTTTCTCTGTCCTGATGAAAAATCTTGTGATCCTAGACAAGATCAATTATTACCTTTTCCAGAATATCTTTTTTCTGAGATAGAACAATATGTATTAAAAGAATTTACCACGACTTTACAGTTACCTACATCAGGTGCTGATGATAGTCAAAACCCGAATAGATAATGGATTACAACTATACTCTTAAATACAGAACTTTTGATAATCTTCTTGATGATGTCATGGTTGATTATAAAAACTATACATTAGAAGATATGATTGAACCTGCTACACTTATTGCTGTAGTTAGGAAAATGAACTATGAGTTAGGTTTGAGAATTCAAAAAACTAATGAAGTAGTCCTTGAAGTAAGTCATGGTAAAGCAAAGTTACCCAGTAACTTCCATGTATTTAATCATGCATTATTGTGTCATGAAAGAACTGTTAATACAGGTTATGATGTGGGTGGTACACATATACAAGAAGTACCCTATGTAGAAGTACCTCCTGTACTTGACACTTGCAATACGGGTTGTGATAATACTATTCCTACAGAATATAATGCTGAATTGCCTTATGGTGAAACTTGTAATCCTCCAAGAGTATTTGTAAATTGTAAAGGTCAAAATTATGAGCTTATACAAGTTTTAAGTCCATCTGAAACAATAGTATATAAACATCTTACTCCTTTAAAAATGAGACCTAATCCAGATATTGATTGTAACTGTCCTAATCTTTATTATAATAGCACTGACGAAGCTTGGATTAAACATGGCTTTTTGTATACTAATTTTACTACAGGTAATGTATATCTTAATTACCAAAGTCAAATGGAAGATGAAGAAGGAAATTTGTTAGTACCTGATCATGAGCTACTTAACGAATATTATGAATATGGTTTAAAAAGAAAGATATTAGAAACCATGTTTATGGAAGATGAAAATGTAGGTAATAAATTACAGCTTATAGAACAAAGATATAGAGAAGCTAGAAACAAAGCAATGTCTTTAGTTAATACTCCTAACTTTGCAGAGCTTGAAGCAGTTTGGAAAATAAACCGTAAGGCTATGTATGATAGATATTACAACATGTTTAAAAGTCATCATTCAATACATTAACAATGGCTAAAAAAAATAATCAAAATATAACAAGTGCTAACACAAACACCTTTATTAAAGGTCTTAATAAAGATTCTAATACAACTTTTGTACAAGAAGGTATGTGGGTTCATGCACGTAATGCAGTTAACAATACTATTGAAGGAGATTTAGGAACTATATCTAATGAAGCTTCAAATACATTATGTGTTAGTGTATTACAAAATGCACCAGTATCTCCTTCTGCTATAAAAAAAATTATTGGTGTTATACATTTGTTTGCAGATAAATGGGTTATTTTTAGTTCAGTAAATGATCAAGTTAATACTTCATTTTCTTTATATTCTGAAATAGGGTTATTTGAAGAAGATGAATGTACATATAGAGTAATTGTTGAACAAGATAGATGTTTAGGTTTTAGCATGTATCATTTAATAACAGGTGCTTCTAGATTACAAGAAGATTGTTCATGGGGTGTTTACTTTTCAGATGGTAATAATCCGGATAGATACATTAACATAGGTGATCCTAAAGATTGGCCGACAGATTCTTATAATGGAAATAACTATTACGGAGCAGATAATATATTATGGCCAGGTATAGAATGGGAAGAAGATTGTGTTATTAACCAAGATGACTTAGAATGTCCTGACCCTAATCAAGGATGTAAAGAATGTACACAACAAAATACATTAGATTGTGATAAAATTAGATTAGCTAGAGTATTTAAAACACCTTGCCTAAAACTTTCTGTTGCTGAAGAAGGTGGACAGTTAGCTAATGGTACTTATTTTGTTGTAGCTGCTTATAGTATCAAACAACAAAAAGTTACAGACTGGTTTAGTCCAAGTAATATTCAACCATTAGCTTATGAAGAACAACCTAATGGAGCACTGAAAATAGAAGTAGATGCTGAACAAGATGCTTTTGATGAGTTTGTTTTAACTTTAGTTTCTGTAATTAATCAACAAACTACAGCATATGAAATAGGATATTATAATACTAATACATCAACTATTATAATAGACATATTAGATCCTAGGTTAAAAGCAATACCACTTAGAGAGTTACCTTTACAAAATCCGGTTTATGAAAAATCAGATCAAATTCTTGAAGTAAATAACTATTTATTAAGAGTAGGACCTACCTCTAAGTTTGATTTTAACTATCAGCCTTTAGCTAATCTTATAGAAGCTAATTGGGTATCTGTAGAATATGATGCTGACTATTATGTTAAGCAAGGATATAAACCTTCTTACATGAGAGATGAAGTGTATTCTTTCTTTATAAGATGGGTATATGATACTGGTGACAAATCATCATCTTATCACATTCCCGGTAGATCTCCTGAAACAATTACAATTCCTTGTACAGAAACTACACAATTAGAATGTGAAACTATAGAACCTAATCATAATGTTATAGTAACTGGAGAAAAAGTATTTGAGGTATTTAATACAGCTACTATAACAGATCCTACAGTTAGTACATTAGAAGATGGTGGTAAAGTAATTGCTAAAGGTAAAATGGGCTATTGGGAATCTAGTGAAATATATCCTTCTGATAAAAAAGAAATATGGAATTCAGCTTCTTATTGTTGGACAGGAACAACAGATCCTAAATATAATCTTTGTGGTAAATACATAAGACATCATAAGTTTCCTGAGCAAGGTACAGGACCGCAAGTACATCATTATTTTAATGATAATAATGATATGAAAATAAGATTGTTAGGAGTACAATTTGATAATATCATCTTACCTAAAGATAATGATGGTAATGATATTCCGGGTATTGTGGGTTATGAAATATTAAGAGGTTCTAGAGCTGGTAACAAATCTATTATTGCTAAAGGTATGCTTAATAATATGAGACCTTACAATAATATACAGTCTTCTAATACAGGAGTAGAACAAAAAAGTTTATATCCTAATTATCCTTTTAATACAATAATTCCTAAAAATCCTACTAATGGTACAGCTGAAGGAACACTTAATCCTTCAGGGCAAGCTAATGATCCTTATATTATTAATGTAGAACTAGAAAACTCAGGTGGTGTTTTTAACCCTCTTAAATTAAAAGAAAGAAATGTTGAATTAACAGACATTCCTAAAAACATTGTCAGTTTTCATTCTCCTGATACAAACTTTATAACACCTAGAATAGCTACAGGAGAATTAAAAACTTATGGTTATTTACTTGGTCAATGCTCTCAGAATTTTGTTGAGCCTGATAAACATCCTAAACATAAGCTTTTAAACAACAAAGTATTTTATGCAATGCTTGTAGGGGCTCTTGTTAAAATGATAGTAGATACTAGTGGTAAAGTAACTATTAAAAGACCTAAAGCAGTAGCTGGAACAGGATTAGGTGGTGACACAGGAAATGCTGCAACGGTAGCAGCTTCTAGTATTTTTACACCTGCATATACAGCAGCTAAAACTGCTTATAATCAAGCACAAGAAAACTTTTTAAATAAACTAGCTCCTGGAGACCCGTCAGCCGTTGCAGCTTTAAATAATTTATTGGGTGTAATAAATACAGCATCTCTTTCTGGTGTTACCACAGCTACTACAAATAATGATGAGATAACTACAGAAGGAGGTTTGAAAAATATATTCCCTGGATTATCTAATATAGCTATTCAAACAGCTGCTGTTATAAACACCTATACTTTAAGCTGGACTCAAGGTGCTGGTGATGCTATTCAAATACTTAGAACTCTTACACCTTATAGACAATATGCATTACAGATGCAAGCTCATGGTTTTTATGATGAATTTAAACCTATAGATTGTTCTAAAAGAACAAGATTTACAATTGACTCAGCTTTATATTTAAAAAAGAATTCTAAACAACAACTTAAAAAAGATGCTGATGATGTAACATATGTAGTGAATAATTTACTACGTCAAAGAACAGTTGTTATAAATACAAGAAGCACAACTAGTGATGCGGATGGTCCTGATTTTATACATGACTTAAATCCAGCTGATGCAGATAAGTCTTTAATTACAGTAGGTACTAGTGGTGCTGATGTAGACATATGGAAAACATTAAGTTCAGGTCAACCTTTTGAATTAAACAATACTATATCAAGTCATTATGCTGCAGTAAAGCTTAGAAATAGAAATCAATATGGACAAGTAGAAGGAGTAGATCAGGTTCCTGTAACAGAATGTGAAGAAATTATTGACACTACTTTGTTAGATGAAGTAATTGTAGATTGTGATGGTGTAGATAAGATTCAAAAAATAATTACATCTAGTAATATATATTTTGGAGGAGATGTTTACATTAACAGATATACTGAAAAAAACAACATGTTATTTTTTAATAACTGGATGTATGATTTACCTGATGGTACTGAATATAATTATTTCTTATCACAACTAGTCCCTCAAGTTAGATTTTGGGCAAACACTAATCAATATGACGTAGGGGCCTTTACAGAAAATCTTTCTCCTCTTCCTCTTTCTAACATTATTAACTTTTTTAATCCTACTACGGCCAATAATTTAACAGGTCAGGGAGCATTACCTAGAAGTTTTTATAAATTAGATACTAAAAAATATGATTATAGTAATGGTGCATTTGGTGCATTTAATCCAGGTGGTTATCCAGGTTTATTTGCTACTAAAGAATCATTCTTTTATTTAGGAGTATCTTCTATTAGAGATTTCTTTGTAGAGAGTGAAGTAATGGTAGATCATAGAATAGCTAAAGAGCTACCTTATGAAAAACATTACAATCCTTATGGTTATAATAATCTAGCTGAATTACTAAATATTAATCCTGATTGGATTACTAGAGGTAATAGTTATTTCTATGATTACTCTTTAAGTATTAGTAAGTTGTTTACTGAATATTTTTCACAAGGTGTAAGTCAAAACAGATTCTATGACCCTAGTATTGCCAGCCAGTGTTACACTTATCTTCCAGACAGAATAGTATATTCCCTACCTCAAGTTCAAGAATCAGTCAAAGATTCATGGTTTACTTATCTTGCAAATAACTATAAAAGTTTTCAAGATGAAATATCAGGAGTTAAAAACTTTGCCAAAACTGGTATATTTGTAGCATTTAAAAATGCATCTCCTTTAATCCTTCAAGGTGTAGATGAGTTACAGACAGAGGGTGGTATAAAAATAACTATAGGTGATGGTGGTTTATTTGCAAGACAACCTCAAAATGTAACTAATGCTGATAGACCTTATGAGTATGGTTCTTGTCAGAATAGATTGTCTATTATATCTACACCAGCTGGAATGTTTTATGCTTCTCAAAATCAAGGTAAGTTGTTTACTTATGGGAAAGGTATACAAGAAATATCCAGTAAAGGAATGAAATGGTGGTTTGCTAGATTTTTACCTTATAAATTATTAGAAGATTTTCCTGATTATCCTCATACTGATAATCCTGTTGCTGGTATAGGTATACATACATCTTACAATAGTTATAATACGGTTTTGTATTTTTCTAAAAGAGATTTTAAACTTAGAGATGAATATAAAGGAGAGTTAACTTATAATTCTGATACAGAAACCTTTACTTTAAGAAGAGGTCAAACAACTCTTACAAATATTATTTTAGGTGATCCTTCTTATTTTGAAGATGCTTCCTGGACTATATCTTATGATCCAAAAAATCAATTCTGGATAAGTTTCCATGATTGGCATCCTAATTTATTTTTACCCTCTAGAAACTTTTTCTTTACGTCTAAAGAAGATAGTATATGGAAACATTCTCAAGGATGTGACAGTTACTGTAACTTCTATGGTGTAGATTATCCATTTGAAGTAGAGTTACCTATAGCTACAGGACAACAAGTAAATACTATCAGGTCTATGGAATACATATTAGAATGTTACAGAAGATCTGAATTAAATTGTATAGATGAATTTCATGTACTAGACTTTAACTTTGATAAAGCTATAGTATACAACACAGAACAAACTTCAGGTATATTAGAGTTAATACCTTACCCTAAGAATAATCCTTTTGCTGCACAAACTTATCCTCTTCTGGCTACTGGTCCAGACAGATATCAAATACTTTTTTCTAAAGAAGAAAACAAATATAGATTTAATCAATTCTGGGATATAACTGAAGACAGAGGAGAGTTTACAGCTGCTGAAGAAAACATATGGTTTACACAGGCTAACGGATATATTAAAGAATTAAATCCTTTAAACTTAGATTATAACAAACCTGTATTAGAAAGAAAACGTTTTAGACATTACATAAATTTCTTACATTTGTCTAGAGAAGTTTCAGGTGATACAAACATGTTATTAAAAATAGTAAATACTAAAAAAACTTATTCTCCAAGATAATGTATAATAAGAAAGCTATATCAGATGCATTAGCTAAGCTTAATAAAGCTAAAGCACCAAAACAGGAACCGGATATTATTTATTCTGAAAGAGGTCAGTGGGATCATCCTGGTGAAGTAACTAGAGTACCAAGTTCTAATATAACTATGCAAGGAGTAGATACTCCACTATTAGGTATAGATAATTTAGGTAATCAACAAATGATGTACCCAGGAGCTGAATATAATTTCCCCGGTGCTGATTATGTAGATGAATATCCTATAGCTAAATACGGTGGTCTTGTAACAGGATTAACTAATACAAAGGGTAACCTTCTGATGAACAAGAAGGGAAAAAGAATGATGGCTAAATCAGGTAGCTTATCTGCTACTAATGAGTTATTTTTAGGTAACCCTCTTGTTAGTAAAAGAAAAAAATCAGTATTTGTTCCTGGTCATGATTTTCAAAAAGGTGGTGATTCACAAAAAATTAATAAATTAAAACAAGAATTTGCTGACAGTCTTTATAATCAATTTAATAACCCTAGTACAAGAAGTAGAAGATTAAGAAAAAAAGTAACTCCTAAAGATCCTTTATATAAATCTTTATGGAACCTTTCTAATAGGGATGGGTATGAAAGAGAGGTTATGGAAAATTATCAACCTTCTGAAATATATTATGATCCTCTTAATACAGACTTTACTTTTCCAGTATTTAAAGATAGATATGAAATACCAAAACCTGTAATTTCAAACAAAGTAGACAGGCTACCTGCTAAAAGTATAGAAACACCTGAAATATCAAAAGAAATAATACCTTCTGAAAGAGCAACCATGGATTTAAAAACTTATACAGATCCTTGGTCAGGTAAACAAGAAGTAATGAATAGATCTCAACATCTCCAAAGACAAAGAGCTCATTATAAAGGAGAAGAGAAACCTGAAGTTTTTGAAAGAGGTTTTGAAGATAGAATATCAGGAAGACAAGCTTTACCTGAACAAATTATAAATTATAAACAATCAAGACCTCAAGAATATCCAGAGTTTAATAAAAACTTGTCTAAAATGATAGGTGTTATAGGTATGCCGAAAAAATCTATTAACTCTAACTTAAGCTTAAATGATTTTCAAGAAGGAGGTGTTATAGAATTAGAGCTAACTCCAGAAGAAATAGAACAATATAAAAAAGAAGGTTATGTAGTTGAAGAATATCAAGATGGTGGAAAAATAATTTCAGAACATGGATGGGATTATAAAAAAGAAAATGATGAGTATTTTACTAGAAAAACAGGATCTGATAAATGGATTTCTCCTAAAGGAGAAGCTCTTAAAGCTATACAACAAAAAATATTTAATGATGTAGATTATACAGAGTCAGATAAAAAAAGTGATTATATAAATAATGTGCAACAGCTTATAAGTAATGGTTATACATTAGAAGATTTAGTTAAACAAAGAGTAGGTACTAAACAAGGATTACTTGAATTGTTTCCACAACTTGCCGATGGTAGCACAACACCTGTAGAAAAATCACCAGTAACTCCAAAAAAAGACGTTAATGTAGTAAAAGAAAAACCTATTCTTGATACAAGACCTTCAATGCTAAACTTAGGTCTAGCAGATTATAATAGACCTAAAATGTTTAATACTAATATTGATGAAATAAAAGCTAGAGCTAAAGCAGATGCTATTGTTAATGTAGAAAAGGAAAATGCTATTTTAAAAAGACCTACAAAAATGCCTTATATGCCTTCATGGCAAGATTATGCTGCTAGGATTAATCAAGGTTTAACTAAACCAGAATATACAGAAGCTGAACTTACAGATGAGGAGATAGCAGAACTACAAGCTCAAGGTCATATAGTAGAAGAGGTAACTGAACCTGAACCTTGGTTAAACAGTTTACAAAATAATGTAAGTCAACAAAGCATCTATAATACAGATAATGTTACTTTAGATCCTTTTGGAAGAAAACCTAAGTATGGACCTACTGAAGAACAAATGTTAAAGCTACAAGAGTTTATGAAGACTCCTGAAGAAAAAGGTTTAAAATCATGGGAGCCTCAAACTATAAGATTAAAATCTTGGGATGAAACTGAACTAGGCCATGCTACAAATGAATTATCTAAGATTTTTGAAAAAGCAGAAGAGGTTTTAGCAGGTATCAGTACAGAAGGTTTGGGTAACGTGATAGAACAAATTCAACAGGGAAGTAGTGATCCTGAATCATTAGGAGAGGTGAAAGTATTAAAAGAAGAAGAACCTGTAAAGGAGACAGAACCTGTGTACAACATACAAGATTTAGATCCTTTTAAATTTGTAGGTGAAAGAAATGGAGAAATTATTCAAACGTATACTATACCTTTAATTAACGAACCTAATACATCAGTTATGTATAGAAACAGAGGTGATGAATCAGATATAATGGGTAAAAAACTAGCTTATACTTATGCACCTTTTAAACCTTATAAAGAAACATTAAATAAAAAATATGGAAGTTTAAGTGCTAACGATAACTCTTATGTAATAGCTCTTACAGCTGATGGGATTAAAGGAGGTAAGCTAAAAGATTTTAAAGATACAGATACTCCGTTATCACCTACTTATGTTACCAAAAATGTAACTGAGCTTGTAATTGAACCTGATAATAAATATTTTGACGGAATTAAACAAAAAGGATTAGGTTTAAGAACATCAAAAGATACTGTTAAATATATACCTGTAGGTACTTCAGATAGTCAAAGTGGAAGTTTCAAAAATTGGAGTGGTGGACATTTATTAGTAGAAAACCCAAAAACTAAAGTTATGGTTGTACTTCATGGTAGATCTGATCAATTAAAAGAAATGTTTAATAAGTATTTAGAAACTGAAGGTATTGAATCTGCAAACATTTATGAAACTGATCATAAAGCATATTCTTTAATAACTAATCCAAAAGATGGAATACATAAAGGAATTAAAAATAGACAACTAGACAATTATAATACAGAAAGATCAGGAGCCGGTAACTTTATTTACTTACAGGAAATCAATGAATAAACTTTTAAAGTTTAATTGTTATAAATAAATTTAGTATATTTAATTAAAGACTATAAGCATGTCACAAAAGAAAAGAGTTAGAATATATAAAGCTGGAGGTCAGCAAGGAGCTTATATAAATCCAACAGCTAAATGGATGATGCAGATGGGTGGAGCACCTCAAGAAATGATGGATACTCAGATGCAAGAAATTCAATCTATGCAGCAACCTGGAATGATGGATCCTAATATACAACAACCACAAGACATTGATTCTCAACAGTTAATGCAAGTTGTTATGGATCAAAGGGAACAGGGTGCAGAATTTAAAGAAATTATAAACATGCTTATAGATACTGTACCTGGAATAGATAATCAATTACTTATGCAAGTTGTTCAGGAGGTACAGATGATGGAACAACAACAAGGATTAGGTGAACAACCTCCTATTGAAGACCAAGAACTTGATGAAAAAGAATTGTTAAGAAAAGGAGGTTATGTAGCAGAAAAATATAATGAAAGCGGATCAATTACTGATCCACCTCCCGGAATTTTAGGAGAAGTTAATTCTGAAGGATACTTTCCTTACAGCCCTCCAGGATATAATTTAAGAAAAGGAGTTTCTTATCAAGAAGATCCTGAAAATTGGGAATTTTGGAAAAAAAATAACAAAGTTTATAGAAAAGATTTAAGTTCTGGTAATTATACTAAATTGCGCCCTCCTACAAAAGATGATTTAAAGTTTTTAGAAGATTTTTCTATATGGGCTAATAGTAAAGAAAGAGATTCTGATAAAGTTCAACAAAGATATGATAAAGAAGTAAGGCCTCTTCTTAAATCTTTAGATAGACCTATAAAACCTGTTAATAATCCAAAAGATGCAGATATAGAGAAAATGGTTTCTGATGGTACGTTTTGTGATGATTGTAGTTATCGCTATTCTGCATATGACATGTATGATTTTGAAAAAATGCCTGTGCCAGAAGATTATCCAGAAGATAAAAAATCTAAACCTGGATATAGGTATCATCGAGAGTGGAATCCGTTTACTCATCAATATGAAGCTATGAGTCCTACACAGCACAGAATGTTAGAACGAGAAGCTCTTAAAATTCAAAATCAAGGAATAACACCCACAGCTGATAATATGCCTGTTATTGAAAACCGAGAGTTGTTAGATGCAGTAACTAGAAAAAATGTAGGAATTAGACCTTGGTCAGGTTCAATTGGTTTTGGACGAGAAGAGGAAGATATCATAAATGAAGAAAATAAAAAATCTAGTAAGTTTCAAAATCACCAAGAGTTGTTAAATGAAATAAATAAAGAATCTAATAAGCCGTTTGGAAAATTAAAAAAAGGAGGTAATCCTAAGCAACTTCGTAAAAAGTTTGTTAAAGAATATGTTAAAGGAGGTATTGCTCAAAATGCTAAAGCTTCAGAAGTTGCTAGAGATTCAGCTTTTAGTCTTTTAGATTTTGTTGGTAGAACTAATAAAGAAAGTCTACTTAAAACTAAAGCAGAAAAATTAGCCGAGTCAATATTTCCTGAGCAAAGCATGCCTGCTATGTATAGAGGTGGCATACGTAAAGCTCAACCAGGGCTTAATGTGCATTCTGATAAAGATGCAAATGAAGCAGCTGAAGAAACTTATACTAAAGCTCAAATGGAAGCTTATGTTAAAGATCAAATAGAGAATAGTCAAAAAGCATATCAAGAACAATTTCAAAAACAATTTCAAGGTTATCCTAGAGGGTATGGTTACGGCTATGGTGTTCCTGGTGGGTATGGATATCCTTATGGTCCAGGCATGCCTTCACCTAGCAGCGGATTTCATGATGTAGGAGGTAAAGGTTATCCTTTGTTTTATAATGCAGGTCCTGGTATGGGATATGCAGGTGTAAGATATCCTCAACTAGGTAATCTTATGAACATGTTTTCAAAAGATCCAGATAAAGTAACTTATAGTAGTAACTTATCTGCAGAAGAATTGAAAAATGTTTTAGGTGATGATTTTCAAGGATATGATAGAGAAGTTCTTGATTATGATAAAAGATTTTTACGGAAACCTTTTGAAAAACATGTTAGATACACAATCAATAGAGGAAAAGGTAAAGCGGATGCAACTAAAGATGAAAAGTTTTGGGAAGATCATTATATAGATCCTACAACAGGAAAAATAATTAGTCATTCTAGTTACGGAAATGAAGATGCAACTACAAATAATCTACAAGATAATACACAAGATGAAAGAAGTGGTTTTATTAGTAATTTGTTTAACCGAGATAATGAAAGCTCAGACAAAAAAAGATTTAACCCTTTTAATAGAGTTGATAGAATACTAAGAAGAGCTGAAAGACAAGGTAATAATGACCCTATGTTAAATTATACTTCACCTAATAAATCTATAAAGCCTGATTTAAAACCTAATGAATCTTCTTCAAGTGGTTCTCAATATGATTCCAGACAAGAACTGACACCTGATGAAGGTAAAGGAACTTGGGAAGGTAAACAACAATTTATGGAAGGTTTAATAGGAAGTCAATTACAATTACCTAAAACAAGTAATAATAAAAAAGAAAGTAGCACTGACTTACCTGAAGGTTTTCCTATAGATACTCGTGGTCCCCGTGAAATGGCTTATGGTGGTGTACCTAAATATTATCCAGGTGGTCCAACACCTTTATATACATCTAACCCTTTAGAAGAAGAAAATCAAGCTATATTAAATGCTGGAAAAAGAAACAATTATGGTCAAGTAGAGATTCCTGATTATTCTAAGGCTTATACTTTGCTAACTCAAAAAGATTATTTTTCTCCAGAAAAAAGTATAGACAGACAAGCTGAATTATTACCTGGTTATGGTACTGTTAAAATAATGTCTGATAAAGGTACTGATAAAGGTACTGATAAAGGTACTGATAAAGGTACTGATACTAAAAATCCGTACATAGATGAAAAAACTGAAGAAGGTCAATCTTATATAGATCCTTCAGCTATATATAATTTTGGTGTGCAGGCATTTACTAATATGGATAGATATAATCAGAAAACACAAAACGATATACTATCTCTAGGTCAAAGTACTAATCAACCTATAGATTTTACAAGAAGTCAAAACCCTTATGGTCCTACAGGACAGTTATTAGATAACAGATTAATAGATAATCAAGGTATTTTGGCTAAACGTGGAGGAGCTATGGGTAAATATAAAGCAGGTGGTACTTACATGTTAGAACAAGATGTTATAAATAAAATTAAAGCCGCTGGCGGTATCATTAAATTTTTAGACTAATGGCTAAGAGAAAAGTTCAAATAGTAGATTTACCTAAAGCACAAACAGGTCAACAAGTAGGTTATGGTCTTTATAATAGACTTGCTACTATGGGGGGTTTAAGTAATCAAAGAAGAGGTACTACAACATCTGTTAATAAAAGTATGGGTCGTGTAGCTGAAGGAGAAGAACCTAATCTAGAAGCAGAAGGTGGAGAAACTGTAATGGTGCCTGGATTATATGGTGGCGTTCCTACACATTTTAATATCACAGGACCAAGACATGCTCAAGGTGGTGTTGCTATGAATCTTCCTGAAGATAGTTTTATATTTTCTGACTTTGTTCAGATGAGATTAAAAGATCCAGATGTGTTGAATTATTTTGGTAAAACGGCAAAAAAAAGAGGAAAAGGAAAAGGTTACACTCCTGCAGATATTGCCAAGCAATATGATATAAATAAATACATAGAGATACTTAATGACCCTAACTCAGATGATATAGATAAAAAAACTGCTGAGATAATGATTAAAAATTATAATCTTAAGTTGGGTGCTTTAGGTTTAGTACAAGAATCTCAAAAAGGATTTGAAGATGGTATACCCGAAGTAAGCATGCCTTATATGGATCATATGAGAATTACTGAAAAAGATTTAGGTGTACAGTCAAAAGAATCTAAAGAACTTACTGTAATCATAGAGCAAATGTTACAAGAAGGTTTGCCTATAGAAGAAATTATAGCTAAGCTTATTACTGAAGAGATACCACCAGAAGTTATTATAGATGCATTAGTAGGTACAGAAATGAGTGAAGAAGAAGCTATTCAATTAGTAGAAGGTATTATATCTGAATTAATGAATGAAACTTCTATGAATCAAGAGCAAATGCCTCAACAACAAATGCAACAAGAAATGCCACAACAAATGATGGATCCTAATATGATGTCTCAAGAACCTATGTCACCAGAAATGATGTTACATGGGGGTAGAGTACAGCCAAAATTAAGAAAATTAAAAAGAGCACAACAAGGAGGAATGTCTCCAGAAATGATGCAGCAACAAGGTCCGCCACAAGGACAAGCACAAGGACAAGATCCTATGGCTGAGGTAATAACAATGATTGAACAGATGTTACAACAAGGTGTTGAACTACCTGCTGTTATATTTGAATTAATTAATATGCAAGTACCTGAACAAATAGTTGCAGAAGTTTTAATGCAATTAGGTGTACCAGAACAAGAAATTCAACAAGCTTTTGAAATAGCTATGTCTCATCCTGAGATGCAACAAAGTCAAGAACCTGTTATGGACCCTGCTATGATGCAAGGTCAAGGGGTGAGTCCTGATATGATGCCTGCTATGGATCCATCAATGATGCAAATGGGGGGTATGCAACAAGAACCTACATTAGAGGAAATGATTGCAGAAGCTTTACAACAAGGTGCTGAACCACAAAAAATAATAGAGGCTCTGGTAAAACAAGGTTTAGATCCACAACGTGCTCAACAAAGCGTTCAACAAGTTGCTCAAATGATGATGGGTCAACAACCTCAAGCAGTTATGCAAAAAGGAGGAAGTCTTAAAAAATATAAAAAAGCTGGACAAGTTCCTAAAAAATACAGAACTGATAAAAGATATAATATAACAGATCCTGACTTTACATATGCAGGTTTAAAAAAAGGAGATTATATTAATTTAGGTGATGGTAAATTTCAAAAAATAAATGTTGATATATCTGATGATTTTACATATGATAAAACTTTAGAAGGTGGTGTTAGAGATGACATTGAATCAGCCTTATTTCAGCTAGCTTATTTTAAAGAGTTAAGTAAAAATCCTGAGTTAAAAAGAGCTTTTCATAAGGCTTACATAGATATCATTAAAGACAAAGAACTGTTTACATCTAAAAAGGGAACTACCTCTAAGTTTTTTGGAGATAAAGAATTAGAAAAAGTTACCCCTGATGAGCTTATAGATATCTATACTAAACATATAGAAACAAATGCTAATCTTTATTTAACAGGTTTAGATGCTACTGATTTTACTCAAAATGGTAAGTTAGCAGCAAACGTACCTAAAGAAAAGAAAGAGCTTTATAAAAAGATGGCAGGTGATAAAGACAACCCTACTCTTCAAGATATATATGAAGCAAAAGGTTTATCACCTAAAGGTATAGATATAGCTAAATCACAAGCTGGTCAATGGGCTTATCAAAAAATAGCAGCGGAGCCTGAGAAATATATAGAAGATCCTGAACTAGTAGAGATAGCAAAAGCTACTATTAAGCCAGATCCTTCTATGGGTGCAGAAGATGAAACAGGAACAAAATATGAGCATAAATCAATTTCACCTATTGATGGTTATTTAGGTAATACAACTATAGGTCATTTAGGTACTACTACTTTACTAGGTGATGCCTTTATTGATGAAGAACTAGAAGAAGAAATAGAAGAAGTAGAAGAAATAGAAGAAGATGATGATTACATTCCTTATCAAGCTCCTAGACCATGGGTAGATTTAGGTATGAGTAGTGCACATAAAAGACAATATGCGGATGCGTTAAGTAGAAGAAATTTACCACCATTAGTGTTAGGTCAACCTGATGTAAACATGCGAGCTCCTGATTATGTATTAAAAGACTGGAGAGGTATGCAGTTTGACGCAGCTAGTGATTATAAACAAGGTTTTGAATCAATGGCTGCTAATACTGCTAACCCTGCAGTAGCTAGAGCTAACATGGTTGCTGGAATGGGTAAGTTAGCAGATACAGCAGGTAAATTTAGAAGTGATACTTTAGATTATAATGTTGCTGTACAAAATCAATTCAGTCCAATGATTGAAGATGTATATAATAAGATGAATATCCAAAGAGGTACTTTATGGGATAAGAACTTAGGAGACATGAATCAAAGAAGACAAGAACAGTGGTTAGCTAAACAAAAGTCACAAACAGATGCTATTAACGTACTCAATGCTAGTGATCAAGATAAAGCTTATAGAGCAGCTTTAATGTATAATAATCCTCAACAAGCTATAACTCCAGATGGTTTATTGTATTATCATAACCCAAAAGCTATTACACCAGATGCTACTCCAGGAAGTGATATAGCAAGTAGTTATAAAAAATACTTTAATCTTACAGGTAAAGAAGATTTAGCTGTAAAATTAGCAGAACTTGAAAGAGGTAAAGGACACTTTGATAAAAACCGTGCTCAAGATCCAGATGATGCAGATTATATGGAATATTTGGCAAGTAAACAATCTAAAAAAGGAGGAGAACATGGAGTACATGCTTCAGACTTATTTCCTTTCTGGTATTAATAAACTTTAATAGTTTAGTAAACTTAAAATATTTGCATACATTTACAGTATAAAATAAAAAATAAACATGGCAACGTACATACAAGGTCTAACTCAATATTTACCTCAGATACAGCCTTTTCAAAGGGACTTTAATTTTTTTGCAAATGTAATGCAAAAAAAACAAACTGAATATGATTCGGGTCATCAAGCTATGAATAAGCTTTATGGCTCCATTTTTTATTCTGATGTAAGTAGAGCAGACAACCAAGAAAAGAAAGAAGAGATTTTAAAGTCTATAGATTATAATTTAAGAAAAGTATCAGGCTTGGACTTATCTTTAGATGAAAACGTTAGACAAGCTAAACAAGTTTTTAAACCTTTCTATGAAGATCAAAACTTAATGAAAGATATATCTTATACTAAAACTTATCAAAATGCTGTACAAAAAGGTCTTTCAGCTAAAGACTGTGTAGGTAAAGATTGTCCAGATGTTTATTGGGATGGTGGTCTTAGACTACTTAATCATCAAATGAAAAACTTTAAAAATGCTTCTGCTGATAGAGCTATGCAAATGCGTAATCCTACTTATGTTAATAAATTTAATATGATGAAGGAAGCAGCTAAAGCAGCTAAAGAAAATAATTTTGAAATAGTTTTTGAAGGTCCTAAGAATGGTTATATGGTTAAGGAAAAAAATGGTCCTAATGCTATAGCTCCATTATCTGATTTTCTATACCAAATGTTTGGAGATGACGCTAGAGCCATAGATTACTATGGTGCTAAAGCACAGCTTAATTTTTATGAAAATCCTGAAGAAACTATTAATCAGTATGAGCTTCAAAAAATGAGAAGCCGTGCTAAGGACGCAGAGGATTACAAGAATATGATTGAGGAAAAAAGTAAAAGACAAACTTTTGAAAAAAATAAAAGAGTAATCACCACTGCTGAAAATAATACTCGTTCAGAATTACATGAAGTAAAAGATAGAAGAAAAACTTTTCAAGATTATGCTACTGAAATGGGTGAGGCTTTTAAAGCATCTCCTGCTAAACAAGCATATGATGAAACATTACAAGAGGAAAATGTTAAACAAAGAACTTACGAAAATATAAAAGGTCTTAGTGACAATGTTAGGAATATAAATTATTTTGATGAAGAAGGTAACCCTGTTGCTGAAGATGTTATTGTTGGAGTAGTTGCTCAAGGAATGATGATAGATGACATTAGTAATTCAGCTAAAGTAATTGCTAATAACACCTATGAGCAAACAGTTAAAGGTCCTGATCCATATGCTATGGCTAGATATAAGAATCAACTTCAAGTAGGTTTAGCTAATTACAAAAATGAATTAAAAAAAGATTATGCTAGATTTGAAGCAAATAATGAACTTGTAAATGATTTAATAGGAGGTAAAGGTAAAAGCAAAAAAGAAGGTAAAAAAACTACAGATCCAGTAGAGTTAACTAAACAAGAAGAAGCTAAAATAAGAAAAGAAGCTAGTGATAAACTAAAAGAAGAACAAGGAAATGTTGCAGATGAAGACTTAAAAATAGCAGAGGATAATGCTGTAGAACAAGCAAGAGCTGACAAAAAAAATAAAAGTAAATTAGAAAAAGCTCAAGAATTTAAAGATAAAGAAAAAGAAATTATAGAAGCTTTTGAATCAGGTGATCTTACAAAAGAACAAGCTAATAAATTGAATGAAGTTATGCAAGAGACTTTTGAGGATATAGGTGAAGATGAGGAAGGTAACTTAATACTATTAGCTCCTACAACTATAGACAAAAAAGATGCAATAAACACTTATGAAAAAAAAGATATACCTAAAAATATTACAAATATAAGTGCTTTAGAAGCTATGTCTTCTGATGAAGACGAAATAAGTTATACAGATGAAGAGGGTACTTTGCAAAATATTGAGTTAACTTTTTCTGATATGAAAAATGCTATTGATAATCAAAGTATACAAAATGCAGGAATCATATTAAAATTTAATAAAAATCTAAATGAAAATACAAATTATATAGGTTCTGTTATAGGAAAAACTGTATATGACTCTTTAAAATCCGAAGATCCTTCTGTTGTAGCTGCTGCTAATCAAGTATTAAGAGGTGTAGGTGTTGACCCAAATGCTTATACAAATAATGCTGATGATTTAGAAGATGCTATTGTTGATGTTATTAATAATAATCCTGAAAAGTTTAATGATTATTTTTTAGGAAATGTTGTTATTTCAGACAGGGCTGAAGAAATGTTTAATAAATATAGAGATGAAACTCCAACGGATATAATAAATAAATATATAAATAAAACCTCAACGGAGGTAATAAAAACTAATACTTACAAAGGGGTAACTTTACCAAAAAATCATAACCCATTTACTTTATTAACAGTAGGTAAAAAATTAGGAATATCTAATGAGACAGTTACTAGATTAAAAATTCAAGAAGATTTAAAACAAAAAGTTTCAACTCTTTATGAAAATTACGATAATAAAATAAATGATGCTCTTGAATACGGAGCCTTATCAAGGCACAATAAAAATACTAATGAAGCAAAAAATACTTATGATGCTTTAGATGAAAGTCCAAATACTTATTTAATGGATAATTATCCTACGATGACTCAGTATATAAAAGCTGGTGAAAAACTAGTAAAACAAACTGTACCTAGTACTTTCAAAAGTCAATTTAGTAGATTTCTTAGAGATGAAAGTAAAAACAATTATGAAAATTTAAAAAAATATCATGAAGATAATCCCGATGTTTTATCTGGAGTTTCGTCTACAAGTGTAAATATTCAATATTTTGAAAAGATAAGTGATTTTAAAGAAACATATAAAGAATCTTTTAATGAAGACTTTAATTTTAGTTTTGCAGAAATTATACGTTTAGATAAAGCTGGTTTATTGTCAGCAGGAATACCATCTTGGATTGGTCCAGCTGGAGCACCTCGAGAAAAAGAACCAAGACCTATATTTAAAAAAAATAAAGAAACTGATGACTATGAACTTACACCTGAAGCTATAGCTGGAGGAATTAAATTTGATAATGAAACAAAAAAATTAGATTTGTCTAATATATTTATATCGGCATCTTTAAAAAATATAATACCTTCTTTAGAACAAAACAAAAAAAGACAAATTAATATAGTTGAAGATCTTCAAGAAGTAAAAGGTTTTACATCTAAAGGTATGTATTCAGGAACAGATGCCGATAGTGATTTTGGATTTCATTCTTTTGGTATGACAGCTACTACTAATTTATCTAATTATAATATAGATGAAATAGATAATTTACGTGATGCTTTAAATTTAGGAAAAAAACTTTTTAATCAAAAGTCAAATGGAATTCCTATTATTCCAGATTTAAATGATGATAAAAAAATAGGAAATACAAGAGCTGTAGTACAAGTCAAAGATGAAGATGTTTATAGAAATGGCACAAAAGAAGAACAGGAGACTTATTTAGATCTTTATGAAGACTTAACTTCATTAGAGTTTTCTGAAACTATGGATAAATTAGATACAAATGCTCCTAAAATTAAACAAACATTAATAACAGAATCAGGTGCATATGGATATGGATTTTTAGAAATTGAGTTAGATGATAAAGGAGACTCTTATAAAAAGTATAAAGTAATTTCTGAAGACTTGTATAAAAGTTTATCTAAAGATAAAAAGAAAAAAATAAAAGACGATGGAATAAAAATTTTACCAAAAATACGTATACACATACCTCAAAATGAATATCAACCTTTTATCAAAGCAAATAAAAGTATTGCTTTTAATACATTTAAAGCTAATGATAAAATAGGAGATTTAGATACTTTTGATGCTGAAATAAAAATAGAAAACATAAATTCTGAAAAAATTACTTACTCTACTTTATATAATAAATACTATAGAGATTCTAATACAGATGAAATAAAATTAAAAGTTGTAGAAATAGAAGGTAGCGAATATCCTGCTAATGCTGAAGAAGATTATATGAGTATAATAACTAAATTAATTTTAACAGGTCAGGCTTTAAGTAAACAAAGTTTAAAAGAAGTTAATAGTGATGATCAATAATGATATTATTATTTAAAAAATAATGGAAGAAAATCAAAATATTAATCCAGAACAGATAACTAATCCTGAACTCATTAATGATGAATTAACAGCTGATGAATTAACAGTTGACGAATTAACAACTGATCAATCAACAACTGATGAATCAACAATAAGTTCAGAACCCGTAATATCTCCGAAATACACTCAGCAAGAAGCTTTTTTAAGAGCTGCAGCAAATCGTGAAAGTATTGAAATTGATAAAAATATATTATCTAATGTAGCTAATGAAGCAAATAAAAACGTTAATCAGTATGCAGCAATGGCTAAGCATGGTGTTAACTATGGAAGTGCTAACAGAGGAGGTTTAAATTTACAAAGATATTATAACAGAGATGAGTTTCAAAAATTAGGATTTAACCCATTTATAGATAATGAATCTTATTATCAAGCTAATACTACAGCATGGGATGATTTTAGAGCAGCTTATCAACAAAGTTGGAACTTAGCTAAGCAAGGATTTTTTAGTTATTATAGTGGGCAAACTGAATATGAGAAAGCAGATGCTTATGAAAAATATGCAAACATAGGAACCTCCCAAAGAGAAGGTGCTAGTAGGATATTCAATAATGTAGTATTAAATGCGGGATACACAGTAGGGTTGTTATCAAGTATTATAGTTGAAGAAGTAGCTATAGGTCTTTTAACAGGTGGTATAGGTAATATAGGTAAACTAGGTGTAACTGCAGCTAAAGTAGGAACAGGTGTTAAAAAAGCAAATGCTTTAAAAAGAACTGTAAATGCTGTAAAAGAATTAAAAAATTTATCTAATGTAGATAAAGCAAGAAGTTTATGGCAGGGTACTAAAAACTTAGGAACAGCCACAGTAAAAGCTTCTACTAACTTTATTCCAGGTGCAAAAACAGCTGAGTTAATTTATAATTGGAAACATTTAGGAAAACTAGGTAAAAGTGCAGGTCAAGCATCTTTTGCTTCTTTTGGTGCAAAAGCTGCTCATACATTTGGTACCTTTTACAGAGAAGGAAGAGAAGTTTTGTTAGCATATGATGAGGCACAATTAGAATCAGGAATGATTTATAATTCAATTATGGATGAGCTAACTATGCAATATAAACAAGACAATAATGGTAATTTACCTTCTAAAGAAGATTTAAATGCTTTTCATGATATTGCATATGATAGATCTATGAAAGGATTTACTAAAAATATGGCTATCATATATGGAACTAACAAGATTTCATTTGGAAATATGTTTAATAAGTTAGCACCTTCTTTAGCAAGAAAAACTGCTAAAGGTTTTCAAAATTCTGGTGGTAAGATCGTAAAAGGTTTTGATGGTAGATCTGCTAGAGCTGTATATAATAAAGGTATTTTAAACATTAAAGGTTCTGCGGCTGAAGCGTGGAAAGGGGTTAAGAATTATAAATCTACATTAAAAGCCATTCCTGGTTTTATTGGTAAGAATGCATGGACTTACACAAGAGCAAATGTAGGAGAGGGTATTCAAGAATATTTTCAAGAGGTAATACAACATGCTGAGCAAACATCAGCTAAAGATCTTTATGCTAAATATAAAAGCGGAGTAAGAGGTGTTGCTTTAAATCAAGCTATGGAAGACATGTCTTTTGCTGAAAATTATGGAAAAGCTGCATCACATTTTTGGAGTGGTGAAGGGTTAGAAATATTTGGAACAGGTGCTATGATGGGGTTCATAGCAGGTCCTTATTCTAAATTTGTTGGTAAAGTAGGTCAAGCTAGATCAGAACTTTGGCAATACAGAAATAAAAAAACAAGAGATGCCCGCAAAGCTCATATGCAAAAAGAATATGATATCTTAGATAAAAAAGTTGAAAATTTTAATAAATTATCACTAGATGAAAAAAAGAACTTATATAAGTATGTTGAGTTAATGGGTAATCAAGCTCAGTATGATGAAGAAATGAAGGATGCTGTTGACCAAAATGATGATAAGAAATTTTATGATGTTCAAGATGAAGCTTTAAGTGAATACCTTTTAAGTGCTTTACAATTAGGAATGCTTGATAATTTTGAATCAGGTTTAAAAGACATGCTTAATTTGTCAGAACAAGAATTTACAGAAGCTTTTGCTGATCAACTAGGATTAGATCCAGAACAAAGCTTGAACCTTAAAAAAAGAGCAACTGATATTTTAGGTTCAGTAACAAATATAAAAGAAGGATACGAAACACTTAATAACATTTTTCCTGAAATATATGATTTTACAAATGAAAATCCTGAACTTTTTGATGGGGTAAGTATAGATACTCTTAATGATATGCGTAATAAATACATATCAACACTTATACTTAATCAAAGACAACTTAATAGAAATTTAGATAGATATCAAAAATTACAACAATCATTAATAGGTGTTGATAATCCTTTTAGGGATGTAGGTGCTGTATCTTTAAGTTCTTTAAGTAATCTTGTATCTAATACTACTTTAGCTAAAGAATTAAAACTACTTGAAACAGAAATAAACACTATTAAACAAGGTAGGGAGTCTGCTCAACAAATGGTTGGTACTCAGAAACAAGTAAATGAAGCTACTAAAGAATTAAAGAAAAAAGAAAGACTTTATAAGAAATTGAGTGAGATTTATGAAGTAATGCAAAAATTTGAAACTCAATCAAAAAAGTATTCACAAATTACAGGAGTACAGAATATAGAACAATCAGGAAGAGTTAATTTACTTAAAGGCACATACCTTAATTATTTAGTTAATAAGTCTAAATCAGTTTCTGCAAAAGTTACCGGTGTAAAAAAAGTAGAAGGTAAGCCAGCTTTACTAACTATAGAATACACAGAAGGAGAAGGTAAAGATAAAACTAAAGTAACTAAAGAAATAGAATTTGTAAAAGACAATATTTTAGAATTACAGATTGATGCTGGTACAGAAAGTATGACTATTTCTAAATCAGCACAAGCTAAAATAAAATCTTATCTTAAAGAAATAGCTAAAGAAGCTAACACAACTGTAGATGAGTCTAAATTTGAATCATTCATTAGAAAGTTTTTAGATGCTAGACTTTTAAAAATTGAAGAGATTGATATAGCTAATGTAATTGAACAATTACTTTTACCAGAGGTATACAGTGAATATATAGCTAAACAGTTAGCTAGAGCTAAAGATCTGAATAAATACTTTGATGCTATATTAAAATATGATTTAGAAACATTTACTGAAGCTGCTATTACTAATCAATTTTTAGCTCAATTGGTTAATGACCATAATATATTCCTTACAGCTGATGATGTTGTAGAATTACTTACAGGACAGATTCCAGCAGATTTAAGATTGTTTGATATTAAGACATTAGAACAAGTAAACCCTGGAACAGAAAGATATATAAAAGCATTAGCTGATATTAAAGAACATGTAGAGTCAACTGATGAATTTAAAAAAGAAAGAAAAGCTAAAGAAGAAGCTGAGAAGGCCGCTAAAGCTAAAACAGAAGAAGAAGTAGTAGCAGAAGAAGAAGAGGAAGCACCAGCATCTACTGAAGAGATTACTGTAAAAATGATTACAGATGATGTACCTAATAACTTAAATAATATACCAAAAGAATTAAAAGATCTTATTCTTAAAAGAATTACAGAGTTTAATGAAGAACTTACAAAAAGTATTGATCAAATTACAGAACCTGAACTGAAAAAACTTTTAGCAGCTCAAAAACTTACAATAGATACATTGTCTAAAGATAATGAACAAATGTTAAGAGATGCAATAGATGAATACAACAATAAAGCATCAGAAAAAACAGCTCAATCCACAGAAGAGAAAAAAGAAGAGTCTGCTGCAAAACCAAAAGCTTCTGAATCAACAGCTACTAAACCATCTCAAGTAAGCATTGCTGATTTTACTGGAGAAGGTTATGAACAGGCTCATGAGTATTTAAAAAGATTACTTGACGGAGGTTATGCATTGTTTAAAATTAAATCTACAAATGATTTAATGAAAATTATTGGTAATCAATTATTTCATTTAGCTACAGTGCAAGTAGATGGATCTTCAGCAAGTAGAACAAAAATTTTACTTACACAGGAACAACTTGCTAAGTTTATACCTAATATATTAAAAGCAGAAAGTCAGAATACTTCTTTTGCTATTACATTTGATAATGTTAATACTATTTTAGATTCTACAATTACTACAACAACTCAGGGAAGTGTAATAGATGACTTTAAGTTTTATATGTACCCTACTGAAAAGTCAGGTATTTATCAATATCCTATAATAGTAGATGATAAAACTTATTATGTAGAATCAGAAGAGATTGCTGATTTCTGGTCAAAAGATAGTAAAACAGCTCTTTATTCATTAGATGTTACTAACTTAACTGAGTTTAATAAAACAGAAGCTACTGATACTAAAGCTTTAGATGAATTAGAAAACGAATTAATTACTTTACTAAATAATCTTACTATAGATAATTATTATGATACTGTAAAGGCAACTCAAAAACTTATAATTGATTATAACTTGAACTCAAAAAATAAAGAAAAAGTTAAAGAAACAGATGCTTTAGAAGCGTTAGATCTAAAGTTAGAACAATTAAAGAAAACAATAACTATAGATAACTTTAAAGTCTCTAAAGATAAAGTTTATCAAAAAACTGGTATTTCTAAAACTTATACCGTAAAATCTATTAATAAAAAAGATAAAAAAGTTACCTTTGAATCTATAGGAGATGGTAAATTTATGACTTTAGCCGAAGAAAATTTATATCAAATGAGAGAAGTTAAAATTGATGAAGAGGGTACAACAGCTGATGATGTTGTAGAAACACCTATGTCAGAAGAAGCAAATGAAAAATTTGAAGGTACTAAGAATACAACAGATACTTTAACAGCTGACCAAATAAAGGAGGCGGTTGATTCAGTAACTGGAGAAGAAAACCTTGAAGATTTAATGGATGGTCTAGAAGAAATATGTTAAGATATGAAATGTAGTTTAAATGTAGAAGCACAGTTAGGATTTACTAAGATTTTTTCTAGTGGTTTATTAAATATAGCAAAAGATCCTGCTAAATTAGAAGACTTTAGTTTAGAAACTTATGTTAATTATTTAGTCAATGCCTTAGAATCTAAAGGCAAAGATCGTGAAGTAATACTTAATTATGTAAGCATTATACCATCTATAGTTGGTCAGCTTATTCCATTGACACAATTTAAACCTTTAAGACCAGGTTTAAGAGCTACAGAGTCCGCAGAATTATTAGATCTTATTTCAGATGCTCAAGGTATAGAAGAGTTAAATGAAATTTTTTTTGAGAAGCCTTCTAAAGACCAACTTAAAAAAGATTTAAAAACTAACAGAGATAACAAAAGAGTAGATCAAGCTAATGCTGATGAGGAAGTTAACGAAAATCCTCCATCAGATCCTGAGTCAGAAAAAGAAATGGCTGCAGAAATAACTCTTAATGCTGTACCTGATTCTGTTTTAGCATCTACTCAACAAGTAATTGATGAAGATGGAAACATAAAACCTGAATATGTTTTTTATAATACTTTTCTAGCTGATTTATCTGATATGCTTGCCGGTGATACTAGTGCAGAAACATTGGCTAAAATGAGTTTTACTGATACTGAAGGTAAAACAGTTAAAGGTATTACTGTTAGAATGGCTTTCTTATCACAAGTAGTTACTAACATTAATAAAAGAAAACAAAACGGGATTGATACAAATCCTGAAACAAGTAGGGTAATGCCTGTGGTTATATTCACAAACAAAAAAGGTGAACCTATTTATTTTAAGAAAGAAGACAACGGTATGTATACAGTTTATACTGAAGAGGAAGCTCGTGAAGAAAATGATGCATTACCTGTATATTTTGCTGTTAGAGCTATAGAAAAGAAAAAGGGTAGATGGGTTTCTAAAACTAAAATACAAACACCTTTAGATATATTACAAACAAGTAAAGGTGGTAAAAGAGCTTTAGAAAAATATAAAGAGGAAGACCCTGATGGTTACAATGCAGATCTAGAAAGAATAGATATGCAACAACAACAGGAATTTCTTATGTTACATTTAGCAAAAGAAAAACTAAAATCTACAAAACTCAGTAAAGTTAGAAACTTATTAAATAACCATTTTAAAGGAGGTACATACTTTTTACAAGGTACTCTTACTAAAAGAGGTACAGGTAAATCTAGAAATTTTAATGTTACTGATGCTAAAGCTGCACCGGAATTAAAAGCAGATGACGTTAAAAACATGAAAGTTTTCATAAATGATAATTTACAAGAAATCATAGATGAACAGAAGCTAGCAGGATTTAAAGTAATGGAACGTAAAGGTGTTTACATTACTCAGATGAAAAAAAAACCTAAACTCAAAACTAAAGATGGTTCTGAGTTTAATGATGTTTATGAAATACAATTAAAGTTTAAAAAAACAGTTAATGGTAAAATAAAGTATACTACAAAAACAATAGGTGTTTTACAAGCTACAGAATTTAATACAGCTAATACTTCTTCTATAGAATTTGCTGGAATAAGTAAAGGTTACATAGCTGTAGAAAGAACAGCAGAAACTAGAACTTCATCAATTAAATGGGAGTCATCAGATGTTCCATTTAATCCAGCATTAGGAGGAGCAAAGGTTAGATCTACAGGTATTAATCCTGGTGAAATATATATCCCAGCCGGAAATACAAATATTCCATTACAAATGGATTCTATATCTAATGAAGATATAAATACTATTAACTCTTTACTTTTTGATAAGGATTTAAAAACACAAGCTAGTGTTAAGAGTAGAGTTAAAGAACTAAGTAATGAAGATAGATTTAAAGCTTTAGCTACAATTTTAACATTAGGTGATAGAAATGAAGAAGGTGCACAAAGTCATATTTCCGGAATACAATATTATCCAAAAACAGGAAAGGTTATTGTAGATGGAGTTACTATAAAACTTGATGATCCTGCATCTGTAAAAAGAGGTAAAGAATTAGTAAAAAGTTTACTTACTGAAACAGTAACTACTAAAGCAGGTAAAGACTCAGGATACACTAGAATTAAATATAAAATATCAAATACAGTTTTAAAAACGGGTGGTAATATAGAAACCTATAGTATTGAAAACGGGATTCTTAAAAGAGTTAATGTTAATGTTTTAGATTTCATAAAAGACAATTCTATAATCAGAGTAGTGCCTTTAAATAATGAAATTAAATATGTTAATGGTTATGTTAGATTTAGTCTTAGTGAAACAGCAGTTGCTGAGAAAGAAGGTATGCCTACTGAGGCTGAAGAAGAAGTAATAGAAAAAGTTACTCCTAAAAAACCTGTAGCTAGAAGAAAAACTACACCTGTTAAGAAAGATATTAAAGTAACACCTCCTAAGTTTTCAGAAACTAAGCCTGTTGATTTAACTGATAGAGGAAATGTAGGTGAACAAAGAACATTAGATGATGATTTACCAACCATAGATGACCTGTTAAATAAAGCTAAGAATAGCCCAGAGTTATTAGATTCAGATCCTGTGTCTGATGCACAAGCTAAGGCATGGTTAGAAGGCCCTGGAAAAGCTTTATTCAATAATACTGGAATATCTTTTAACAGAGCTTTTGATGTGGTTAATTCAAACGCTTTTGGTACATTCAGAGATGGTGTAATTTCATTATGGAAAGGTTCTGATTATACAGTAGCTTATCACGAAGCATGGCATGCTTTTTCACAACACTTTGTAACAGTTGGTGATAAAATAAAACTATATAATTATGTAGCTAAAACAGATTCAGGTAAAAAAGCATTAGCTGAATATGCTAAAGAAAAACAAATTGATGTAGACTCTTTAACTGATATTCAAAAATACTTTGCTGTAGAAGAACTTATTGCTGAAGACTTCAGAATTTATATGATGTCTGGAGGTAGTAAAATAATCAAAGGTGCTCCTGAAAGAAATACAATATTTAGAAGAATCTTAAATTTCCTAAAGAATTTATTTGTAGGTAAAGATGGAAATCAGATGCTTACTGAGATGTATAATAACTTAAGAAAAGGAGAGCTTAATACTTATTTACCAAGTCAGTCTAATAGAATATTCGGAAAGACATTAAATAAGTTTAAGCCTGTTCCTGGTAATACTCATGAATTTACACCACAAGATTTAATACATGCTAATGAGACAATTGGTGGATATCTTTCAGAAGTTATTTCAGACAAAACTATAGAAAAGGGAGCTTCTATATTTAGCTTATTGGTTCTTGACCCTAGTACAAACTTACCTAAAATTTATAAAAATGTACAACAAAAATTAGAAGCTAAACTTTTAGAATTACAAGCAGAAGAAGAACTTACTTCCAATGAAGAAAATGCTATAAAGCTTATTTCAGCTATACTTGATAACTGGGGTAATTCTAAAATAGGTATGGTAGCTAATCATTTAGAATCTATCAAATATTTAGATATTACTAAAGTTGATTTTGATGAAGATGCTTTTAGAATTACTGAAGAAGATCAAGAAACTATGCGCTTTGATGCTGCAGGTAATGACTTATCTTCTGTAGATGTAGCATCTAAAGGAGTCAAGTTAATGTTGTCTTTAATCCCTAACAGAGATAATGAAGGAGATGTATTTAGAAATGAGTTAGGAGCTGTTGAATTAGTTCCTTTTGCTAGAGTCTGGTCTGTTGTTAAAGACAAAGTTATTGGTAAAAACTCTCCTGAAGAAATGATAGATGCTTTAAAAGAATTAAGATTTAGTTTTCCTTGGGTTATAGATATTATAAACACATTACAACCGGTTGAAAATATTAATAATTCTTCTAACTTACAGCAATTACTTTACTTAAGAAATAGTTTTTTCCATAGCTTTAATTTAGCTGAAAGAGACCTACACCAGGTAAACATAAATGAAGAAAAGACTATAGTAATTGATGAAGAAGGTGGTAAAACTGTAAATAAAAGTCACACAATAAGAACTGGTGTAGTAAGTGGTGTAAGTAAATATGCTATTACTGAATTTAGAAGTATGTTTGCTTCAGCAGGACCTAGTGAATTTATATTATCTACAACAGAAGGTAACGCTTTAAATGTAACAGCAGTATTAGATAGATGGACTAAAGCTCCTAACACACCTGAAGAAAAGTTAGCCTTTTTAAGACATTTAGGTTTAGTAATGGTTGATGTACCTGCGGTCAGAGAAGCTATTAAGAATATTGAAGTAGGCTTTTTATGGAGTAGTTTAGATGAGTATAATAAAAATTATGTAATAGGTGGAGAAGCTAATGCTAATTTTATTATGGATCCTCTTACCTTATTAACTTTAGGTAAAAAAGAAATATATAAGATACAAGGTTCTACTAAAACAATGCCTAAAGTTACCGTAACTAGTCAAAGTAGTACCATCAATGCTTTAGCTGAAATGCATGTAAAGTATTCAGGTAATTATGCTAACGTTGCTCTTACAACAGCTGATGGAAAGCAAAAGTATAACACAACACTTATGTCTTCATTAGATGTAATGGTTAAGGAATTAAATAATGTTGAGTCATATGCTGAGTTAGTTAACCTTCCTCATATGAGCCATTTAAAAATGGACAAGTTCTTTATGGCAAGTGCTAATCCTATTCTAAAATCTTTATTTGAATATGATGAGATTGCTGGTACTTTTGGTAAAAGAAGAAAAGGAATAGTATTTACAGTTGATGACCTTACAGGAGTACAAACAGTAGTAAATGAATTATATGCAGACTTTTCTAGAAGTGTGGTAACTGCTAAAATGGATAGATTTACTAGAATACAATCTGACATATATAGTGGGTTAATGCAAGGTAAGTTTAGTACTACTACTCACTCCGATAAGAGTACAGCCTTAACCTATTATCTAAATAGCATAGAAGGTTCTTCACCTAAAGCTAAACACTTGTATGTTAATCCAACAGGATTTAGAATAAATGATAATACAGCAGGTATTGAAGAAGCTTTTGCTTTGTTAGAACCTTATATTAATGGAGAGCTTGAAAGAATAAATAAAGTAAAAGCTTTCACTAATGGTGAAATAGAATTAGATAGAATTCCTGGAGTTACTATTCCTAATAGTAAAGGTAAAATGACTGGAGATAAGTTTAAATTTATCTCTGGTATATTTACTAATTCTACACTAGAAGATCTTTCTCAATACAATGATATGAGTGAGGTACCTGATGAATTAGCTCAGACAATGATAGAAGAATATTCTATGTATGTAGACACTAAAGTTGATGAAATAAAGGATATGTTAGATGGAACTTTATTTGTTGATGCTAATATGATAGATCTTCTTAATTCTATGGGTGAAGGTCTTGAAGGAGTTAACCCTAAACAAAAAAGAGAAGCTGCAGAACATGCTGTGTTATACGGATATGTTACAAATTATTTCTTTCATCAAGCTGCTACAGTATCCTTACTTTATGGTGATCTTACTGAATACAATATGGCTAAACATGATTTTAATAAACGTAATGCAGCAGTAGCAGCTACTGGAATACGTATGTTTAGAACAGACAGTGAAGCACTTACTTGGGTAAATGCTGAATACAAATCAACCTCTGATAAATTATCATACGCTCAAAAACAAGGAGTAGCTGATTATAGAATAGGGGAAGTGTTAAGAACAGCTGTTATTAAAGATCTTTTAAAAGATTCTGTTTCTATGGGTAGTCCTGAAATGAAAAAACAGTTAATAGCTAAATATAAAGAAAGAGGCCTTAACCAAACGCAAGCTATAGAAGCAGCAGATAAGCTTATAAACTATTATAAAGGTATGGAGGTTGCTGATGCTCAAGGTTATATAAGCTTTGATCATTATAGAAAATTAAGAATGCTTAGTGATAGATGGTCTCCTTCATTAGATGCTATCTATTATAAAACAATAAATGCTCCAGAAACTGTTACTGAGGAAGAAATGTTACAAGCGTTTCCTCCATTAAAATACCAGTATGATGGGCCATTAGCTACTAAATCTTACAATGCTCATGCTTTCCATAAGTATTCATTAGTCCCTTTAATTCCTACAGTGATAGAAGGAACTGATCTAGAAGTTTTACATAATACAATGATTGAACAAGGACTTACTTATACTACACATAAGACAGGTTCTAAGATTAGTGATGTTGTAGGTGAAACAAATGAGTTAGATGATTGGCATGGTTATTTAAGTACACCTGTGGATGATAGACCAGCTAGTTTTAATTTTACACCTAATGGTGTTTATCTAAAATATCTAAAAAATCAGTTAGATATCAACACTGTTAAAAAAGGCAAGGTTATATTTTCTACTCAGATGCGTAAGCTTATCATAGACGGTATGTATAATATAGGTGAACCTATAAATGAACTAAGCCGTGAAAAAGTAGACAACTATGAAAAATCTTTAGAGTTGTTTATGGGCATGCGTTTACTAGATCTTCAACTAGAATTAGGAATGGATCCGGAAAATCCTAATTCTAAACCTGATAATGAAAAGCTTTTAAAATTAATTATTGATGAACTTGATGCTCAAGATATTGCTGAGCACAATCTAGATTACATTAAGCTGGACAGTCAAGGTAACTTTACTTATGACTTTTCTATAGGTTTGAATTCTTTACAGATAGAGCATTCTTTACTAGCTATTGTAAACAATAGATTAGTTAGACAAAAAGTATTAGGGGAGCCTCTAGTACAGATGTCAAATGCAATGATGAGTAAAAGAAAAGCTACAGCAGATGAGTTGGAAACTTATGGTGATAGTGATTTAAAATTTTATCAACCTAATTATTTTGAAGATGGTAGAACTTTAGGAGCTGAATCTAAGATATCTATAGGTCAAGGAAACTTCAAGCAGTTGTTTAACTTAATTGACTATAGAGATGGTCAAAAAGTAGGAGTTGTAGAAAAAGTAGAAAAGGATCTTGAAACAGGTAAGGAAAGAGTAATATACAATGAGAAAAAATCTTTAGAAAGACTTAATGATTTAATACAAGATGAGACTTGGAGAAAACAAGAAGGTAATATAGAATTAATATCTTTAGCTGGTGTACGTATTCCTGTACAAGGTCATAACTCAATGGTTAATTTTATTGTAAAAGAATTTTTACCAACCTCTGCCGGTTCTATTATTATACCACCTTTTGAAATTGTTGCTCAATCAGGATCGGATTTTGATATTGATAAGTTGTCTATACTTATGCCTCATATTACTAGGCAAGGTAACTCTGTAAAAGCTCTTAGAGCTGACCTATCTATAACAAAAGCATCTGATATTATAGCTAAAAGAGCTGCAATTAAGACGAAATTAGTAACAGCTAAGAAATCTTTACAGGAAAAAAGAAGTGCCTTTGATATAGCTGCAAAAAAAGCATTCAAAGCTAAGTTAACGGCTGAACAATTTCAAGAATTAAACTTAATTAAAAACGAGTATAGAGATTTAATAAAAGAGCAAACAGATTTATTAAAAGATGCTACAGAAGAAACTATAGAATTAATAGAAGAAAAGATTCTAGAATTAAATACGGCCCAATCTGAAGCAATAAAAGCTTTTGGTAGAAGTATCAATGAAGCCAGAGTAGTAGAGTTTGAAACTAACTCTAATGAAGCTAAAGAAGTAAATAAAGTATTAGAAACAATCAACTCATATAAATATGATTTAGCTACTCTTAATACTAAAGCTTTTGAAAATGAAATGTTATTTAGTATAACAGACATACTAGCATTACCTCAAACATTTTTGTCTTTAATTACACCTAACAGTACTGATATGTTTACAGGTCCTGGTAGTCTAGTGGAAGAACTAAAAAAGTTTAGAGATTATAAATCAGAAAAAACCGTTCATGAAAAAGACCCGTATAATGATTTACAAAAAACTACCCCTGCTACTAATATTTTAGAGCCTGCCTACAACATGTCTATTCATGAGCAAAATTCTGTAGGTAAGGATGTATTAGGTACTGCAGCTGTAGCAAACACTTTTAACACTTTATTTGCTAGAATGGGCTTTACTATACCTAAGTCATATGAAGTGTTTACACCAAAAGGGTCTTACACTAGAGAAGTAGAAATATTTTTAAAAGCAAATGAAGTAACTATAGAAGGTGAAGAACGTATATCTTTAGCAAGTTTATATAATCAAAAAGGAGTTAAAATAGCAGACATTATAAATCAAATTATAAATGGATATGTTGACGTTGCTAAAGATGCTTGGATTTTTGATGTTCAAGGAAATAAACAATTAGCACCTGTTTTATTATTTCTTGTTCAATCAGGGGTACCTGTTGAGCAAGCTGTTTATTTCTTATCTAACCCTGCTGTAAAAGAATACGCCCGATTAGTAAAAAAATACAGTTCTCCATTTACTCAAATTAAATCAGAAGATGATACTACTGCTAACGAAAGAGCTAAAACAGAAATACTCAAGGAATTTGGAGTAAAGAAAACAGCAAATGCTGCAATTTTCGGCTTAGCTAAAAAGAAAAGAAATGAACTTAAAGAAAGAGGTATCACAGAGTTTAAAGAAACCTATTTAAAAAAATTAACATCTACTGAAGTATATGATAGACAAAATTTTAACATCTTTCTACACTTTTTAGAATTACAAGATCATAGTAAGCATGTAACAAGTATAGTAACTAACTTTAATAATGATACTACTAGACAAACTGAATTGTATGGTCTGCAGCAAAAAGAAACAGAACAAAGAGCTGTACTATCTGAAAATCCATTCTTTTCTGAAACAGAATATGCCAAGCTACTTCAATCCCCTATAGGTAGTTTTTTTCAGGTTAATAATTTCCAGAATCAGTTATGGTCAGATTTATTTAATTTTTCAGCAGATACTGATATTAATGATATAATAAGTGATTTTTTAGCAGACTATGAACAAAGACAAACTGCTATAAGCATGTTTGGTGATATTGAAAGATTTGCACCTGCTTTTAAGAAAGACTTTCTTACAGCTATGTTTATAGGTGAATTAAAGCAACTTGACTTTTTACAGAAGAAAGAGTATAAAGGGATACCTATATCAAATACAGATACTGTTGATTTAGTAGCTGTAAGTAAAGATGAAAACGGAAATGTTAGTATAAACATTAATGAAGAAAATCTAAAAACTATATTTAATAAAAAACTTTACACCTATCAAAAAAGTAATACTAGTGAGTTAGCAGGTTTAACTTTTCAAAAACAAAAATTGGCTACATTACATGCTAATACTTTTTCAGCAAAATTTGGATCAAGCTTTGAAGAGTTTGTAAAGTTTAACATAGAACGTGAGTTAATTAAATTAAATACACCTGTTAAAGAGTATGCAAAAACTGAAAATTACAAAATTAGAAATGCTAAAATAAGAAGCAAAAGAGCTAAAAGAACAGGAGAATCAAATGCAGCTTATAACACACGTTTACAAGTAATTACATATAGAGAATATTTAAGAGACACGGCTCTTAACAATATACATAACTTATATGCTATGTTTGGAAGTAAAAGTACAGCTGTGTCTACAAGACTTTATAATCTTCAGCAAAAATACCCTAGTTTAGCAAAATCATTTAATTTGTTTGGTGATCTAATACCTGATGTAAGTAAGCCATCAAGAGCTACTAGAAATCCTCAGAATTATTATAACATTAAACTTAAAGATAACCGTGTAGAAAAAACTATGTTCTCAGTATATGCTGCTAACATCTTAGACTTAATGAACCCTGAAACAATTCCTACTATAAAAGGTGAGTTAACAACAGCTGAACAAAAACAAGAAATAGCTGACTTCTTTAAAGACATTGCTACAATAGCTGTATTACAATCAGGATATGATACTAGTAATCCACTATCTTTAATAAAAGCTGTTCCTGAAGAAGCCATTATAAAATTAGTTCAACAAGGTTTAAATAAGCATTTTAATACTTTAAATCTGAATAACTTTTTAAATGATTTTATTCAGCAAAACTCTAAAGATGCTAGAAATTCTAGAAGAAGAATGAAAGCATACATACCTTTAGATGTAGCAACAGAAAAATCTACAAAGACAAAAAGCTTAACAGAAACTTTAAAAGCTGCAATAAATAAAATTTACCCTGGTTGGATAAATAATAAAAATAATGAACTTTCTTTAGTTTCTGAATTTAAAGCGCTTCAGCTATTATCTCAAGAGGAATCCTCAATGAAAGATAGAATTAGTTCTGGAAAAGAAGCTAAAAAATTAATTAGTGAAATTAAAAAAGGTAAAAATCCTTTTACAAAAGATACTAATGCTAAAGAAGTCCTGCCTAATTTATTTTACAATTACATTTCAGGAGAGTTAGCTAAAGATGGCATATCTGAAAAAGATATGTTTTTGAATTTATTTAATACTACACGAACACCTACTCAATCATCTACTAGTGTTAAAAAAGGAATTCCATTAAATTATGAGGGTGTTATTGAGGAAGAAGAATTAGATACTCCAGGTGAAACTATTAAAGATCCTATAACAGAGCTTAAAGAAATATTTAGTAATTTAGATGCCGCTACTAAAAAGAAATTAGGAGGGGTTACTAAAATAGTTAAGAACTATAAAGCTTTACCATTTGAGATGACTCCACAAGATTATATAGAACAAGAAATTAATAAGTGTTAATTATGAGTGAACGTTGTATTTTAAAAAGTAATCCTCAGTACCAAAATATAGTAAAGATTTTTGGTGATAATGTAGCTTCAACTTTAGTAATTGAGTTTAATAAAAATATTGCAAGTACAGAAATGTTTTATCCAAAAGTAAAAACATTAACTAATTGGATATCAAAAAACAAAACTGAACAAATAGCTAGAGTTAAAGATTTGCTTATAGCTGAACCAGGCATGACTGAAAAGGCTATATTTAATTTACTTTCAGGAGTTATAACTAAATTTGAAAATAGTTATATGGTTACTAGAGGTAACCTTTTTGGAGGAGGTCTTGTCAACAAAGCTTATAATGAAAAATATACTTATGGTGCTAACATAAGATTAATGAGAAAACTTGCTGAAGAATTCCCTCAGCATTTTGAAATTATAGATGGTGCTAAAAATAGCTTTACACATATTGTAAAGATTAATCCTATAAAACCAGATGTAAGTGGTGTCTCACAGCAATCAATTGGACCAGATGGGCAAACTAAATTGTTTGATTATAACGTAGATCCTACAACAAAAGGAGCTCAAACAAAAACTAGTCAAAGACTACAAAATTTATTTGAAAACAAACCAAAAGTTGCCGCAGTTGATATTGTAGACAAAATAAAAAAAAATAATCCAGAACTAAGACATCTTATAAATAAACTAGAAGGTTTAATTCCTGCTGGAACAGAAATAATACTAGAGGATTCAACAGGTTACACTACTCCTTTTGGTACAGCTAATGCTAAATATAATAAAGTAACTCAAGAGATATCTATTGCTAAAAATGCTTTGTTTGCTCAAAGCCCTGAAGCTGTAATACTTCATGAACTTATTCATAGAATAACTTCTGAGCAATTAATATTGGATACTAAAGCAACTCTAAAGTTTGATGAGCTATTAACTCAAGTAAGAGAAAAGATAGGAACAAATAGATTTGATTATGCTCTACAGAACAAAGATGAGTTTCTAGTAGCCGTATTAATGGATAAAGAATTTGGTGCAGCATTGTCTAAGTTAGAAGGTGTAGATAAAAAAATAAGCTTATTTGAAGAAATTATAAACTTTATACTCAGGGTCATAAACATTGAAAAAACAGATAATGCTTATGACCAAGCTGTAAGTTTAGTAAATAGTATCCTAGAAACCATTAATCCTGTTGTGTCTAATCAACCTGTAAGTGGTATAAAACAAGGAGTGTCAGAACTATTTGAATCTAATCCTGAATTAGCTAATGAAGTATATTCAGCTTTAGGGTTTGATAGTGTTACTATTCCAAAATATAATATTAATAAAAAATTAAGCAATAAAGATGGAACTAAAAGACTAGCGCAAACTAACGGACTAAACATTACACTTAATCCTGTTACATCTATACAAGAATTTTTTGATTATTTTACAGGAAAAGAAGGTGGAATATCTTCTCAACAAAAAAATAAAGTATTAGATGTTTTAAAAACAAAAGGATATTCTTTAGATAAAATAAAAAAGATACTTGACACAAAACTAAAAATAAATACTTTTTTAGTTTTGCACGAACAAGACCACATTGTTAATAATGATAAAGATGTATATTGGAAATCAGGTAAAGATTTATTAACTTCTGATAAAATTAATATAGAAGCTAGAGCTACAATAAATGCTTTAAAGCAACTAGAAACTCAAATAACCCCACAACAAAAACAAAAAGCTCAACAACTATACTCTCAATATCTTGATACTATATTTCCTGATAGTAAAGTAAAGGATATTGTTTATCATGGTACAGGTTCTTCAGAAACTATTGAAAACTTTAACAGAAGAACTTATTTTAGTATTTTAGAAACAGCTTCGGAATATGCTTCTTGGGATGCTAAAAATAGATTAGAGTATGCTGCTTCTCAAGATCCTAGTTTAACAAAAGATTGGAAATTTAAAGCTAACGTTATCCCAGCTATAATCAATCTTAAGGATCCTAAAATGTTAAACAAGAGACCTTATAAAGAAACAGAAAAAAATTATCCTGGACATGATGGAATATACTCAGAAAATACTGTAAATCCTTTACAGGGTTCAGAATTACAAATAGTTGTTTTTGACCCTAAGAATACTTATATTTTAGGTTCTAAACAAGATATACAAGGATTTAAAGAGTTTGTTGGTACTGAAACTACACCGTCTTTAACAGAAGAAATAATAGATAATCCTGAAACTATATTTGTAGTAGAAGCTGATCAAGCAGGTAATGTATATACTGAAGAAACAGGGGTTACTAAACTAGAAGCTTATCCTAATGTGGTAACTATTATAACAGCTAAGAATTTTAATAGTACAGAAAGTTTAACGGCTGCAGAACAAGACAGTTTAAAAGAAGATTTAGAAAACTCCTTAGACCTTTTAGAGCAAATAGTTACTGATGATACTGATGTAAAATTTGTAAGCAAGAATATGGGCCAAGGATTAGATGCTATAAACAGCAACTTCAAAGATTACCTTAAAGCCCGTCTAGAAAATGAACATGGTGTTAAGTCTAAAGAATCTTCTGTAGATCAAGTTAATCAAATAGAAGAAGAAGATACTATAATTGCAGATCCTAAAGAAACCGAAAATAAACAAGAGACATTAGAAGAAAAACTTAATCCTAAAAAACAAGAAACTAGAAGATCTACAGCTTTTCTAATGGATGCTGTAAAAATGTTAATGGATAACTTAGGAATGCCTGAAAGCAGCGTACAGTTCATATCAGCAAATGAGGCAATGTCTATTACCAGAAATGCTAAAAACTCTTATAATGGACAACCTGCGTTCTTCTACAATGGTGTTGTATACTTTGTAGATGGTCAGATTGATTTTAAAACAGCATTGCACGAGGTTTCTCACCCTTTTGTAAAAAGTATACGTTATCAAAATGAAACATTGTTTAACGAGCTTTATGACACTGTAGCAACATCTGAGTTAGGTAAACAAGTTATTGCTCAAGCTTTAGCTGACTATAATGCAAACTTAAATACAGCAGCTGATAGAAAAGAAGAAATTAATGATGATGTTAGAGAAGAAGTTATAGTAAGATTCTTAACAGAAGCTCTGGAACAAATTGTTTCAGAAGAAGGTTTGCAAACAACAGGTTCAGTAAAAGAACAAACACTTATTCAAAAGATCATTCAGAAAATAATGTTTGCTCTTAAAAAAATGTTTAGACAGGTGTTTGGTAGAACTTTAAAAATAGAAAAGCTTAAACCTACAACCAGTATAGAAGAACTTGCTAATTTATTAGTGTCTGAAAAGTTTCAAGTAAACATGGATATAGTTTCACAAACAGATGTAGTAGATTATATAAACAATGTAAATAAGATTAATGAGCAATTAAGAGATACAATAATCAACACTAAAGATAAAGGTAAGATTGCATTACTTACAGCTATAGGAGATACTGCTCAAATGTATAAAAGTTTATTAAATACTCTAAAAGAAAATGATGATATTGAAGGGTTAAAAATGGTATTAGAGGAAAATTATGATGGACAAACACGTATCACAGATTTACAAAAAGCAGCTAGAGAAATTAATGTAGATAAATTAACTGTATTAACTAAACTAGCTGAGGAAGAAAATGCAATAACTGAAGTTACAAGAGTTGGTCAAAATATAGTAACTATACTAGCCGGTCAAGAAATTGCTTTAGATAACATCAAAGTAAGATTAAATTATCTAAAAAATCAAAAAATAACTGATGATAAAAAATTAATCACGGAACTTAATACTTATAGAAATCATGTAAAACATGTACAAGAATTTGTAGATAATTTTGTTAAAATTGCTGATGAAATAGGCATAGAAGAAAATGATGAGATCCGAATAGAAATGGGTACTCTTTTCCTAAAAACTAAAAATAGATTAAAGGATATTAATAACATACATGAAGACATTGTACTTCCTGTTTTAAAAGATACTTGGGATATGTTTATGGGAGGTACCATAGCTGAACTTAAAGAGCAAAAGAAAAAGCTTGAAAAACTTCTTAAAACAGATGGTGCTTATAAAGCAGGAGTAGAAAGAAGCTTAAAAAATGTTAATGCTAGATTGGAAAAAACTGATATTGGTTTAGATGCTTTTAAAGAATATGCTTATGGTAAACGAGGTGATATAAATCCTATTTCATCATGGATGGAAAGTTATATAGCTCAACAAGATCCTACAATATCTAGTTTTGCTGCATATGTAAAAATGGAATTGTCAGAAGCTCAAAATGCTGAGTATGCTAGATTTAATACCTTACGTAACAAACTAGATAAATTAGAAAAACAATTAGGTTTAAATCCATCTGATATAAATGCATATGCTAATGAATTTTTAACTGAAGATACTGTTAAAGTAAAAAATGATCAAGATGAACTTGTAGACTTTGAAGTATATGCTATTCTTAATCCTTTTAAGAATACGGAAAATACTATGAGAGCAATGTATTCACGTATTCAAGACATAAGAGATGCTGCTGAAAACCAAACACCCGGTGCTTTAAAAGAATTAGAAGAGCTAGAAGCTAAACTAAAATTACATAAAGCTCTTTTCTGGAATAATGAAATGGTAGATGAGTATTATTTTACAGACATGCTTTTGTTAAATGCAGAAGGTGTGAATGGAGCTGCCTTATTAGAGCTTATATCAGAAAAACAAAAAGAAATTAGACATTTACATTCTCAAAGAAATTTTGCAGAAGATGAACTTGAGGTTAAAAAACTTTATGATGAAATCAAGCAGAAAAGATATGAAATTAGAGAATTCTATTCTGATTACAATAATGGTGTAAAAAAAGATGAGCAAGGTTTAAAAGATGCTAAAGCTTTAAGAGAATGGAGAGAATCTAAAAATAAATACTATGAGCTCAAACTTAAAAAAAATGATTTTGAAAAAGCCTTATTTGGATTTGAGCAAATTACTATAGCTAAGCTACAAGCTGAAGGTTATACTCAAGATGAAATTACTGACGAGCTTGCTGATGCTAGAGAACAATGGATAAAAGAAAACACCAGAGTAGTAATTAATCAAGATTTTTATGATACTAAATCAAATATCCTTACTGAGCTTAATGCAGTTAATGAAGAAATAGAAGAGTTCTTACAGAAAGATAAAACCTTATCAGATGTAGCATCATCTACAGTATTATATAATGGTAAGCTATATCAAGTTACTTATTCAGAAGGTGTGTACACACTATCTAAAGAAAATGAACAAGATATAGAAATAGAAGCAGAAGCTGATACATTATTATCAGTACTAAACATGAAGATACCTACAAAAAAAGCTTTTGATACTCAACGTGAATATATATTCCAATCTTTAATGGGTAAAAAAGATGAAAATGGAGAGTACAGAGTCACTGAATTATCTGAAGAGCACATAGCTCTTATTAAAAAGATGCAAGAAGAGATTGAAGCAAATAAAAATCTTTTAGTTAATAACTCAGGTCTTAGCCAGAGTGAATCAAGAGAGCTACAAGATTTTTTTGAAAAAAGAAAATTAGCTCAAAAACTTACTACAAAAGAAAATAATAGATTCAAAAGTCTCTTAGCTAAAAAGAATGACTTTAAAATACCAACAACTCTAAAAAATAAGCTTAGCATTTACACTAAAATGTTAGCTGAATTGCAGTCTAAAGAAGCTACTAGTTATTATTTAGATACTGTAAATGACACATTTTATGACTTGCTTAACTTACATGATTTGTTAGATGGTCAAGACTTTGACTTAACTGTAGCTGAAACAATACTTTCTATACCTGTTGCTGAAGCTCTTATGGAATCAGATCCTAAGTTTAAAGAATGGTTTGAAAAAAATCATTTTATAGCAGAAGTATACATAGATGAAGAAACCGGTTATGAACAAAGATATCAACGTATAGAACCTTGGAATAAGATTGTTCCTAATGATCCGTCATACTATGAAAGTTTTGAACTAACTAATCCAGATGGTAGTACACAAACTATACAAGGATTACCTTCTATAGATTTCTATAATAGAGAGTTAAAAAATGAGTATAAATTAGGTTATGATCCAAAAACTGGAAAAGTTGATAATTCAGAATTTAAAGACCAAAGTGGTAATTATAAACCTAAAGATAAAACTCAGATGGAAAAAATGCGCTCTAAATATGGAGAGTATTTTCAACAATCTGAACAAGCTTGGGATCATTATCTTAATCTAGATTACTATAAAGTAATGGAAGAAGCAGGTCCTAAAGCTGAAATTCTTAAAACTCTTATAGAATATCATGAAGGTTCTCAAGAAGGTTTAGATCCTAATCAAATGATAGGAATGTATTTACCTAGATTTAGAGCAGATTTGTACCAAAACTTAACAGCAGATGATAAAGCAAACTTTACTGATAGAATGGCTCAGATCTGGGAAAATACTCGTTCTCAGTTTAGACCACGTGTAGAAGACTACGAAGAGGGTTTTAACTTTGTAGAGTCTGTATATGCAGCTGATAAAATTGTGTATAGAACAGATAGTGAAAAAATACCTATTCAAGGTAAATATCTTTTAGATAAAGGACAAGTAAGTAGAGACATATTTGCATCTTTAGGAGCTTATGCATTATCTGCCGCTGAAAATAAAAAACTAAAAAAATCTAATCACATGGGTAGATTTTTACAAGATATTGCAAAAGCTAATACTCCAGCTACTATAACTAAAACTTTAAAAAAATCATCAATAACTGGTCAACTAGCACAAAATGCAGCTAATAAACTGAAAAGTAGTAAAGTTATTTTATCAGGTTCTGAAAACTTTAGAAGTGATACTATTGATGCAATGATAGAAACTAACTTTGAGGGTAGACAAATGAATACTGATTCTCCAATATGGCAACAAATAGTTAAGTTTACAAAACCTTTAACATCTATAGGTTCTTTTAGTTTCTTTGCTTTTGACTTACAATCAGCTGCTAAAAACTACTTAGGAGCACATGCTATGGTAGGATTAGAATCCATTAATTCTAGATACTTTAGTTATAGATCTCACGTTCAAGCATTACCTTGGGCTCATTCAGCTATGGCCAATTTAGGAATGGAAATTTATGAAACAGAAGCTAACAGTTTAAAAGTACAAATGCTAATGGCATTTGATGCTTTTCAAGGGAGGTTTGAACAAAAGTTTGCTACTAACCCTGGTAGAAAGCTGACTAGAGATTTAGTAAACATGAATTGGACTAGTAACACTAGACAATACTTAGAGATAACCACAAATGTTGAAACTCTTGCTTCTATGTTACATCATGTAAAAGTGGAGCAGACTTTAGATAATGGAGAAGTAAAAACTATTAAATACGTAAATGCATTTGAACTAGATGAAACAACTAAAACATTAAAATTAAAAAAAGGTATAGATCCTAAATATGATGTTAATGGTGAAGAGTTTAATAAAGTAAAACTTGCAGCACAAGAACATAACAATTTTGCTCAAGGGGTTTATGCTAAGTTTGATAAAACCAGGTTAGAGAGAACCGTAATGGGTGCAATGAGTGTTAGAATGAAAAAGTTCTTTGTAAAAATGGCTATTAATAGATTTGCCTTAGAAGAAAGAACCAACCTTGCTACAGGAAGAGTAGAATCAGGATTTTATATAAAAACTGCTAAAACAATTAAACGTTTAGCGCAATCAGGATTAAGAGATTTAGCTTATTTAGAAGCTGATGAAAAAAAAGCTTTAATACAAACTCTTGTAGACTTATTTAAAGGGTATGTTCTTTATGAGTTAATATTGTTAGGTTTATTTTTAGGATTTGATTTTGATGATAAAGATAAATATAACAAAATGAAAGAACGTTCAGGGGCTTTACCTACACCCTTTACATCAGAAGAAGATTCTGAAGAATTCAAAGCAGGAGGTTGGATTTTAAACAATTTAACTTTACTTTTATTAAATACACATGAAGAGATAACTTTTTTCAATCCTATGGATTCTCCAATGTATGCTACACTATCTAATTGGGGACCTGTAACAGAAAGTTCTGCAGTAGTAAATGGACTTAGTATTATTAAAGATATAAAAGATTTAGCTACTTTTCAAGGACTGGACGTTTACCAAAAAGATGTAGGTGCATTAAATGTACAGAAAAAAAATGAATACAAAATTTGGATGAAATTGTATAAACTAATAGGTCTTAAAGGTAAAATGATTGATCCTGTAACTTCTGCTAGAAATAAAATGAGCATGAGAAGACTCAGTAGAAGTGGTAAAAAAGAAGAAGAAGAAGAATTATAAGACTTTTTCAAAGAATAATTCATAAGAAAAAAAAAGGGGAAGCAAATTAATGCCTCCCCTTTTCTGATAATCAACTAAACCTTAAACCTATGACAATTTAAGCTCTTTATAAAAACTGACCTATGTCAGGTTTTCTGTAATCAGGACCTTTCATAATTTTACCATCTTCTCTATAGATAGGTTTACCATCAGATCCTAATTTACTCATATTACTTTCATGTACTTCTGTAAATACTTTTTCAATTATATCTTGCATACCATGAGCAACAATTGTTCCACATAATATATATAATTGATCTGCTAATGCATCTGCTGTTTCTACTAAATCACCTTGTTCTACAGCATCAAAATATTCTGTATTTTCTTCAGCCATTAGCTCATATCTAAGCTTATGATTAACAGATAATGTAGGTTTTTTAGATACAGGATGTGAAAAAGCATCATGAAATTCTTCTAATTTATTTAATTGTTCTTTCATATTGTAAATTTAAGAAAAGTGGGGAAATAAATCCCCACTATATTATAAAAAATCTAGTTCTTCATCATCATCTTCATCATCTTCTTCAACTGAAGCTAGTGATAAATCATTTTCTATGACTTTTTCAGTTGTTGAAACTTCCTCCTCCTCTTCAGGATTTTCATCATGTTTCTCTTCTTCTTCTTCATCTATATCCAAAGAAAAATTAGTCTCTACATCTTTGCTATTAACATCAGATAATTCTTGAGAAACTTCATCTTCAGTAGTTTCATCTAATAAATGATTTTCTAATTCTGTTTTTTCTTCAACTTTTTTTATATATTCTTCATCTTCAGCAGCTTGTTGAGCCATTAATTCTAAATCTTCATCATCAATATTCTGATTAATAAATTCTTCTTTAGAGTTTTCTATTTCAGCAATACTATCTTCAAGATCTATTTGCATGGGATCTTTTTCAGTTTCTGCTTGATCTTCTTCCTCTTTAGTGTCTATAACTAAAGGTTTGGATACAGTAATTGGAGCAAGTAAATTAAATTCATTAGTAATTATATAATGACACATTCTTTGTTCTTCTAACCATGTTTTAGGATGATTATTTTGAATAGAAAAAATTAAATGATTATAAAATGCCCATAAAGTATCAGCTCCTCCATTATAAAAGAAACCTGGTTTAATCATTTGACCTTTTACTATATTAGCCGTAGTTGATTCTAAAATACTATAATCAGCATAAAGTATACCTAAAAGTTCAGCTTGTTTTCTTTTAGACAACTCTATTTCTTTCATTTTATTTTTATCATCTAAAAGCTGAGTATAATAAATAGAAGCATTCTTAATTTGATTAATTATCTGTTCTTTAGCTTCAATATCTGCAGTACCTGTATGCTTTCTACTCCACGAACCTTGATCACCTAATATCATAAATGATTCATTAACGTTGGAGATAGCACCTATTACAGCTTTAAATTTAACCATTTTATTATAACTGTTGGTCCAACCAAAAGCCATTGATAATTCAGGGTCTTCTTTATGTGTTAATTTGTATATACCTGTTGCAATTGCACCATCATGTGTTGATCTATAAGATTCTTCTTCAATAAAAAACCCATGATTATTTAATTCTTCTTTTACAGTATCAATCACAAATTTGTGACTGATAACTGTATAAGTACTTCCGTGTTGAGGTAAAGCAACACCTTCTAAATAGCTTTTAGCTACTAAACCAATTTTTGCTGGCATATTTTTAAAAATTTAATGATTGTTGTTTTATTCTTGGAGATAATTTATCTATCTCTTTATTTATCTTATTTATATAAAACTGAAAATTAACGTCATATTGATCAAATGGTTTTTCTACATGTTTAATATGTATTGATTGTAACCAAGATCCTGCTTCTACTTGTGATTTTCTATCATCTGAGTAATTATGTTTAATTAATTTTACTCCTTTTTTACTAACATAATACCTGATAGTTTTTTGCAAAGGATCTTGAACTAATTCAGAACCTTTGATATATTCAGCACGATATGACCAATTTCCGTTAATCTTTTTTCCCGCACAATAATCAAATATATTGACATTAGTTTTTAAATATGTGGCTGGCTCTATGCCATGTACAAAGTAATTATAAATAGCTTCAGGTATTACTTTAAAACTCTTGTTTTTATGAAGAGGTAAATCATAATAATCAAAACTACCTTTACATTTTGTTGCACCATAATAGTACTTACCACTTTCCTCTTTATATAGGTAATGCGGATTTTCAGTTTTTATCTCATCATATACTTCTTTATCTACTTCTTTATAATTATGAACTGCAATATAGTTATTAACATCACGCAGGATAATTTTAGAATAAGTATCATGTTCTAATTGTAAATTGGTTAATTGTTCCCATTCTTTACATATTTCATAATATGATTCTTCATATTCCCTTGGTATTTTTGTTTCTAAACCATCTGTGTTCTGCATTATAGGTATAGCACCAGGAATTCTTTCCATAATCATTTCATATAACAGTGCTAGTGATAGCTGACCGTTAATTGTGCATTTAATCCCCAAAATTTCTAAAGGGGGCGGATCATATCTTCTTGATATTTAAAATTTTTATTACCTGTGTGTTTACGCAAACCTTTACATACTTTTGCAATAGCTGATTCATCTAGCTTATAATAAGCTGCGGCTTCTTTTATTTAATTATACAATTGCTTATCATTTACACACACTACAGGAGAAATATGATTATTGATATAAATTGGAAATTCACCATCCTTTTTACATAATATCCATTTTTTCGCTGATTTTCTAATACCCATTACACAACTGTTTATTAATTGTTTAGAACAACCAATGCTTTTTGCAGCGTGTTCCTGAGTAAGAAAATAACGTATTTCATTTGTATTCAAATTCTTTCCTTTTAGTCTATGTTTACTCTTAATTAATTTTTCAAAATTCTTATCAAAAGACATGAGCCACTTACTTAAAATAAGTGATCCATATAAAGCTGAAGGAGTTACTTGTAAATATACTGCTGCTGAACTAATTGAAGTAAACTCAATAATTTCTGAAGTAAATATATTATACAAATAACATCTTTTAACATGAGCTGTTGTTGGTAATAGTATATGATTTGTTAAATCATTATATTTAGCAATTAACATCTCTTCTTTTGATAATGCATTTTCTAAATCATTATAAGAATCTACAATAGTCATTATTATTTGATTACCTGCTTTCAATTCTTTATTTATCCAATTACTTTTATGGGTATTGTTAAAATAAGATTTTGACGTGTGGTGAGATAATCTTCTTAAAGGATCTGAAGTAATACCTACATAACGCACTTGTTTATCTTCCGTTGAAGAAAGTGTGTATACGTATATTTTATTTATCAAGCACGGTGTTTCCCAGACTATATATTTATTTAAGTCAAGTACTCTCTTGCGAGATGATCTCTGAACTCTTCCCTGTTCGGGATTCAGCTGCTGATTGTCCATTTTGTGTTATTTATTATAAATTTACAATAAACATTACACTCATACAAACATTTTTTAAGCATTCAAGCTTAGTCATATTTCATACTTACTTTGTAGCATGTTTGTCTTTAGGATATTCCAGCAATTAACCGTGTTTATTGAGAACCACTTTTATTTAATCCTCATTGTGAACTCTGGATCATATAAAAAACAGTTCTTATCATTACTCAAACCATAAGTACTGTTTAATATAATCTTGTATACGTAGTTTCTTATATCTTTTTTGCTGATCTTTTTTCTTTCATCAAAAAACCATTCATATAGTGTGCAAAATTCTTTATTAGGTAAATGAGCAGGAGACCATCTGTTTCTAATAGCAAGATTAGGATAAAAACTAGTTACATCACTAGACATTATTATCATCTTATCATCAGATTTGTAGATACCTCTTTCATTAGCTCCATGAATACCACCTAAACCAAAATCAGTTTTTGCACCTTTGTATCTCAATGAATACTTAAATCCATCTTTTGTTCTTTCAGGGTCAATGATGACCTCAGAAAACTTTCTTTTAAGTTTTTGAAACGTTGCTGTTTCAAAATTTAGATATTCTAAAAGAATGTTTTTTACAACAATTTCTTGTCTAAATGTTCTTAATTGTTTGAGCTCATACTTAGATGTTCCCAACTCTTTACTTAGAAAATGTAAGAATAACTCTTTAGAAATTTTGGGCTCAGATGCACTGTATAAATCAATATTATACTCTTTACTTAATGTATTTCTTAAAGATATTTGTTTCTTACTAAGCTTCATTATAGCTTTAGTAGATTCAACATCATTTACACAATATGTAATAATCATATCTATTTCTTCAATAGTATTGATGTCTTTACTGTGGGGAATAGGCATATCTAATATATTATGCCAATCCATAGAATATTGAATCCATTTTAACGAACTTCTCTTAGCAGGATTATCCCAATGGTTTAGTTTAAATACATCCACTTGTTTTATCTGAAGATCCCTAGGACTGTATTGTAACCATTCACCACTATCCTGTCTACTTATTACATCTTGAGCTACTTTATAAATTTGATTAGCAGCTTCTTCACCACTCATAAAAGTTAATTCAGTAGCATTTCTAAGTATAAATTCAGTAATTTGAGAATCAAAACCTAAACCATTATAAGATACATGCCATTCACGCATTAACACGTTTTGTTGCAAAAAGGCTATCAATTCTTGCACATTATTGCGTAATTTGTGAATAACAAATATCTCTTTATGATCAGATCGGGCATCTATAAATACAGCTACAAAACAATTTTTTAATGTTTCATAATCATGTACCCAATCTCTTCTCATTACTTACTCTCTTCTTTTGGTAAATCTTCTAAGTATTCTTTCCAATCAAAAGATGGATTAATACATAAAGAACTAATTAAAAGCTCTACGTCTTCTATATTCTCCACATAATATTCCATAAATACTTCTAATTGTCTACGCTCTTGCTTCATTTTACCAGCATTAGCTCCTTTAGATATTTGTACAGGAGCTCCTGCTTCATCTAATGTAGGTAGCATATGCAACGCTGTCTTAGTGTCCTTAGAAATTACTACTAGAACTTTAGAGCTCCTATCAAAGATACACTCAATAAAAGGTGCCTCTTTTGTTATAGGTATTAACCTAAAAGTTTTGTGATCACTCCAAGTGGTGTGAATAAGCATCATAGAATTTTCTGATGTTTTCATAATGTTTTGATTTTTAATATTTGTAACAAAGTTAATGTATTATTTTTTTCTTTTGCAAAACATTTAACTGTATTGTTTCTTTTTCAATGTCAGGTTTATTACAGAGTTCACCTACATCCATTAATAGTTCTTTATCTACACCTAATAACTTAGCATAGAGGCTAAAATATTTCCCAGGATACAGGTAACTTTCCATGTACACGTAATTACTACTATACTTATCAAAAAAGTTTAAAATTTTGCGCTTTGTCTCACTATCCATTTTACTATAAGTACCGTTCATAAAATGGATAAAATCATGTTTATAATCAGAAAAGTCAAATATATATATTAGTTCATCAGTCATTTCTATTTTTTCAATCAGTCTGTTATGTTTCACTAACATATTTTTTTCAAAAAGAATAAATTCTTTTTCTTCTTTTTTTTTATAAAAACATATAAATTTTGTATCCTCAGAAGTATACTTACCTTCCCATTGCACATAAGTGTCAATAGGAACAGCAAGAGCACCTCTTCTTATCTCCAGGAGCGGATACAAAAACATCCTGGATTTTTGAAAATAATCTGTATAAAGCGCATCTATCATAATAAAAATTTACAAGGTTAAACTATAACTTGCAAGCTCATAAGGTAAACCATATTGTTTATTATCATAATGAAATCGTGCTGCTGTAAGTGCATTTGAAAGGTTGCGTAACCAATCTTTCATAGTACTTTGGCTAACTTGATAAGGATAAATTAAATTAAACGAATCAATTACTATAAAAGTAAACACAACTTTAAAATTGTTTAGTTCAGGAAACTGTTCTTTGACATAATGCCTAGCTAAAGTATAATAGATTGCAGCTTGCAAATCATATCTATAAAACTCTAAAGTATCCTTAAACTTTAATAATGGTTTACTTGTTGTCTTTAAATCATTTACAAAGATAGTTTTAGATTCTTTATCTATCACAATGTTATCCACTATACCTTTTAAACCAAAAGAGACACCCTGCATATCCATTTTAAGTTTTAGCTCATTATAAGTATTTGGACTATTCAGACACATCAAATTCATAACCTGTTCATCAGCTTTAAGGTATTCAATAGACTCTTCTGCTTTAATTTTAGTAGCTGAATCTATGATAGCCCGACTACCTTTAGCTTTTAAAAAATCAAAATAGTCTTTATTTTCTTGAGTAAGTACTTTCTTTAATCTTTGTTCATCAGTTTTTAAAGACTGATGAAGATTTATAGAAACTAAGATACTAAGAATTTCTTGACTAAAATCAGATAAGTTTAAAGTTTCATCATCTTGTTCAGAATAAACTTGAAAAGTTTTAAGTACTATATCTAAGTTATTACCTTTAGGTAATTTACTAGGAGACATTATAAACTTTTCATCGTATTTTTCAGGTTCTAGTAAAAGGCAGTGTAATAAACTACCTTCTACTAAGTGTGCATCTGTTTTCTCTTCTCTATCATCTAAGATATAATGCTTATAAAAAGCTTTAGGTGAAAACAAAAGTTTATTTAATCCAGAATAACTAAAATAAAATTTTTTATCATAAAAATCTCTCATTTCCTGAGAATTAGAGTCTATTACTTCAATCATTACTTTCAATATTTATAATGTATACATCTCCATAAGCTTTTATAAAATCAGGACTATCCATTACTAAAACTTTAGGTCTAATAATATCACGATTATCGTTTCTATATATACTAGTTGTTGTTTCAGGTTTAATAATATTTTCTGCTAATATGTCCATGTTTTCTTTTGTAAGTACTTTTTTATTAGCCAATTCATTAATTATTTTATTAAAGGGCATATTTATATATCTTGGAAGCATATCAAAATAATTTAATAAACCTTTAAAGTTTACATGATTTTTCTTAGGAGATTGTTCAAATATATATCTATATTTATAAAATAAAATAAGTAAATAAGCTGCACTTTTATTATAGGCACTATTAGCCATTAATTCCATAGCTAAAACTAAATTATCTTCATCACTACTATTAATCATTCCTTCTAATTGTTTATAAAAATCATAATCAATTATAACTCCGTCTTCTTGTACATTTTCTATTAATTTATCAAAATAACATAAAGTTTTATCAATAATATTCTCAAATTCTTCTGTATTATTTATAATAAAAACTTTATGCATATTAGATTCTAAATCACCCTTATAATAATTTTTAATATACTGTAAAGTTGACCAATCAGTGCTTACTGATTTATAAGGATAGTTTTCTAAAAAAGAGATATCTTCAAATAAATTTTTAATGGTTTTAAGATCATCAACATTTATAAAGTACAAATATTTATCTTCCGTGTAATTATTTATTAAACTTTCAGGAGAGCTTATAACAATGTCAGATTTTTCTATTTTTGTAGTTAAACCTATATTTTCATTTTTTACATACTCTCTTAATTTTATTCTAGGTAAGTTGATTCCTTTTGTTATAAATATTTTTTCATTTTGTTTGGGTTTAAAATCTTTAAAATTTTTTTCTAATTTAGAAAATTCCAGAAAAGAATTAGATTCAACAGAAATGTTCATATCATCTCTAGTTAAATGAATTACATTTTTTTTTATCATAATAATTTTAATTATTTACAAAAAGGAGAGTTTTATCTCTCCTTTTTGTTTATTTAATGGTATTATTACAGGGAACAGAATTATCTCATAGCCATCTTAGCTACATCAACATTATTCAATAACTTACTAAATTTAAGTTTGTTTCCTGCTATTAATTCTTTAATAATGTAATACTTTAAATCATCATTAAAAGCTTCACAATTTGTAACAAGTTTAGTAATTCTTGTAATTATATCATTACTTATAGAACCTTTGTCCGCAAGATTAAGAGCATAATTAACTATACGAGTAGCTATTACACTACTAATATCAGCTCTGTAAGTACCTGCTACATTAACACAGCTATTAAGTTCTCCTATTACATAAGATTCACTAGTATTAGTAAGTATTTCTTTTGGAGAAATAATCTTATCAAGTTTGTTGTTAATAAATGAAGTAAACATAGTAGAACCTTCTGGCCCAATTGCGCCTTCACCTAACATTTGTATCAATGCAAGTTCTTTTTCAAAGTCTTTAACTGTTTTGATAGAATTAAAAAATGTAATATAAGCTCTAGAGTTATAACGTTCAGTTACTAATTCTGGATTCATCAATAGGAAGTTAACACAACGAGTATCTACTTCATCTTTTTCAGCCCATCTGGCCCATACATCAATATCAAATTTCATGTATAAATTCATAAATCTAGACTGCTGAGCTGTATCTAATGTAGTAACATTATATTGCCCATTGTCAGGATTTGAACTGAGAATAATGGTAGAACCTTTAGGAAGCTTCCAAGAAACAAACTCTTGTCTATCACACAATTCCATTATAGCTTGCATAAACATATGATTAGCTCTACTGAAATCATCTAACAATAATACAACTGGTTTATTTTTATTAGCAATCCATTGAGGTTGAGCATAACCCATTCTATGCTTACCAGTAGGAGCCCATTTAGCTTTTGCGTATAAGGGTAACATATTTTCAGAAACATATTTTTCATTACCTTCTTTAGTTACACTAAATTCTTTTACTGGAAAGCCTGCAAGCTCACCAACTTCTTCTAACTCTGATAAGTTTAACTTAACAAAATCCATATCTAATTCAGCAGCTAATTCCATTATAGCTGAAGTTTTACCAATTCCGGACTCACCTTCAACATTTACTGCTATAGGTTTTTTACCTTCTTGTTGTATCTCTATGTTATTTTTTATAAGATGTGTTAATACATCCTTAAGCTCTTCAGCATTTAATTCAATTTGTTTCATTTTATAAATCTAGTTTTATAACCTTTCCAGGTAAATCATTATTAATTCTTGAACGTTCAGATAACACCCATAAAACAGGGTTTCTAGGTTTTACAGAATAGCTACATTCACCATCTGTGAAATAGATAAGACTATTAAATCTTTGCCTTTGTTCATTAAAGTATTCTAATACTGGATCAAACATTGTACCGCCACGTCCATGAACAGCTATTTTAAAATCACCTTTGTATTCTTCAATACTTCTAATTTGAGTATCACATTGAATAATTGTTACATCTACACCTGTTTTATAGATATGATGTATTTCATTCATAAACTCTCCCAATTCATTATCAGATACGGAGCCTGATGTATCTATAGCAAGTAAAAGATTTTGTTTACGTTTAACTTTAATACCTGCGGCATCTTCAAACTTAATATTTTCTTTTCTTCTTGTTTTCTTTACATACACTTTGCTACTAGTACCTATAAATCTTCTAATGTAACCTTTCCAATCAAATTTAGGAGGTTCTATATTAGCAAGCTCTATTAAATAGTCTTTAATATGACCAGGTACAGTACCTCTTTTCTTTGTAGTTAAATCTGCAGATTGTTTAATGATTCTATCTAACTGTGATTTCATTACTCTTTCTTCAGCTTCTCCTACATCCTCAAACTCTTCCCATGTGCTATGATCAGGCAATTGATTACCAGAATCACCTTGTGCTTGACCTTTCATTTGTTCACTAATATCATCAAATGCAGGACATCCTGATGAACCTGTTTGCTGTTTCTTTTGCTCAGCCTTCATAAGTTCATCATAGTAATACTTAGTTCCTGCATTTGGTTGCAAGTTTAACTCCGGATAAGTAGAAGGTAATTGTGCACCGTCAGGTAAATACTGACTATTAATCATTTGATTAATTTCAATATCCATAGCAATGTTAGCAATTAATCTATTCTGAAACTTAAACCATTGACCTAAATGAAAGAAAGATATGTGCATGCATTCATGTTGTATAAGACCTTGCCTGTGATCAGGACTAAGACTTATAAAAAACTCTTCATTTATAGCTAATTGGTAATTTAATCCCTGCTTACTAACACCTGCTGTAGGCAAATCTTTTCTCCACACTTTATTTAGCATAATTAAAAAGAATCCCCAAAAAGGTTCTCTAAGCATAAGATCTTTACAAGCTTTAGCTAAAACTGTGTCTTTATTCATAATTTTTTAATTTAAAATGTATATCAAAATCTTTTATAGTAAAAGAGTAACCCGTAGTAATCAAAAGATCTTTAAGATATTTCTCCAAAAAATATTCATATAACTTAAAACTATTTTTAGAACATTTATATTTTTTTAAAAACATTAAAAGAGAAGCGTAATCTATAAAATACTGAGGATATTCATTAAACTCCTCAAATTTTTCTTCAAAAAAACTATAGAGTTTTTTAAACTTATGTTTTTTTAACTTAGATTCTTTATATATTATAAGTAATTCACCTAAGTTCTTTTCAAAATCTAATTTATTTAATATTTCAAAAACTACTTCATGATTACTGTTATCTTCTGAAGACAACATTTTAATAAGGTTTTTCACCTCTTCAATTTTTAATTTCATCATTCCTTTATTTTAAAAGTTTTAATCATTAATTCTTTGTTAGTTTTAAATAATTCTACAGCTTTTAAAAATCCAGATTCATAAGCTTCTTTTACTTCTTCATATCTCTCAAATTTAGAAATATGATCACCCTTTTCCATTATATATTTTGAAGTAGCATATTCATCTGCTAATCCCCAATAATTAATATAATCTTCCATTAATCTTCTATTTTTAAAGTTTTAATTGCCCATAACTGAGGCTTACCACTTGCAATCATATCAACCCATTCTTTAGCAGTAGGTATGTAACCATTGCAATCTTCTTTTACATGTTGTTCACCAACATATCTTGTATATACTCTTTTACCATCAGAATTTTTAAAATGTTTTCCAAATATTTTCTCGCATTCAAATATACCTTCTGAGTGATGTCTAAACATCCTGTGTTTGCTATGGGCTATCCAGGCTTTAGTTTCATCGAACCACTCCTCAATTGCTATGTAATCTTCCCATTTTCCTCCCCATCTTCTTGCGGCAGATTTAGCATGTTCTATTGGGTGCGCCATATTTATTTAATTTTTAAGTTTATTAAAAATTTTATCTTCATGAGTGTAACAATCTGTTTCTATTCTTCTAACATTATTTTCAATTTCATATTCACCTGAAGGTACTAACATGTTAACTGTACCAAAACCTCCATCATTATTCCACCAATCTTCAATATCATTTAATAAAAGTTCAGTAACTAATTCATCTATATCTGATTGTAAATGTAATATTATCTCTGAATGGACACTTGGCATAATATAATTTAAAGTATATGAATTGTCCCAAGGATCATCAATTACCTCACTTAATTCATAAGGTTCATTTACATTTTCTTGAGTAAAAGCTATTCTTTCTATACATCCATCATCACCACCACCTTCATATAAAATTTGAATACCTGTTATACCATATTCGTGTAATTTAAACATCAAACTTGTTAATTTTTTTTCCATAATTTTATAAATTTTTACGTTTAGCATATTCAGCTATAAGTATTGCATCTACTAATCCGTCATGTGGTTTTTTTGCTCTTTCTGTAAATGTTAAGTCTATTGCTGGATAAATTCTTTGACATGCTACAAGAGCCATACCTTTAGTATCTCTTTTACCTGACTTCTTAAGCTCAGGAACACCTTGAAACATTTCTTTTTGCCATGCTTTAGCCTTTACTTTATGATAAGGAGTTTTAAGGGCTACACATAAAGCTTCAAGTAGACCTACTTGATAACCCATAGAAAAAGCTGTAGCTTTACTACTTCCAAATATAACACCTAAGTCTTCAAATACTATTGCAGCATTAGGTTTATTAAGTATTTGCAATAAAGAAGGAATATCTATAATTTTACCAATTACAGGCATTTTAGCTTTTTCTATTAAACCATCTGGATACATAATGGCTATACCACCATTAAGACCTATGTCTACACCTATATATGTTTTATTCATTTGTGTTTCTTTGTTGAGTTATTAGTAAATGTTTTCATATTGTTATCCTTTTAAATTTTCTAAATAATCTGCTAACATTGTGCAAGATTTATAATCTTTATCAAAGTCAGGTTCTATTTTTCTTATTTCTTCTAACAAATCTTTTTTATATCCTTTCTCATAAAATCTATGTTCAATGTCAAATACTAAATCACTTATCTGTTGATCGGCACTTACAGAGATTCTTAAATCATACCATTCCCATTTTGTTTTATAATCCCAAATTTTTATACCTTTGGTAAGTTTAGTTTTTAATCTACTTAAACGATAATTACGCATCCTAACAATGCTATTATCATTACCAAACAAATGCAAAAATCTTAGAAACCATCTAGGACACCATTTCGGTTTGGCTTTATGGTCCATAAAGATAACTAATGGTTCTATGGCTTTAAATATATCTTCATCTTCATCCCACGGAACTGAACCTAAATATTTATACTTTTCATTAAATGTTTTTGGGAAGAACACTGCTCGTATATGATCCAATGTGATATCCATTGTACGAACTGGACTTGTTTTTGATTTTTTACCTTTAAATATTTTCATACTTTCCATTTTGCATAGCTATTATGGTTTCCACATTGATCACAGGTATAAAAATCATCTTCTACTACTTCTGCTTGTAAATAGTCTAAGCATGTTTTAAATATCTCTTTTAAAAGATGTGAAGAATTTATGCCTTTTTCTAACATTTCTAATATAAATTCTTTTTGATCCTCTTTAGATATATCTTCATAGTCTACACCATTTACTGTAAGAGTTTCACCAAAGCAATGTTCTCCTGTTTCAAATTCTTTTATTTCATTTATTTTCATTTTCTATATCTTTAAAATTATAATCATGTGGTAACTCTTCTATTAAATAACCTTTTTTGTATGCTCGGTCTATTATATCTTGTAATACCATTCCTGCATATCCGGTAGAATGACCGTAATATCTTTTATCACAATGATATTCTGAACCTGAATAGCCATGGAATATATAGTGAGTATCTGTTTCTGTAACTGACTTTATTCCTGAGTTCATTTTCCAAGAATCTCCATCTAAGTATCCTCCTTTCCAGGAAGCAAATACTTTATATACTGGTGTAGTTTTATCTAAGCTTAAGTCCGTTATTTTAACAATGACCCAACCATGTGGAGTTTCTTTCATTATATTTGTTTTTTAATCTTTAAACAAATCTTCTTTAGATGTTTTTTTATTAAAATAATTTTTAGCATCATCTAAAGATAAAGATTTTAAAAAATTATCTATTTCTTCTTCTGAATTAAAGGCTAAAAGAAAACCATCAGCATCAATATATTCATTAGAACTTGATTCAAGTTTATACTTATTCTGAAATATCAACATATATTCCCCGTTTAAAATCTTAAACCTTGCTTTTAGGTTAACTGAAAAATCAAAATTCCAACTTCCATAGTGAAAAGCACATTCAATATTCATTTTATCTATCTCAATTTCTTTATCTAAATCAGAAACATCATTTTCTTCTGCTGTTTTTTTCCACTTTGCATATGTTAGCTTTGCGTCATTTATCACAGACTTAAATTTATCAAGACTTTTTTCTCTAACTATTAAAGAAACTTCACTTCTATCTCTTGATGGAACCTCAATATAAAAATCTATCCCTTCTTCTGATTCAGAAACACTTATACTATTAGTAGGTTCTTTAAAGTAAGATAGATCATAAGAGTTAATCTTTTCTTGTCCAACACTCATTGTTGTTATTGAAGTAAACAACATAACTACCATTAATTTTAAACTTTTCATATTTTATTTTTTTTAATAATTTAATTTGCCTACTCTATTATAGATTTTCAGCATCCTCTTTTTTTAAATGTTTTTTCACACATTCCCATGTAGATTCAAAAGAATAACATATAGGATTTCCATCTTTATCTTTTGCACCATATGCCTTCATAGGATCTGCATCTATTAGTTTTCCAGTTTCAGGATCATATACTGGTAGTTTACTCCAATCTTTTTCACCCCATTCATTTTCATATATAAACCAATGAATCCAGTTAACACCTTCTTCATTAAAATGTGAATTTAATACCGCATCTAACATTTTACTAGTGTTTTCTTCTAGTTTAAATTTGCCTTCCAAAAAGTCAAAGCCCATAGAGTATAACTCCCTAAAATCTTCTGTTAGTTTTTTATATGGCATTAATATACCTAAGAAATCTTCGTATTCCATCTTATTCTGATTTAAATTAATAATTCGTTAATGGTTTTAGGTTTATAATTTATAAGATGGGCATCAACATTGTGATACCTACTTTTTGTTAATATTTTTATGTTTCCGTTATCACCATATTTATCTGTTATGGTAACTTCTTCTAATTTATTTTCATGATGTATGTGAGCGTGTATATTACCTCTACAAAAACTTATTTCATTTGGGTGTATAGGTGCATGAGTTAAAATGTAACCTTTATACTTTACCATCCCTGCAACACTATCAACATATTTTAATAATTCCTTTATGTCTTGGTGTCTATCATGGTTACCTAATACAACAATCTTTCTACCTTTAAGTCTATCTAATTGGTAGTAGTGTTTTTCAGTTTGCATTGTAACGTCTCCTAGAATATAGATTAAGTCTTTTTTATTAACAACTTTATTCCACTCATTAATCATATGTTCATCATGATAAAATTCATCTTGAAAACCTCTATGTTTAGCCATCCATTTATGACCAAAATGCAAACAACCTATAAATCTTACTGTACTCATTTTTTAGTTTTTACGATAACCACCCTTCTTCTTGTAACTTACTAAGGAATGCTTTAAAATGCATTTTACCTTTAACACATAAATAATCAGTTTCCTCTAATACTAAAATAGAATCTGGGTCACCTTCTAATATTCCATTAAACCAAGAATTGTTATCCCATTCTTTTTCTTTCCATGTATCTCTGTTTCCACTCCGTTTATCAGTTAATGTTATTGTTATGTCTTTATAGAAGTCATTGGTTTCATTCTTTTTTAATCTAGATGCTACAAAACAATAAGAAGATACTTCATAAACACATTCTTCTAAAAATGTTAAATCTACATGTTCTTTTTCCATAAGATTTGAAGAATCTTTAACTGAGTCTTCTCTAACATACCATGTACCATTAATTTCTATTCTATTTTCCATAATAATTTTATTTTAGTTTTCTTCATCAAAATATTCAGGTTTATATTTATCTTTTTTCTTTATTTTTAATTCAGATTCAAACACATCAATATCTTGTTTTAATCTTTCTATAAAGGTTTCCTCTCCATCATCACCTGATAGTAACCAATCAATACGATGGGCATATATTTCAGCCAACCGCAATATAGTATATGCTTTTTCAAATTGATTTATTACCTCTTTTGGGTACTCATAATGAGTAGCCTCTGGTATATGGGTAGGATCATAATGGTCTTTTTTTTCTTGTGATATTTCTTTTAATGTTTTTTTTCGGCCAGAATCATAAATTTCACTTTCTATATCATTAGCTATGTCTCTAATTCTGTACTGGCAGTATTCAAATCTTCCTCCACTCATAATTTTAAATTTTTTAATATACTTTTGATAAAATACATTTATCACATTCTTTAATCTCTCCGTTATATGTTTCTCGATATTCATGCAGAGTTTTGTAAGGAATACCAAAGAGAGTTTTTTGTATTTTTGTAACACGTGTAACTAATCTACCCATGTTTGGATGATATCTATTCTCAAATTTACTTTTTCTTTTTACACTATACATTCTATGTTAATTTTTGAATCTAAAATCTTTACTTTTTTAATATCAGCATTATTTTTAATAGCTAATGTTTCAGAATATAATTCTTTAGCAATTTTAGTTGTTAATTTACTTATCCTCATATCTTTTTCAAGTATAAAAATTAGTTCATTTATTAAATCTGATGGATCACCTTCGGTACTAATACATTTATGTATATATAAGTAAACCATTTCATATTGTTCATTACTTTCATCTTCATAACTGGTTAAACTATCAAGATATTTATTAGCAATATCTAACCAACTGTGATGTTGGTCTAATTCTTCTAACTCATCTCTAAGTATAATTATTAAACCTACAGCTCTAAGAAGCCTTTCTTTTATGCTCATATTTAATGTTTATATTAATTCTGCGAGATTTTGTTAGTATCTCGCAGTTTTTATTACTTCTTTTAATAAGTTATAAATTTTATTTTTAACTTTCTTTATACCATGTTCTTTAACAGAATCTGATAAGTCTTTGGATAAATCTAAATTAATATTATCTAAACCGTAAATTTTATTATATTTTTCTGCAGATCTTTTACCTGGGCTATCATTATCAAATAATACTATAATTTTAGTATAAAAAGAAGTTAACTCTTGCATTATAGGTTTACTTATCATACTATTTTCACTATCAGGTGCAACAGCTTCAATATTTTTTATACCTAATCTTTTAAAAGTCATTAAATCTTTAAGACTAGATACTATTAAAAGATATTTAGTTTTAAAAGTTAATTGATCATACCCTTGTAAATAGTTTCTAACTTTAATAAACTTTTTATCTTTAATTTTAGGCTGGTATATTTTAATTAACTGACCTTTCTTGTTAAAATATCCGTATAAAAATAATTTAGACCTTTTAAAGGTCTCTAAAACACCTTCTGGTGTATTTCTAGACATGACATAATATTCTAAAGGTGCTACTTCATATTTTTCTAGTATATCTGAAGTTATTTTAAATTGTAACCAATATTTAGCATCTTCTTTATTCCAATGTCTTATTTCATAATCAGTAACTCTAAATTTTTCATGGTGTACTAGTTTACGTTTTACTTTAGGTGTTTCAACATAATCTGCTTGTATCTTAGCAATTGCTTCCCCATAGTTTAAATTATATAGTTTCATTACCATGCTTACAGCATTACCTTGATAACCTGAACTAAAATCTTTAAATTTATAACTCATTGTAGACTCATCTACATAAATACACATAGAAGGTACTTTATCACTACTATTAAAGACAGAAAGAATTTTTAGATCTTGACCAATTAAGTTTTCTTGTAAACTTAGATAATACTCAAAGATCCATTCGTCAGGTATATCTCCATAAAATTGTAAGTTTTCTACTGATATCATAAATCTTTAAATATAAAAGAGGGCTAAATATAACCCTCTTTTTTTAATGTTCAAAAAATAAATTAATCTAAATCAAAGTCATCACCAGCTTTACTAAAATCTGTTCCATCAACTTCATCATCATCAAATTTAGCTATTGGTTTTCTATCTAATTTAGTTAAATGTTTAGATTCATCATATTTCATTACTTTACCCGTTCCTTTAGGTGTGAAAGCATAAGAGCCTTTTCCTGATTTAGGCAACCATAAATTATGAGAAATATAACCTGATTTATTTTCATATTCTTTACCAGCTAAGCAAAAATCTAAAAATATTTCATTAAATGGACGATCATTATTAAAAGCCATAACAAAATCCTCTATAGTATTATGCTTATTATTTTGAGATTTAAACCAATCTTCTTGACCTAATGAAGCACAAAGATTTTTTAGAAAAATAAGAATACTTCTATCTCTTTCTATTTTAATACCTGTTTTAGTTTCTCCATCTGCAAATGCATACTGACTTGCTTTAACTTTACCAACTTGGCCTTTATGGTGTCCTAATTGAGGTTGTTCTTTATCAATCATAAAACCTTCAAAACCGTCAATAGGTTCTGTTTCTATATTCATCACTAGATGATATGCATCTGGTATGAACTTAAAAGGTTCTAATACTACACTATTAATTTTTGCTGTTATGTTACCCGGTCCAACAACTTTGTTTATTCCACCACCTTCTGGTAAATTATCTATACTTAATCCCATTTTTTATTTTTTTTTAGTCAATGAATACTTTATCCCAGTGAGTAATTATCTCACCTTCTTCGTTAATTTCAGAAATTACTATTTCTACATTCTTTAAGTGATCAGGTCTTGCACCGCAGCCTACATCATCTGTTGTTTTAAAACTTAGAATATTTTGATTACCTTTTCTATATAAGTAAGCAATTGCATCTGAGTTTGAAGTAGTTATACGCTTCAATTTCCCAGTTAAATCAAGTTCTTTTGTAGAAAAGTTTACACCATCTTTTTCTAGCATTGTGTCTTTAACATGTCCTAACAAAATCATGTGCGGAGCCAATGTAGTAATATAATCTATCACTTTAGTAAATGCTAATCTTAGCCAATAGTATCCTGAGCCTTCAGGCATACCTAATATATTTCCATATTTAGATTTACCACCTCCTTCATTAAACCAGTTTTTACCCATAGGGCTTTGAGAATAGAGTTTCTCTGCATAAGGTATGCACATTTCTTCTAAAGCAGTTACTGTATCAACAGCAATGTACTTATAAGGATACTCATTTTCTTTAATAGCTTTACCAACAAGTTTTAAATGTTTAATGTTTTCTATCTTAATTTTCATAGCTTCAACATAACTTGAACCCTGTTCAAAGTCTAGTAGTAAGCAATCATCAAGTGCAGCAACTAAACTTGTTTTACCCGTTTTGGGTTTAGAAAATATAATTAGATTACTTGGATTTTTAACTTCAGGTTTACTCCTGGCTTTTGGCAATACAATTTCCATTAGTCTGTTATTAATTTATTTAACCATTCTTTTTTACTTACAGGCCTTTTATGTAAAATAGCCATCAAGTCTCTTATTGTTAAATCAGATACAGGTAAATCATCAACTAATAAATCAGACATTTTTTTAGAAGATTTTTTAGTAACTGTAGACTTATCATCTAAATCATCAAAATTTAATTTAGATTGTTTACCAGTAATTTCTTCTAATTCTTCAAATTCACTGTTAACACTAGGATTAACTATTTCAATCTTTTCCAATTCTTTAATTGGTATAAGATATCTAAAGTTAGTACCTTCTGTTTTTTCATATTCTTCATCAAAATAAACATTTGATCTTAACTTGTATAGTGTACGATTAGGATCTTCAGGTACTAAATCATAACTAACAAATTCAAGATAAATATCTTCTTGTCTTGAAAGCTCACTAGGAAAAAAGCTAACAAAATGTTCACTTTTTCCTCTAGGTATATATGCAGATTTTGGTATAAATAAAGGATTTTCTTCCTTTAGTATTTCAAATTTCCATTGATGTTCTTTTATAAGTTGTTCAGTTTTTTCTCTACGCTCTGCAGTAGTTAATTTTACACTTATTCCCATAATTATATTTTTATACGTTTTTGTTGTGTTGCTGGTGTAGTCATTTCTACTATTCTCATTTTTTCAAATTCAGCTTTAAAAAAGCTCATTCTTGTATCACCATTTCTACACTTTAAAAAATGAAGAACTAATGTATTATCATCATCAATAATATATCTATCAGGTCCATAAAATCTAATTTTTTGTTTAGCTGGTTTATTAATACCTACAACTAAATCAGCATGTTGTAATAAAGCATCAGCTCCGAAGATATCAGATTCTAATATATAATTACCATATTTACCATCTTCTGATCTATCAGGATGATCTATATTTCTATTTAATTGACTTAAAACAATGAAAGCTACAGGATACTTCTTTTTAAGTTCTGTAAGAGCTTCTCCTAAATTATTTAACATATCTTGTTTATCTTTCTCATAAGGAGCTTTTTTAAACAAAACAGAATGGTCAATAGTAATCAGAGTGTTTGTATAAACTTTTTGGTGCTCTGTATCTAAAGTATGATACGCTTCAAAATAATTTATAACTTCTTTTTTAAATTCATCAACAGTTTGTGGTGTATCTACTACGTCAATTTTTGAGTTTTTAACTTTCTTTTTTGAGTAGGTATAACATCTTTGTAAATCTTCTTCAGATAATTCTCCATCAGCACTACACAAGTGTTTGTAAGATCTATTTATTACACTTGAGTATTCTCTAATTGCTTGAACTCTGCCAAGCATTTCAAATTGAAACTGTAAAACTCTAAAATCTTGCTCAGAATTTAGAACAAAAGCTTCTCTAATAATTTGGTCAGCTATCAAAGTCTTCCCTGAAGCCGGCCTACCGCCTATCACAGTAATAGTGTTCCATTCAATACCATCAATAGACGCATCATTAAATTTAGCCCAAGGGGTTTTAATACTTTTTATCTCACCTTTTCTCCGCTTATCTAAATAAGATAATGCTTCAATAAAAGATTGTTTTTGTGGTTTCCACATATACTAGGTTTTTAATAATTTAGTTTTATGTTTATCTTGTAAATATCCAAGTATTCCAATAACTATTTCTATTCCTATAAATTGAATAATCGTAATGTTTATTACTAAATAATTAATTAATAAATAACTAAAAATAGTTGAAATAATTGATAAAACTAATATTTCAACTCTGATTTTTATCATACTACTTTCTCCTTAAAATGTTTATCTTCATTATCTATACCATTAATAAACATATCACAATAATTAGCTAAATCACTATCAAATGTTCTATCAGGATTTTGTTTTCTTATAAAATACTGAGAAGTTCTCATATATGCCCAGTTTTTAGATTCATACTCATCTAAATACATTTTTGTAGCACCCAAAATTACCGACCAATCATAATCATAAGTTGTAAAAAACCATCTAAATAATGATTCTATAGTTTTTATATTTGTTCTTGCCGGTTTACCACTAGGTAATTTTATGTTTGGAAATAATTCTCTATAATTTGCAATTTTAATAAAAAAATCCTCACCCATTATATCAGCGTTAGTTTCTTTTTTACTTTTTCTAAAAAAAGCTTCTAAACTATCTAACAATGCTATACATTTTGGTGTAAGCTTATTATCTTTAATCCAACCATCATTGCTTAAACGTTCATTTTCCAGTGTTATATTGATAAATTTAGCAGGAACTGTTCTATGTTTGATAGTATGTAAATAATAAAGTTGATTAGGAGTTAATTTGTTTTTTATAAGAACATTAAATATTTCATTCATTTTATTTTACCATTTAAGTTCATAATTAAAATTTTCTTTTACTATTTTACTAACTTTATTAAAAACATCTTTAGAATCCCATACACCATCTGTATAATGAGCCATTGCTGGATGTGTAGTTATGAATTTATAATTATTATCACTAACTGCATCTTTCCACTCTAAAGCTTTTTTACCCATATAAATATAAACTGTTCCTGAATTGTTCCAATTAAGCATATCAAATAAATAAGCAAGAAAAGGTCTCCATATTAAATAATGCTGACCTATTTTATTTACTGTTGTAGTTAAAGCAGTATTTAATAGTAAAATACCTTGTTTAGACCACCTATTTAAATCTGGGTCTGTACTAACATTTGCATCTTCATATACTGTATGATTTATTTCATCTAAAAGATATTGTAAGCTTGGCTGTTTTTCTTTAGTTTTAGCACAGCAAAAGGCTACACCATTAGCTAAACCTAATTTAGGGTAAGGATCCTGTCCTATTATAACAACTTTAAGTTCATTGTAAGGACATTTTTCAAAAGCTCCAAATATATCTTTAAGTACTGGTGTAATTTTACGACCATTTAAACTTTCATTATAAAGAAATTTTATAATGTCATCAAAGTCTTTACTATAAATAAAACCTCGTAAAGGAACATCCCAACCAGTTTTTTTTAGTTTTGTAATAAATTTTTTCTTAATTTTGTCAATAGTAATATTCATAATATGTCAGTTAAACTAAAAGAATTAAAAGATGATGCATTAATTAATGTGCAAGTTAATAAAAGTTATTACTTTATGATTAAGTTAGAACTTTTTAATGCTGTTGAACATTTAGTTAATGAATCACCTGAAAAAGCTAAAGATATTGAAAATATCATAACTAAAAAGTATGAGGAATTATCTACAGCAGAAAGAACTATTTATACTTTATCATTACTTGTTGCTGAAATAGAAAGAGTAGCAACTGAAAAAAATCTTTTTCAAGAAATAGATCCTAAAGACATTACTGAAGATTAAGGTTATATTCATAACCTATTTCTATACAAGCTTGTATAGCCAACATTAATTCTTCAATACTACAGTCTGCAAAAGATTTTTTGCTATCTATTAAAGATAAACCACTATAATCTTTTACTAACTCTTTTACTTCTAAAAAAGTATAACCTGATTCCATAGCAATTGTTCTAATACATGTATGTACTTTAGCTAATTGTGCTAAAGATTTTGAAGTATTAGTTTTATTTAAAAAAACTTCTACTTCATCACCTTCATTTAATCCTTCAATAAATAACTTATGTTTAAGTTTATCTTTTTTATTGACTGGAACAAGCTTGCCTTTTTTAAAAACAAGCTTAAAATCACTCCAGTATGTCATTTTTTTATGTTTTTAAAAAAAGAAATTAATTCAGAAACTGATTCTACATTATCAATTTCACCCCAATAATCTACTGAAACTTTCCAGTTTTTTTGATTAGACTCATCACTCGTTGATGATACTAAATTAATTGAATCATTAAGAGGATATATATAATAGTGATATGCAAATTCATCACCGCTTTCTTCTACAGGTACTATAATCTTAGTAAAATGTAGTTCTTTTAAATCATTTTCAGTCATAATAGTTTTCTTTTAGTGACCTTATGTGGTCGTCCATAACAGGTTTATATATTTTATTAAAATAATCAAAAACAATATTAATAATAAACTCAGATTCAAATGTATCATCTTTAAGTTTTTTATCTAAAAGTTTTCTATGTTTTTTTAATAATAATATACCTATTAAATTATTATCTTCATCATCACTTTTTATAATCATATTTTTTAAAGTGTCAGCTTCATCTTTAGTTATTATTTTAACTTCTTTTAATAAAGTAATTTCTTCCTTTATAAGAATGCAATAAGCTTTATAGCTAGAAGAACTAATAACGTTTGTAAAAGATTCAAAACCAAAATTATAATTAGATTTGTTTTCTTTGTTATAAATTTCCTGATAAAATAAATGTTTATCTAGAATTTTATCTAAAAATCTTTTATTTTTTATAAAAAATTTTAAAACTTTAGACTGATTAAACCCCATAATAAATTAATTTGACGAGTTGGTTCTTTTTTAAACTTAGCAGGTTTTTTTCTTTTTTTGTTTTTAACGGGTAAATCTTTTTTGTTTAAAACCTTTGCTTTTTTCATTTCAAGCCTATAAGCATTAATATTATTTAATAATGATACAGCATGTATTGGCATCACTTTACTTAAGTTTATCTTATAATTTCTACTATCAATACGAGAAACATATTTCAGTTCTACTAACTGTGATATAACACTATTATTAATTTTATTTTCTTTTACTAATTTATAAAAATCAGAAGTATTAATAGTTTTTCTTTTACTTAACTTTTCTAAAAAATCAGTATATTTTTCAATTGTAACTTTTCTTGATTTATTCATTTTTTTATTATTAGTTTTAACTTATTTATATAGTTATTATCTTGAGCATAGCATCTCTTAAGGTACTCAAAATAATCTTCTTTATTAGAGTAATTTCCATATTTACTTTGCCATAAAGCATAATCTAAAACAGAACTTTTCCAATCACTATAAACTGCATGTCCTTTATTTACAGCTATGCAAGTTGTAGGTCTTTGATAAGCCTTTTTCATTCCAAATAAATTATTATTTTCTTTAAATATATTAGATTTAAAATGACCTGTTTCTTGTATAGCCTGAGCTATAATAATATCAGGATGTTTTAAATTCAAACTATGTATATAGTCTTTTAAAGATTTTAATGAAAAACTATCCTCAATTTCTACTGTATTACTTACAGCAACTTTATCAACTTCTACAACCTTTTTTTCAATTTTAGGTTCTTTAAAAAAGCTAAAGGAATAACCTAATATTAAAATAAAAAATGTAAATAAAATAAAATTAAGTTTTTTAAACTTAAAATATTTATGCTTTTCTAGTTTTTGTTTATAAATCATAATTTAAATAATTAATTACTAATCTTTTTTAATGCGTTTTCAATTAAATTTACAAGAAAACTTTCTTTAGATATATTCTGATTTGAAGATAATTTACTAATCTTATCATAAGATTCAGGCTTTAAAGTTTTAATATTAATACTTTTTGTTACAAATTTACTTTTATTAGAAAAATTAGAATCTGAAAAAGTATAAGGAAATTTTTCTATTAATAGTTTTGTATTTCTAATAAAGTTCTTGTCTTTACATTCTATTAATAAAGTATAAGCATGAAACTTACAAGTACTTACAGTAGATCTGTCTATTGAGAATATACTTGCTAAGTCTTCTTCCGTATAATTAAATTTTTGATAAAGTAAAGCAATAACATAATTACGGGGATCTAAATATTCTATTTTTCTAGTTTTTTTAATACCGTAATGCATTTTAAACCAACTTATTACATCTTCATCAGTATAATCATAATTTTTTTTTTCCATAATAAAAGTATAAAAGGCCGGGACCATACAAAATAACATTTTTACCTGAATCAAAACCTATCTCTAAGGCTTTTAAAGTTTTATCCATAAACACAAACTGATCGGTTGTTTGTAAATTTTCAGTAATGTCTAATACTTCTTCTTTTTTTGTTTTTGCAGCCTTTTTAGTTGCCATTTTTTTGTAATTAAATTAATAAAATAAGATACAGTCATTTATTGACTAATCATTCATATACATAAGTATTTATTATTTAGATCCTTAAGTAGGATCTTCAGTAGACTCATCATCTGATGAGGATGATCCTGGATTAAATCCTTTAAGCAAATCTAAAATCATAGATGATCCTATACCTGATTCTTTCCTAGCCATTTGATCACCTATAAATTTACCATAAGTAAATAACAAAAAGCTAAGCTCGTTTACATGTTTAACTTTTATAGATAAATTATAAAGATCATCTGTTATTTTAGGATGATCCTTTACTTTATTTGTTTCTAAAGTTTCTTTTAGAATTGTTAGTAATTCATCAGTTCTTTCATCTGTTATACCTAAAGCTTCTGTTATGTTTTCAGATTCAGGCTCAAACAATAAAACTTCTAAGAAAGAAGTTGTTTTTTTAATTTTTTCCATAGGGTATAAATAAAAATAGTGCACTAATTGAGCGCACTATTTGTTTATTACTACAAGAGTATTATTACTCTTTATTCAATATGCAAAGGTATATCATAATTTACATTTCCATACTTAACCTGTTCCTCATAATGTTCTTCTGGTACAAATCTTTCTGCATCCCAATAACCATAAGGAAAATTATTTTCTGATAAAGGTTTTTCTTCTAATGAAAAAGCAATTTTATTACCTATTTTAAGCTTTACAACTTTGATAACTGTGTACTTTTCACCTGCTTTAACCCATTCCTTTTCAGATATTTGGTCAGGTCTATCTGCATCATTTATACAAACTACATGCATAACTCTTTAGTTTTTATATTAAGACCATAGTCAATTAATACTTTTGATACTTCTGTTACATCAAAATAATCTCCTGAATAAATGTCACATTTACCTTTATGATGAGCTATTAGAGCACATTGTTCTGCTTGTTCATGTACATGATTACATACTTTAACTAAACAAGCCATTATGAAATGAAAATTGTGTTTATCATCATTTTCAAGAATGAGTTGATACTTTTTATCATTATCCATAATAATTAATTTTAAATAAAGACTTTAATACTAATATAAGCTAATATTAAAGTCTTTCCAAATTATTTTGTCACTATCTAAACCGGCTAGTGCTTCAGTAACCCATTGCTCATCAATAGTCCCCTCATAACAAAGTATGTGTATAACTGCTTGATCATCAGGATTTAATCTGAGAAGCCTACCTATCCTTTGTGAACTCTTACGCTCATTGCCATAAGAATGAAGAATCAAACCTTGCCTAAGATTAGGTATGTTTATACCTTCACTCAATTGCAATACACAACTTAATTCTTTTATCTGACCGGTTTTAAAC
>Ga0209953_1000013_pt1 | contig 105331 bp, 127 predicted proteins | sample SalPonred_H2O_MG_FD_185713 | JGI IMG/M metagenome (GOLD analysis project Ga0209953, IMG submission 185713) | Salt pond water microbial communities from South San Francisco under conditions of wetland restoration - Salt Pond MetaG... | ecosystem: Environmental > Aquatic > Non-marine Saline and...
AAGATGCTTGCTATCACAAAGTTAAAAGTCGCTACAAAGTGTGGCCCAGTGCCTATGCCAGTGGTGCATTGGTGCAATGCCGCAAAGTAGGCGCCGCCAACTGGGGCAACAAGAGCAAGAAGTAATGAGAGATCTCATTTGCCTATTAGAAGCAGTTGAAAAGAATTGTCCTTTGCCCACACAGGATTTGGAGTTGAACACCAAGAATCGAGATGAGAGCATTCGTGCAGATCACATTCAGTACGGACCTTTAAACGTCAACAATCCAGGCGACTACTGGAAAGACATAGCAGACCACTGGAACACCACAGAATCAGCCGCAAAAGACAGTTTGTGTGCAAACTGTGCAGCATTTGATATCTCGCCAAGAATGCTGGAGTGTATGCCAGGCAAATTGGAGGACGAAGACGGCCACTTGGGCTACTGCTGGATGCACAAATTCAAGTGCCACAGTGCAAGAACCTGTCGTACATGGGCAGCCGGTGGTCCAATTACCACAGATGAAACCAGTTACAGTTGGGACAAAGACTGATGCGTGCAGATGAAATTTCTGAAAGTTTACGAGATTGGTTCGGCAAAGGCAAAAAAGGCGGCGCTGGCGGACCTATTACCACAGACGAAACCAGCTTTAGTTGGGACAAGGACTAGCATGCGAGCCGATGATTTTTTGCCAGAAAAATACCAGGGAGGACTGCGCAAGTGGTTCAAACAAGACTGGGTAAACATTGGCAAAAAGAAAAAAGATGGTAGTCACCCTGAGTGCGGAACTTCGGGGGATAAAAAGGGTTATGCTAAATGTGTGCCAAAAAGCAAAGCATCCAGCATGAGCAAAAAAGAAAAAGAATCTGCAACTCGTCGTAAACGTGCTGCACAAAATAAAGCAGGACGCGGTGGCAAAAGTCAACCAGGACAAGGCAACAAGCCCGTAAGAGTAAGCACTGACGCTAAAAAATAAAAGCACAAAAGTTTAATGAAACACTTGCAAAGCTTTTTTCCTTCTGATACATTTAACAATTATACAAATAATATTGCATTATTTCATTATCTCGGTCTAGACCAAAAAACTGATGCGTTATGGGACAGGACACGAATGACTAGTTTTTTGCCTTACAGACAAATGCTAAAAAAAATTTCAAATATACATGACTGGAAACACATAATAGTTTTAGATAGTGAGCTTATACCTTTTTTTTCCAAGCATACTTTACGGCAGAACCCAAATGTGCACACTTTTGCACCTGTTTTTGATAGTTCAAGTCAAATACACCCATATCTTTACTGGTTTGATCGAGTAAGACTTGCTGAAAAATATAACTCATATATACAAAAATTAGAAGATAGGCCTAAACCATTTTTCTTTGATGCGTTACTGGGTAATCCAGGTAGATCGCACAAAAAATTAGCTAGGACATTAATCTCAAATAGTGTTCACAGAGATAAATTTTTTTTAGGCAACCCGATGGTAATTACGCAGGCCTCAGATGACCAATTTGCAATCGGAGCAGAATTGCACAAGGGCATGGTAAAAGGAAATATGATTTATAAGCAACATATTAGTCAAATACCCTTGCCGCATTATTGTCCTATACTAGACGACATTCCTTACCTGATTTATAATAAATGCTGGTTTAGCTTTGTATGCGAAACAAATGCTGAATTTGGTCCTCCTTACATGACAGAAAAAACAGCTCGTCTTTTAGCAGGAAAACGTATGTTTGTGGCATTTGCTCCGCGGTACTATTTACAACGTTTAAAAGATATGGGATTCAGGACATTTGACACTGTAATAGATGAAAGCTATGATTCTGAAAAACACTTTGAGACTAGAATGCATAAAGCCTGGCAACAGGCAGAGCTACTTTGTACATTAGACCCCGCAGATATTCACAAGAAAGTATCATGTATCTTGGATCACAATCAAAAATTATTACTGGAAACAGATTGGTCTAATCTAGTGTATAATCAAATAAAGAGTATGTAGTAACAAACTAAATACTGCCATGAGAGCAAGTGAGTTTGATCAAAGCCTAGAAGAAGGCATACACGATCCTAATATATTCAAGGCAGTGTTTCTTGCTGGAGGACCAGGAAGCGGCAAAAGCTATGTATACAAACAAATCATTGCAGGCAACGGCCTAAAGGTAGTGAACCCAGACCAAGCATATGAGTTTTTAATGCGCAAAGCCGGGCTTGAACTAACCCCAACAGATATTGGCAGTGATCGTGGGCAAGAGATTCGCAGTCGAGCAAAAGAATTATCAGACAAGCAGGAAGAACTGTACAAAGCAGGCAGACTAGGACTTGTGATCGATGGCACTGCTAAAGATGCTGATAAGATTGCTAAAATCAAAACAAGACTGGATGCACTAGGTTACGACACTATGATGGTGTTTGTAAACACTGATCTAGAAACGAACCTAGCACAAAATCGCAAAAGAGAACGCAAGTTACCTGACGACATGGTCAAACAGTATTGGAACGCAGTGCAGAAAAACATGGGCCGTCTACAAGGCATGTTCGGAAAAAATAATTTTATTATCATTGACAACAGTTTTGATCAAAGAGATCGCAGTGCTGAACAGTTGGCCACAGTTGAAAAAACAGTAGATCAATTCTTATCCGATCCGCCTGCAAAGCCACTGGCATTGCGTTGGTTGGAAGCGCACAGCGAGTAAAACATGGAACCAGTGGACCTCCAACGCCTTGCTGGTATTCTAGATCAAAATTCATCTAGCATGGGCGAAGAAATTACACACACAGCCGCAGAAAAAGCAGAATATCAAAACAAACACAATGTACAACCAGGCACAGATGAGTGGTTTAAACTCTGGTTTGCACAACCACATTTAACTGGCGAATCACCGTTTGGGAACAAATAATGCGCGAAGTATGCATATATGGAGAGAATCAGTCTGCCAGATACACTGTGCATGTTAACAATCAACTTGCACAATCTTATAAATCTGATCTAATATACCGTTTTGAAACTGAATCCACTGTACATGGCAGTTACAGTGTGCGAATTGCTGTTACAGAAGGTTCTTTAATCCTACAAAGTTCTCTAGCTAGATACCCTGCCTGGATAAACGGGAAACAATCAAAGATCAGTCTGCCGCAACCGTTTGACACTCCTTTATACACGTGGAAAAATCATAGACTGGTACCATTGTTGTTTCCGATAATAATTAAATCCGGCGAAGTGCTAGAGTTTGAACACGTTATGATGAACGGACCAGACTACTGGGAAATAGAAGTTGATGATTCTTGCAAGTTTTCTGATTGTTTATATATAGGAGATCTATACAAGGAAGAGTATATTCCAGAACTGTTAAACAAGAAAGCTATTTACAACTATCAAAGACAACCGAATGATATACACAATCCTGCTCATCTCAACGAGCTGTTACAAGAAATAGAAGCAGTGCTTGGTAGGTCGTAAACCCTATATAGCAACTTAATGCAGAAATGACAATGTGTTCGATCACCAACTGCACTGCTAATTTTATTTAGTCAGTGTGTTCATAATCATTGTCATATTTGTAAAAAACAATCTCCCAACTTCCGTCAATGTGTTCTACAAGAGCACTACAGGATTCTACCCAGTCACCGTCGTTCATATATTCAATGCCATTGATGTTCTTTATCTCTGCTGTGTGAATATGTCCGCATATAGCGCCGTCATAGCCTTTGTTGTAACAATACAGGGCCACATGTTCTTCAAAACTGTTGATGTAGTTCACAGCACTTTTGGTCTTTGATTTAAGGAACTTGCTCAAACTCCAGTAAGGCATATTCAACCAACCACGCACAGTGTTGAGATGTGTGTTACACCATATTAAAAAGTTGTAGGCGGCATCGCCTAGATGCATAATCCACTTCTTGTTTGGCATCATCAAGCTGTCAAACATGTCACCGTGCACAACCAAATACTTCTTGCTGTTCACAGCAGTGTAATCATATCTGTTAAGGATCTTAATGCGCCCTATGGTGATGTCAAAGTTTAGAAACTTGCGAATGGCTTCATCGTGGTTGCCTAAAATATAATACACTTTGGTATCACGCTTGGCGGCTGTAAATATTCTACGTATAACGTTAGCATGGCTCTGTGGGAAGTACCAGCGGTTCTTTAAGCGCCATCCGTCTACTATGTCGCCAACTAGGAATAAGTTATCACAGGTGTGTTCTTTGAGGAAAGCACAGAGGGCGTCGGCTTGGCACCCTCTGGTACCTAAATGAATGTCTGAAATGAATATGCTTTTATAATGTGCCAAATGTAATCCTAATCATGCTTTCTTATTTACACATAATTATGCTACAACTGTATTACAAGGATTATAAATGCAGTATCAATTCCAACTGCGTAATCTTAAGAGTTTTCTTTCTAACCTTGCCAGCTGGTATTCTAGCACAGAAATATCACTGCGGTCCTGTTGGAACTCTTTGTTTAATATGTCCTGCCAAAGTTTTTTAGCACGACTTTGGTATTTCTGCTTTGATATAATAGTAGCCATACTTTTTCCTTTTGTTGTATATGTTATTTAGCATTATACGCACAAAGTACATATTTTGTCAATGTATTTTCCATACACCTCGGGTATATAGGTAAGTATTGAAATGTCAAAATCAAATATTCTCATACTCGGTGACAGTTTTAGTGCCGATTGGCGTGGAGACTATCCCGATTGCCAGGGCTGGCCCGTCCTGCTTGAAAACACATTCACAGTTACCAACCTGTCACAGTGCGGGTGTAGCGAATATAGAATTGCACAACAGTTACACAGTGTAGATCCAGGCAACTTTGATTTTGTAATTGTAAGCCATACCAGTCCTTATAGATTGTACGCACCATATCACCCAGCATACAACAGCGACAGTCTTCACAGAGATTGTGACTTTTTGTACAGTGATGTCGAAGCACACCACAAACTGTATCCCGAATTGCTCTGCGTAAAAGAATACTTCGAAACATTTTTCGATTTAGAACATGCAAAATTCAATCATAGGTTGACAATAGAGCACATTGAACGTAAACTAGCAGAATATAGTGTGCCAGTGTTGCATATTGCACACATAGACTGGACAGGATTGTATACGCCCATGTGTTTTAGATCATACAATGATGTATGGAACAAAGAACGTGGCACAATCAATCACTATACAGACCGCGGCAATCAAATCATTGCTGACGATATTGTAGACTACTTTAACAAACACTAGGAAGTAAAATGGACGGACGAGTTTTTAATCCAGAAGAGCAGGCCAAGATTACGCAGATCATCAACGAAGGCATGCAGGTTATGACAGAAGTTGCCAGCCTCAACGAAGGCTTAACTGATACTGTAAAGGCTGTCGCCGAAGAACTAGACATCAAGCCAAGCGTTCTCAAAAAAGCCATTCGTGTTGCTCACAAATGCGAACTGCAAAAAACACAAGAAGAACAAGACCTGCTGGAAACCTTGCTGGAAACTGCAGGACGTACACTGTAATACATGTTCAAGATCATACACGATCGCCATAAACCAATTGTGTTTGTTGGAAACACAGGGCTTAATCAGCAACTGTGTTCCAATCTTGCAAGGCCAAGTCGTGTCTGCAGCTTTGAGCAAGTACAGAACATGGATGAACAATGGTTTTCAAGACATCAATTCATGTGTGTCACAGGCGACTACGATCTCAAAAAAAGGATTGTGGACTTTTTGGAAAGCAAGCATGCAGCCTTTTTTAGCATTGTTGGCGAACAAAACCTCATTGATCCAGCGGTGACTATTGGTGTTAACACATTTATAAACAGCTACAATGATTTACTAGGATCGCCTATCAGCATTGGGCATCATGTGATACTGAGCTGTTTTTGTCAACTGGGCAGAGATGTTAAAATCAATAACTTCTGTCACGTAAGCAGTTATGTGTACATCAATAATTGTCATGTAGGCGAAGGCACTGCACTGGGCACTAGAAGCAGTGTACTAGGCCCAAAGCTCACAGATGACGATACCAAATATATTGCGCCTATGTGCAATTTTTTGGCAAACAGTGTGATCACAAAAAACATCACCGAAACAGGAACCTATTTTGGCAATCGCAAGTCAAACAGCCTATCCAGACAGCAGTACAGAATTATCTAAATTCTTACAGTCGTTGCAGGCTGCCGCTGAGATGCACACTGTAAGCGATCAGGCTGTGTGCGATCAACAGCACTTGAACTTTTGTTTACTGCGTGACAGTCTCACCGAAGCTCAGTATACCTGGGCGTTTGGTAACAATGACCCTGTGTGGATAGATCAACTGTTGGATCATGTTCCTGCTCATGCGCCCGAAGAATTATACGATCTGCAACGAGAGCATCCGCCGTATGGCATGTTTGAATCCGGACCTATCCTAGTAGAGAATTCCGGCAGTACCAGTGCCAAGCGAAGACTGCCATTTAGTCTGCATCGATGGTTGAAGTACGTAACACCGGCCAGTAGAGGATTAACCTACTATGGAGTCGACAGCAGTGACTTGATTTTGACTACCGATCCAGGCGGCACTCAAGCAGGGTATCGAACCATAGAGGAAGCTGGCAGTTGGTTGTGCGGTAGCACAGTGATTCCCGAACGCAGTAGCAGCTTAACACGCAAGCTAGAAACCATTCGAGACTATGGTATCACAGTGTTTGTAACCAATGGACAGAAGATAGAAAGACTACTGAGACAAAACGTATCCAAATATATTCAACACTCCATGAAACTGATTGTGATTACTGGTACTCCCACTGATCGTATTCGAGCTATAGAAGATCGCTTTCAGTGCCCAGTTACAGAATACTATGGCAGCAGCGAAATGGGTCATACATACTTTACCTGTAATCAAGGTCGGAGACATTTACACATTGACTTTGTGTATCCTGGACATAAGAAAGGAAAAACAGTGTTTAACAATGTTGCAACACTGCCAATTTTCAACTACGACCTGGGAGACGAACTTGAGTATGAATGGAACGGACAGTGTGATTGTGGGTCGTATCTACCAGTGGTAACGCACTTTAAAACAAAAAACTTTTCACAAATAATCAAGGAGTAATTTTTATTATGAAATTTTTAGCAGTTATTTTTACAACTCTCTTGGCTACTAGTGCAATGGCAAAAACACAGGTTCCTGTGTATTGGCCTTTCAGTATTGGTAACGTACAAGCACAAGCAGTACGTGTTTTATTGGACGCTGTAAACACAGCAGATGTTGACCCAGACTATCGCTATGTACAAGCACACAAGCCAGGTGCTGGCAGTGCCATTGCCGCTCGTCGAGTAGCACAACAAAACGGAGCTGAGCTTTTATCTGTTAGCAGCAGTTATTTCATTCGTCCTCTGTTTTATCCTGAAGACAGCCATGCAGTAGCAGATCTTCAGCCAGTGGTGCGTATCAGCACCAATCAACCGGTGTTGATTGTGGGCAAACCAGAATATCAATCGCTTGCTGACTTACAAGACAAAGAAAGTGTAACAATTGGCATGATCAACGGATCAGTGACCAACTTGATTGCCGCTACAGTTCAAACTGGGCTTCCGAACACTGACTTGATCATGGTACCCTACAAAGGCACAGTTGAGCCAATGCTGGATGTAATTGGCGGTAGCTTGGATTTAAATGTTGGGTTTATCGACGAAGCTGAAAAGCATCAAAAAGCAGGCAAGGTAAGCATTGTGGGTGCCACTGGCACAGAGTCTGTTCGTGGTAATGCAACATTCGTAGAGCAAGGTGCTCCGAAATTTGCCGATATTAACCTTGAATACTGGATCATGACTGACGCTGACGTTCCTGAGGCTAGAGTGCGCGAACTGCATGCAATGTTTACAGAACATCTACAAGCAGGCGCTCCATATTGGGCACAAGACGAAGCACAGGTAGTGCCGCTTTCATACGAGGAAACAGTGGACCATTTCTGGGCACAAGAAAAGTTTTGGCGTGAACTCAAAGCAGAGCTTCTTCCAGAATAATCCTACAGTAGACATAGAGTCACTCCCCGTGATTGGCTCTATGGATATTGCTAAATACTCTACAACATGTTATAATACGAGTCGTAACCGTAAGTTACATGAACCAAGGTCAGTGAGCCACAATTCACAGGAGAACAATGAGCTACGTAGACGCACTATTTGATCGCAATCAAGATCGCATACACATTGTGGAAAGACTCAACGGCGAGCGGGTTTATCAAGAATATCCTGCTAACTATGTGTTTTACTATGATGATCCAAAAGGCAAGTTTCGAAGCATATACGGAACACCTGTCAGCAGATTTGCTACAAAAAACAGCAAAGAGTTTCACAAAGAAGTCAAAATCAACAGTGGAAAAAACATCTACGAAAGCGATATTAATCCTGTCTTTCGCTGTTTAGCAGACAACTATCAAGGAGTAGACGCTCCGCGACTGCACACAGCATTTTTTGATATTGAGGTAGACTTTGACAAAGAACGTGGGTACAGCTCGCCTGATGATCCATTTAATCCTATTACATCAATAACAGTTTACCTCGATTGGTTGGATCAGCTGATAACACTGGCAGTTCCCCCTAAGCACATGAGCAAAGAAACTGCGCAGGAACAGGTAGAAGAGTTTGACAACACCTTCCTATTCTGGGACGAAGGCGAAATGATCAGCACATTCCTGGACATCATCGAAGACGCTGACGTGCTCACAGGATGGAACAGTGAAGGCTATGATATTCCATACACTGTGCAACGCTGTACCCGAGTGCTCAGCAAGGATGACACAAGACGTTTTTGTTTATGGGGTCAACTGCCCAAACAGAGAACCTTTGAACGCTATGGTGCGGAGAATTTAACATTTGATTTGATCGGTCGGGTGCACATGGATTATATGCAACTGTATCGCAAGTACACCTATGAAGAGCGACACAGCTATAGTTTGGATGCTATCGGCGATTATGAAAACCTTGGCAGTAAAACAGTGTACGAAGGCACACTGGATCAACTGTACAATCAAGACTTTAAAACTTTTATTGAATATAATCGGCAAGATGTTGTGCTACTGGCTAACATTGACAAGAAGTTGAGATTCCTGGACCTTGCAAATACACTGGCACATGAGAACACTGTGCTATTACCTACAACAATGGGTGCAGTAGCTGTCACCGAGCAGGCTATTATCAACGAAGCTCACGCTCGTGACATGGTTGTGCCGAATCGCAAGCAAAGACTTACCGATGAAGACACACAGGCCGCAGGTGCGTATGTTGCATTTCCTAAGAAAGGCGTGCATGAATGGGTAGGCTCAATTGATATTAACAGTCTGTATCCAAGTACAATTCGAGCATTAAACATGGGCCCAGAGACCATTGTTGGGCAACTGGTGCCTTACATGACTGACAATCATATTTCTGAACGCATGCGCAACGGAGCCAGCTTTGCTGGTGCATGGGAGGGCTTGTTTGCCAGTTTGGAATACACTGCTGTAATGGAACAACAGCGTGGCACAGAAATTACCATTCGCTGGGTCAACGGCGAAGAAAGCATACACAGTGCCGCTGAAATATGGAAAATGATCTTTGATAGTCACAGCAACTGGATGCTCAGTGCCAACGGAACTATTTTCACTGGCGAAGTCGAAGCAGTAATTCCTGGCTTGCTAGAACGCTGGTATGCAGAACGTAAAGAAATGCAAGCCAAGCTTAAACAAACCACAACAAAAGCAGAAGAAGAATACTGGGACAAGCGACAGTTGGTCAAGAAGATTAACTTGAACAGTTTGTATGGTGCTATTCTCAATCCGGGTTGTAGATTTTTCGATAAACGCATTGGACAGTCAACTACGCTTACAGGTAGAAGCATTGCCAAACACATGGATGCGCACGTGAATCAGTGTATCACCGGCGAATATGACCACACAGGCAAGGCCATTATATATGGCGACACTGACTCCTGTTACTTTAGTGCATGGCCCGAAATCAAGGATCAAGACATTGAATGGAACAAAGAAATTGCCGTACAACTGTATGAAAGTATTTCAGACGAAGTAAACGACAGCTTTCCTGGATTCATGGAACGAGCATTTCATTGTCCACGAAAACGCGGCAGTGTAATACGAGGTGGCAGAGAAATCACAGGCACCAAAGGCTTGTTTATCACTAAAAAAAGATATGCTGTAATGGTGTATGATCAAGAGGGCAAGCGACTGGATGTAGAAGGCAAACCTGGTAAAGTCAAAGCAATGGGCTTGGATCTCAAACGCAGTGATACGCCAGTGGTTATCCAGGACTTTCTCAAAGAAATTTTGGATATGGTTCTGCAAGGCTTCAGCAGAGACAGTGTGATTGAACGTATTAGAGAATTCAAATATGAGTTTGCTGAAAGACCAGGCTGGGAAAAAGGCTCGCCCAAGCGTGTTAACAACTTGACCAAGTATGTAAAAAAAGAAAAACGCGAAGGCAAAACCAACATGCCCGGGCATGTACGAGCAGGCATGAACTGGAATACACTCAAAGAAATGAACAACGATAACTACAGCATGACAGTTATTGATGGCATGAAAGTGATTGTATGCAAGCTTAAAAAGAATCCACTAGGATGGACCAGTATTGCATACCCTACAGACGAAATGCATATACCACAGTGGTTTAGAGATATGCCGTTCGACGACGGCGAAATGGAAACTGTGCTTATTGACGGTAAAATTGACAACCTCCTGGGTGTACTGGATTGGGACTTGTCAAGTGCAACAAACACCCAGAATACATTCGAGGACTTGTTCGATTTCGGCGATGCTTAGTGACAGAATACGTGCCAGACAGAGTTTAAGTAAACTTGTTGCCTATCTAAATCTCATAGACAGCATTGAGTCTGATGACCGTGTTCGAGAAATTGTATACCTCATTGAGAGTGTTGCCGAAGAACACAAGATGGACGACATTGAATGGGAGAATTATCAACCAATAGACCAGGATTACACCACTGCTATTAAACACGCAAAACGCTTACCGTTGCATTTTAGAGCACTGCGCGAAGAAGTGTTTAAGGAAGTTTTAGAGCACGAACACAGTTACTATTCAGCAAGTACAAACTTTTACCAATACAACAAAGACAGCGTGGAAGGCCTAGACAGTTTAGACACAGATCCTGAGTTTGCTGAACTTGTACGTAATCGTATCAACATTATCACAGACTGGCAGTTTCCGGGTGTGGTGTTCCGTCCACAAGCCTGTGATTTCATGCGAGAAATGGTAGCTTGTGATCCCCTTTATTTAGTGGACACCGACCATGACAGCATGTTGCCCGGCATAGAACAATTTGGCAAACGATATCAACGTAGATTGTGTTTTTCAGAAACCATTGAGTACATTGACTCAATGATGGAAGACCTTCCTGCAAAACAGATTGGTTTGATATTTGTCACAAACTTTTTTGAACTACGTCCGATAGAACTACTGGAAAAATACTTTAGAGAATTTCTTACACTGTTGCGAAGTGGCGGCAAACTTGCTTTTACATTCAACGATTGCGATGACAGTACTGCGGTAAAATTTGTAGAAGCACGACAACGCTGTTACACACCAGGTAGAGAAGTAACACGAGTTCTCGAAGAGCTAGGATATACTGTAGTATATAAAACTGTACACAACAGCGGACTTGGATACATCGAATGCACTGCGCCCGGAGAACTAACCACGCTTCGCGGAGGGCAAACTCTTGCTAAACCAGTCCCTTTATAACAGTGTAGCTTGTGACCGAGACATTGCATTTATGACTGTGGGTAGCTATGCTATGGATACTGTAGTTGCCCGTCCTGATTATGACATTTTAATTATAACAAAAGACAAAAAAACAAGGTTTAAGAAAGAAAAAAAATGGACAGAACTTAACAAAAATAGCGCATACTTGGTAGATTTTTTTTATATAGATTCAAATCTAATCACTAAAGTTTTATCCAGATCATCAGATTCTCTCTTTTTAGATAAATTATGGCTTGGTCCTTTTGAGATGCTAATGCAGTTTGTTTTATATTATAACAGTATCAATTGGAAAACCCCCAATTACAAAAATGTTATAGAGCAAGCAGTCGAAGGAAAAAAAAGTTTTTTCTGGAAAAACTATGTGTACCAACTATGCGGTCCGCCGATGCAACAAAATATCAAAAACGACCAAAAAGTTTATACAAAAGTTTTGTTACAGTCGGCACCGTTAATTATAAACTACTTTCAACATGGAATAGCATTCCACACGGTGGAACAACGTAATATTATTAAAATGTATAAAACACTGTATTATCAGCATCGAAACGGCAATAATAAAGACCTTAGCATCAACTGTTATACAGAAATTGCATTAAAATACGCAGATACTTTACAAGCTATTCAGGCGCCAGATTATATTCAATTGTCTTGACTTTTTTCTAAATACCCCATATACTAATCTACATACACAAGGAGAATACTGTGAGAGACTACTTACTAGATCTAGTTGAACATACCTTTGATCTTGGCTGTATCGAGCTGTTAAAGATCACTGGCGACGATAAAGAAACTGCAATTGTTGGCATGGCTGATGATCGCAGTGTGGTTGTACAGGGCCGTTATCTTACGCCTGTTGCCGAATTTATTGGTACATTCGGGTTGCCTAATCTCAGCAAGCTCAAGGTACTGTTGAATCTAGGCGAATACCGGGAAAATGCAGAAATCACTGTAAACAAGCAGGATCGCAATGGTGAAACCATGCCGGTGGGCTTGCATTTTGAAAATGCCACAGGTGACTTTAAAAATGATTATCGTTTTATGAGCAGTGAAATTGTTACGCAAAAGCTCAAGGACTTCAAGTTTAAAGGTGCTAACTGGCATGTGGAATTTGAACCCACTGTGGCAGGTATTCAGCGTCTTAAAATGCAGATATCAGCAAACTCAGAAGAGCCTAACTTTGTAGCAAAAACTGAAGATGGCGATCTTAAGTTTTACTTTGGAGATCACAGCACACACGCTGGAGATTTTGTATTCCAGCCAGCAGTCAGCGGTGCACTCACAAGAGGCTGGGCATGGCCTGTCAAACACTTTGCTGGAATCATGGATCTCACTGGAGACAAAACAGTGCGTATTTCAGACGATGGCGCGGCACAGATCACTGTTAACAGTGGTATTGCCGAATACAACTATATCCTTCCAGCTCAGAGCAAATAATAGATGTTAACAGACTGTTACAGAGATACCAAGCCCAACATCCGCGGAGTTATCTTCATTGATGTTTGGGATGAGCCCTATCTAGATCGCTGGGTAGACAAGATGATGCACAATCTAGAAAAGTACTATCTAGACAGTGTGATTTCTGCAAACTACGAGGTGGCACTGGATGTACGATATGATACCAGTTTGCTAAACACCATCAGTGAATACAGTCTAAACAACTTCTCACCTGAGTTCATCCTGCCGTTAATGCAGTATACCGGTACCAGAGAAGCACATCGAGACCTGCAGGACATTGTGTATAACAAACACAGCTTTGCACTGCTAACACCAGATGCAATAGAATACCATATGCAAAACATGGTTCCGCATGTAAAGGATTGGTTGGTTGTAGGAGGTGCTTGGGGAGCTTGTACTCATTGTAGGCCTTTTAATCTTTATCATATGAGCAACATGGATCAGCGATTCTTTGTAGCAGACTGGAGCATGTACACCGAAAATGGTACTACATTTACTCCTGAATTGCTTGAACAGGATCAGTTAGCCTGGAGTGCCACCGATAGCGAACTTTACCAACTTGTACCAAAAGATGTTGCCAGTACCCTCGTATCATCAACATAATTACGACAGTATACCTCGTAATAAACAGCTAGGATATTCTACAGCCAACAGATGTAATAGCCCTAGTCGAGACCTTGTGGTAGATTGGCAGGGCAACTGTTTTGTGTGTCCATGTGAAGCATGGCTGCCAGTCAGTGTTGGGCATATTACAGAGTTTGATCAATTGCAAGACGTCTGGCGTAGCACTACTGCACAAGAGTTGCAGGAAGATATAAACAGTGGAAATTTTTCTCATTGTGCAGTTGACAGATGCGGTGTGCTACATCATAGTTTGATAAAAAACAATCACATTGTGAGCATCAACGTAGACGAAAGTTGTAATCTAGCATGCCCTAGTTGCAGGCCAGAAGCTAGAATGATTCAACCCAAAGACGCTGAGTTTGACGAGAAAATTCAGCAGGTGCGACATTTAATTGGATTGTTAGAAACATTCGACGAACCGTGTCACATTGTGATGAGTGGTAATGGCGATCCGCTGGCAAGTCATGTGATGCGGCCGTTGATTCGTGAATTTGTGCCGCGAGAAAATCAAACAATTAGGTTGTTTACCAACGGATTGTTAATGAAAAAACTGTTGCCTAATACAGCCGTTCTAAATAGTATTACACAGTATTTTATCAGCATCGATGCAGGCAGTGCAGCAGTATACGAACAGGTAAGACAGCCAGGTCGCTGGGAGAATCTCACTGAAAATTTAAAGTGGTTACAGGGCACAGATGCAGAAGTGCTGTTAAAATTTGTATTACAAGCAGACAACTGGCACGATATAGATAATTTTGTTGACCTGTGCGAGCACTACAACTTTCGAGGTGTGGTACATAGACTGGAAGACTGGGGCACTTGGAGAGACTTTGCCAGCCAAGATGTTGTAGGTAATCTAGCTCACCCCGACCATGAAACTGCACTTGATGCTTTATCATCTGCTGTAAACAGACATAGCCCATTGGTAGACTTTGGCGCAAGTTTAAGAGACATTGTACAATAATGGAATACACTCAAGATAATTTAACAGAAAAGCAAAAAGACTATGCTGTGTTTTTGCCTGCAATCAGCAGTTTCTATGCAAACTACATTGGAAAACAACAGTACAGTGAATATGTAGAGCAGAGCCGTATGCCGCAGGGCATACAAGACATGGAAATGATGAACTTTTTTAATGATCAAAAAGGTTTGTTCGCATATCGCTATGGGTTATACAGTGCTGGACACGCTAACTTGGATTTAAATAAACATGATCCAAAAGAAGCAATGATCCGTGAACGCGGTAATCACACCACACTGTTAGCAGATTCTGGAGGCTTCCAGATAGCAAAAGGTGTATGGGAAGGAGAATGGGCTAACCCTAATTGCAAACGAGCAGAAAAGTATCGTTCAACAGTGCTGAAATGGTTAGACAATGTAGCAGACTACTCCATGACATTGGATATTCCAACCTGGACCTACACTGTGCCAGAGTGTGCAGAAAAGTCAGGAATTCACAGTTATCAAGATGCTGTTAACGCTACCAAGTACAACCACGAATACTTTATGAAACATTCGTCAGGCAAAGCCAAGTTTTTGAATGTACTTCAAGGCGGTAACCATCAAGAAGCTGATGACTGGTATGATCTCATGAAGCACTACAGTGATCCAAATCGCCACGAAAAATTCTTCCGCGGCTGGAGTATGGGCGGTGCCAACATGGCTGATCCGCATCTTGCACTGAGACGTGTTGTAACACTTATACATGATGGATTGCTAGAGCAAGGGCAACATGATTGGATGCACTTTCTTGGTACCAGTAAGCTGGAGTGGGCAGTGCTGTTAACTGACATACAGCGAGCAGTTCGTCGACATCATAATCCAAACTTTACTATCTCATTTGATTGTGCATCGCCGTTTCTTGCCACAGCAAATGGACAGATTTATACCAATACTGTAACTGAACATCATAAAAAGTGGAGTTACAAAATGGAAGCTACTGTGGACAATAAAGCTCTAGCCAGTGACACAAGAAGCTTTAGAGATGCTGTAATAGCAGAAGGTGTTCACAGTGTGTTTGACGACAGTCCTGTTAGTGCAAATCTCATGGTAAAAGATGTTTGCAAGTATGCACCAGGAGACGTTAATAAAATTGGCAAAGAAGGAAAAACATCTTGGGACAGCTTCAGCTATGCATTAATGATGGGGCATAATGTATGGCATCACATCAACGCTGTACAAGAAGCAAACAGAAAGTTTGATGCAGGTGTGCATCCTAGCATGCTGGTAGACAATCTCACCGGAACCACATCCAGAGACATTATCGATCAAGTGTTTGCCACGCCCGATTATCAAGAACGCTTGGATATTCTAGATCACTACAGCAAGTTCTGGATGGGCATATCAGGAGCAAGGGGAATGGGCGGAAAGAAAGCAGTAAATGCTCAGCGTCAGTTCAATAATTTATTTGATTTTGAATAATAAATTTGTTATACTAGTGGAGAACTAACAATGTATCATAGTCGAATTGAACAACTGGAAAAATTACATCAGCAGCTGGATAAAAAGATCCGCGGCAAAGAAAGCACAGGTGTATATGATGATTACGAACTGCATCAGCTTAAAAAAGAAAAACTTCAACTGCGGGACGAAATTGAAATGTGGAAGCGTAAACAATTTGAACACGATCACGAAATGGTGGATTTAGATGACTACTAACAACCGAGAAACACATTATCAGGTTAACTACTTTACAGGCAAGGAAGTAGAACATACTCCTGTGTATGGCAAGAATACACTGTTTGTGGTTGGATGCAGACCATTTGGCGAAGTACTAGATCAAATTGAGTTTCATCATGTTCGTCATGTTTATCTCGGTGCCAATGGCAGTTTCACTCCTGACGAAAAATGGTATGCTTTGGTAGACAATCTATTGGGTCTTGGACTATGGGTCACGTTGGACTTTGATATTTCTCACGTTGAATGGATACTGGATGCAGGATTCACAGAACAACATAAATTTATACCAATGATTTCTGCAAAGCTTCCTTATATCAATCAGCTGGGCTATAATGCTTGTCTGAAACTGGACGATAAAGAATTCGAAGGATCAAATCCAGGCGTGTGGGTACACAGTGTACACAAGTTAATGGATCGAAGTGTGTTCACAGATTGGGAACAATACAACAACGACACTGTGGTAGTAAATGAAGGATCATGAATACTGGCACAACCAAGGATTTTGCCCAGCTCCATGGGTAAGTCTGTATGTTGATCCATCTGGCCGAATTGATCATTGCTGTATTAGCCATACCAATCTTGGGTATACTCCACAAGAGAATATTCAAAATATTCTTGCCAGTGACCGCAATAGAGAAATCAAACATGACATGCGCTACAACAACAAGCTAGCATTTGGTTGTAGTAACTGCGCTGTAACAGAGGACGTTACTACATTGCGAAAGATGATGCTGGATTGGTTCAAAGACACTGATAAAGAATTATACGACAATCCAGATAATTTTCAGCTAAAATATTTAGATTTACGATGGAGAAATACCTGTAATCTTGCATGTGTTTACTGCGGCCCTGAATGTAGCAGTACCTGGGCACAGGAACTAGATCAGCAAAATCGCATAGACACAGTTCAACTAGACACTCTAAAAAGCTATATCAATGATCAAATTGAAAATCTTGAACGAGTATACCTGGCAGGCGGTGAGCCATTGATGGTCAAAGACAACGAATGGTTATTGCAACAGCTGCTTGAACGAAATAGCAATGTTGAAGTTTGGGTGAATACCAACTTAACTAATATTGACAATAAAATATTTCGCTTGCTTATGAAGCTGGATCGTGTTAAATTTATTATTAGTGCAGAAGCTGTTGGAGAACAATTTGATTATATTCGCTATCACGGCAACTGGACCGAGTTTGAAGAAAACTTTAATTGGTTGCAACAAAATCGGCCACTCAGTATTAACAACTTTCAATGTGTATACAACACACTTACGATGTTTAACTTAGACAAATTTCTGGAGTGGGCTGAAAGTAAGTTAAATTTACACACTCGTCCTCATCTTGCTGGCATGATTAATATTGTTTATGTTAACAGTGGCACAGGTAGTTGGCTTGATCCTAGACAGTTGACACCTGAATTGCTTGAAAAAGCCAAAGAAAAAATCACCTGGTGGAAAAATAGATTTAAATATGATGGTATTATTAAGAAACTTGAAGAAGTTGAATCTATATTGAATATTCCATACCCAGTGAACAATCTCTATCTTGGGTTTTACTCGCAAATTACTGAACTAGACAACCGCCGCGGTACAAACGCCGCACGAGTTTTTCCTGAATTATTTCAAAACAGTTGGGAAGAAAATACAAGTGCATTTATACAAAAAACTGAACTTGACAAAATAATAAAATCCCTAGAAACTTGTAATAGTGTAAAAGATGTGTACAATGTTTATAGACCAGACGAAATTGGCAGTATTATAGAAAAATATCATACTCATCCAACTTTTATACAATTTTTAAAACAAAAGGGATTTCCTGTAAATGACAGATAATAGAATGATTTGGGTAACCTTTCAGAAAGAAGGTGTACATAGATACCCAGGTGCTGACACTGATCCAAAGCTGGCAACAGGCGACTGGGACGATGTTAGTTTCTTAGGATATCCGCATCGACATATTTTTCACTTCAGGGTGTGGATAGAAGTTTTTCATAATGATCGAGACATTGAGTTTATTCAATTTAAACGCTGGTGTCAACGTCTATATGAGGAAGTAGAAAGCAGCACAGCAGTGCTAGAATTAGACTATAAAAGCTGCGAAATGATGGCTGACGATCTTTATAAGCAGATTGCAAGTGAGTATCCAGGCCGAATTGTATGGATCGAAGTATCTGAGGATAACGAAAATGGTTGCTTTATTAAATATCAACAAAAACAAGGAGACCAAGATCATGGCTAAAAGGTCACGAGCTCCGGCGATTCGAGACGTCTGGGAAGATCTCGACCGCTACTTAAATTTCTGTCGTACATTTGGCTATCGCTACGACGAAGCTGACCTGTATAACTGGAAAAGTTATGCATGGCAGCAGTACAACAAACACATCAATGGAAAACGTTGCAAGGACATGTGGTTCCTTGATACACCGAGGTAACCAATGCGCAAATTGTTCTACATGGGCCTTGAAAGCTATGAGGCCCGTTATACCCTACAACTAACCGAATGGAATCGCAGAGTATTCGAGCAACGTGGATTAGACGTTGTTTACGTATCAGGTGAAACCATTGACAACAGTCAAGCAATCAGTGTAGGGCAGGTGCTTGACGCACACGGACGCAGTTACTATTCAATGAGTCAGATGATGAATCTGGTGCAGATGATGCGCAACGGCGAGTGCGGTGGTGAAGATGTGATCTACTTTGAAGACATGTTTACACCGGGTATCGAAAGCCTGCCTTATATTATTAATCAAATTCCCGAACAGGATCGACCACGTATATACGTGCGCTGTTTAGCACAAGCAATTGACCCAGATGATTTTGTACATGTATGGGGCAATATGGCAGAATGGATGAGCACATACGAACGCATGGTCAATCAAATTCCTGGCATGCATGTTCTAGCAACAAACGAAGAAATGGTTGCACACATGCGGATTGCAGGATACACTGCACCCATCTACAACATATCAGGACTGGCGTTTGGCAAAGCAGAAGTGCAAGAACGCCTAGGCAACCCTGTTGCAAAATTTGATCAGCGCAAAAAGCGTGTGGTATTTGCTGCACGGTTTGATCAAGAAAAGCAACCAGATTTCTACATGGATCTCATTGAGATGTTCTACAGTCAAGGTCCACGTGATGTAGAGTTTGCGGTGTTACAAGGTGGAGAGCTGCGAAGCAATAATCCACGGTACGTTGAACGTGCTCGTCAGTTAGAAGCAGAAGGCAAGTTAACAATTTATGAGAATCTCAAGAAAGATGAATACTATGATATTCTCAATGATTCTCGTGTGTTGTTCAACTGTGCACTTCAGGACTGGGTAAGCAACACAGTAAGCGAAGCAGATGCACTTGGCTGTAATGTGGTTTATCCGGCATATCGCAGTTTCCCAGAAACGTTTGCAAATGACCCAGAGCGATTGTACGTGCCCTGGAGTATCGACGATGCATATCATAAAGTGCAAAACATGTTGTTTGCGCCGCATCATAACATGGGCTTGATATCGGATTGGAACAATGGAACTATTGATCGTGTTATTGACATTATTACAGGCAACGGTGAACAGTGGAATCGTGCAGGGAACAGATACCGCGATCATGTTGCTAGATCAAAATACCAAGTTGTAAAAGTTGAGGACTAGTATGTCTAAAACAGTGTTAATAACAGGCGCTGGTGGCTATATTGGCGGACAGTGCATGCTAGAGTTTGAAGACGCAGGTTACCGTGTGCTTGGCTTGGACACAACGGGCAAAAACGGTTACAAATTAGACTATGGCGCACCGGAAGTAGCAGACTTCTTACTTAGCAATAAACCAGATATAATTGTACACTGTGCCGCAACCAGCTTGGTTGGCCCTAGCATGCAGGATCCTGGTTCCTATTACAACAATAATGTGGCAAAAACCATCCAGTTTTTAGAGCAGATTCGCAACACTGTGCCCGACGCACACTTTGTGTTTGCCAGCAGTGCTGCTGTATACGGTGAACCAATGGACACTGAGTGGCTCTCTGAGAAAAGTGATGCAGTGCCAATAAGTCCGTACGGACGCAGTAAACAGATGATCGAGCAAGTACTCAAGGACTATGCTGACATTTATGGTATGAAGTCTACTTGTTTGCGATTCTTTAATGTATGCGGCGCTGATTTAAAACAACGGCACGGACAGACTGATGATGCAACACATATTATTCCTAGCATTATCAGAGCACTTAAACAAGGTAAGCCTGTGCAGATTAACGGCAACGATTATCGTGGCAAAGATGGTACCTGCACTAGAGATTACGTACATGTATGCGATGTTGCTTCAGCAGTAAGAAAGTGTACAGAAAACAAAGCATTTGGTATATACAACGTTGGCGGACCGCATGCATACACTGTGTTAGATATCGTACATGCGTTTGAAACAGTGCTAGGCAGATCTATAGAAATCAATTACGGGCCGCGCCGATCGGGCGATCCCGATGTGTTAAAAGCTGACACCGCTCTATTAGAGTCTTCGACAGAATGGACACCTATACATGACCTCAAAACTATGGCTGAAACCGCTTGGAGCTGGCATTCAAAGTAGACCGCCTGCCACTATTAGCAATGCCAGTTTCGACAGTATACTTGCGTTTGAACAGCAATTAGCCAAATACACAGGTGCGCCATATGCTATAATGACTGATTGCTGCACACATGCTATTGAACTGTGCATGCGTTATGACAGTGTTGTGCAAACTGAATTTTCACCTTACACCTACATCAGTGTGCCAATGACCATGCACAAGCTTGGCATTAACTACACATATAACAATGAACAATGGACTGGCGAATATCAGTTTCATGGCACAAGAATTTGGGACAGTGCCAGGCTGTGTAAACGGTCTATGTATCGCCCAGGGATGATGCAGTGTTTGAGCTTCGGAAACGGCAAGCCGTTAGAGGCAGGGCACGGTGGTGCAATATTGCTAGACGATCAAACAGCATACAAAACCATGCTGAAACAACGATACGATGGCAGAGATCTCGATCAGCCATGGGGATCGCAAAAAACCATCTCAGTTGGTTATCATTATAAACCCAGTATAGAAGATGCTGTACATGCAAGCCATTTGCTGTCAGCAAACAATTTACCACACGGCCAAGACGACTGGAAAAAATATCCAGATTGCAGACAAATAACTATAGAAGAGTGATATGAAAATACTAGTAACAGGACATTCAGGATTTATCGGGTCGCACATTTGCCCACAACTAGAAGCACAAGGGCACACTGTGTATAAACTCAAAAATGATCTACTTGACTATGCAGACGTTAGCGACGAAGTATACACGCTAGACCCAGATGTAATTGTGCATCTTGGAGCACGAACAGAAGTAGGCAAAAGTTTTTATGAGCCAATTGCATTTAGTCAAGTAAATTACGTTGGCACAGTAAATCTGGTAAATGCCGCAGTCAAACTGAAAAATTTAAAATGTTTTATCTTTGCTAGCACAATGGAAGTATACGGATGGCAGCCGGTTAGTGATGAAATACGAAACGGACATATGCCTAACACAATGCCGGTGTTCACCGAAGACACTGTGCCACATCCAAATGCACCTTATGCTGTAGCAAAACATGCATGCGAAAAGTACATAGAATATGCACATCGAAGTTTTGGATTGCCCAGTGCTATGGTAAGACAGACCAATACCTATGGTCGCAAAGACAATGACTTTTTTGTTGTAGAGCAGATTATTACACAGATGCTGAACAATCCACAAGAAATCAAACTAGGATACCAGCACCCATGGCGCAACTTTTTATACATCGACGATATGATCAACATGTGGATCAGCCTGATAAACAATGTCGACAGCATAGACGACGCAGAGTTGTTCACAATTGGTCCGGCAAATGCACTTAGCATCGAGTCTCTTGCAGAGACTATAGCAGATAAATTAAACTGGCAAGGTACTATTAAATGGAACGAAAAACCACCAAGGCCGGGCGAAATTTTCTTGCTTAACAGCGGTTATGAAAAAATAGAGCGTTTTACTGGTTGGAAACCAGAAGTAGACTTAGACAAAGGATTAGACTTGACCATAAATATTTGGGACAACAAATAAGGTCAAAAATGAAACATAACATTTATCTGTTCCAAGCACAATACAGTATATCAATCAAAGGCAACCCAGCATATTGGCTGCCTTACAGTGTAGGATGTATTTGGTCATATGCGCAACAGTTTGAAACTGTTACAGATAATTATAATCTTGCAGGATTAGGTTTTAGAAGAGAACCGCCAGAGCAAGTTGTTGCAAAAATGGACAATCCTGTTATTGCCTGTTTCAGTTGTTATGTATGGAATGAAAAGTGGAGTTTAGCAACAGCCAAGGCTGTTAAAGATGCTTATCCTGATTGCAAGATCATTTTTGGTGGACCGCAAACAACTATTAATATGCCACTTCAATATCCTTTTATTGATTCTGTAATAGTTAGCGAAGGCGAACTAAGTTTTGTACAACTGCTAGACGACTATCGTCTAACTGGTCGAATTGAGCCAGTGTATAAATCGGAACGAGTAAAAGACCTCGACTTTCCAAGTCCTTATACAATCAAACTGTTTGATCAGTTAATTGAAGATAACCCTGGCGCAGAATGGAATATGACATTTGAAACCAATAGAGGTTGCCCTTATTCATGTACATTCTGCGACTGGGGCGGTCTAACCATGAGTAAAATCAAAGTATTTTCAATGGAAAGGGTAAAAGCTGATCTTAATTGGGCAATTGATAAACCAGTCACCTATTTGATTTGCGCAGATGCAAACTTTGGCATCTTTAAAGATAGAGATGTAGAGATTGCCGAGCATATTGTAAAAGTTGCCGATCAAGGAATGTTAGGAGCTGTGAATTTACAATACGCAAAAAATAGCACAGATGTAGTATACGATATAGGTAAAAAACTAGGCAAACTAGGTCGTGGTATTACTATGAGCATGCAAAGCATGAATCCTGATACCCTTAAAGCTATTAAACGTGATAACATGCGTATCAATCAGATGACCGACATTATGAAACACAGTGACAGAACTGGTGTGATTACCTATACCGAAGTAATTTTAGGGTTGCCACTGGAAACACTTGAAAGCTGGAAGCAGGGTTTAGCAGATATATTAGAAATGGGACAACACAATGCTATTGATATGTGGTTTGCCCAAACACTCAAGGGTGCAGCATTAGGCACAGAAGAAGATCGTCAAAAATATGGCATTGAGACTCAGGTGGTTAAAGATTACTATCCATTGTATCACCCTGATGATTGGAGAGAAATTGAAGAAGAGATCGAAATCGTTGTTGCTACAAACACAATGTCTAGAAACGATTTAATCGAAGCATATATGTATGCCTGGATGATTATACAACTTCATGCAGCCGGGTATACACAAGTCATCGCTCGCTATTGCCGTGAAATACACGGTGTAGATTTTAGAACTTTTTACGACGATATCTGGAATAAACTACAGTCAGAAGAATGGGTTGGACCACATTTTGTCAAACTGAAAAATGTAGTAGATCATTATATGAAAACCGGAGAGCTACTAGAAGACGAAACGTTAAAAGGCGGCGCTAAAGGTCACGGAATTCACAGCATGAGCTATTACTTTATATATCATAATAAAGATAAGTTTTTTGAACTGGCTATTGACACAGCTAGAAAATTTGCTCCTAGATTAGATCCTAATTTACTGGACCTCCAAAAAGCAAAGATTTTTGATCCTACATACTCGTACCCGCTAACAATAGATGCAGAGTTTGATTTAACTACTTACACACCTGTGCATAGTGTTGTTAGTGTAATGCCAAAAGTTAACGAAAATAAACTGTCTGATATAAAGGAAAAGCTAGATGCTAACGAAAGAGGGGAAAATTTACAAGAAAAAATATCTTTAGACATGTATTATTTACGCAGGCAAGGTCTAATTAAAACTGATATTTCTTCCCAACCTCGTATAGAAGATGGCTACGCTACCCAAACTGATCATTGGCCCAATGACAACAAAAAAAATTATCTACTTGACAACGCTGTCTAAATACCATACTATATTAACTTAATATAGTTCGAGACATCCTCGTCTATAACTCGGAGAAACAATGAAGAAATACGAAGAAATTATCGAACGCTGTAAGAACGCAGACAAGCGTTACTGGGCTAGCGACAACATTGCTCGCTTGCTACAGAGCGGCGACAAAGAACAACTAATTGATGAAGCTACAGAGGCTTTTGAAACTGTGCTAGACACACTAGTGATTGATCGACATACTGATCCTAATTCAAAAGGTACAGCACGTCGACTGGCTAAGATGTACTTTAATGAATTGCTTGCCGGCCGCTATGACTATCGTCCTAATGCCACAGCATTTCCTAACGAGGCTGATCACATCACAAATGACAAATATGACGGCATGCTTGTGGTACGTAGTGAACTTAAGAGTGTGTGTTCACATCATCATCAGCCTGTTACAGGTGTTGCATATATTGGTATTATTGCCGCTGATACACTTATTGGCCTTTCTAAATACACACGTATTGCACAATGGTGCGCTCGTCGCGGTACATTGCAAGAAGAACTTGCTATGGACATTGCCCGTGAGATTATTAGTGCAACAGGAAGCACTGATGTAGGTGTTTATATTCAAGCAACACACGGCTGTTGCGAAAACCGAGGCATCATGGCGCACAGCAGTCTAACACAGACAACTGTGTTAAAAGGTGCGTTCAAGGACGATCCTGCTACCAAGAAAGAGTTCATGGATAATATCAAACTACAACAGGAGTTTGCTTGCTAATGAATGATTTAGATGCCGTTGCTGTTTACATGGCAAAAGGGTTAATTGTTTGTGCACTGGCGTTAGGAATGATAGGGCTTGTGCAGGATTTTATGCTATAAGTTTTACCTGAGAGAATACAAGAATGAAATATGCAGTAAAAGTTCCAATGCCAGAAGATGATTGGCTATTTGTCACTCGTGAGGGACCCGACGGTCCGGAAATGGTTTTATATGATTCTAGAGAAGAAGCAGAGGAACAGGCAAAAATTTGGAACGGCAATGCAGAAGTTGTTGAATACACTTCTCATAGCACAGTTGCACTAGAAGAAGATGAAAACGGAGATTTGATTCTTCCTTTACCAGAGCATTTATTATCACAACTAGGATGGACCGAAGGTACACAGTTAGAGTGGATTGACAACGAAAATGGTACCTTTTCCTTATCAAAAAAAGATGACTGACATTTTTATATTTTATACCAAAGGCCGGCGGCCACAAAAAATTACTGCAAACAATCACATCGAAGCATGCGAAAAGTTTTACCAGAAAAACCCAGACTTTCATTTAAGTGAATTAAAAAACATCGAAAATGTACCTGCAAAAAAGGAAAGCAAATGGCTGACACATTACAAACCGCACAAGAAGACGGAAGAGCACCTTGGCAAGACGAAGTCCTAGATACCAAGGATTTTGTTGTATACAATGACGGCTTTCCGGTAACTCCGGGGCATACACTGATTGTGCCAAAATCAGCTGACCTTGCATCTATTAACAAATGTTTTAGGTACGCACTGGAAATGGGCAATAAAAATGTGGACAGCGATGCAAACAATGTCACTGGATACAATGTAGGTATTAACATGGGCGAAAGTGCAGGGCAAACCTGCATGTACCCGCATGTGCATCTTATTTTACGCAGGGACGGTGATGTGGAAAACCCTCGTGGAGGGATCCGACATTGTGTACCAGGCCAAGGCGATTATACAAAAACACCGGAAGATATCGAAGTTGACCCAGCCGGGTGCTAAATATCTCCACATCAAATGCAGTGGCCTTGGCGTCATCCCACTTTAAAGATTCTGCTGCCATCAAACTTACTCATAAGGAGGCAAGAGATGGGTATTAAAATTAAATCAACAAAAGTATACAAGTATCTACCATGCGGTCACGCACAGTATTTTGATCGCGAAGCAGATGGATCGCCTGGCGAATGTGCCAGCGTTCACGGATATGATCGCAGTGTGGAATTTACATTCGCAGGAGATATTGACGAAATGGGGTGGATTGTGCCTTTTGGCGAATTAAAAGACGTCAAAACATTTTTAGAATACTATTTCGATCATGTCACAGTTCTTCCTGCAAACGATCCAAGACTAGATCAAATCACAGAAGAACTCACAGTGCCAGGCGGACTGTTGGGTACACTCCGTGTGTTGCCAAGCGGTGTAAGCATGGAGATGAGCAGTGTGTTTATCTGGGAGCATGTTAATCACTATATCTATAAAATAACGAATGGTCGTTGTTATGTAGAGCAGGTGCGTGTTTACGAACATGATCGCAATGACGCTATGTGCGAAGTAGACGAAGCAACAGCACGAGCAGATGCACAGCGTAAAATGTCTTTAGGTGGGACACTGCCTATGAAATCCCATTGGGATTGGGAAGCACCTCAAGACCTAATAAACAGACTTAACACGTAATTGACAAGGACAATATGACTGAGAAAAAAACAATCAACACCTGGTGGGCACCATTACCATATGATGTTGCTGTGGTACTGCCCACAAGGGGACGAACTGAGGCACTGCGAACCAGTTTGCTCAGTTTAATGGAAAACGCCGAAGAACCGTTGAAAGTACAGTATCTACTGGGCATGGACGACGATGACGTTGATACCATTAAATGGTGCGAAGAACATCTGTTTCCAGATCTAGAAGCACAAAAATCACCTGTTCATATTTTTCAATTTCAGCGACTAGGCTACGAGCGACTTAACGAATACGTAAGCGGACTAGCACAACGTAGCAGTGCAAATTGGATCATGTTCTGGAACGACGATGCCATCATGCATACCAAAGGATGGGATCGACGTATAGCCGCCGAAACAGGTGAATTCAATATTCTACGCATGCCTACACACAATGAGCACCCATATGCCATCTTTCCTATTGTGCCAAGAGAATGGCTGTTGTTGTTCGGCAGATTGAGCCCGCATCAAATCAATGATGCATGGATCAGTCAAGTGGCATTTATGTTGGATATAATGAAAAACATTGATGTAGATGTAACACACGATCGTCATGATCTCACTGGCAACAACGGCGATGAAACATTTGAAAAACGTGTAATGTTAGAAGGCAATCCGCAGGATCCTAGAGATTTTAATCATCCTACATGGCATGCTCGCCGTCAAGAAGATGCACAGAAAATTGCCTGGCTTCTTCACAGTCAAGGCAGAGATATGAGTTGGTGGGAACGTGTGTGTTCAGGAGAACAAGACCCCTGGGAGCGTATGGATCGCGAATTCGACCCAAACAAGCAGGTGTGCAGGAAGTAGAATGATAGAACAAAAGATTCGTGATTATTGGAATGCCCAGCCGTGTAATGTAAATCACAGCAAACAACCAGTGGGCACAGAAGATTACTTTAACGAAGTAACTGCAAAACGCTACAAAGCAGAGCCGCATATTTTAGATTTTGCTGGGTTTCATCAATGGCGAGGCAAGCGTGTACTGGAAGTAGGATGTGGTATTGGCACTGACGCAGAACAGTTTACAAGACACGGTGCAGAGTACACAGGCATTGACATCAGCGATCAGAGTCTTGAGATTTGTCGCCAGAGATTTGATGTGCTAGGACTAGAAGGTACATTTATAAATCGCAGTGCCACTGACGAGTTAACCGATCTTGGAGAGTTTGACCTTGTGTACAGCTATGGGGTTATTCATCATTATCCTGACATTGATCAAGCCATTGACAATATCTACAATGCAACCAAGGCCGAAGGCGAGTTCCGTTTCATGGTGTATGCAAAAAATTCCTGGAAGTATGCTATGATTCGTAAAGGATTGGATCAATTTGAAGCACAGGCAGATTGTCCTTACGCCGAAGCATTTACACACGATGAAATTGAACAGATGATGGAACCAGACAAATGGAGCATTGAAAGGTTGCGACAAGCACACTGTTTCATGTATAATGTAAGCAAGTACAAGGCAGGAGAGTTTGAACTTGAACCATGGTTCGAAGCCATGCCTGATATCATGCGAGATGCTGTAAGAGAGTATCTTGGTTGGCACTTATTGGTCAAAGCGAGGAAAGTATGAAAAAACTTCATACCACGTTCAAAGACATTTCCGGACAATGTTTGGAAATTGCACGAAAAATACAATCGGATGGCTGGCAACCTGACTACATTGTGGGTATTACCAGAGGCGGGCTAGTTCCAGCAACACTGCTGAGTCACTATCTAGATGTACCAATGCAAACACTGAAAGTCAGCTTGAGAGACAGCGGCGAATGTGAAACCAACTGTTGGATGAGTGAAGATGCATTTGGATATGTCCCCGACGGAGAACAAGCCACAATCGGATCTCGTTGGGATCCGCACTATAGAAAAAACATTCTAATTGTGGACGATATCAATGACTCAGGCGATACACTGACCTGGATCAAACAAGACTGGCAGAGCACGTGTTTACCAGGCGAAACAGACGCATGGAATGCAGTATGGAACCGCAATGTTCGTGTTGCTGTGTTGTACAACAACGAAGCAAGTTCGAGCACACTAGAGCCAGATTATGTCGCGGAATCGATTAACAAAGTGGAAGAAGATATATGGATTGTTTTTCCTTGGGAAAATTGGTGGAGACTATGAAGTTTAAAGAATTGTATTTTCACACTGCGGTTATTGCGGTTGGAGCAAGTTTGTTGAGCAGTGTTGCATTTGCAGAAAATGTAAGAGGTGTAACACAAGATCACTACAAGACTGTGATCAAACAGCGTCCTTACTCAGTGGAAGTTTGTAAAGAAGTTACTGTTTCTGGTGATCGCACAGGTGATACACTGAAAGGAGCAATCCTAGGCGGGATAATTGGCCATCAGATTGATCATGACAAAGGATCTGAAATTGGTGCTATTCTCGGCGGAGCTATTGGTCACAACAACTCTACTGCTACCGGTAGCACAAGAACACAATGCCAGACTGAAACACGCTACGAAGAAGAACAGCTAGAGGTTTATAACTATTCTACTATTACATTTTGGTCTAATGGTCAGAAACATACAGTGAAGTATACCAGGAAATGAATCTACGTTACAGCGAAGCATTTTATTCAGTCCAGGGCGAAGGGCAATATGTAGGAGTGCCCAGTGTATTTCTACGAGCCTTTGGGTGCAACTTTAGATGTCAAGGGTTCGGACTAGATCGAGGGTGGGAACGACAGAAGTACAATCCAGAAGTGGAAAACTTGATTGCCACTGATGTACACAAACAAGACATTTTGTTTGAAGAATTACCCATAGTGCACACTGGTTGTGATACATACGCTAGTATCTATCCTGAATTTAAAAAGTTCATGATGAACCGCAGTGTAGACGAAGTGGTAGATCATTTGCTAAGTCTTACACCAAACGGCTCTTGGACCATGGAAAATGGGCAGGATGTACACTTGATACTCACAGGTGGCGAGCCTATGCTTTGGCAGCGGTTCTGGCCTGCGCTGTTTGCGCATGAAAAAATGCAGGGCTTGAAAAATGTTACGATTGAGACAAATTGCACACAACCTCTTCAGAGAGAATTACTTGATTACCTGGAGACAGAAAGAAGTTTTAAACTCACCTGGAGTTGCTCTCCCAAGCTCACAGTCAGCGGGGAGTCCTGGAATGATGCGATATGCCCTAAAATCGCTGAGTCTTATGCTGGTGTTAGCAACAGTGACATTTATTTTAAGTTTGTGGTTGCTGATGCAGTGGATGTGGACGAAGTTGGCACTGCTGTGGCAGAGTACGCCACACTGGGTATCCAATGCCCGGTTTATGTTATGCCGTTGGGCGGGCGCAGTGAAGAATACAGTCTCAACACCGAACGAGTGGCGGAGCTCGCAATGGAGCGGGGATGGAGATATTCGCCCCGGCTCCACGTCGACATCTTTGGCAATGCATGGGGAACTTGATGCACAACAGCGTAAGTGATTTTATTAGAAAAGATCTTACTTTCATTGATTTTTCTGGACGAGTGTACACGCAGGAACACTTGATCCTAGCACAGAATTATTACTATCAACAACTGCAAGATTTGCCAGTTGAGCCGCAGTGTGTTTTTATTAATTCTCATCACTTGTTTACTGTTATAGCAGCAATGAGTGCATGCTGGGCACATGGTATTCCGGTATACTACGGTTCATTGCCAGCCGAAGACAGTTACTCTGCCGCAGACAAAGAGTTCTATAAATTTATCCAGTGTATAATTGGTTCGGAAGTGGACTTTGACTACATCTGTGATCAAAACATAGAAACCAAGACCGACTTTGTAATCACACATGATGTTAAAATTGAATCAGTATTGCCTAATGTAAAAAACATAGAAGATACAGCATTTTTTACACTGCCGGACAACAATGCTTGGCCCACTGGATTGGTTACACTTAGTCATAAAGACATTTTGGATCAGTGTTTGTATACAAATAAATCTATCGGATTTAACAACACCCATCGTCCGGTGCATCCAACACGAGCTTCGCTACGCAGTTTGATTTCTTATACCCTGCCTGCTCTGGTAAACTGCAACACGCATTATTATGACACTGACTCGCACAAAAGAGGCAGCCGGTCGAACTATCTTTACAAAAAATACAATTTTTGTAAAAAAATCAATGCAACTCATGTGTACATATCAAGTGTAAAAAATCTAGATATACTGTTACCCGACAATTATCAAACTGATTTTGTGTTTGTTACCTGCGACAATGTGGATATTCCTGTAGCACAATCATTAATCTCAGACCACGGTGCAAGATACATTGTTGGCTTTTTGTACACCGAATCAACTGGGGTATATGCATCCAATGTTGTAAACAAAGACAATGTCGAATCCTATGTGCCTTTTGGCATGCAGGACATTGATTCAGATATTGAATACACCAGCGTCGCTGATGGAACACTGTTGAAAAGAAATAACAAAACCAGTAAATTAAGATACAAAATCAGTAATACCTCCGCTGGCTATTACACCAGCAATCCAATTACAGTGTTTGAAAAACAAGAAAATCTACTGGACATAGATAATTTACAGAAATTTTTGAGCAACTATCTAGATGTTACTATTTCGGTAGTACCCGACTATGTTAGTAAAAAGATACATTTATTCGTTTTCGACGCAGATAAACTAGATATCAGCGTGATAAATAAACACATATACAGCAAATTTATTGATATTGAAACCAATATCGAAAATTGCATAGATTCTATTCATTATATCTCTCTAGACCAAAATCATCCTAAACCAAACCAAAACTTGCTCCTATCTCTGGCAAGTAAAAATATCTAAAAACACAAAGGTAAACAATGTATTATTTCACAAGCGAAAGCGTAAGCGAAGGACATCCTGACAAAATTGCGGATGCAGTCAGCGATACAGTGCTCGACTGCATCATGGATTATCAAGACGAAAGCATGCGATGTGCATGCGAAACAATGACAACTACAAACAGAGTTATCATTGGCGGTGAATACAAATGTCCGGACCTTGATTGGAATTATGTCGAAGCCAAGATTCGTGATACAGTAAAAGAAATTGGCTACGAGCAGGAAGGATTTCACTGGAGAAACTTTGAGTTCAGCAATCTCATGCACGATCAAAGTTCCGACATTGCACTAGGCACAGATACGTTCGGTGCCGGTGACCAAGGCTTGATGTTTGGATATGCCTGTGACGAAACCAAGGAATACATGCCAAGTGCTATTTACTGGAGTCATGTGATTACACAAGCTCTTACAGATTATCGCAAACAGATGAAAGGCTATGAATGGCTGGGACCAGACAATAAGAGCCAGGTCACAATGCAGTATGACAACAACGGAAAACCTGTTGGCATTGATCGCATTGTTTGCAGTACCCAGCACAGCGAAGATGCAGAGCAGGCATTTGTTAAACATGAAGTAGAAAAAATTATTCGCAGTGTTGTACCACCGCATTTGTTAGAAAACACCTGGTTTTATATCAATCCAACTGGACGATTTGTGATTGGCGGACCGGACGGCGATGCAGGCGTTACTGGACGAAAGATCATTGTAGACACCTATGGCGGATACAGTCCACACGGCGGCGGTGCATTCAGTGGCAAGGATCCGAGCAAGGTAGACCGTAGTGCAGCCTACATGGCCCGTTGGCTGGCAAAAAATATTGTAGCCAGTGGCGAAGCCACAGTGTGCACAGTGCAAATTGCTTATGCAATTGGAGAAGCAGAGCCAATGAGTGTGTACGTTAACAGTGACGGCGACAACGATAAACTTACACGTAATATTCGAGAATATGTGGATCTTACTCCTAAAGGAATCATCGATCAGTTTCAACTGTTTCGACCAATTTATCGTAATACAACCAACTACGGTCACTTCGGCAAATCAGATTTACCATGGGAGAAGTTAGATCTCTATGATTACTAATACTGCGTATCTATGTAGAAAAGATATTACAATTCAACACAATGATCAAATACTGTATCCCGAGCAGATCAATGATCTTATTGAATATTATATGGAGCAGTTCTATGATGCGTTCCACGGAGATACACTGGGCAAAAGTGTACTACTTAATCCTAACAATTTAGAAATTGTGTATCCAGTGGTTATGGCTGCATGGCGACTGGGCATGGCTACAGCACAGCATGAATTTAACATACTGCAAGCAAATCATCCAGCATGGCGAGATTTTTATGAATACATTGATTGCTATGTAACAGATGCTACTGACTATGAAATAAACAAGCTAGAGCTCAAGCGTCCTATAATTCATGCACAGAGAATTATCACACCCAACGGCTTGCAACCTATACAAAAAGCCACACGTAGAATAGCAGATGTTGAAATAGAATCAACTACAGCAGCAGTGAAAACACACACCAGTGGTACCACTGGCTTTCCTAAAGTGTTAGAGATTTCGCATCACAGTGTGCAGGAAAATGCCCGTGCAATCATCAAAATGTATGATCACAACGATCAGGATATCGTCTTGCATCACAAAACCATGCATCACGGTAGTTTGTTTTTAAATTTCGGATTACCCAGTTGGATGATGACCAACAAGCATCATTGTATACAAAAAGACAGTAAAGACAGCGGTCGCGATGCATTTTTAACAAAAGCTGTAGAGTATTGTAATAAAAATAAAATCACAAAATGGATGGTTGTGTACAATTGGATTCGCAGACTGCCAGACCTGGATTTAGAATTTGGTCACGATATTGATCTAGTTACTATACTAGGTCCTACATCAGATGAAATGCATCGTTTACTGCAAAAAACAAAACCAAGGCGTGTGTATCACAACTTTGGTAACACCGAAGTTGGCAATTTATTTTTAAGTGTCACTGATCTCGGCAACGTCAAAGATTATAATCCAAATAGATTTCCTATTCAAAACCCTAGCAGTGAAGTGGTAATACACGATCAAACGTTTGATTGCCGAACAACAGGAAGCGAACGCTGGTACAAAATTGGGGACAAGCTTGATATGATTAACGGTGTTATGTGGTGGCGCGGGCGCACTGATGCTGTGATCAAACACGATAAAAAAATTAAAGTGCTAGATGTACAAGGATTTTTAGAAAAGCATTACAACAGCAGAGAATTTTATGTGGTTGGCAACTATCTAACCAATCAAATGTTTCTAGCATTGTTCGATGACTTGGACACAAGCAATCTTAACACTGTGTTAAAAGAAGAGTTTGGTATACCAGATCTCCTGGACGATATCAAGCAAGTTCCTTATACAGAATACCTACATGGACAAAAACCAAGTATGCCACTGTTGTTATACTTGTTTAAAATCGACGAGGATCCAGAATATGTTTGAAAAATTGTTTGGTAACAAAAAACCTAAAAAACCTGCAGAGATTAAAGAAAAACCTAAAAAGGTAACAAAATCTGCTAAAGAAGTTGCAACAGAAAAAGGCGAACCGTATGTTGCAGTACTCGGGCTAGAACTAGATGAAATGGATCCAAGTCAAGGTGCATTCGAACTAGACTGGAACGAAAAATTTGTTGCAAATTTAGTAAGAGCCGGATACCAAGGCAAGACAGATGCTGATATTGTAGATCAGTGGTTTCAGAATGTATGTAGACATGTGGTTATGGAGACTTGGGAACAAGATCAAGCACAGCAAGGCACAGGAAACAAGCGAGACCTAGGCGACGGGTATACAGAGGTAAGATAATGCATATATATTTCAACGGCGATAGCAACATGAGCGGTGCCGAACTAGAAAAAGACGCACCTACTATTGCTAGTACAATATCACGCAGACTGCGAGCTACTGAATCTGTAAATCATGCCCGTGGAGGAGCCAGTAACGATTACATATATCGAACCACAGTAGAGTATTTACAAAATAATACGCCAGATTTTGTTGTTATTGGTGTTACAGAAATGGGACGCGGTGAATGGTTGGTTCCATGGTACGGCGAATTGCAGTATATGCAGGTAAACAATCTCGAAATGGTAGATGACGCTATGATTGACGGCAGCGGACTACGTAATCGATACAATCATTGGAAGGAATTCCAGCAACAAACGAAACCATTCCACGAGAGTCAGGCCTGGTATTGGCACGAAAAATACTATAACCTGCATACCATGTTGCAATATATGAAAATTCCGCACATATTTTTTCATGCTTTTCACACATTTAGAATTTATTCAAAAGCGTACCAGTTAGATTGGCACGGAAGTTTTGTCGAGCCGTACACCATTGGCGAAACCTATATAAAATGGTGCGAAAAGCATGGATACGAAGAAATTACCCCAGGCTGGCATCATTACAACAGCGATGCACAAAGAGCCTGGGCAGATAGATTGTTATCACACGCTACCAAAGAAGGCATACTATGATACTGTATGTCAACGGCGACAGTCACACAGCGGCAGCTGAAGCGGTACATCCTGCAGCATTTGCAGAAGACGATCCAGACTATGGACATCTATTGCGTAGACCGCATCCTGCTAATCTTGCTGTAAGCTGGGGCAGACAGTTAGCAACAATACTGAGTTGCAAATTTACCTGTGATGCCGAGAGTGCTAGCAGTAACGATAGAATCATTCGTACCACTCGATCTTGGATGCAGCGTAACCGAGACCGAGCTTTGATTATAATTCAGTGGAGTACCTGGGAACGTGAAGAATGGCTGATTGATGATGTATACTACCAGGTTAATGCCAGTGGTGTCGACGAAGTGCCCGAGAGCCATCAGGAGCAGTACAAACAGTTTGTAATAGACGTGGACTGGCAGAAAAAAACTGCCGAAGCCCATGACAAAATTTGGAACTTTCACTTGGATCTAGAGCAAGCGGGACTAGATCATATTTTCTTCAATGGCAATACCAGTTTTAGCAGTATCAAACAAAGAAAAGACTGGGGCACTTGTTATATGGATCCTTACTCAGACCATGGCACATTTCACAATCAGTTGCAAAATGCCGGAGTTCGCACAGTGAATCCGCATAGCTATCACTATGGCGAAGACGGCCATAGACAATGGGCAGATATTGTGTTACAGTATATTAGAACTAACAATCTATACTAGGTAGAATATGAAATATTTGCTTATTGACACTGCTAATATGTTTTTCCGTGCAAGACACACAGCATACAGAGCCGCCGACGCAGAAGAAAAAGTAGGATGGGCACTGCATGTTACTATGAGCAGTGTAAACAAAGTAGTTCAACAGTTTGGTGCAGATCATGTGATATTTGCACTAGAAGGTCGTAGTTGGCGCAAGGATGTCTACGAACCTTATAAAAAGAATCGCAGTGTAGCAAGAGCCGCACTGTCAGACGCAGAACTTGAAGAAGACAAGATGTTTTGGGAAACTCTAGACGATCTTGTTGATTATCTGCGCACACAAACCAATTGCAGTGTTATCCGGCAGCCGGAATCAGAAGCAGATGACATAATTGCAAGATGGATTGATCTGCATCCAGAAGACAAGCACGTTATTGTCAGCAGTGACACAGACTTTGTGCAACTGTTAAATGATCGTGTTACGCAGTACAATGGCATTGCAGATCAATTGATTTCCACAGAAGGTGTATTTGACGGCAAAGGCAAGCCTGTTATTGACAAGAAAACCAAAGCCCCAAAAGAAACACCTGATCCAGGTTGGTTGCTTTTCGAAAAATGTATGAGAGGCGACAGCAGTGACAATATCTTTTCAGCATATCCTGGTGTACGCAAAAAAGGCACTAAAAACAAAGTGGGACTGTTAGAGGCATACGAAGATCGCGAAAAGCGAGGCTATGCCTGGAACAATCTCATGCTAAGTCGATGGACTGATCACAACGGCGATGAACATCGTGTGTTAGACGATTACGAACGCAATCGTGCACTCATTGACTTGCAAGCACAACCGCAACATATCAAGGACGCAGTTGATGTAGCTATTGTGCAAGAATTGGAACAAAAGGAAGTGCCACAAGTAGGCGTGAGATTTATGAAATTTTGCGGCAAGCACAACTTGGCAAAACTCAGCGAAAGTGCAGAACAGTATGCCAAATGGCTAACAGCCAAATACCAAGGAGATCTTTTAAATGTTAAAAGCTAAGACAGTGATAGCTGATCGTTATTGGATACTACAAAGCGATTCTAATAAAGTAGGTGAGATTGAACGCAACGACGAAGGCAGTTACAATCTAAAAGTACAAGGAAGGATAGAACAGTTTAAAACGCTGAACATGATCAATCAGCGACTGTCTACACCTATTAGTTTTGTTGACAGCAAACAAGAAAAACAAAATCAAGAATATCAAGTTCACGGATATCCAACCAGTTGCAAACCTTATAATCCATTGTTTAACGTGGTTGACCAACTGCCGATCTTTACCAAAGGGGAACACAGCAAGAGCTGGTTTGCGGCAGGATGGTATCAGGTAAAGCAAAAAAGCAAATGGAAAACCATTCTTTGTCCTAAACTGATCATGCTAGATCGCTATGAGCACAGAGGTCCTTTTCGCAGCAAGGACGAAATCATCAGTTCTATCAAGGACAGACTATGAGTTTGTATATCAAGCGTTTTGCAGAGCGGGTGCAAACACTTGACAGCAGACAGGCCAAGGATTTTACTTGGCCTATCCGTGATGCAAAAAATCTGCAAACTGAGTTGTTAAAGTTACTCAGTGACTTAGATGAACTGCGTAACAGTGAAAAAGAGCAGATTGACACCATTGAAGTTCAAGTACAGGGCGGAAAGTGGTAATAAATATGCTTACAAGGTGATAAAGTGAGTAGACCAAAACCGCAGGTACTGGCGGAAAAAGCCAACAAAGACAGCTATAAAAACGAGCAGGTTCTTGCCAGCGACGGTATCTGGGCAGTGTTCTACGACGGTACACCTATTAATCTCAAAACTAGTAATCTTCTCACACAGTACCCGGGTCCGAAATATAAAAAAGTTAGTTTTAGTAACCCAGGGCATGCTATTAACTTGGCTAAAAAACTCAACAGTCAGTTTGACACCGATCTATTTTCTGTATACCTGTTGCGTGATGGCGAAAAAATCTACCCTGAAAAATGAAATCTTCTGGGAAGCATTCGACCAGTGGGAACAGAAAGATTGCACGTGGACAGAAGCCTGGGCTCGATGGTGGCAGGACAAAAGAAGCAACGACAATCTTCACCTTGCTTGGCCTGGCATAAAAGCATTCACTAAAGATCTTAAACGTCCGCATTGGTACATTCCGTTTAACACTGTTAACAAAACACCTAGAGATATGCTGGCAGTCAAACAGCATGTTCGAGGACCTTACGGATTTGTGTCGCACGGCAATCCTAGAACCATGTGCCTAATAGTGTTTGACGCTAAAACTGCTAGCCTACTGAGTCTTTATGATTCTGCTGATAAATGGCTTGACAGCCTGCGAGATTCCAAGTAAACTAAGTGTAAATTGGAAATACAGGACTAGACACCTTGACTTTATCCGAAGATAGATTGGCTGTTGCCGAAGCAGTGCTGTGCGGAGATATCAGTGCTGACTATTTGACCGACCGAGAAATTGTGTTGCTTGCAATGAGAGCACAGGAGTTGGCATTTGAACGACAGCTGGAAAAGCACTACAAACAAAATCCTGGTTTGACATTTTCTGGCACTGAAACGGAGCAAAGGCACTGATGAAAACATTCAACTATCACAGCACCAACCTGCACTACAGCGAACTGGCAAGTGATCCGCAGTACAGCAATGTGGAGTTTCAGTTTTCGCAGCAATATGTCATCCGTGATGACGTCAATGGTGACGGCTATCTGGACATAGTGAATTTTCCAAACTTGGGCAATGAACCATTGATCGAAGAGCCACGACCAAAGCCCATTGCCTGGATCTGGGAGCCAACAACAGGCGAATACGTTGATCAAAGCGAAACCATCTTTGAGAATTGGGATGCAGTGGACTTGGCTTTTGTTCGAGACATTGCACAAGGTGACTTTGACGGCGATGGCGATCAGGACTATGTGTTACTGGACCCTGGATTCGAAAACAGAATTCTATATCCGATCGCAAGAAATAAGCCCGGCGGCGAATTGCACTATATCGAAAATACAGAATCAGGACTGCGATGGGCAGACGAAGTATTTGATCAGTCCAGTCGAAGCTTTAACCACATTGGCGATTCGGCTGATTTCGACGGTGATGGTGATATTGATATTGGCATTGCAAAGTTTACTCATAAAACCACACATGCGCCTCATATTGCTATTAACAACGGCGATGGCAGTTGGACCGTAGAAAAAGACATGTTTTCTGGCAATCCAGCAAAACCAGTCAGTGGCATGGGGTTTGTGGAACTGGCCGATGGCAGAACAGCAGTGGCAGCCGGCTTTTACTTCAACGAAAATGCCAATACCGAAAACCAATTGTGGGTTTATAACAGCAGCACTGAACAGTTTGAGTTCTACGATACATACAAGCAGATTCCAAATCGCGGCGCGGTGGATCACGTTAACATTGACGTAAACAACGACGGTCTCAAAGACCTAGTGATTATGTACGAGGGATATATTGAAATTGACAATCAAACAAGCGATTACTACCAGATTCTACTCCAAAACGAAGACAGCGAATTTGTAGAGCACCAGGTAATTGCAAACGATGCAGGTAATCACGTCAGCGGGCACCTACAGTTCGATGACTTGAACAATGATGGCTATGTTGATTTCATTATTGATAAATGGCGTATTGAGTTTAACAACGACGCAGAGTGGCAACAGGCAAACCGTGTGTTCTATGTAAACAACGGAGACGGCAGTTTCTCACAGGCACCTGCTACAAACTTCAACTTCACTGATGTGTCCGGTGAGTTCGTCTACAGTGAAAACGGTGTGCAACTAACGGACGGCATCGAAGAGTACAATTTCAACATGTACCACGATGTAAACCAGGATGGACTGGTGGACCTGATTCAGTTTGGAACCGAGACTCCGGTGGACACACACTGGGCAGAAAAACAGGTAGGAGAACGAGCCACAGTGTACCTAGGGTCACTGACCATGGAACAGCTGGTTGACGATGTGGAACATGAACCGCTCAGCAGTGATCAAGGCTGGGTGGTCAAGCTCATAGACACACTGTTCACAGACCAAGAACAGCAGCAGTTTGAGTTGGTGCAAACCGGTGTGGATTTTCTCAATCAAGGCATGAGCAAACAGGAGATTGCTGCTGCCGCCGCATCTTTCACCAGCGGCGACGACAACAGTGTATTGATGGAAAAGATCTGGCTTGAACTGTTTGGAACAGAAATCAGCACTGGTGACCTGGCATATTGGAGCAACGCCATTGACAGTGGCTTGTACTCACAGGGCGATATTGCATTGTTAGCTGTTGACTATTACAACCTTGGCACTGCAAGTCTCAGCGATTTGTTTTATTCATGAAATCTAGGATTTCAGCAGACAGTTGCTCATGTGCTTCTCGACCGGGATGTACACCGTCAGGAAATAACAAGCTTTCTTCCATGGCGGCAAAAATTTGTGCTACATTAGACAGTTCAGTATTTTTTGTTTCGGCACTGTCTAGATTTTTTCCGAACTCAAAAATATTAATGTTCAACAAATTTTGAGTTTCAGGCAAATCTGGCATATTTAAAAGTTTGTTTCTCCAAGAGTTTACGGTATATACTGGATCTGGAATATATTCTGAGAATTCTGGTTGCACAACAGGTGCTTGTCCTTCAATTAGCATAATATTGTTTATTTTATATTTTTCTATAATCTTTTTAATTTTGCCATATGATTCGTTTGCGGCTTCTTTTATTGAAGATTGGAACATCCATTCTTTATTATTTTGCCATATATCTTGCATATTATTTTTATAGTCTCTGAGAATTTCAGCGTGGAACCATATGACTAAATCTGAATCATTGAAAATAGCTTCTTCGCTACCGTCGATAAAATTTTCCATGTATGTCCAAGACTTAAGATTGCCCTCTCCTATAAAGCCGAAATTATACACTCTGTAACCATGTTTTTCTAATATACCATGTATATGTCCGTTAACTAATGTGTCAGTGCCTTCTATTCGCCACATTGATTCTGCCCAGCTATCACCTAATATAAAAATTGCAGGCTTACGTGTATTCATTATGTGTCATCCTATTTAAAAAATTAATAATTCTATCAGCTAATTGTTTATACGGCCTTGGCCCAGGATGTGCATTATCTGGAAACATTGGACTATCGTTCATAGCTTTTAGTATTTGTATTTGATTTTCTAGTTCTTTTACCTTAGTTTCGTTACTATCCAAATTTAATCCCATCTCGAACATGTCGCTTGGTAGTCCTAAAAATTTAGAATCAGGCAGGTTTGGCATATCGAGTATTTTATTTCTCCAGGATTTAACTGTATAAACTGGTTCTGGTATATATTTAGAAAATTCAGGCTCTACCACTGACGCCTGCCCTTCTACTAAAAAGATATTATCAATTTTAAATTCAGAAATAATATCACTTATTTCTCGATAAACTTTTTTAGCTGTAATATGTACTAGGTCATGTAATTTCCATTCCCAATTGTCAATTGGCCATCCATTTTTTTCCTGTGATGGATTAATTAGAAAACTATTTAAATCTCTGATTGGTGTAGTATGAAACCATACTATTAAATCAGGTTTTTCCAATTTTAAAATAAAATTTTTATATAAGTTCCATGAGTGATAATTGGACATACCAATTGTACCAAAATTATAAACAGCGCATCCTTTTTTTTCTAATAAACCAGTTAAATGTCCATTTACCAAAGTGGTAGTTCCGGCACAGCGCCACATCGATTCTGCCCAACAATCACCTAGTATTACAATTTTTTTTTGATTCACCCTTGTCCTCGGTAGCGTTTTTTAACTGTGTTTTTACCTTTATAACTGCTACGAGGACTATGTCCTATACTGGTACGTTTTTTTACACTGCGTTCACTGATTAATGTACTTTGCGTTGAAGATTTTTTTGTTGCCATAATTTACCTATTTTTTAATAATACTGTTAGACCTAATAGCATGCTGTATCTATCTTGTCTTGTACGATTCCACCCATCGTGCCATGTATTCCAGTCATTTGCATGAAACCACCCTTGGCCAAAATCACTAGGAACCTGTAGTGGGTTATTTCTTTGTGGGTCGTCGTAAAACATAGTACAATGATCTATGCTATCGTGATCTGTAAAATATACCATGCCGGTGCCAATTAGCAATCGATAATCACAGTGAATACCATTTTCAAATCCTGGTTTGTCCAGTGTAAACTCGGCGTGTAGTTCACTGTTTTCCATCATCATATCAGATGTCATGCCCCAGCGACTGGTAAATTCTTCTTTTTGAGAGTATAGTGCATCAATTACTTTGCGTTTTGCTATATCTGTGCCAAAATAACGAATAACCTGTTGTAGCATTGGGCTATCAGGGCGATGTACTTTGTAGCGATACCCTCCCCACATGTCATGGTCGATTTTAGTTTCCACGCCATATGGATTCCATGATTCTTTTTTAAGCTCATCGACTATATCGGGCTGGGTGTGACCGTTACTAAAAGATATCTGTAGAACCTTGCTATCAATAGGTTCTAAATCAAAAAAGATGTTGTCTAATGTATTAAAATAATCGTACATGCTTCTACGTCCTTTGTAAGTGTGCTCCAATGTTATTTTCTTCTTGACTTGAATTATACAACCATATCAATATACTGTATCGATCGTCGTTGGTGTTATTTTTTCCAGCATGCCATATTTTTTCTGGGATTGCCCAACCTTTACTGAATTCAGTACTACTAATATAAATTGGGATATTATCATGTTCATTGGCGTAAAACTCAGTAGCTCTGTTACTATCTAATTCTTGATTTAAATAGATCATAGCAGACAGCCATACGCGATCAGGATCGTAGTGTTTGCCGACGTGATACCCAGGCTTGTCTTTTGTTAATGAAACATATAGTTTTCCGTACTCATTGATTTCATTTAAACTTATATCAAGATTATGTGATACTACAATCTCAGATAAAATCGCCTTTACAGTATCACTACCGAGATATTGTATTATTTGTTGTAATTTTGTGCAGGATATATCTGTACAACGCTGTCTGTAGCATGCAATATATGTATTCTGATCTAAGTCCTCCCATGATTCCGAACGCAACGAATCATGCAATTCTTCTTTGGTAAAAGGACAGCAAAGAGATAGTTCTAACGGGAGGCCATTGCCGTTATCTATGCATGTTAAAGAAAAATCCATTTACTCTTGTCTCCATTCACGATCCAGCCAAGGAAATAAAGATCGCCAATCTGTGCCGCGTCTGCGGTCGATTTCATCTAGATATACCTGTAGATCTTGTATTCTCTCAACTCGTCGTATGCTGTTACTTATCTGCTGTTTAATGCCTTTCATGTGATCTTGTGCGTTGGTGTCTTTCATTTCGGCGATAATAGCATCTATGTCGTCCTCAAAAACTCCAGCTCCAAATATTGCTGGATCCATATGCGGCGGTGCCATTACTGTCATAAAACTGTAGTTGATTGGATTGTGAGGCGGTCTTTTTTGATTCCATTCGTTGATTTTTCTAACCAATTCGGGAGCAGTTTTTATTGTAAGAGGACTGATTGCAGCATTGACACACTGCACTACCCAGGGCTTTTCTAACAAATATGTAAAGTTATCTTCCCATTCTTGTAAATCCAATCCCCAGCGAACATACTCTTCCTGCGGTCCCCAGCTGTCTAGACTTCCGGTTATTTGCAGTCTTTTAAGAGCACCTTTTTCTACCATCTGCTCGAACCGATCTATATATGCACGAAACTTTTTAGTTGGCACCTTGAGATTGGTAATAATATTAAAAGTGAGTTCAGGATTTGGGTGGCTTTCCCAGAAGTCAATGCTGAGATCAAACTCCTTTTGAAAAAAGGGTTCACCTCCTAATATTTGATAGTAGCGTATCTTTTTGTATCTGTCTTTGTCATGTAGATACTGCCAAAAGTCTGCCAGCTGTTGCTCGTAGTTTTCGTTTTTTTGACTCCAGTTGGCTATGTGTACACTGCCGTGTTTGAAGTCTCCAAACCGTTTAGTTTCTTCTTCCCACTTGGTACTGAAGTGCCCGCCGCAGTAGAGACAGGCCATGTTACATACATTGTTAAAATAAACTTCTAGTATTGTAGGCACTACTTCGTTGGTTTCTGGGTCTTCAAACAGTTCTTCTGGCGTTCTGTCTTGGTCGTGTCCTGCTTGCAGTTGATACAGTCTGTCACTGACACCTCCTGCTTCTTCGATTTTTTGGCAGTACTGACAGCCCTCTTGCGGCCATTCACCGCGGCGCATTATTTCTCTGGCACGGACCTTGTTAGGAAGATTATGAAAACTTGCAAAGTCATCCAGTGGAATAGCTGCTTGATCAGTTCTGTGACAACTACTGCTAGTGCCTTGTCCTAGATATACTGTGCTCCATGCCCACTTTAACAAGCAAGCTGTATCACCTTTTACTGGAAATATTTTTGACATGTTGTAATTATGAGCTTTCTATTTGATGAATAACTTCTTGTAACTGTTGATCAAAATTTAAAAACGCATTATGCAAAATTTTGTTTCGATTAACAAGTAATTTTAAATTATGATAATGTATACGTTCTAACTCAGGTATCACCGACTCCCAGTCAAACTCTGATAAATGTTGCATCAGTTCAACAATAGCATCGGCTCTTTCTTGGTAGGTAGGCAGTGAGTCATAGTCTTCACTCCAAAGAGATTCATAAGTCATAAATCCCATTTTGCGCAGGTTTGTTATGAAGTGTTTTGCCCCATATATTACAAAAGGAATACCAGTAAAAAGTGCTTTTGTAGTTTTTTCTGTTATAGCAAAATTATCTACTTGGTCATCTGCAATCTGTGTTTCCACAACAAGGTACAGTCTAGCCTGATTATATAGATCAATTGGCGGCGACTCGCTAATGGCAATTGTATCTTGTAATTGCTGTCTATCGCTCCAGTTAAAATCGGGCGTCCTTTCAAATTGTATATCATGCTTAAATATAGTGACGTTACCTCGGAGATTATTACAAATACTCAAAGCAAAAGAATCTTCGGGTATCTTGTTTTTTATTTTCTTAACTAAGTAGGTTCGCTCTGGTCTCCCGGATCCTATCAACGAAACAAAATCAACAGTTTTTTCACTACGGAAATCGTAAAATTTATCATTGTTTTGATTAGGAAAATTGAAAACTGGATCGAAAAAATCTACGGTAGCCAGTTGATACAGAAGGAAAGGCCAGTAAATGTTTACGTAATGTATTTTTTCCCCGAGCCAATTGAATATCGGATGGTCGTCAGCAGAAAACTTATCACCAGTAACAAATATATAAACACAGTCTGATTTTAATTTAAACAAGGTAGGCATGTGTTCAGCACTAAAACGACGAACTCCTTCAGACATGTTGAAAAAAAATTTTATCTTTGCAGGATCGTTATTAATTGTTTCAGCAGAATCTTGTACAGAAAAAACTGGATAGTGTCTGTTGTTAAAAATCTCAGGCACTGAGTGTGTAGTTGAATATAAGTTAGAATATTTGTGCCACCTGGCATAAACCTTTATAAACAGGTTAGCTAAATGCGAATCACTGACATTGTTTAACGGAAGTAACATGAAAAATATTTAGTGCTTTGTTTTTACTGTCTTAACAAACAAATAAGTACACTATGCATACTATTTTTAAAAATAATCATCCTGCGCTGACGTTTTTTTATATTCCAAAAACTGCTAGTGTGTCATTGGGAGCAGCGTTGTATACTGCGTTCTCGCCAGGATTAAAAAATATCAAATTGAAGAAAATTTCTGACGTACCTCATGCTAATATGCACAATCTGACTAGCAAAGACGATGTTGCAAACAATAGAGTATGTGTTCTGCGACACCCGTACGATCGAGCAAAAAGTCTATGGCAACATTCTTCTAGAAGAGTTGATACTGCGTGGGCAAGTGATTCATTTGAACTATTCTTAATAAAACGATTTCACGAAACACACACATTGCTGCCAAACACTGAACTTGACTTAGATAATTTTAATTTTTTTGCACCTCAATGGCACTGGGCACAACATTGCAATATACGTCTAGACTTTAACAATCTACATCACGACTTTAACAATATTTTAACTGAATATGTATCTCCAGGCACTTACAATTTACCTAGGAAAAACGTGTTGAACAGCAAGGACAGTGTTGATCTAAAACGATATCATAAAACTCTAATACGAAAAATATACGCAGATGACTTTGAACATTTAGGCTTTATACCTTAACACACTAAATACGATTCGTATTGCAATATTAGAGAGAGATCTTATGACAACTTATAACCTAAACTGGGTGATTGCCCATGAACCAAAATACCTCTTTTACAGAGTGGCAGAAGACTTTGCTAACCTGGTTAAAGAGTACGCCGGCGATGATCTTGACATCAATGTCAATGTACTAACCGACGAAGAATACAATGCCAAGTACGATCCTAAAGTACCAGTAAACAGACACAATCTCTGGAAGCTGTTACAAGACGGTGATGTGCAAATTGCACAGATGCAGACAACCAGTCTTGCACGTCAGTTCAATCCAGAAATGCATGTGCTTGATCTGCCATATCTTTTCCGTGACCACGATCACGCTGCAAAAGTTCTGGAAGGTGATGTTGGTGTTGAACTGTTAAACAAGTTTGACGAAGACAGCAAGATCAAGGGTCTGGCTTACACCTACAGCGGAGGCTATAGACTGCTTCCGAGTACTCAGCGTGTAACCAGCCTAGGCGAACTGGCTGGACTGCCAATTCGTGCAGGACTCAGCCAACAGGCTAGAGAAGCTATTGAAATGCTAGGCGGTGAAGCTGTGCCAGCTGACACAGAACAAACCTGGGAACTGGCCAAAACCGGTAAAGTACAGGCTGCTGAATATGTTACACAGCGCATCTACCCAGATCGTTGTGACGAGTGGATCAAGAGCATTGTTCACACAGAGCACAGCTTGTTCCTTACCAGCATTGTTGTAAACCAAGATTGGTTCAACAGCCTGCCGCAAGCTGTTCAAGATGTGTTCATGAAGGCCGCATTACAAGCAGCTCGCAACGAACGTGAACTAAGTTTAAAAGACGGCGAAACAAACCTACGCAAACTGGAAAGCGAAGGTGTAAACATTGTTTACCTTAGCGAAGAAGAAGAAGCAGAATTACATGCACGAGCGGCAGAAATCCGCAAAACTCATGCTGAAACTGTGTTCTCTCCAGGCTTGGTAGACAGTATAGAAAATACCCATTGACAAAGACCAATCTCCCACGTATACTACATGTAATATGTTGTGTACTGGGAGATTACTATGAGTGCTATGAGTGCAACTATTTTCGAAATTCAAGAATATCTACGTGAAGGCAAGCTTGGTCACAAGCAAATTGCCGAAAAGCTGGGTGTATCATTGACCTGGGTAACAGACGAAGCAAATGCCATGTATGGTGCTACCAGCAGTGAACCAGACTTTGGTCCAGTGGAATACGTATATCCAGGATCAGATCCACAAATCTAAATATCAAAAAGGTTGACCTTTTTCGTAACTGATCATATACTATATGTATAGTGAAGTTACGAGGGTTAAGCATGTTGCAAGTAAAAGACACCACCGAATCCACAAACAAGCGTTTTTCTGTAATAGATATCAACAGTCGTGCTCGTGCAGCGTATCGCGCTAATCGCAGTTTTTTCGACAGTCAAGCACATCAAGCAAAAGTAAACGCTGTAGATAATATACTTCGCAATTTGGTATTTGCCTATACCAATGCTTACCAAACAGCTCGTCCTCAAACACGCCGTAAACCAGCCCACACAGAAGTCAAATACGATCGTGTAGTGCAGTACAGCGTAAAAGAGCACAATACACGCAAACAAACTGCACTAGCTCAATTAGAGGAGCTAGGGTTAACACTTGTTTACAAACCACGCACCAACAGCTACAGTGTTCATGTAGCATAACAGGAGCTAGTAAATGTCATATCTATCAACAGATGAAATGATCAAAATCTTGATCGATCGCATTGGAGATCATCTGCATGATCCAGAACCACAATCAGATCAGTGTTTGGAGGAACTCCCACAGCCAACCAAGTTGATGTTGTTGCGAGAACTGCGAAACACATACAATCAATATCGTGCAATCATGTCGGGTGATCAATGAAAGACAAGGTAATCTTAGTAGACTGCGACGGTGTGTTGCTGGACTGGGAATATGCGTTTGATCAATGGATGAAACGTCATGGATACTCAGTGAACTCCGTTGGGCATTACAAGATGCACTACAAATACGGTATTGATGGCCGTGAAGCTAAACGACTGATTCGCATGTTCAACGAAAGCGCACAGATTCGCAAACTACCGCCCCTGCGTGATGCTATCCATTATGTAAAACGATTGCACCAAGAACACGGCTATATTTTTCACGCTATCACAAGCCTCAGCAACGAAGTGTATGCACAGCATCTACGCACCAAGAATCTGCGTGAGATGTTTGGCGACAGCGTGTTTGAACGTTACGTGTATTTGGATACTGGTGCAGACAAAGACTCAGCACTGGCTGAGTATACTAACACTGGCTGTTGGTGGGTAGAAGACAAGCCTGAGAATGCAGTAGAAGGCGCCAGGTGCGGATTAGAATCAGTGTTAATGCATCATGAGCATAATGCAGACTTTGACACAACCAATCTCAATATAACTCGAGTAAGAAACTGGAAGGGAATTTATGAACTTGTCACTGCTTGATCGTGTAGTAGAAACTGGTGTACGACTGTATGCCGAAGGGGAAAACAGCTCAACTGTGTGGCAGTTTGTGGATCGAAAACTTCACCAGATCCAGGCCCAGCGACCAGCCTTTTGCTGAATTCAATCTAGCAAGAGATACTGCGTACACTCGCTTGATCAGCATGGGCGTAATGGATCAAGAGCCAACCTGGACAGAAATTTTAGACTCTATAAACAGCATGCTGGACCGCGAAAAAGTTTAATTCTTTTTCTTAAAAAGGTTGACACACAGCCCGGGTTTTAGTATTATGTATATGTAGGGTTTGAAATAAGGTTTTTGATATGTCAGATTTAGCTTACACTCAAAATTTTATCGATGTTGCTATTTTAAGCAGTATCTTAATAGCTGGTGTTGTTTATCTTGCCAACAAAGGTGAGTTATTTAAAAAATGGTAATGCGTAAGATCAAGATAGCAAAAACATTTGTGTTTTTTGACGACAAGTTTTCATTGATTGTAAGCGCACCAAAAGACCAATTCAGCCTGCTTCCAACTTGGAAAGCCAGAGTGTTAGAAATTCGTGAGTATCAAGGAGAGTTAATATGACCTTATTGCAGCACATCGAGTCACTGAATGCCAAAGCGGATCTGATGATGGAGCAGGAGCCTGGACTGTGGATGAGCAAGTACACTGATGACTTGAGTCATTGGGCTGAGATGGGTGTCTACACTGTAGAGGACTTCAAACGTAATGAGCTGATCAATGGCATCAGTGATGCGTCGAAAGACCTCTATGGTTGCCGCATGCGTCTTGCTTGGGACGAAATGGATATTGAGGATCTGGAACAGACCTACGAGAATATCTGTTACCAGCTCCGTCTTCAGTTTGAGCAAGAGCAGGAGTGGGAGCGCGAGCAGGCTGAAGAAGCTCGGATCGCCGCACAAGGTTTACAGCCAGACTGCGAGCCATTGCCTTACGAAGAATATGCTGATTTGGAGACTGCATAATGAAAAGCGAACTTGAACTTGCAATTGATCGCATGATCGATGCACAAAAAAAACTGTACGGAGCAGATGCATACCTGTATGCCACAGCCAATCTACAAGGTGCGTTGGTAGGATCTGCCGCTGCACTCAGTGACTTTATGGTTGACAGCTTGATTGAAACATTTAACGATCGTGCAAAAAAAGTTGAACAAGAAGCAATCATCAAAGCATTTAATCAAGAGGTTCCAATTGTATGAGTTATTTGCTCTTATCGGTTGCGCTAGGATTAGAAATTTCTTATACTAGCAAGAATGTTTGTCAAGAAGCACTTGAACAGGTGCGAGAGCAGGACAGCAAAGCAATTTGTATTCCTGCAGGCAAAGACAAAACCAGTGAACAGTTTGATCTATTTTTAAACATGATTGAACAGTTACAAAAAGTTGAACAGAAATAGCCGAGTTGGTCTAATGGTATGACAGGGGTCTCCAAAACCCTTAGCGGAGGTTCGATTCCTTCACTCGGTGCCAGTTTTAAAAGTTTTGGGATATAGCTCAGTTGGTAGAGCAGCGGACTGTTAATCCGCTTGTCGCAGGTTCGAGCCCTGCTATCCCAGCCATTTTTGCTACGGTGGCTCGAATGGTTAGGCAGAGGACTGCAAATCCTTTTCACGCAGGTTCGAATCCTGTCCGTAGCTCCAATTTACAAGGAAAAATATGTCACTAATTCCAATGGTAGTAGAAAGCACAGCAAAAGGCGAACGTGCTTATGATATCTACAGTAGACTGCTCAAAGAACGCATTGTCATGCTCAACGGTGTGGTAGAAGATCACATGGCCAATACCGTGGTAGCCCAACTGTTGTTTTTAGAATCAGAAAATCCAAACAAAGAGATCAGTTTGTTTATCAACAGTCCAGGTGGCGGAGTCACAGCAGGTCTCAGTATCTATGATACCATGCAGTTTATTAAACCTGATGTAGCAACCTATGTGATGGGGCAGGCAGCCAGTATGGGATCGTTTCTAGCGCAAGCCGGTGCTCCGGGTAAACGCTATGTGTTGCCCGAATCACGTACAATGATTCACAGAGTCAGCTCAGGTACACGTGGCACATCAGGCAGTGTGCATGTGCAGGAACTGGAGTTTGAAGATCAAAAGCGACACCTAGACGAAAGCAAGAGAATCAATCAACGTTTGACTGAACTGTACGCACAGCACAACACCGCAGGAAAAACCTACGAAGATCTCTATGAAGACATGAAGTTTGACACTTTCTTAAGTGCACAGGAAGCGGTAGACTACGGTTTGGCAGATCAATTGGTAGAAAAGAGAACGTGAAATTCACAGCCGTTCGTGGCAGGTATCTACCAAAAAATCCAGAAAAATACACAGGAAATGTAAACTGTATTACATACCGTAGTCTCTGGGAGAGAAGATTCATGCTCTACTGCGACAGGTCTCCAAAAATACTGAAATGGAGTTCTGAAGAATTACACATACCTTACGTGGGCGTAGACGATCGGATACACAACTATTATCCAGACTTTGTTGTCGAGACACATGACGATAGAACCATTGTAGTAGAAATAAAGCCTGGCTTTCAACGAGGCTGGAAGATAAACAAAGCAAAGTGGAAAAGTGCCAAAAGTTTTTGTAGTGCACTTGGGTATGAATTTAAAGTACTAACAGAAAAGGAGTTGTTCTAGTGACCTTGCCAGTTGAACGAAAAAATGCAGTTTTAAATGTTGAACAGTTTTTAATGGACCTTCGAGATCCTAAAAAATATCCACGTGTGCCCGGAGCAGTGCGTGAACAGGCAAGCAGATTGCTCAAGCATTATCCTAGCAAGTTTGATATGGAATCTGCGGCGGAATCCGCCCCTGATGTTTTTGGAGATAAACTTTGATTACCTACAGCACCAACTGGATGGGTCCGGTCAATATGCAATGGTTTGAAGAACGTGGGTTGGTTGAAAATAACAAAATCACCACATACTATTCAGCAGGTCGTATTGATATTCGTGACAGTAGTAAAGAAGGTTATGATGGCTGGAATGAATACAGTCTACCTCCTATGCACGGTGAAGACTGGAATGACTTCAGTAGTTGGTTAGAAAGTTTTCAAACACACGAACTGTGGGAGTTTGATGACATCATAAAGTTGTATGAAAGTGCAAGTGGTAGAAAGATCCGGTGGGCAGAGGACACTTGGTATAAGTGTTATGAATGTGGATTGGTCACAGACTTACGAAAAACTACAGTGCATATTCACAAGATGGGTTGTAGTAGGAACTGGGATGAATAAAAAAGAAATCAATCAGATGGAATCCAAACTCAGAGAGAAACTGATGAGGGAGCGGTGGGAGCTGACCGCCAAACAAGAAGCATATGACAAGGTGAAGATGGAAAGTTTCAAAGCGAGTTCTGCTCTGGAAGGTATTAACTACAGCGAAGAAGTGTCATGTAAAGATCATCCTGATGCACCACATGGATTTGATCGCGACTCAAGTCACGCACTGGGTCGCTATGTTTGCGAGTGTGAAGGCTGGGAGCCAGAAGATGAAAACGATCACTGACGAAGAATACGAGTTGTTTGAGAGACTCAAAAACATTTGGATGCACAGTGCTCCTAAACAGAGCGGACGGTATTTTGTCTGTGGTGAAGGTGGTGATCGAGATACGGTGGGATTGCCTGAGAAAATTCTAGTGTGTCCAGCCTATGGGTCAGATGGCTTCGCCATATACACCAAGACCACAGACTATTCAGCACCAGGATATTGAGGATTAGAAAATGATTGAGATCAATGAAAGAACAGCTAAATTCACAGAACTTAAACCATACGACTTCACTGCCAAACCAGATGACTACATGGAAGTCTGTGAGTGGTCAAACGGCGAAGGGGTTGATGTTAACATTAACTCAAACGGTGACCAACGATTCAGTTTAACTTGGGGTCAGTGGGAAGCGTTAAATGCATTGATAGCATACAAGGAGTAGAGCATGGAAATTGAATCAATGGAAGCAGAACAAGGCATCACTCCTAACAGTTGGGTTATCCTAGAAATCAATCATGAAGGCAAGCAGTTTCAAAAGATTCTGAGTGGCTGGAGTGGTGGCTATCTCGATGGTGATACATGGCGTCTGAGCAGCCCTATCAAGGAACTGAATATACAAATCGACAGTGAGTGGATAACAGCAATCACAGAAACTGGCAGCACATATAAATTGTTAAAAGAATCTCAAGGATTGCGTATGAGCAATGCTGGAATATACAACCGACTGAAAGAACGGTTCGGTGATATGGTAGAGATAGTGGAGTTATAATGTTTGAATCAGGAAAGACGTATACCAATCGATATGGAGACGAGTATTCGTGGATTGTGATCAATGATAATACCTATCGATTTGATATGACTAATAATGGTCCTAATTATGCTCGATGGGGTGGAAAAGAGGGACAAGAAAAGATGGACATGAATGATCTAGGAATGTATGACCCAAGTGGTGGCCCATATATCACGATCGGGATGGAAATTGATGGACGTCCGATCAAAAGACTTTTTATTCTAAAAGGTGTATTTGTAGAGGTGAGTGATTAAACTTCCTAAACGTAAAATATTCCGCTTTCTGGTTAATACTTTTGATCAAGTAAACTTTTTGATTCAAGATCGATTCAATCTCAATCCAAAGCGCACAATTCTAGAAGCACAGCAAGACCTTGTGACTCTCAATGAACTTGAAAGGACCATTGGCAAAAGTCTTGGCCTATAAATACTGCTCATGAAATTAGAAAGAGTAGTACTTGAAGTTTTCGGCGGTTGTAACTACACCTGCGACATGTGTCCGCAAAGCACAGGACGTGGTCGCGACTTCACTCGCAAAATGCCGCTGGACCTGTTTGAATCTGTGCTTGATCAAATCACTCCACGCTACGGTACTCCTGTAATCAACCTTGAAGGTTCTGGTGAGCCTACGCTAGCACAGGACCTACCACTGTATGTAGAAGCTTGCACTCGCCGTGGATTGCCCAGCTTTATGTACTGCAACGGCGCACTGCTAAAAGGCACATTCATGCAGGATGTGGTAGACGCTGGCATTGACTTTGTGAGATTCAGCTGCATTGGCTACAACAAAGAACTGTATGCCAAGTGGATGAGCACTGACAACTTTGACTTGGTTAAACAAAACGCTGTTGACGCACAAGCCTATATAAAACAAACCAACAGCAGTTGCGAAATCAGCAGCTATCATCTCATACTCGATCCTGACCGCATGGACTACGAAATTTCACAGTATCAAACCAACTTTATTGATCCTGTTGGCAGTGTGGGTTATATTTGGAAAATGCACAACTGGAGTGGCAACTACCAACCATTGTACTTTAGAAATCCCAAACAGAGAAAAACCTGCGGAAGACCATTTGCACCTGAACTCACTGTGAGAGCAGGAGGACTAGATGGCAAGCAAGGAGCAGTTACACCCTGTTGTCAGACCATGGGCCCACCAAACGAAGCACTCAGTGTACTAGGACACTTTGAAGACCAAAGATTCGAAGATATCTACTGGGGAGATGCATACGAACAGCTGAGATCTGCTCACAGCGAAGGCAGATTTGACGACATTGAATATTGCAAAAACTGTGATTTTTTGTACGATGATCCCGAAGTACTGGTATGGAGCAATGATCCAAATGCCAGTGTCAACTACATGCTGGGCACTGACTTTAAACTCAGTGACTATCAATGACCGACGCAGACTTTGTATGGGCAGAACCAGAACGCATTAACACTCGTGTAGGCAGCACTCTTACTAGATCAAAAAATTCATTAAATGAAATCTGGTGGTATAAAAAACCGGGTTATATAGATGAAACTGTGGCATATATTAAACAAGTTTGCGAGTTTACAGATTCAGACAGTTATGTTATTGAAACTACTAGCGATGCACTAAAAAACTTAGTGGATACAGTAAACTACATGAGTGTTTACAGAATGTTCTCGGATACCATGTGGGGACTACTTGCAAATGATAAAAGGCCACGATGCTATAGATATGACTCAGACTACATGCCGCTTCACAACAAGTCAGACAAATCTTTTTTTTACAATCTAACTAAATTACACCAGTTTTACACCGATCCTCCGTTACTTTTTCGGACGCCTTTTAGTATTGGCGCCTTGCAGAAAAAACCTCCGTTTATGCTTGCTATTCATCCTGGGTCTTATAGACTTTTTTCTACTCTTTTTTTGCCTGAAAATATTTATTGTTGTTTGTTACTGCCAGTAGACGCACATGCATTAATCAATAATTTAAATATAGAATTCAATAAAACAAAAACTATTCTTTCAATAAACAACAAAGAATTAATTAAAACACTGAATATTAATCTTTACAGTAACTTGCATATTTCTTGGAGTTCTCAAACAGGAATACAACTTGTCGAAAATCACTCCGAGTTAGCAGAATACGCAAAGCAATACGAAATCAAATGGACTGGTAGACAGTTTGTGGTAAATGATGTTATAATTGCAACACTTAAAAATAATATTTTTATTCCACCTGGCCCAATAGGATAATAGCATGGCAACAATTGAAGAGAAAGAAGAACTTGTAGATACACTCAAAGGACCAAAGTACTATCGTATCCAGATATCTGGCTATGGCGGCGAGAGTTCCTACATGAAAATCAGCAAACAAGCACATGATTTTTGGCAACAGGTTACAGAAGAAAACGGCGAAGATGATCTTGTTCAGTACATGCTCAACGCTGAAGATGGCAATCTCGACGACCTAGAAGTAGTAGTGCCACCTGAGGCTATGTTTATGGTAGATGAAGACGGCGACGGTCGGCCATGGTACGAGCCGGTAGAAGAAATTGATCACTCGTTTGGTGCTAGTCTTCAATCCAGTTGGATCACAGTAGACGAAATTGACTCAGATGACTACAATGCAAATTATGTTGCTGAAGTCATCAACCGACAAGATATTTTAGAATTAAATGATCAACTGTGCGAAGATCACGAAATTGAGATCATATCCATGAGCTGTTGTGACGAACCCGAAGATGCACCTTATATTGCTCAAATGTATTCAATGGAAAAGGGCTGTTTTTGGGAAAGCATTATTGAAACAACAGGCAAATTTGATCCTAAAAAACTTGTAATTTATACTGTGGAATTTCTCAACGGCGAAGACACTATAACCGAAGTACACTACGACGGTATAGAAACAGAAAATTTCGGAGGTGATACCAACGGAAAGGGATACACAGCCGCAGTTTGGAGTAGCTAGTGTACTGACTCGCTAAATACTCTTGGCAACAGGAGTATACCATGTCCATTCAATTTGTTGTCCGGAGTCGGTGATCTGGACCATGCGTGATATAAACTTAAATCAAGTTATTGAATATATCAATGCACAAGGTCCAGAAACCAGAATCTATCTCGGAGCCGATTCAGCTCGAATTAACAAAAACAGCACGTGGTACGCTGAATATACCGTAGCAGTGGTAGTACACATCAATGGATGCAACGGTTGTAAAATCTTTGGAGAAGTTTCTAGAGAACGAGACTTTGACAAACGAATAAATCGGCCCGCTCTGCGCTTGATGACCGAAGTATATAAGGTCAGCGACATGTACCAACGATTAAATCCACACATTGCACAAGATATAGAAGTGCACTTAGATATCAATCCTTCTGATAAATATGCCAGTAGTGCAGTAATTCAGCAGGCAATTGGCTATATAAAAGGCACATGCAATACAACCCCTAAGGTTAAGCCGGATGCCTGGGCAGCATCCAGTGCTGCTGACAATCTCACATCAATTTTAGCAGCATAAATCTATGAAAAATCATGCATTAATATTCCAAGTTTTTGGCAGGCCCGATGAGTGGTCAGGACGACCACTGGGCGGTCACCGTATTGCTAGCTATCTTCGCAATGAACATGATTGGGACATAGAGGTTCTTGATTTTTTCAATCAGTGGACTATCGAAGAGCTACAACAATATGTAGACAGTAGGATAAACAGTCATACCAAATTTATTGGATTCAGTTTACTGTTTAGTATATGGCCGGATACAGCAGAACAACTGTGTGCGTATGTTAAAACAAAACACCCTTACATTAAGATTCTAACAGGCGGTGCAGTCCACCCGCAGTACAAAAGCAATCTCATTGATTTCTATGTAAAAGGCTTTGGCGAAAAAGCAGTTGAAATACTGTTACAATGGCTGTTTGGCAACGGGCCTCGGCCTGTGTTTATGTTACTCGATGCAGAAAATAGAAAAGTCATTGATGCCAACGACCAGTATCCAGCTTTTCCAATGCGCAGTTTGATGATTCAATACGAGGATAGAGACTTTATTACACCCGAGGACACCCTGGGTATTGAGTTCAGTAGAGGCTGCAAGTTTAGCTGTGCATTTTGTAATTTTCCTGTGCTAGGAGTTAAAGGTGATTACAGTCGTGATGCAGAAGATGCATACAGACATCTCAAAGAAGCCTATGACAGATTTGGTGTGTGGCACTATGCTATTGCAGACGAAACGTTCAATGACGATATTAACAAAATAAGAAAATTTGCTGATGTGGTAGAACGGTTACCGTTTACTCCATGGTTCGACGGCTTTGTGCGAGCAGATTTACTGTCAAGACCTCATGACAACGAAGAACTTGCACGAATGAATGTGCGAGGTCAATTCTATGGTATTGAATCTTTTAATCATGCATCTGCAAAAGCAGTTGGCAAGGGCATGCATCCAGACAAAGTCAAACAGATTCTGTTGGATACAAAAAAATACATGGAAAGTGTAGGCACTAAAAACTATAGAGGCACAATAAGCCTGATCATAGGGCTGCCGCACGAAAGTATTGACAGTGTGCTAGCAACAAAACAATGGTTGTTTGATAATTGGCAAACAGAAAGTTATCACGGCTTTGCACTTGAATTAACAGCCGATCCAGGAATAAAGAAAAGTAAAATAAGTGCTGAATATGAACAGTACGGATATAAACTGGTGTCGGAGAATACCAAGAACAGTTATCAAGGACGAGATGTTGCAAGAAATGGTGCTAAAATGTCTGACCATATCTTAGAGTGGGAAAATCCATACATGACCTACAATGATGCAGTGGCGCTAACAGACGAGTTTGCAAGACAAAATCTAACAAATGATTTTAGATGCACAAACTATCATTTATCAGCATTTGGTCATTTAAATGACATAAACAAAATATTGGCTGTTCCTCGTGGGGTAACAGTAGATCATCCTGATACCTATGGTGCTCACCTGCGTCCTAAGATACAGGAAGAAATGCTACGCCTCCTAAATCAATACAAAAGTAAAAAACTTAACTGGATGTCATGATAGTCAAACAACCTTATAATATTCAGCTTTGGAAACAGAACTGGCAACAGTTACCTCAAGCTAAACAAATAGAAGACAGTACAGATCATTACTGTTGGAGCTATAGAGATCTATCATTTCTCAAGGCCTGGCTCAACGACACTGTGTATATACATTCAAGAGAATTTTGCATCAAGCACAATGTTACTGACATGCAAAGTTGGTACTATCTTAGTCACTTAGAAATACAAGATTCTGACACTGCTATAGATATTGGCTGCGGATTGCACCCATGGAAGCAATATTTTCCTAACTTGATTGGCATGGACAGCTGGAAGGATATAAATCCCGACATAGTTGATGTCTTTGACAAAGAGTTTTGTTTAAACAGAACAGAATTATTTGATAAAATTGTTGCAGTTAACAGTATCCATTTTGCTAGTGCATTAGAAATGGCAGATAGAATACAGTGGATTTACAACATGTTAAAACCAGGCGGACGAGCATGGATCGGCACCAATCTTGAAACATGGTTGATGTACACCAGCCCGGAAGATTTTCCTATTATGACTCTAGAATCTGCTGTTTCTTACATTCAATCTATACTTGGAATGTGGCAAGATCTAGCAATTGTAGTTGATTATCAATTGTCTGCAGATAAACACAGCAGTATACGCAACGATCTCAACGGCAACCTCCACTTGGTATTACAGAAGCCTGTCTAGCGTCTAGGCTAAATATGTAACAGGAGTCACGAATGCCATATATCATTAATAACACTCGCGGAGAAATTGTTGCTGTCATCCCTGACGGTACTACCGACACAGAAGCTACTAGTTTAAGCCTTGTAGGCAAAAATGTTACACCCTACGGCGAAATTGAAACTGAAAATCTTGTAAAACATCTAGAGAATTTTGCTGACACTAACAGCCCAGAAAATCCACTAGAAGGACAAATTTGGTACGACACTTCAGAAGGCTATATCAAAACCTACACAGGTGTTCAATGGAAAAATGTCAGCGGATTATATGTAAGTTCTACCGCGCCGAGTGTTGAGCCAAAAGTAGGCGAGTTATGGCTTGACACTGTTAACTTTCAAGTAAAGGTATATGCAGAAACAGACAGAGGACTAGAGTGGATTACCAACAACCGGGTGCCGTTCGTGACCAGCGCACCTGACGCAGGGCTAGCCGGAGACTTTTACTTTAACGAAACATCGCAACAGCTTTTTATCAGCGACGGTGCCAGTTGGAGTCTTATTGGTCCGCCGGCTGCCACTGGTTTTCCAGGCACACTGTGGGAGAGTGCTAGTCTAAGAGATCTCAACGGTGATCCCGAGCCGGTTATTCTTGGCAAGGTTAATAACATTGTTGTAGCTGTGGCTGCCAAAAGAGACTTTATAATTCTACCAGATGATCGTCCCACAGGATTTACGGAATTGGTAAAAGGCATGACCTATGCCAGTGATGCTAGCATACTGGGCACACTAGAGCACGGTCTCACTCCTGGCAGTTATATATCCGGCAACGTGTACAATGCCAACAGTGCACAAACTTGGAACATCAATGCAAGTACCAGTAGTGTAGCAAACACTGTGGTAGCTAGAGACAGCGCAGGAAGTTTCAGTGCAAACATTATTACAGGTAACCTTGCTGGCATTGCCAACAATGTGAACGGAATTGTTGCTGTTACAAACGGCGGAACAGGCGAAACAGTGTACGGCAACGGACAGTTACTGATCGGCGACGATGGCGGTCTTAGCAAAGGTACCATATCAGGGTCCGGCTCAATCACAGTAACAAACACCGCTGGTGCTATCTCTATTGGGTACAGTGGAGGTACAGGCAACGGCACTGTGAGCAGTGTGGGTATTAGTGCAGGGCCAGGCATTTCAGTGTCAGACTCGCCAGTTACTGGATCAGGCAACATCACTGTGAACAATACTGGAGTACTTGCTGTGTCGGCAGGCTCTGGCATTGATGTGTCCGAAAGCGGCGGTACTGTTACAATCAGTGCCACTGGCAGTGGAGTAACCAGTATTAATGCTGGGTCAGGCATAAGTGTATCACAGAGTACTGGCGACGTTACTATCAGTGCCACTGGAGGCGGTGGCGGTGGCGACGGTGACATGGTGCTAGCAGATGAACAGACTGTCACAGGACGCAAGACATTTACCGGTTATGACAATATTGTAGCAGGTGCATATAGGTTTACCTATCCAGAGGACAATGGGTTTTGGTATGACACCAACAATGGCAACGCTTATATTGCAGTAGCATTTGAAAACGATACTTCAAGTATTAGATTTTACCGTGATGCTTTTCACACCGACGGGGACTCAGACCTTGGACCGCCTCCTGCACGTGGTAGTATTATCACTGCAGCAGATTTAGGGCCGGCTGTAAAAGGAGGATCTGCTATTCTTGGTGTTACCCACGCCAGTACGCCAGGATTTGGGGTAGGACTTCGCGGACAGGCAGTGAATGCTAATTTTACAGGATGCATGGTACAAAGCGAAATCGGTGCTTTAAAAGGCAAACCATACTTGCATTTCCGCGGTTATAGTGATGCATTTAGTCCGACTGTAGATGCTGTGTTCACAGTGGACAGCGGCGGTAATGTACGTTTCGACGGTGTTGCAGCTACACCAGCAGGAGACTATGCAGAATTTTTCGAATGGTCTGATGGTAACCCTGAAAACCAAGACAGAACGGGCATGTCAGTGGTACTGGAAGGCAACAAGGTTCGCATTGCACAGTCAGACGAAACTCCTGTTGGCATAGTAAGTGCTGTTCCAGGAGTGCTAGGCGACGCACCAGAACACAGTTGGCAAGGAAAATATCTCAAAGACGACTTTGGACGTCCTGTAATGCAGGAATATACAATATATTCTTGGAAGGAAACAGTCAACGGTAGAACACTAGAGCAAACAGCAACCAGTTTAGATGATGTTGAAATTCCCGAAGATGCCGTAGCAACCACGCACGACGAAGACGGACGTCCATTCAAGACACCAATGGTAAATCCCGACTACGATCCAGAAGCAGAATACAACCCCCGCAGTGAAAGACCAGAGTGGGCACCGATTGGCTTGCTGGGCAAATTAAGAATACTCAAGGATCAACCCGTGAACCCTCGCTGGATATACATGCGCAACATCAGTGACACTGTTGCAGAATATCTTTTGATATAGGTTGACACGTCGGGCGTAATCAACTATTATAATAAAACATTCACTAAAAAAGGATACGCCCTATGTCCACTTCTACAGAACATCGCAGTGTTACCTCTGTAGGTGCACGTAAACTTATTAAAAAATGCTTTGCTAAAAAACGTCCAATCTTTCTCTGGGGTCCTCCAGGAATTGGCAAATCTGAACTTGTCGAAGGCATTGCCAAAGAATCAAATGGTCTACTATTAGACCTACGGTTAGGGTTAATGGACCCAACAGATGTACGTGGCATGCCCTATTACAACAAAGAATCAGGTAAAATGGAGTGGGCTCCTCCTATTGACCTTCCAACTGAAGAACTTGCTAGTCAATATCCAGTGGTAGTGCTGTTCCTTGACGAGATGAACGTTGCGGCACCTAGTGTGCAAGCCGCGGCATATCAGTTGATTCTCAATCGTCGAATTGGACAGTATACGCTGCCAGACAATGTTGTAGTAGTTGCCGCAGGTAACCGTGAAAGCGATAAAGGTGTTACATATCGCATGCCCACTCCGCTTGCCAACCGTTTTGTACACGTTGAAATGCGTGTGGATTATACCAGCTGGTTAGACTGGGCCACTGAGAAGGCTATTCACAAAGATGTTATTGGTTATATTTCGTTTGCCAAGCAGGATCTCTACGACTTTGATGCAAAAGCCGCTAGTAGAGCATTTGCTACACCACGGTCTTGGACCTTTGTAAGCGAGCTAATCGAAGACAACGATTTAGACGAGCAAAGCCTAACTGATCTTATTGCAGGCACGGTAGGCGAAGGACTTGCAGTCAAGTTCATGGCGCACCGTAAGGTTGCAAGTCAAATGCCTAACCCAACTGACATTCTAGCTGGTAAAGTTAAAAACCTGGAAATCAACGAAATTTCCGCAATGTACAGTTTGGTTATTGCCATGTGTTACGAACTGCGCGAGTCGCTCGACAACGACAAAGTTAACGATAAGCAGTTCCACAAGATGGCAGATCTTTTCTTCCGCTTTATGATGGATAACTTTGAAACTGAGTTGGTTGTAATGGGTGCACGAACTGCTCTCAACAACTATCAGTTGCCTGTTCAGCCCACCAAGCTTAAAAACTTTGACGAGTTTCACGAGCGTTACGGCAAATACATTTTAGCCGCTAACGAATCGTAACCAGGTCAGGGCCGGTCTGTTAAATAACATAGGGCGAATGTTAGACCGGCCCTGTTTTTTTGGAATAAACAATGATTTACGACATACCGCAAGATTTTGTTGGGACATACGATACCACACAAATAGACTTTTCTGCTTGGGCACTAAAAACAATTCAGAAAAAATGGCCTCATGTAACTGATCTATCTACTATCCATGAAGTTTTATCTGTTAAAGAAATTGCACAAGTAACCAGATATGTACAAGACGAGACTAGTAAATGCACAGAATTTATGTCTATGCTGGATCAATTCTTCGCTGATAATGTTTCTCCTTTACTAGACAACAATGACTATCTTGTACAACGCCAGCCTAATCTTAGATTGGTCATTCCGGATCAAGAAATACACGGACAACGCATTAATTTTCACTGCGATGCTATAGTAGGTGGCGGAAGAGGCAGCATGACTGCATGGATTCCTATCACTGATGCATACGACACCAATTCTCTGTGGATAGCAGACGTAGATATAAGCAGAGAATTGGTTACAAATTTTATACAAAAGCAATGGACTGCTGAGAAATTTGATAGTGAATGTTTAAAAGCGGCAAAAAATATTTCGCTACAACCTGGAAAATTTTTATTGTTTGATCAAGAAAGAGTGCATGGATCTATCAATAACACTACCAATAAAACTCGTCTTAGTTTTGATGCTAGGTTTCTAGTTAAGGGGCAAGAAACTTATAAAAGAATACCTGGTGGTTATTTTCGTTTACCTGAGGATTATAAAAGAGATCAAACCACTTTACAGGATTATAACCTGCTGGTATATCTTAATCGCAACACTGAATTTACAAAACACATACCGTTTAACATGCAAAGAGCATTTATAGACTCTTATTCCAGAAAGAAAAATTTATCAAATGTAAGTGTAGATTTTTTGCCACAACAGATACACGAAGGAATGTTTTTGCACTGGCTTCCGGGTTTAGAGAATTTTATTCCGTTAAAATTTGATGGAATAATGATGTTGAGTATTTTTGCACTGCCTGATGACAAGACTCGTAGAGAATTTTTATGTAATCTTGCTGTACAACACAATAAGAAATTATTTTTTGCCAACGAAGAATTATGCATCGAAACAGCAGAAGATATTGAAAAAATCAATGAATATTATGAATACGCAGTATGGCAAGATGGAGATTTTCCCTGGGAATGATACTTAATAGTCAAGTAATACACGTTCCCAAAGAATGGCAAGACTCTTCATTGCCTGCTGTTGAACGTTATTACAACAACAGTGATGATTTATTAAAACAAAATCTTTGGAAAATACGACAAGAGTTTGGCACCAAAGGCCAACGTTGGTGGTGGAAAACTGTTTTTGTAACCAACGATGAAACAAAGACTTTAGAATGGCATGTAAGGTATATCTTTAAGTGCGCACATGATGCTGTGTTATTTCAGCTTAAATATTAAACAATATTTAAGAACTATAACAATGAAGTACACTGTGCAACGTCTTGACAAAAGATTCAACTATTTTGAGTGGTTTAAGTATCATATCAGCTTCAGTGCCCGCATCACTGTGAGTCAAGGACCTTTACATTTTATTGAATCGCAACAATGGTTTACAAACACATATGGATTCAGTGCTGAAATACGCATATGGCAGGAGATAAAAACTCACTACGCAATGCGCAATCAATTCAATCTCACATCTGGGCCAGGCGATTTTAGCGACAATTTACCTTTTGCTGTAAATCCTCACTGGAGTTGGAGTAATGCTTATCGTGATTTACGAATTTATATCGCCGATGATCAAGAACTCAGTTTGTTCAAACTAGCAATAGGTTGACAGCATAACCAAAATCAACTATACTATATACATAGAAAGTGAGGAGCATGCATGTCTACTACAGCCACAAAAGACAAAAACAAACTTGCCGATCTCGTTGGTCCCACTGACCCAGATTTAGATAGAGAAGTTCGAGAAATTCTTGTTGGCGCACGTATTGGCATGCTGTTACGTGCCAGCTTCTTTGGCAATCTTGCCACTCGACTCAAGCTAGTAAACGCCGACGAGTGGTGTCCTACTGCGGCAACAGACGGACGGCATTTTTATTACAACACTAGATTTATCAAGATGCTGAAGCCGCGAGAAGTCGAGTTTCTTTTTGGACATGAAGTATTGCATGTGGTCTATGATCACTTAGAGCGCACAGGCGATCGCGACAGAATGCTGAGCAATATTGCACAGGACTATTGTGTAAACAGCGACCTAAAGAAACACGGTGTAGGCGAGTTTATTACCACTGTGGAATGTTTGTATGACAGCAAGTACGAAGACTGGAGTTTTGAACAGGTCTACGATGATTTGCTAGAAAATGCAGACGAATCAGCAACACAAAAAATGCTAGATAAAGTGTTAGACGAACACTTGGAAGACATCTTAGATGGCGCAGGCTCTGGACAAGACACCAATGACGAAGGTAAACCTGGACCGGTGAAACTCACAGATGAAGAACGTCAGCAGATCAAAGATGAGATCAAAGAAGCAATGATCAGTGCAGCGCAAACTGCCAAAGCTAGCGATATCCCTGGCAACGTTCAACGCATGATTCAGAATCTCACTGAACCTAAGATGAACTGGCGAGATCTTTTGCAACAGCAGTTGCAAAGCACCATTAAAAATGATTATACATTTTCACGTACAAGTCGTCGCAGTTGGCACATGGATGCTATTTTACCCGGTATGGATACCACAGATGCTATCGATATTGCTGTAGCAATTGATATGAGTGGTAGTATCTCCGAAGAGCAAGGACGCGACTTCTTGAGTGAAGTGCAGGGTATTATGGATACGTTTACTGATTATCGTATTCACTTGTTTACGTTTGACACACAGGTTTACAATCCACAGGACTTTAACAGCGATAACATATCAGACATAACCGAATATCAATGTCAAGGTTGGGGCGGTACTAGTTTCGAATGCATCTTTGACTATCTCAAAGAAGCAGACATTGAACCCAAGAAACTGGTTACATTTACAGACGGTTATCCGTTTGGCAGTTGGGGTGATCCAGACTATTGCGATACTGTTTGGATTATTCACAGCAACGATGATCCAAATCCTCCATTTGGTACCTGGGCCAAATACGAATCACAGTAAAAAAATACAATACGGGCATACAGGCGGTTAAATAACAAACTATGGAAAACACTGAATCAGAAATCAATCTAAAAGTCGAAGATCTTGCAGTAATCAAGAGTATTATTGAAGTAGTAAGCCAACGTGGAGCAATCCAGCCTGACGAAATGTCAACAGTTGGTGTTGTCTACGACAAGCTTAATATATTCTTGTCATCGCTTGCATCAGACCCACAAGCAGAAGTGTCCAGGGAACAACCCGAAGCTGAAAAACCAGTTACACGTTCTGCTAAAAAAACACCCAAGGAGTAAAACATGTTTGTAAAACACATCGGTAAACACGGTGACCGAAAGGTTGCGGTGGTGTTTCGTAAAGTGCCAAATGAAGATCACATGGCATTAGTATGTTACACAGAAACATTAAAAACAGAAATGCAAGACGCTCTCATGCGAGCCGTAGAAAGTGAGCCAGGGCAACAAGCACTTGACCTGGGCGAAGCACTGCAACGAGCAATGAGTCCAGATGGACGCCCAATTCTAGAAGTATTGCATGTAGAAGGCAAAATCAAAAAAGTGTCCTGTAACCAAGTAATCATGACACCAAGTCCTAACAACACTGTTAGATTAGATGAGCTTAATACTATTCTGGATCAACTTGAGCAAGGTGGCGAAGCAGTACAAAAGCTTGCTGAAATTGATCAAAACAGCGGACTGGTTGATCCAAGTGCACAGCGCAGAGCACAGGAAATTATAGGAGCCGCAAACAACACACTGAATCCAAACGATGGATTATCTGATGAAGCACTTGCCGAAAACTTTGAGAGTCAAGCGGCAAAAATGGAAGCAGAAGCAAAAGGTCTACTAGAGGAAGCCAAACGACTAAAAGGCGAAGCCAAGGCACTAAAGCCAAAGCGCACTACCACTAGAAAGAAAAAGACCGCAGATGTATCTCAGTGATGACTTCATTGAACGATGGGAAAGTTTGATTCAAGAAATTGAAGTCACAACTATTCCCATTGAATGTATTGCTAAAATTCTACTCAAGCTGGAAGGTCGTCGACAAAAGACTATTAATGTAACAAAATTAGTCAAAGACGGCTTGAGCTACGAGGATGTCGAAGATTATGTCAACACCACAATGATCGAACTCGATGACGAGATAACTAGCATGAAGTTTACTCTCAATGTTGAACGTGTTGCAGAAATGGTTCAACCTTTAACAGATAAATTATTAGAAAAATTATGAATGTAAAACTTGTAAGTTACAGTCAGCCAAGCTCTGGCTTTTTAAATGAAGGACTAGAAGATGTTCAGGATCTTATTGCATTTGCGGCAAGAGTATCTAACCCATCAAATCAACTTAATACTGAGACCTCTGAGCGGTTACTCAACTACCTTGCAAAGCATAAACACTGGAGCCCATTTGAAATGGTATCTGCTTGCCTAGAGATTGAAACCACTCGCGACATTGCAAGACAGATCCTACGTCATCGATCGTTTTCATTCCAAGAGTTTAGTCAGCGTTATGCTGATCCGACAAAAGACCTTGCATTTGAAATACGAGAAGCAAGATTGCAGGATAAGCAAAATCGTCAAAATTCAATTGAATTAGACGAGGACAGTCGGTATGATACTGAATTGAAAACAGAATGGGCATTGGCTCAAGAACGTGTTATCATTGAATCTAGAAAAGCATACACCTGGGCCATCGAAAACGGCATTGCAAAAGAACAAGCTAGGGCAGTATTGCCAGAAGGGTTAACTGTGAGTCGCATGTACATGAATGGCACGATTCGTAGTTGGATTCACTATATTGAATTACGTGGAGACAACGGCACACAAAAAGAACACATGGAAATTGCCCGTGCTGTTGCAAAAGTAATTGCAGATATTTTTCCTTTAAGTTCACAGTATGTTGACTCCTCTATATAACAAAAAACCTGACAGAATATTTGCGTTTGGGTGTAGTTTCACAAGTTACAAATGGTCAATGTGGCCAGAGATTATTCATTATGCCACTGGCATTCCTACATATAACTACGGTCGTATGGGAGCAACCAATCACTATATTGTGAATCAAATAGTGCTTGCAAACAAGCTGCATAAATTTTCCAGTAATGATCTTGTGATTGTGGTCTGGACTGAGCCAAACAGACACGAAAACCTGCATAATCACAGCGGAAAATCTTTCTTAAAGTGGGAAAGATACCCTAGCATAGAAATTTTAGATTATGCGATAGGAAAAATGATTAATCAACTTAACGACGTTGCAACAACAATGTCGTATCTCGATGCTACAAGAGCACAGGTTCATTACTCTTCATTGAATGATTTCAGAGTAGGTCCTGAAATAGGTAAGTTCCCGGAAAGATCAACCATACTCAAGGTTTATGACAGTGAGGGTGACAGGTTTTTACCGTCGTTTAACAATATTGTAAACTTTGATGTACGCGAAAGAGAATTAGAGCTAAAACAAGTATTCAAAGGAAAATTTTTCGATTTGCATCCTTTTCCTAATCAATCTTTACGTTGGCTTACAACTTTATTTGACTATGACTTTTCGGCAGTTGAACGTCGAGTGCACGATCATGAGCAGGAAATCATTGACAGTATCAGGAAAGTGGTACTAGATCCAGGTTATAGTCCTGGTCCAGAATTTCCTGGAATAAATCCTAAGGAATTACCCGACTCAGTGTTCTTATGCCCAAAAATTAATGCGTACCACAATGATATTAGTTGGCATACGATTCTTCGTAACGGCGGCTTACCCACTCCCAACTAAATGAATCTTGTAGTTTATTTGAGTCGCCGTTGACACTAGAAAAATAATCAAGTGCAGACTCAACTGCATGCTGTGTTACTTTACTTTCACAGGCTTTCCACTGTGATAGTCTATACTCGTTTTCTATATCAGGCAAGCTAGCTTGTAGTTTGATCGTTTCACGGAATGCAGTGCGCCATTCTGTAATCTCATCACCATACACCGCAGTGCCACTTACAACAGGTACCACTTCGTGCGCTTTTTCCATTGTAAGGTCTAACTCTGTGCCAGTACTACTGAGTAAAAGATCTTTGTTATAAGCAACAGCGGCCATGTGCCCATAGGTCAATCCTGTTGTAGGATTGTGCGCATGGAAAATATAGTGCTTGGGCTGTTGCATTCTGTCAGGTTGCCAGTTCCAGTCAAAGTCTTCGGCTACATTTAGCTTTGCAGGCACTAGAATAAACCAATCAGTGCTTGCTAGCTCTGCGGCTTTTTTAAATGCTTCTAGTCGTCCGTTGATGCCTTCTACTACATGCAACTGTTGATTGTTTGGTAACACCGCACGTAGACGCTGTAAATGCGTCTGTGACACCGTTTCACCGTTGCTTACAAACACTACATCCAGTGCCGATACTGGGTTATTAGCTTGTGTTTTATCTATATAAGCATAGTCATACAACTGTGTTTTCACAACTCCGTGTGCTTCTTTTGGCACAATCACAGTGGTGGCACCACTGTCCAACGGCATAACGGTTTTAGTTTTATCTCTCCACAAGCTAACAGTAGGTATCTTGGTCGGCACAGTACCTACTGTAAACACGGTCAGCGGAGCAGCGGCAGTGTGAGTCTTTACACGATCTACATGACTGTTATCAGAATGCTCCACAACTGGCATTGGCCAGCGAGGCACAGATTGATCTGTTGCGTAGTTTACTGTTTCAAACCAATCCAATATCTCAATGTTTTCTATTCCATGTTTAAAGCTAGGCACATGCAGGAAGAACGTATCACCGAATTTTTGCTCGTTGCTAGGAAACACATGTAGCATGTGCTTTTGCCATGCTTCTGGCTGCCAAGAAAAATCAAAAGACTGATAATCACACACTGTGCTTGTTACCCAGATATACTCATCTGCCGCACTGTCTACTAGACGTTTAAGTGTGTCAAGATAATTGTCAAAGTACCGAGCTTGCTTAACCACGCGATAATTGTTTTGTAAATGATCAAACACTTGATCTCTTTCTGGATTGCCGTGGTCAATCACATAAATGCTATATGCATCAGCAGGTGCATGCACTGTTTGATTTTCAACAAAATTCAAATTAGGAAACTGTTCGATACTGTCAGCCCAGCGGCAGTGCCTATCAAACTCCCAGCGGTTGATCAAAAACGTATCACTCCACTTGTTCCACTGACTGCCAAACACATGTGTCATTGATCTCTGCCAAGGCTCTGGATGCCAGTCAAAGTCAAATTCACTGTAGTCATTTTCACTGCCGATTACCCAAAAACGCTGTGTTGTGCTTTTCTTGGCACAGCGTTTCACAGTGTCTAGCACAGAGTTAAAATAGCGCACACGTTGTATACCTGGATACCTTTCTGCTAGTGCATCAAATCTGGCACCAGAACTGGCATTACTGCGATCCATGTAAAAAATATCCAGTGTTTTTATTGTTTTACTTTCTAGTGTACGCTGAGGAATATCACCTGCAAATTTGATCTCGGTGGCGCCAGGCACGGTGTAGGTTAAATTCACACTGCTTTGATAGTCTGTGCCAAAATGATATATGTATGGAGGATCGCCTGGATCAGGTATCCAGCTAAAGTCTACTGCATCTGCATCTACTTCTTCGGGTACTGTCCAGCGCCGCTGATCGGGCTGTAGTGTTGCAACAGGATCCATTATGAATTTTCTTTCTGTTGCTCCTGGCATATGATATTCAATGGTACTCATTATTTCTGCATTATGCCATTGATTACCAAACACGTAAATGTAAGGCGGATCACCAGGGTCCGGGCACCAACTACGGTCGAACTCAAACTCGAATCCGTGTTCTGGAACATGCCAATTTGTGTTTGTTTCTAGCAGTGTTGCACGAGGATAATCAACAAACTTGCGTTCACTGGCACCGGGCATGTGGTATTCCATGGTGGGCATAATTTCTGCATCGTGCCACTGATTGCCAAACACATAGATGTACGGTGGATCGTCAGGGTCGGGTTCCCAACTAAGGTCAAACCTGCACGGACTATACAGCCATTGCCATAATTCTCCGTTGCTTGCACAGCGAGTGGCCTTTACTTCGTTTACATATTTGCGTTCAACTGCGCCTGGCACAGTGTAGGTTGCACTTGTTCTTTTTTCAGCAGGCCACCACTGATTGCCAAACACATAGATATAAGGTGGATCTGTTGGGTTTGGTCTCCAACGGAACAGTGGATCTTCCAGCAATAAGTTGTCTTGTATTTCAAACAAAGAACTGTCGTGCTTGGTTGTAACAGTAAAATCGCTTACAAACTTTCTGCCGATTGCATCTGGCATTCTGTATTCTGCGCCGCCTATTCTATCCCAACCCCATTCAACTGGAAATTCATAGATATACGGCGGGTCCATTGGATCAGGACTCCACTGTGAATCAATGCTAGCAGGATCAATATAATCCGGAATATACCAAAAAGCTGGATCACTGTATCTATGAAGAACTGGCAATTCATGCCACGTGGTTTCGGTGTAACCTGCCTTGGGCACTAGATATGTGCCGCCATCCAGCTGATGTTGATTAGGCCAGGCATGTCGTTGATGTGACTGCCACGGCGCAGGTTCCCAAAGAAAATCCCAGTTACTGTAATCAGATAAGTAATCAACAATCCAACAATATCGAGTACGAGACATTTCACACGCATGATCTATATCTCTAGCACGAACAGCATGTACACCCTCGGGTGCACGATTTCCTAGGTAAAATATATCAAACATGATTAGAATTGACGAACTTTATAACAATGTGTTTTGGCCGTGGATAAGTCAAAATATACCTTTGTGTAGAATGTATTTTTGTGATCCTCCCGGACAAAGTGATCCGGATAGTTTATATAATTATGGACATGATCTCCATGAACTACATTATATATACTTTCACGACCAAGAGCCAATTCATTTGGACCTACACAGACCACTTTTTAACGAAGTAGCAGAACGCAGCAGAGATCTTGACTTTGACCGAGAAGCTTTTGGTAAAGCAGTTGTTACCAGTGAGCACAACAGCGAGTTTGTTGATCAAATCTGCGAAGACTACGGCTGGCGACAATACTATTACTTTTTCCATGGCTGGGCAGCAATGGATTGGTACCGAGGATACAATCGATCTTGGTTGATGCCCAAGCCAGAAGACAGGAAAATGAAACGCAGTTTTATTTGTCCAACTCGCATCGTAGGCGGTAAGCGTGATCATAGAGTATTGCTGGTATATCAGTTTATTAAACAGCAAATTGAAAATGCTTGGCTGAGCTGCCCAAGAACATGCCCGGTGGAAAACATTAACATAGAAGACATTGCTGCAAAGTTTAGCATGCACTATCCAGACATCGAGCAAACATTAAAAGATGCTGACTTGCCCTGGCAATTTCCTGGTGAAACAGATCACCCAATGCACAGTTGCTGGCTGAGCTTGTTTGATGAGTGTGCCGAAAGTTTAGCATATGTTGTTACTGAAACAGTGTTTTCAGGTCGTAGGCATCATTTAACTGAAAAAACATTTAAACCAATATGTTTACAAATGCCATTTATACTGGTTGCACCGCAAGGCAGCCTAGAATATCTTAAACTCTACGGCTTTAGAACCTTTGATGATTTTTGGGACGAAAGCTACGACCAAGAACCAGACGATTATCGCAGACTAGAAAAAGTAGCTGAGCTGTGTAAAAAGATAGATAGTATGACATCTGCAGAAAGAACAGATATGTACAAGGCAATGATGCCAATCATTGAACACAATTACAATCATTTCTACCACGGAGGATTTGAAACTGTGCTTTGGACAGAACTGGAACAAATGCTAGAACAGATGCAGAAAGATTTTAAAATAAAGGGTATTGATAGATGACATCACAAATAAAAGCGTATACTAGTTGGCAACCACTGGAAGAAGTAATTGTAGGCAATGTGTTTACGCCAGAACACTTTGAATTTATCGAAGATCGGCAGGTATTCAATCAGCTTAGTCAGATACTTGAGGAAAGTGCCGAGGACCTGGATAATTTACAAAAAACCATCGAAGAATACGGTGCACGAGTACGACGCCCGGATCTACCTAATGTACATCGTTTTCATGAGCAACAGATTGCCGACCAAGGTGCTCCACTGCCTCCATTGACTCCAAGAGACTGGCAGATTACACTGGGCGATAAACTATTGCGTGTATTGCCTGTACAAGAACTGGATAATATCTGTGCAGACCTAGAAACCCATAACCCTGGACAGGTAATAAACCCGCATCAAGGAGAATGGGACGAAAATTGTGTACTCAACGGCGCAAGTGCAAGTTGCATTGTACGAGTAGGCAAAGACGTTTTCTTTGACAATTCAGACTATTTAAAACCAGAACAAACTCGCTGGATTGTCGACAATGTTCTAGGCTCAGAATATCGTATACACGAAGCTGTTACTGACGGGCACGGCGATGCTGTGTTTGCTATTCTCAAACCAGGTGTGCTATTGAGCAGCAAATGGGATGATCAGCTGGATCTAGCAGGCGACTTTCCTGGATGGGATGTTTGTAAAATCTGGGATAGTTCAATATGGGCAGCAATGGAAGTTGGCAAATTTAAACAGGAAAACTTTAACGGTCGTTGGTATGTTACAGGACAAACGCCTACTCCAGAATTTTCAAACTTTGTAGACAGTTACCTGAGTCAATGGGTAGGATTTGTGGAAGATACAGTGTTCGATGTAAACTGTTTGGTGCTGGACGAAGAAAATGTTATTTTTAGTGCATACAACAAACAGGTATTTGACTACTGCGAAAAACACAAGATCAATCCTATTGTCAGTGAACTACGACACAGTTATTTCTGGGACGGAGGAATCAGTTGTTGTACGCAAGACCTACGTAGAAAAGGTGAGTTAGAGAGCTATCTCTAGCTCTCCATATAATGCTGTATATATTGTACCTTGCCGGGCACATCTGTCCATGATTTGTGATCTGACAACGGGTCTATTTTTTGAGTAATATTGTTATCTGCCCATTTTGCTGATAGCTCTGCATTTATTTTAAACCAGTCAATTCCGTCATCGGGTACTTCGTCTTCTGCAACAATGGCATCCACAGGACACTCTGGAATACAAACTGCACAGTCAATGCACTCATCAGGGTTGATTACAAGAAAGTCAGGACCTTCGTAAAAACAGTCCACTGGGCATACATCAACACAGTCTGTGTGTTTGCATTTAATACAATTGTCAGTTACTAAGTGTGTCATAAGTCTCCTAGGTTACAAATGCACGTTCAAGTACAAACGTGCCTGGATTTTTCTTATTGCCTTCAGTGTATCCATTGGATACTAAAAGATTTTTCATGTCTTGGTTGAATGCCATACTGCCGCATAACATCACTCTATCTGTTTCTGGGTTACTATTAGTCATTATAGCGCCAGATTCAATATGTTTTTGTATACGTCCTGTGTTAACAAATTCTTCCTGAGTTACTGTCGGGAAATAATCTATGTCAAGATCTTGCAAAAACTCGTGATAACTTAATAATTCAGCAGGTGTTCTCACAGTCCAGGTTACATGTACTCGTTTGTAAATATTGAAGATTTCTCCGTCTCGTAACAAACTGATAAAAGGTGCAATGCCAGTTCCAGTTGCCATTAGCCAAAGATCGTGTCCTGGTTGCACAAATTGTGTTGTTAAACTTCCTGTTGGTCGATCGCCTACTTCTATAGTATCACCAGGTTGTACATGTTGTAGTCTACTTGTTAACGGACCATCGGGTACCTTAATACTGTAAAATTCCAGAAACGGATCTCCTGGTGCACTGGTAATACTGTAAGCTCTCATGAGATCATTATCTCCCATTCCTATCATTGTAAACTCACCAGCACGAAAAGTAAAGTCATTTGGCTTTTCTGTTCGGATCCTAAACAGTCGATCTGTGTAGTGTTCTACTTCTGTTATTTTTAATATTTCTGACATAACAACCTCTGTTTGACTTCCTCAGCATAATCCTGCTGATATTGCCCGGGGCAGTGATACGTAGGAAGTTTTAATTGATCATGATTTTTAAAATTTTCTATCCAAATCTTTTGAAGATTTGTTTCTGTTTCTAATGAATAATATTTTTCAAAAAACAGTTTATCAACATCATCGCCGTAGGTTTTAAAAAATTTTTTACTCTCGGTACGATAAAACATTCTATATACAGCATCGTTGGTCGGTATCTGCAATACAGTTCTACTCCATGCTATTGCTTTGGAATTTTCACATGCTATTTCTAATGCCTTTGCAGCTACTGACATAGCTGCAAAGTCTTGCGCAGGAGTATGTGCTAATTTGTTGTAATATTCTATGCAATCTTTATGTTCTTGAGTCTGATATTCTTTGTTACAGCTTGTAAACCATCTGTAGGTGAGTTTTTTATAAAACGGATCTTGTCCTGGTGCAAAACTAAAATCTGTTCTATAACAATCAGTAAACCCTAAAAAAATATAATCAGGATTAATTTTTAATCCTTCAAGCAGTTGACTGAGTATTCCAGTATTACTTGCGCCAGGTATTGCATAATTAGTTACTTCAAAATCACTGTTTAACAATTCACTCCAATGAGTGTTGCGATATTTTGGTGTTTGATCTTCGGCATGAAAGCTGTCACCTACTACTAGCAGTCTAGGTTTCATGGTGTACACACTCGTGTGTTATATAATTTCTCGAATCTTTGTGCATCTTCAACCGTATCAACCATCGGTTCGCCACGGATATTCAAGCTGGTGTTAAGCAACATAGGACAGTCTGTTAACACGTACCATTTCTCTAAAAGCTTTCTTATACCACTGGCGCTGTCCTTGGGTACAGTTTGTACTCTGCTGGTGCCGTCTACATGCACAATAGCAGGATACAATTCAGGATGTTTACAATAGGCAGTAACCTGCATGTAAGGACTGCTGGAAAATCCTTTGGGCATTGCAAAGTATTGATCTGCATATTCTTCCAAGATCACAGGTGCAAATGGACGAAACTTTTGACGTTTCTTAATAGTGTTTACTAGATCTTTGATATCGTCGCCTCTAGGATCTGCTAGTAGACTTCTGTTGCCTAAAGCTCTAGGACCAAATTCAGCACCTCCGGCAGCTACACCTACAATGCGATTTGTTAGCAATTCGTCAAGTAGTTCGTTAACTGGGTATTCACCTTCGATGCATGTACCGATGTAAGGGTGTTGCCAATTCACACGCTTACCGTAGCGCAATGCTGCACAGCCAAGTCCGCTGCCGGCATCACCAGGATTGGGCATGATCCATACATTGTCAAAGTTGAATCCAACATTGCGATTTGCAACACAATTAAGTGCTACGCCTCCCATGTACACTAGATTCTTGCTTTTTCCCAGTTCAGCAGCTATACACATAACATCTTGAATTAATTCTTCGGTAATGGTTTGAGCTGCAAATGCTATTTCTTCGTTGCTGTAGTCTTCCCAGTGACTGGCATCTATGCCTGTGTGAAAATTTTCTCGAAACTGTAGTTTGTTGTCTTCATAGAAATAACGCTGTTTCATCTGTGATTCAAGCATGTTGTTGCTCATAAGCGACTTGGCTTTTTCGTGTCCAAACGCTGCCATGCCCATGGTAATATATTCTTCGTCCATTGGACGTAGACCTACACGTTGCGTAATAGCACTGTAAAACAATCCAATACTGTGAGGATATCTTTGCCCCCAGAGTTTTTTATAACGTGCTCGTCCGTTGCGATCATAGTATGCATGATATATGCTGATGGTGTCAAGTTCGCCAATGGCATCAATAACAACCACTGTGGCATCGTCATAAGGAGAAGTTTGAAATCCTGCGGCTGCATGACTGAGGTGATGCGGATAACAGCTGGTGGTTAAATTGCTGTTCCAGTGATCTCCGAGCATGAATTTTAATGTGCCGTTTAGGCTCCATTCAGACCGGGTTGGTTGTCCACTGATCCATTGTTGCATATTGTGCATCCATGGACGTTCGTAGTATGCAACATGTTCAATTGGATATTCAAAACAACGATCCATTATGGATTTACAGAGATGCCGGTCGTGTTTATTCTTGCTGAATCTTTCACTGTGTGTTGCAAATTGGATATTGCCATCACGATCAAGCACACACACACCTGCATCATGGAATCCTGCACTAATTCCTAGTATCATGTACGGCCTTACTTGTAGATGAAAGGATCTCTTTTACGAAGTTCCTTGAGTTTTCGCTTATATTGAATATGCAGTTTGATTCTGCGATATGTGTCAAGCACCCAGCGAAATGTAATAATATATTTTAACGTGTTCATGGTTTTCCCCTTGCACTGTAATTATCAATGATCGGCCAGTGCCCGAATTTGTTGAGCCATGTAGTCTTGATCACTCCAGTGATACGAATACTCTGCATGTTGATCATTGGTACTAACACTGTGTACATCTAAATAATCGTTAAGCAGTGCCCAAATGGTTTCAAAATTATCTGTGCCAAAGCTAGCATGCAAGTCTACTTGCCCTATCTGCGGATGCCCAATTGTGAGACTTTTGTCCTCAGGATCAAATCCGTTTGCTATTAGCCAACTTCTAAAATCTGCCATTTCACGTTGAAAAAATTCATAGTTGCCAGGATTGTTTGCCCATTCGATATCAAAGTCTCCGGCAGCTTCGGTTTGACTGTTCAACGATGTAGTAACCAACTCGTCAATTCTGCTGTCTCGTCCTTCGTCGTGAAATACTTCCCAGTGATGTTTACCTACAGCTTTGTTAACTCCTACAAATACACCGCCCAATGGTCTGGCCAGTGTTTCTACTCCAAACAGTTCATAGTCACTTTCGTCTAATGTAAATCTCGGAGCATTGAGCCAGCACATCAATTGACTAGGTCTACGCCACTCAGGTGCATGTAGTTTTTTACGCATGCTTAGTACAAGACTTTCGTATTCATGGCACAGCAAATTCAGCTGACGTATGTGCCAGCGAGTCATGTCGTTTGCCTGTTTGTAATAAGGGCTGATATCTGCACTGGTTCCTTGTAGATCTTCAAAGTATCTATGCAACCAATTCATTTTTTCCTGAACCAGTTTGTGCCCGGGTAAATCCTCACCTACTGGTCCAGTGGTTATTGTGTTTTCAACTGTGAAGTGGTCATGAATAGCATAGTCCAAGTTGCTAGCGTTGATTGCTGCAATGCTGCGATTGATTTGATCGCAGATGTATTCTGCACTGCGTTCACCGTCAGGAAAGCCAAAAAAGCAATAGTTCTTTTCTAGATGTAGATCTCTGCTTAGTATTGTGTTTAGTGCGTCAAGCCATTTTCTCGACAGGCCGTTGTCGTATACATCAATGTGCACCGGCAACAGTGATCCTGATGTACGATTCTTTAGCTCGATTGAAATTTTATCCAATAATTGGAATTGATTGCCACCAGTCATAAATGTCTCTGTTGTGTTCCTGTAAAATATCGCCGTATCCATAGTTATCACTGCGGATACTCTCTAGTCGTAATACTCGCTTTTTACCTGCGACCAATCCTGACTGCCAGTCATCTGGCCATTGTTCTTGAAAGGTTGGCCTGTTTTTTAGCTGTAATAGTACGTCTTTTAGTGCGCCATTGGGTACGCTCTGTGATAAGCTGTCAACTTGTTTATCTAACAATTCTCGAGGCAATGCCAATGGACTTAGCACAATATCCGGAGAGAATCCAAATACAACTTTTGCTAGTATATCCACACCCAGATCGTCGGCTAGCTGTTGCATAGGCTCTACTTCAAACAGCCCCGGCAGTGTGAGTGTGAAGTCTAATCGCATTTGTCTGCGATTTTTCTGTAGGTCTACACCTTGTTTAAAGTTATCTAAAAACTGTTGATAATTCAAGCCAGTGCGTATGTATTCGCCGATTTTACCAGTGCCATCTATGCTAGCACATATCTGCCAGTCTCGTATGTTACTGATAATGTCTTGATATAGATGCGCACCTTTGTACTCAATTCTACTGAGATTTGTATTGTACCGAGCATAAAGTCCAGGACCGTCTCCCAATTCTACGATCCTGGACATATACCTCCAATGTTGCTCATACATTAGAGGTTCTCCGCCTACCCAATAAACTTCTTGCACCCTGTGTTCTTCAACAGCTTGAGCAAATTCAGCTTCAATCTGAGTGTCTTGAAATTTGGATATTTCTGCACGGACTTCGGGACGCATCCAATTGTTTTTAGGATTGTCCCAATCGATCATGTTGTGTTTTCGTTGTTCAGTTTCCCAGGCTGAACTCAACATGTCCCCGCAGGTTCTGCATTTAAAGTTGCAGAGATTACTGAAACGATAGTCCCAGCTAACAGGTTGCATACTGGTATGTCCTGATTCGTCTGTGTTTTCCCATATATCGTCGTAGTGATGCTTAAACAGATGCCAGAAATAATCTCTATATACATCAGTGTTTAATAGTTTGTCATTGCACACTTCGCACTCGCTGAGGGTTTCGCCTGACATCATTCTACGGCGCACACTTTTCATGTGCTCGCTGTTCCAGTGTTCTTCTAGAGTGCTTGGTTGGTATTCGCCAGTGCCTGCGTCTGTGTCAATGTACTGTTTGAAATTCTGCGCAGGTTCTCTGCTGGCACAACACATTCTGCGCTCTGTTTGTGGACTGAGATAGGTGTGTGTCCACGGAGCCATACACAGACTGTGCGGTTTTTCTTTAGGTTTTGTCATTGTGTAAAGAGGCTACTCTGCGTCTTAGATCGCTGCTGCTGAACCGATGTTCTCTTTTATTGAAGTATAACTGAATACCACGCTTTTTGCAAATATCTTTGCCAGTGAAGTCATGCTCTCTGTATTCTTCTCCAAGTATGCGCACATCTATGTGCATCATTTCTAAGATGTCTTCTAAATCTCTTTCATTTTCGTACACAACAATTTCATCTACATAGCGCACAGCCTGTAGCTGTGTATATCTTTCTACCAGTGTTTGCACAGGAGAGTTTTTGTTAGCACGGTCGCGGCTTGGATCCACTTGAAGTCCTACCATTAAGTAATCGCACTGTTCCTTTGCTTCGCGCAGCATTGCTACATGTCCTGCATGTAACAGGTCAAATGTACTACAGGTAAATCCTACTTTCATTGCACACCCTCATACTCAATCCATTCTGCTAATTCACTGTGATGATCTCTAAGGTCTTGACTGCGCTTGAAATCCAAGTCTCTTACCTTCATGCGTAGTATTTGTCCGTCGTGACTTGGGCCGCCGTTCATAAAATCAATTATACGCTCGAACTCTTGTTTATGCTTGGGTCCAACATCGGCACTGCGAAGTCGCTGTTCGATTTCATGTTTTGCACGACTAGGTAATGTGCTAATACTGAAATAATAAGCTTCGTGCATCATGTTCCAGTATACAAAATCAAACTCCTGCTGGTCAATCCAATTAGCCAGTGTTTCTAGATATGTAACATTGAACACATTTACTGTGCTACATACCTGAAGTTGTATTATATCAGGGTAACGTTGTTTAAGCTCCCGGAAACGAGAGATATTCTCGTTTACTAGATTCCACTCAGCATTACTGCGTTGATACTCAAAGCGATCTTCTACATCATCTATGCTGAATGCAATCTCAACAGTCTTAAAGTGCTTCCAAAGATCTTCGCCGGATTCTGGATAAATTGTACCGTTTGTGTTGTAGTGAATTTCTACATTGTTTGCGATGCCTTTGTCAACCAAGCTTTGCAAGATGCCAAAGTGTTCTTGAATCATAAACGGTTCGCCGCCTGTGAATTCAATATAGCGTATATCATCGCTTACATTATCAAATTGATCCCAGAACGTTTCAGTTTCTTTTGGCCAGGCACCTTTTTTCAACATCTCATAGTGATAGCTGTCTTTTTTATCGCCTTCTTCTCTTCTATGAAATTGCAATTCCTCGGCAGCAAACTGTGAACTAGACCATGAACCACAAATTCTGCACTTGAGATTACAGATGTTGCCAAGTTTGAGATCAAGAAACATCAAAGGTTTAGCATCCACAGTCCATTCCTGTTCCGGTAGCACATGTTTCAAGCGATCCAAAGTGTGCATGCGTTTACTGGTACGGCCTGCACGTTCTTCCTTCCAGCATTTCCTACATGTGCGAGGTTGCTTGCCATCTAGAAACTGTTGTCTTAAATCCTGCATGTAATCGCTGCGTTGTATTTCACCCAAGTCGCTGGCAATAAGTTCAAATTTTTCACCGTTGTTGTCTTTGATTTCGTCTTCGGCAAGACAACAAGGTCGAACTGTACCAATGGGACTGGTTTCTAAACTAATCCATGGTAATACACAAAACTGTTCGTGTGGTAAATTCATCGTAGTGCCTCTAATTCTGGAATTTGTTCTAGTATGTTTTCGTTTCTTATTTGATCAAGCTGATCGGTCTTGGACCAAAACTCATCTATTAGTGCTGTGTTGTCTGTGCTGTTCATAAACCGTATTGCACTTTCGAAGCCTTGGGTAGCACGTTGTAGATCATCCTGCGGACGCAACCATTCCAGGTGTTGTTCCCATTTGTGTTGTAGTTTTGCTTTGTACTCTGCAGGTGCAATGTCAATCCTGTAATGCCTTGGATCTTGTAGTATGTTAACATTGAGATCCTGTGCACGTAACAAACCTTTGTTGACCCAGTCTTGGTGGAAATCAGTAATATGCCATGCATTCATTATACTCAGTGTAGGACTAATATAAAAGTCCACGTCAGGACAGATTTCCAGCATCTGCTGTCTGTTGCGTTCCACGTTTGCCCAGGTAGTGCCTTTGCGAATATACTCTGCGTGATTACCCATTGCATCGAGACTGGCACCGACAGCTACACTGTCAAACTTTTTCCAGTAGTCAAACACCAGTCTATCCTTGAGTTTGACTTCAGTAAAGTTGCTGTTGTAGATTAAACGTACATCAAATCTGCCGCGACGTTCAAGTTCTTCTAAAATGTTGTAGTGTTCTATCATCAACAGAGGCTCACCGCCAGCAAAATAAATTTGCTCTACGTCGTCGATGTGCTCGACCAACTGTTCCCACATATCAGTTTCGTGTCTGCCAGCATAGATAAGCACACTGTTTTGTTTTTTCCAATCGTCACCTGCTAGCTTGGCTTGATCTTGATACCAACTACTAGAGAATATATGTCCGCAACTTCGACAGCTTAGATTACAGAGATTACTAAAACGTATGTCCCAGTAGGTCATTGAAAATTGGTCTACACTACCGTCTTGTTTGGTATCTTTGATGCGTTTAATATGGTGACCATGGTGCTTGTTTGCGCTTTGTCTTCCTGAGAAAAATCCTGCATCTTCTTGCTCATAGCATCGAGTGCACCAAGAGTTTTCTTTTTCAGATAACATGTCTCTGCGAAGTTCGCGCATGCGCTCGCTGTTGTTTATATTCTCTAGTGTGTCCTGCTTGGCATTACCTGCAGGGCCTTCACGCATTTCAGCATGACAGCATGGGTACACATCACCAGTGGGATATGCATGTAAATGAATCCATGGATATATACAAAAGCGTTTACTGCCAGTGAGATAAAACTGTTCACTGTCAGTTACGTCATTGAGATTAATTTTAATTGGATTTAGACTACCGTAACGATATTCGTCTTTTTTACTAGTGGGTAATCTTTCTAATATTCTTCTATGATGTAGATCTTGTTCAACGTAGACAAATTCAACTGACACAGGGTCATTGCTTAGATCTTTTAATCGACTTTGTTGTTCTTGCCAGTGTGAGCTATTAGTTACTATTATAACAAAAAAATTGCTAATGTCAACATGGTTTAATGCCAGTTGCAGATTTTGCAACACCAGGCCCACAGTATCATCTTGTACATAACTGTCAGTGGTAGTTGTAAACACCAGGCGTTCTTGGTCACTGTAAGCATCCTTTCGTAGTCGTGCAAGCAATTCAACCAACTGTTGTTGCATGTCTTCGTAGTGCAATTCAACATAATAATCAAGATCAACAGTGGACACAACTGTGTAGGTTTTTTCTATACTGTTTAAGGTATTTTCATATTTCATAAATTGTTGTACCATTCGGCTAGACGGGGGAACGTTACTGCAAAGTTCTTGTTACGTCTTCTGTCATACTGCTCAAAGAAACGTTTGAAATCTTGTTGTAAAAGCTTGATATCATTCTGCCCTTGTTGAAGTTCATAGGGCGTAAGATCATGTTTAGTTACATCTTCCTTGTGCGGATCTACTACATTGCGTATGTATTTGCTGATACGCTGAATATGGTCTCTTTCCAAATGGTCGATTACATCTAACACATCAGTACTGGCCATGAATTCATCAATTTCATTTGCAATGGTTTCTCGGACATCTTCGGGCAACACAACAATGTTTTGAAATGTTGGGAAACGTACTGGATTAATAGTAAACATCAAATTTTTGCCCTGAGGTTTGGCGGTTTTTTTCTTTTCTACCAGCCACTTTAAAAAATCAACAAAGCCATCAGCATTTGGTGCATTAATAGTGCCAATAATACTGATATCCCCTATGTCTTTGCTTGCAATTAAACGATCAAGATTTCGTTCCCATTGTTGCCAATCCAGACCGTCCCTCACATACTCGCCCTGAGCACCAACACTTTCACTGCTAACATAAGTCCACACAGGTAAATCTATCCTGCTGATTTTGTCTAGCATTTTGTCAACCACTTTATCGTCGTATGCAAGATTGGTTGTGATTTCAATCCTGCATGTTGCCTTGCTTGGATTTTTCTCTAGCCAGTCCAACAGTCTCCACATATGAGGGCTCATCATCGGCTCACCGCCTGTGATACGCAGTTGTTTTAAACTGGCAGCTAAACTGTCTTCCCACCACTGAAAAAATGCTTCTGCGTACTGGTTAACTTCGTTGGGTCCACTGGTCATGCTGTCATCGCAAGGCGAAACATAATGTTGTCTGCGATCAGTTTCCAGCCCTTCATATGCGCCGTTATTGCGCACATCAGTTGCCCAACTGCTGCTGATACTAGGACAACAATAGCTGCATGCCAACTGACAGGTTCTATCAAACGCAATTTCTAAATATAGTAAATCAACATCTTGATCAGCTGGAGCATCAAATGCTGACTGTAATTGTTCTTCACTGGCAATAGTACTTAACCAATACCTATCTGCAAGATTATTAGGATCTGTTTCTTCCATAACCCAACAAAATTGACAGTTAGCTGGTTTCTCGCCACGTTGCATCATTGCACGTTCATTTTTCTTAACTGAGGTATTGTGCAATGCTCGGGGATTTTTTTTAATCTCTTCTATATCAATTGCATGCGGTGGATTGTGATGGCAACTTGTAGTCCACCCTTGCTGAAGCCACACACTGGCATTATACCACTTAGCACCACAGAAGCTAGGACTCTTGCTGTTAAGCACTCGATCTTTCCACTCTCGGTATTCAGTGTTGTTGTAGAGTTTTATTTTTTTCATAGTTGGGAGTACCAGCTGTTTAGATCAGGAAATGCTGTAGCAAAATCCAAGTCTCTGCGCTCGTCATACTGCGAATAAAACTTTTTAAAGTCGTTTAAAAGTTTTGGATGTTCAAAGGTTTCTGAGTGCGGAGTTTTTACAACATCTAAGTAATCTATTAAACGTTGTAGGTGATTGATTTCGTGTTGATGTAGCAGTGTATTGTTCTTGTGAGTATTTAACCATGATTCAAGATCTTGTTTATATTTTGTGCGTATGTGGTCAGGAAATATCAACGGACTCTGAAAACTAGGAAAACGTAAAATATTCAATGTAAAGTTAGGACGGTCCTTGCCAAACTCTGCTTTCCATTCTAGTACCCGATCTAAAAATTCAGGTAGACTGTCCAGGCATAGTGCATTGATTGTGCACATGTTATGCAAACTGCGTATTTGCGGACTGCGTACCAATAGGTCCATATTGCGTAACCATAGATTCCAATTTAATCCGTGGCGGATGTACTCAGCTTGCTGATCCATACTTTCGTTACTGGTGTAAATATCCAGTTCGATATCTTTGCAAGCATCCAGTAGTTCTTGAATCTTTTCAGTAGGCAGGCTCAAGTTGCTGTTGATAGCCAGGCGAGTTTTACTTTTTCCACGATTTTGTTTAAACCATTCAATCAGTCTCCAGGTATATCCGCTCATCAATGGTTCGCCGCCAGTGATCCTCAATTCTTTCAGTGTGCGGTGAAGATCACTTTCCCACCAACGAAAAAATGCTTCTACATATGGGTTTTCTTCATTGATAGTAAATAGTTGTGCACTGTCATGTGGATGTGTAAAGTGATTACGACCGTCACTGACCAGTCCGTTGTATGCGCCATTGCGTTTTACGTCCTTTACCCACGTACTGGAAAATGCAGGATTACAATAGCTGCATGCCAGTTGACAGGTTCTATCAAAACTAATCTCCAGTGTTTGCAGATCTATATCTGCATCCGGGTCTGTTTCAAAAGCAGTTTGCAGATCATTGTCGTTATAAATCACACTTTTATACACACGATCGCTGACTGCGTCACGACCCATGTCTTCTATTTTCCAACAGTACTCGCACCCAGGTGGACGCTCGCCACGCTGCATCATTGCTCGATCTTCTTTTTTCTCTGGCGTGTTGTGCAATAGCTTGGGATTATCAGTGATATCCTTTACAGGCACCAGATGCGCAGGTGGATGATGACAACTAGTAGTCATGCCCGACCCAAGCCAGATAGTAGCATTGTACCACTTGGCTCCGCAAAAACTAGCACTTTTACTGTCTAGTACTCGCTTGCGAAATTCTAAGTCTGATTCGTTGTTAAGTCTTGTCATGTTAATATGTTACCCAGCCGTATTCAAATTCAGGCAATACTTTAAGTATATTCCGTTTCCTAATATTATCTCTTAGTTTTATTTCCTTACAAAACTCATCCCAGAGTCCTCTATTAAAAAAATATTTTTGGTCAAGGAACTGTTTAAGTCCTGGATGCAAATCCTTAACTAATTCAATCTTGTTAACTGCACCAGCGTAAATTTCCGGGGGTAGATTGTTCCAAGTGTATATTCGCGGAGTAAACAGTTTTGCAAAATGACAATTTAATTGTTTTTTATTTGCATATTCTACAACTTCTATTATACGACAGAAATTTAAATTTGTCACTGTACAATTAAGTGTAATGGCATTTAGATTATCAATTGTTTTAAAAGTATCTATATTGGAGTCAATGTCATTCCACTTACTAGGAAATCTAATATACTCATTTACAGGTCCTACTCCATCAATACTTATCATGATGTCAACACTGTTGAATTTTGAAAAAATCTCCTGCCACTTTTCAGGAAACACTGTTCCGTTTGTCTGAATGCGCAAGTGTATTTCTGAACACCAATCAGGATCAGCATCAATCAGTAACTGTTGTATCTCAGGCACAATCAAGGTTTCGCCTCCACGAAGATCCAACACTTCTATGTCTTGCTCGACAACACTAGCAAAAATTTCACCAAGTCGCTCTGAAGTGTATTGACAATCGCTCTGTCGTGGTGTTGACTTACCTATAAGTCTGTCTTCTGCTAGTAACATAGAACTGTCTTGAGGAACACACATTAAGCATTTCAGATTGCAAAGATTGCTTACGTGAAATTCTATACGTCGAGGGAACTCGATATTTAAGTCTGCATCTGTGATATTAATAGCAGCTAGAGCTTCTGTTCTTGGTGATGTTCCGCTAGCTTCTTCCTGTACATAGCATCCATTGCAATAGCTGTTCTTTTTACCAGCAATCATGTCACTACGAAGACTAGTCATTTGGTCACTTAAGAAAAAATCTTGTATACTGTGATTATTCAATGAGTAGTCTGGCTTAGCAAAGCAACATGGTGATTGTTTTTTGTCGTTGCGAATTACTACGCTGGTAAATGCATATGGACAAATAGCTTCATTATTCTCGGTGTTTATCACTGTAATCCTCGATATGCTGTATTATTTTTTTATGTTTTGCGTAAGAAGCAAATCCACCATGCGCATTATCATATTCATGGTCTATGTTTTTGTATTCTTCAACATGCCAGTAAGGATGTAATGTATTACAACTGTCAATTGATTTTTTCATTGGCAACTCTAACCATGTACATATATGTGCTAAGGTTTCCTGCGGCGAAAAAATTATGTCTTTTAAAAGAATTTTCTTAATGTTTCTGTTTTCAATGGCGTCGTTGAAGTGCGCAGGAAAGGCAAACAAATTGTTGGCAAAATTCAGTGCAGATTCTTTGTGCAAGACAGTGTGTAAAGTGCGCAATACATCTTCTAATTCAAAATTTTTATTTTGTATTACAATCAAATTTTTTACTCGGGTTTGTAAATAGCCAAACCATTCGTTGATGTTTATCTTGTGTTGCTCTAAGAGCTTATTATGACTTTCGATTGATGTTTCATAAAACAGATTATCACTGTCAGTAATATGATGTAAAACCTCCGTTAAGCATTGGCTAGCTACGCTGGTATTATGTACAATTAAATTACAGTCTGCAAGGGTTTTGTTGACTACCTGATCGTAAATCTCATTTAATATTTTTTCTTTTTTTTCTGCAATGTAAAATACAGCAGGATAAATGTTTCTAACTTTTGGAGTAGCCAACAAGTCTACAAATTCTTGACTCTGTATTGGTAACTGTTTTAAACAGTCATGATAAATTATGCTGTCAGTACTTGATATTGATTTTAATTGTGTTAAATGTTGCCTTATTTTTTGTTTATGTATATCTGGAATTTTTTCACGCAACACTGGATTTTTATCTCTGAACAAAGTTAGAATTTTTTCATCTTGATCTAGGTACGCCTGTCTATCCTGCCAAAAATTGATAGATTCTTCTATCTCCTTGGTAGATCGTGCACTATTCTTATGTTTCCACCATTGACATAAGGTAGTTAACGTCTTCACTGGTCTGTTAACCAACTGTTTCATTTTAACTACATGTAAGTTGCAGTGTTCGATACTGTTAATCTGGTTTGATGCATTTTGAAAAGTAGAGATTGCTCTTGCTAGTTCAATAACATTTGTAACTTTTGTAAAACTGCAAAAGGGCATTTCGGGTTGTCTATTGTTGAGCAATTCTAGTATGCAGTTTGTAGGATCAATGACCACTGTAGGACCCGTGTCTGCAATTTCTAGAATGTCAGATTCTATGTCATTGACATTGTAATGTAATCTCACTATGCTACTTGTTGTGTTTGTATTTGTAAGATGATATTCATCGTGTCTATTGATAAAATTATCACGATAATTGTGTACGCTACCGTTTTCGGTTATAACGTCTTCAATGCTTTGGTAATTTAGATCATCTAACCATCCTAGTGCCCAGCATAAAAAGTTTCCGTAATCTCCGCCTGTATGTACTACACGGAGATCAAACTGTTCGAGATATTTCAAATAGTCGTCATGCATGATTGTTTTTACTCCTATACTCGCACAGCTTCCACCAGTCGCTCATCTCTGGAAAAGTTTCCTGGAAGTTTGTATTTCTTCTTCGATCATGCTCGCTGAAAAATCTATAAAAGTCAGCCTGTGCACAATGTAGAAATTCTGTGTCTAAATCTTGCCCGTTTCGCATCCAGGCAATGTCACGATCCAATCTCTGTATTTCGTAGTCCTTAAATCCTTTAAGTCGTGTGTCTGCTGTTTCGGCTTGTGCAATCATCCAGCTCCACAATCTTTCCAGTTGTACTACATAGCTTTCTGGCAGTATCTGCAGGCTCTGCCACTCAGGTTGTCTTAGCACAGGAGTATCAAACCAAACTCGCTGATAGGTCTCGCTGTACACTTTACGCAAGCCCAGTATACCAGCAAATAGATCACCTAGGCTAGGAACACTGAGATTGTTCATAGTTACAATAAAAGTAAGACTGCTACGCTCTGGCACTTCATTTAAAAATTGATTGCATCTATCCCACATGAGATCAAAGTCAAGACCGTTGCGCATGTATTCTGCTTGCTTGCCCCAGCCGTCGACACTGACAAACTGCATATAGTGTTCAACATGTCCTTCGTTGCACAAACGCTTGACATATTCTAAATATTTTTTCCACAAACGTTCATCAACGCTGAAATTACTAGTAACATTTAAATGCAATTTGGGATTAGGATTTTCCAACACATAATCAAATACACGATAGGTATTTTTATCCATCAACGGCTCGCCACCGGTCATACGAAAGTGTTCTAGTTCTGGATATAGTTCAGGCCACCATTTCCAAAATGCTTCTACATAAGGATTGTGTTCTCTTGCAGGTATCGGGCGGCGATCTCCTTGAAAGTGTTTTGGGTCGTTGTGCGGTGTACTAGTAGGCCATGCACCATGTTTTTCAGTTTCTTCCATCCACGAACTACTAAACTGCGGACTGCAATAGCTGCACCGCAGATTGCATGCACTGTTAAAGTTTACTTCTACATATGCAGGATTCACATCTTCGTCACCGGTGCTGGCAATAATATTATCAAAATCTTTGGCGGCCCACGGCTCACCTGATCTATAGTGTCTGTCGCTGAGTTTACCGTTATCCTCCATTGCCCAACAATAGCTGCATTCTTCTGGACGTTCTCCGGCAAGCATACGTTTACGCTGTTGTTTTTTCCAAGCAGTGTTGTGCAGTGCGCTGGGATTGTTTTCGAGTTCAAGTGCATCAATTCTATGCAAAGGAGGATGATAACAACTGTTGTTATAGCCATTGGTGAGGTGTAAACTAACCTGTTTCCACTTTGCTAGACACATGCCAGGGCCAACCTGATTCAGTGCGTCTCGCATGTCTTCTGCGTTGGTAATAAACCCACTGCGAAAGTCTTTGTTTACTTCGTCACCTTTCATAGATCTTTTTTATACTCTGCGTAGATTTGATCGCCGTTGTACTTTTCTGGACAGAATTTGCACTGCGGTATACTATTGCCGATATTGGCAAAGAACTGTTCTTTGTTTTCTGCGTCTACTGTTAGCGGTTGATAACTTTGCATGAGTTTTCTGTCACTGTTACTTAATTGTAATTGATACTGCGAGTCAAATTCTGGCAGCAGTGCTACCACGCCACACTTGTAGAGTTTTCCGTCTATCCAGTGGTGACAATTTTTCATGTGGCAATTGCTGTGAGCCAATTCTGGATCGCTGTTGTGTAACCGCTTTACACCAAGTTGATCTATTATAGATCCTTGATGAAACCACCAGTTGTATTCAATCCGGGTAGCAATGCCATTGCAGTCTCGCAAAATTCTGTAAACATTGTACGGATCATCGTTGTTTACAGTATCGATCACTGGCCCTTCTAACCATTGATGAACTCTAGAAACCACATCCGGTACATGATTTTCGTTGTGTATACCAACCCATACGCTAAATCTGTCTTTGTACTCTCTATTGAGATCGTAAAGATCTTGTCTGTGTTCAATTCTATAGCCATTGGTAATCAATCGCAAGTATGTGTCGGGCCAAAGCTCAAGTATGCCGCGGCACCAATCAATTACATCTGGATTAAGCAAAGGTTCTCCACCAAGCACTGCACAGTGTCTAATAGACACAGATTTACTCCACTCTCGGTACACAGGTTCTAAATCTGCCCAGCGTTGGCGTCCACGGAAGTTGTAGTTGTTGAATCTGTTGCAACCAGGGCAACTGAGATTGCACACATTGGTAATGTAAAATTCAGAATAATCTAATTGGTGCATGGTATACTTGCTATAAAATCTTTGTTCATATCCAGCAAAAGCTGCCTATTGTGCTCTAGTGTGGGCAACATTTCGTTGTAGATTTTTTTGATTTCGTCGGCGGGTTTTTTGGCTAGACGATCAATTACTTTTTTAATCTCGCCTGGCTGCCAGTCAGCTGGATCTTCGGCATAACCTTCGTCCCACCATTGATTAAAAGTTTTGAATCCTAATTTTTGTAATCTATGTAAAAAATGCTGGGACCCTTGTACTATAAACGGAGTTTGCATTATGATAGGTCTCCAGATTTTTTCTGTTGGGAAAAATGTATTTCCTACATAGGAAGTTTCGCACACAATTTCTACAAAAAAATTTCTGTATTGCGAATACATGTTACAGTGTTGATTCATTAAAATTGGATACTCTACTGTTTCCTGTAATCTGATTGGACAATGCCGTAAAAAGTTTGATATAGACGCAAGATCACCGGTTCCTTGTATTTCTACTAGAGTGTCAAGTCCAAGGTTGTTCTTATGATAATCGTCTGAGTAATCATAATGAAAAGTTTGATTTGTTTGCTGTCTATACTTGTTGAACAAGTAACTGCTTAGATCCAGTCTATGACAATTACTACGTCCTACAAAAATACCAAATGTTTTTGTAATATCTTTGTTGATTGGTTTGTTTTCTAGTTTTTTAACAGTGTTAAAAACAAAATGATTAGGAAAAACAGTTTCGAAATTGATTTGATCAACAGACTGCTGATAGGTATTGCAACTTGTAACAGTGATATTATCGAGATTATAATTGTGTTCTTTGCAGATACGTATCAATGAATCGAATATATCTAGATTTTCAAAAGCAGGTCCTTCAGACAGAAGATCAATACACACAGGTTGATTGTTGCAAACAGCCGATGTAAATTGCGAAACAACTTCTATTTTGTTCCACACATAGCTGTCGCTGGTAATCAATCGTATTGTTACCACCCTTCGATCTGCCTAATTACATCAATTTCACGGACCATTATACCGCGATTGACCCAATCGCTGCGATAGTGCTGTTTAAAAAATGCACTGGCAGTGTCAGAAAAGTCAGCCAGTGGCAACTCCAGTTGTGTTGCTAGATCTTCACTTACACTGCCGATTACTTCTCTTGGATGCCGATCTTCAACTGTGGTCCACAATTCAGCTAGTTTGTCAAAGTCTTGCACATCTTTATAGTTCCAGTTGGTTAACATGGTCATGTAAGTGCCTTGCCTGGCACCTGCAATTGCCCATTCACCGTTTTCCACATCGTAGCCAACGTTGTGCCAGATAGTCAAATGATCAAGATTTCTTTTGTGAACGCTATCTTTGAATTCATCAACACTGGGCTTTGTGCCTTTGTTGAGGCACATTTTTACACCTTCTCTGAATCCTGCCCGCCATGCATGAAAAGCACTGCCATTGGGATAAGTTACACTGTAACAGTCATGCATTGCCCAGTACAATGGATCAAAGCAAAACTCAACATCAGTGTCATCGGAGCCTGTGCTGTTTTCGTGTGTGTTCATATTAAACACAAAGTCTTTGGTCCATGAACTAACACCGCCGTTGCCGTACATCAATCCATTGACAACATTTCTAGCTCGCCAACGATAAACAGCACGTTGATATTCTTCTGTGGGCATGTCCAGCGTTTGATTGAAAAAATCAGCTTCTGGAATATTGTCACCATCAATGAGAATAAAGCGATCAGTATCTGATTCTTCAGCGGCAGCTTTGTGGGCAGCATCGCTGCCTTTAACACCGTCTACTCGTTTGGCCCAAGGAATCATGTTTTTGATCTGAACCCAGAACTCTTCTTTCAGTGGCTCGTCGTAGGTAAGAAAAATACAGTCTAAATCTGCTACATCTACTTTCATATTAATGTCCTAAAATAAATCTCACACTGCCGTTGCAATTAAAGTATCCCCGTCCGTGCCAGTCATGTCCTCTTAGTTTAGGACAATCAAACATTTTTAACTTGTACCCACTCTGCGCCACTGTGTTGTAAAACTTGGTTAGTACTATATCCAAGTTATCACTGGGCAAGTTTTGCATTTGATCGAAATTAAAAGTAAACAAAAAGTCACGTTTAACAACACGCATTGCGTTGTGTATCTGCTTAGGCAAACTTTGCCAGTCGCAGTAGTGTAGACTGCCCAGTGCCATGCCAGCGTCCCAGAAGTTTTCATTGATGTCTGCATAATCTGTATCAAAGTATGCTATGTCATCCACTGTGCCGCCCGGCCATTCTTCAGTGTCCACTCCTATAATGCCAGGAAACCAGTTTGCGAATATGTTTTCACCACAGCCTATGTCAACCACACTGTCTGGTTCACAGGTATACAGTCGATCAATATACCAGAAGATATCTCTAAAGCCAATTTTCAATCCGCTTTCATATCTATATCTAGGAGTGCTTTTTGGAATCTCTACGTCCAGTGACACATAGTCATAGTGTTGATGTAGTCTAGCATCTAGATCAGGAAAAACTGCAAAAGTCTTTTCAGGTGAATAATTATTTACAAGCACTGCTTTAACTCCCAGTGATAATCTGTATCTGCAATTACCATTACATTGTTTGGTAATGTACTTGTGCCCGATGTACCTGGTACAAGTTTTGTTGGCACAGTATCATTTATCTCGACTATTTGATTGTTTTTTATAATCACATTGTAGTTGCCTTGAGCATACTGTGCCTTGCTGATGTTAATATATTTAAAATTCAAGTCTTCCATGCTATAGCATATAGGTTCACCGGTGCTTTCATTATAATACAATCTATATTCAACTTCAACTGAATTGAGTTGAATTTTTGCAAACTCTTGTAAAAAATCATTCATAATACGGCTCAAACTGCTTGGCTAATTCTTTACAGTGATAGTGCCACAATGCACACTGTGTATATCCATTGACTCTTACTTGCCCGCTGTCGATTTCCCAGGTTAGGCTTTTATGCCACTCAGTGGGTGTGCGAACAATGTCACTTTTCATGTGAACTATCCTGGGTGATAGATTGTGCGGTAAGGTACATTTTTCGATACCACAGATCAGTGTTGCTAGACTGTATGCAAGATCAGTGTTAGGCAATTCACCACGTGCATATTTAACAGCAGTCATTGCATCTGACCAATTATCAAAAAGCTTTTTCACTGTTACAAAAAATTTCTTTGCCATCTCGCTTTGTCGCCAATAGGTAAATGCGTTGTAAGTGTCAGGAAGATTGTTTTTATGTATTACATTTCTATAACGACGGCACTCTACTGATTCGCCTTTAAAGTCCAGTGCACCTGTGCTTACTACTATATCTCGATGACGCAGCATATCCCAATAATGGTCAATTGGTTGTGCAATCAACATGTCAGCTTCTAACTTGATGGTTTCATGAAAAGGACTTGCAATATAACATTGCCAATCATTAGCATAGGGATTATCATCTGTGCGCAGATCACCATAGGGCAATGTTTTAACTATGTCAAAATCGTTGTCTGCTGGTAGCTGTTTATCTGTTAGTAAACAAACAACGGCATTCTTGTGCCAGTGCTTTAAACTACGACTTAACACACGAGCACATGTTGTATAATCCGAGTCCTGCGAATCTATAGCAACAATGAGATATCCTCGATCATGTGCGTATGCTGTCACACTGTGCCCCTAAACTGATTTTGTCAGATATGTGAATATCATTGTAGACTATAATTCTTTTTTTCTTGTCGTTGAGAGTGTAGGTAACTTCTGTGCTATAGTCTAGCAATTTAAAGTCACAGTGATGCGACACTGTGGTCATGCTCCAAGGTATATTAGTAAACTCTGGTATACGACCGCCGTTGACCATTAATAATGCCAGTGTTAGTGCATAGTCGTTTCTAAAAGGAGATTTATTAAATCTAAACAAATCACTGTAATGGCCATAGTTTTGTTCTATCATCTGCCAGGCGCTGAACACTGACTCTGCAAATCTATTTCTTGTAAATTGACACACTGTAGCCCATACATGAGGTGTATTGGTTTTGCCGAATGTTTCTTCTTGCATGGTCAAAGGCAGATACTGATTGTTGTGAAAGCACAAAAACTCATTTTCTGAATCTAGCACTGATTTCAACTCATTACCATTGAGAAAATAATCACAGTCTAGTAACAGTGTATTTTCATAGGGCGATAATGTGTATGCACTGCTACGAGAACGATTATACCACTGATCTCGATGTTCACTAGCATGCCAGTATCGATCTCCGCCAGAAGACTTTTCAGAATGTATTACAGTATCAAACACTGAGTTGTCGACATCAACATCACTGACCAATGTCACAGGAATATCTAGATATTTTTTTACACGTCTAGCACATTCACTGGCTATGCTAACATAATCAATGCTGTGATTGTTGAATGCAAAAATTAGTGCGCCGGTACTCATCTTTCCTGCTGAATTTTTTCATACTCGGCAAGCCACACATTCATTTGTTCTTGCCATCGCTGTTGTGCGGCCAATTCAAGTTCTGTTACATCAATCCTAACAGGATTAGCATGAACATCTAATATCACTGCTGATTCATCAGGACATGCTTGCAGCACATTGAGTAATTCTGGACCTGCACACCACATGCCGCCATTGTATGCAAAATGCAACTTAGCAAGCATGCGTTCTTTGAGTACTTGTTTAGCTGTTTCGTGGTCGAAACGAGATCGAATTTGATTAGAAATATCTGTAGAATTCATGTAAGTAATTATACATGAATTCTACACGTTATGCAAGTTTTAAATTAGCTAGTTGACCAGCTCGCGCTTTGCATTGATGGAGTGCCCCAAGATGCTGTCAAATAAGTTGTGCTTGGAGGACGAATTACATGTGTACCTGTTAGCGTACCATTTACAGTATCATCAAAATCATCGGCTCTATCGTCGTCTAATGTGGTTGTTATTGTGATTGTTGTTGGAGTTGTGTCATTGTTTACTCGTGCTTGTATCTGGATATAGTTCGTAGTATAGGGCGATGTATCGGCAAACTGCTTGAACAATACGGTATTAGAAGTTGTTAAATCATAAGCACCTGTACTGGTTGCAAGTGTATCGGCAGTTCCGCTGCCACCTATTTTCGTTGTTCCAGTATAGTCAGTGCCAGCAATATTTTTTGTTGATCCTAGACCTGTGAGAGCAATTGTTCCAGTTTTAGTTAACAAGTCGGTCCACTCGGCATTTTTACTGTGTCCTGATCCGCCAGCTCTGCTGTATGCTAATCGTATCATGCCGCCGGCATTGAAGAAATAACGAAACTGGTCAGGAGTGCCGAAGTCAAATGTCTGCTCCAATATTGCAGTGTTCGTCCAACTATTGGTTGTAGATATTGTACCATTTGATGTAATATCACTGCCACTAGCAGCAGCGTTTGCACTGCTGTTGAACAGTGTGGTTAAATCTGCTTCAAATGTTGAGATTGCTTCAATGGTGTCGCCAGTGGTTGGATTAGAGATACTGGTCACAGTTGTACCAGTGTGATTTGCAATACCTGTGAATGTTCCAAACAAACTGGCCCACTGTGTTGCAGTAATGGTTGTACCTGCACTGACTGCACTGACATTACCTGTTTGTCCATATCCTTTTGCGCCACTGCCTGTTGCCCAGATAGTGTTTACATTAGGTACACTTATGTTACCAGTGCCGTCTGCACTTCCTGTAACAAATGTGTTATACTCGTCGTCTAGAATTAAATTGCCAGCACTATATGCCATAAAAAATTACCTTATCGTTACCACTGCTTCTACGATTTCTACATCGTCTGTGTCTTTGCTATTTAGCAAACGACCGATGATCATAAACGGTGTAGCATCTTTATCAGCAACTTCGGAAATTCCGTTGCCGGCACTGACCAGTCTGTCGCCAGCCTGCGCCTTGCCCTGAACTTTAACACCGACCCGGCCTACCAGTGCTACAGGAGGATGAGTTTCATCGGTACCTGCTCCTGCATTCAGCAGGTACGCAGGATTTTCACTGATAACGCCAAATGCACGTTCGCTGTTTTTGTTGGCACACAGTGTAATTTCCTGTTCGCCTCCTAGCTCTACCAGTGTACCTGGTTCATAAACATCATCTGCTGCATAGCGTTCTGCTACGTCAGCGTAAAGCGCACTGGTTGAGGTTGCAAATACTCGATTGAAGTAGCTGCTTGTGCTACCAATGTTACCAGTTGCATTTGCACCAAGATTGGTAATTCCAAGAACACCAATTGTTCCCGTAGTACCGTCTACTGCGATAGCTGTGGTTTTTTCAGTGGCTTTGTTTACCTGAATATTAATATTAGCATTGGCTGTTTGGTTGTAAACATTTGCAATGCTAGTACTGGTTTGTACACTTAACTGCAAGTCACTGTCTACACCAACACTGAGGCCGCTGTCATTTAAAATACCCAGTGTACCTGTTGTGGTATCGTTGGCAATACTGCTGAGATAGCTGCTGGCATTGGCTCCTCCGAGCTGTTGACTGTTAGTAGCAGTGCCTTGGAAAAACTGAGATTCACCTCCTACTGTGCTAGCAAGAGTAACACCAGGAAGAACTGAACTAAATCCTGTGATACTTGGATTCGGAGTAAACTGTGCATCTGGACTGACAATACTTACAACGTCGCCATTTACAATATTTTCAATAACCACGTGTGTGTTGCCAAGTGTGTCTGTGATACTGGTTGGAATAGCACCGGTGTTGCCTAATCCACTGGCTGCAACAGGTCCAATTGTTACAAAGCTTGCACCGTCGTATGCTTTAAGCTGGTCGTTTGTGGTATCCCACCATAGATCACCTTGCTGATTTGTGCTAGGTGTTGTAGTACTAGCTGTGATTGCAGCAAGACGCTGAAATTTTGTTCCTGTGTATACTTTTAAACTGTTAGGTTGACTGGCACTTCCTGAATCATACCAAAGTTGACCTCTTAGAGGTGAACTTGGCGCAGTACTGTTGCTGCCGCTTTCTAACAGATGTATAACGTTTTCGTTAAGGAACTCACCATAACCTGCGTAGTTCTTACCAACCAAGGTCATTGAACTGTCAGTGTTAATGGTACCGTCTGCTACTGTTGCAAACGTGGTTCCATTTGTAAGGGTAATAGTATATGCCATTTAATAGGTACCTTCCGTATTGTTATTTATCACGTGGAGCTCAGGTTGGTCAAGGTCTGAATTCTAATAGTGTAATCAACCTGTATCTGTCTGTTCAAACTTTTTTGCACTGGATGAAAAATCACGTGTGTGCACAGCCTAAGATCAGTTGCACTGCCGTTCCAGGTTTTTATACCCAGCTCGTCGAACACGAAATCGCCATTTAGATCAGTGCTGTTATCGAATGCTTGTTGTCCAGCAGGTTCGCCGTAATCAAGTAAACAGCTGACCAAAATATCGCTGTATACTCTACCACTTACGTGACTAACAGTGAGTTTATTTCTAACTGGATCTGTGTTTGTGCTGCTGTTGTCGTCTACAACTTTTTGAAAAGTTTGATTGTACAACGCTGCGTTTTGTCCAGTAACATTTGGCGGCAAGTAAGTGATTACTCCTGTTGGATCAACTGCACTTCCTCCATTGCCAAAGCTCATTGCATAAATGTAGCCAGTGTTGCGATTAGCAATAGTTTGTGCCAAACTTTCACTGAAATTTTCATAGTTGATTGCATTACGCTTGTCAACAAAAACTTCTTCTGTATCAGGATCAAAAATTTTAATATGTCCTTCAAGCAGAACTCCTGAGTTTTCGTCAGGTACGGTCTGGTCTTGTGTTTTTTTCATATTTTGCTCTTCTTGGCTATCTTTTTGCATATATGTTATTTAGTTGGGTTATAAACCACGTATAAATCGTGCACCACCTGTGGTTTGAAGTTGTAATGGCAAATCACTACCAGGAGCATACAGAGATTGAGACTTTCTAACTCTGATCAGTATGTCTAATCCATCTGCAACAGGCTCATCAAATGTTATAGTTACAGGATCAAGCAAGTCGACTGTGTAACCTTGCGAGACTGTGATTCCGCCCACATAAACTTCTACTTCGTCTGCGCTTCCGGCACTTACGCCAGTGGCTGTATACTCAAGTGTGCTAGTGTCTGCGGACAGTGTGGCACTTTGATACTGATCTTGATACTCACTTTGCAGTCTTTGACTAGGTGTAGCGTCATACACAACACTGCCCGCTGAGTGGTTGAACACACCAGTGCCTGCTGTTCCTCTGCGCAGTCCTGTGACGGTGTTATTTACAAAATCTATTTCTCTGTAGGTTATTCTTTCACCGTTTACTAACAGGATTCCAAACTCGCCGTTGGCTGGATCAGCGCCAGGCAGGTTGTTTGCGTTTTCAACATAAATCACAGTAGCATCTGTTGCTAAATCCTGTGTTAATACTGTTTGTGTTGTTGGCAACACTCTTAATAAACTGCGATTATTTCGCATGTCATCAAACAGTCTAAACTGTATGCTGTCTTGTACTCTGTTGTCTGTGTACATTGTAACAGCAATAACATCATCTGTGTCAATTGCGGGCACACTGAGTGTCAAGAAACTGGTGTCAATACCTGCGGTAACTGTGAATTCATCGCCGGGTGTAATATAGCTACCATTTACGGTAACCCAGACTGCATCTGTTTTTACACCAGCTCTGCCTAGGTCAAATTCAAGTGTCGTACTTGCTACCGCTGCTTGCCCATCGAAACTGGTTGAATCAAACGGAAACTCGTCAAACCGAGCCACTGCCGGGGTTTCAGTTTCTGTAGGTCCAATAAACACCTTGGTAAGCATGTTTAATTGTCGACTGTCTTGGTATGTATAAACCGCAATTTCTTGACTGTCTTCTAGATTCACATTATCGTCGATAACCAATAAGTTGCCTGTTAAACTGTAATCGCTGTCTGTGTTTACATATATCTGAACAACACTGCCTTCAGCTGGAGTAGTTGTTAATACAACAGTTCTTGGTATACTACTGCCGTCGTTCGGAAGAACCGTAAAATCTACTCCTAGAGTCAACGGAACGTAGTCTACGTAAACTTGAATCTGGTTGTCTGCTATACCGTTACCCGGCGTCTCACTGTTAGGATCTGTGTCAAAGCTAGTGGTGCTAGCGTCGCCGATATATTCAACACCAGTTGGAGGACGCAGTCTAGTACCGTCGACTTCTACTAGCATGTTTTGATAGGTAGGTCCTTGACGATTCGCATCTAAATCAAACTGTCGAGAACTACCGTCAATAACGAATCGCTGAGGCGCCATTGAGCTGTATTCATAATACGGCGTTTGATTTCCCATCACGGTGATAGCAATATAATCAGTGCTTCCGTACACTTGATCGAACACTATGTCTAGTGTTCCGTTGTCTGCTTCGGTAAGAGCAAAGTCAGTGATCTCTGCACCGTTGATGAAAATCACAGCATCTTGAACTTGATCAAAGTCCACCGGCATGTTTACAGTGTTGTCAACAATGTTACTCCCAACCACGCTGGTTCTATCAAGTTGATTGCCACCGCCTAGACCGTATATATCTACAACAACAAAGCTTCCGGAGCCTGCACCTGCAAATAGATCAATGGTGTGATTTATGTAATCAACTGTATAATAGGTATCTTCATACAGAGTTTGTCCACTTTTAAGGTTACGTACCACAATGTTGTAAGGAACTTCGACACTGTTTGATCCCCAGTCCAATGTTTGATTGCCACTGGTTATTTCATAAACTCTGTGATCAACTGGCCAGGCGTGTCCTCTGTCAAGATAATCGGCACCCGGAGTTGAACTGACCAGCATGCTTAAGGTATCAAACATGCTACCAGGTACCAATTCCTCTGGTGCATGACTGTGATAGGTGTCAATATAATCACCACCGTCTACATTAATATCATCAAGATTGGTTCCTAGATATGTGTCGCTGTAATTGCTTGAATATGCAACATCAATGTCGTATCCGCTGGTTGGGTCAATCAGCTCCCAGCCAGGCCCGTATACTTGTACTCCAGGATATTCAACTCCGTTTATTAATTGACTTAACTGTAACCCAGCATCTTCAAGATCTGGGTCATATAATCCCATGGTTCTGTCTACACCACTCAGCGTTGCCGCATCTGTTAGTGTCCAGTCATTTGGTTCGAACGTAGAGCGTCCGCTTGGGCTATTATCAATTGCAGATTCAGTGAAAGTAAACACACTTTGTAACAATGTTTCAAAGCTTACTGTATAGTCAACACCTTCTGTTAACACAGTGCCGTTGCGAGTAACAGTGGTAGTGCTGATGTCTCCCAAAGGTACATCAACAACCACTTGATAATTGTTAATACCGCTGCTCTTCAACTCAGTTACTGTAACTACGCCGTCGGTGTCTGCTATTCTTATCAGTATTAGTGCATCTGCTGTGTAAACTTTGTTGAGATATCTTACTAGCACACCATTGTTGTATGCAACATCTGCTTGCCAACCTATGATACTTGTGGTATATTCGTTACGGTCGAATTTCATCACAGTAGACATTGTTCTCACATTGTTAACCTGCATGATCGGTCTTGCTTGAGCACCTGTACCGTTACCGCCCGAGAATGTCACTACGGGTGTTTCTGTGTATCCGCTGCCTGATGATACTATTTCCACTGAGATTACATTGCCAATGGCGTTAATTCTTGCTCTAGCCACAGCAGGTACGTCAGCATTACCCGATACTGTGACTTCTGGTTCAACAGTGTATCCGGTTCCGCCTGACACAATCTCGATACTGCTTAATGCAAGCAGATAGGTACCGTACCACTGGTTGTATGGAAAACTTTGCCAAACTTCACTGCTATCAGGCAGACTGCTTTCGTATCTCAGCTCATTGTCTAGTATAGGACTTGTGAATTTGTTCTGTGCCTCATTAAAATATGCAGGCAAATCAAAATCGGTTATATCTCCGCTGAACTGATCTTCGCCTGCGTAGGTAAGGTTGAAATCTCGTATTTTAGTTCTATAAGGTTTTACTTCGTTGATGTAGTCTCTTACAAAGTCTTGGTTGTCTGGCTTGTAGATTTGAAAAGGCTGCAACACACGCAGTGAATGGTCAACGTCAATGAGACTAGTCTTGTACAACCAATCAGGTGCAATTTGCTCACTGAGCACGTACTTGAATGTCAGTGTCACTGCTTCATTGCGACTGGCAACTAGATCGTTTATAAACAGTTCTTCGTTGATGCTTTCAATGATTCTTCTTGTTTCGACAATAGGTTCTTGGTCGAAGTATTGTGCATCAAATACTTCGCTGTCAAATCCAAATTTGCCGATGGCGTAGTCAAACACACTGTCGCTGATTTGGATTGTGCCATTTTGCACTCCTACTCGCGTCCAGGCATTATTTTGAGAATAGTTGTACAGTTCCCATTGGCCTTGACTGTTGTCTTTTACCTTGATCAATGTACCAGGTATTACACGCAAGCTTGACAAATCAGCAACGTTTTCAACTTCTTTGTATGCTACAGTGCTATTGCTATAGCCAGTGGCATACCAATTCACATAATTCCAAAATTCTGTAGTATCGTATGTTTGTACAGCTTTGAGACTAAGCTCACGGGTACTGGTGCCTTCAACTAATGTAATTTCATAAATGGTCCATCTATTTCTGTTATCACTGTCGGTGAGCACAAGGTATCTATAGCCAACGCTTTCGCTGTTGATATCTTGATAGCCTAGCTCTGTTAGATCAGCAACCTGTTTGTTCCAGCTTTTGTTTGTGTCGGTTTTTTCTGGTATAGGTTCTGCACTGAATAGCTTGTTAAAAGTTTTGCTTTCCGCTACTGGCACGCTCTGCAACACTCTGTTGGCAAACTGAATATAGTTTTTTAGTGCAACAAGCCGATCCTCAAACATGCTTTGTCTAGGCCTAAACTGTATGCCATATTTGTCTGCGTCACGTAAATCTGGGTCAGGCACTCGGTTTCCGTCGGTGTCTGCACCACTATAACTGTCCAAGAACTTTCGGAACAGTCTATCGTCTATGAATTGATCTGGCTTGTTTTCTTGGAACAGATCATATTCTACATGTACCGGGCTGTCATTTTTTGTTTCGTCGTACTCAACATGTAGCACAGTGTCACCGCTGCCGAGATATTGTTCAACATTGTATAGTGCTAGTGCATTATTTCGCAGTGCTGTGATATAACTGATACCACTGCTTCTAGGATCTAAAATATACTGAGCTACAGCGTTTGTGCTTAGTGTTTTGTCATGGGATCTAGCAACAGTGTTTAAACCTGTTACCCAGAAATAATACACTGTTTCAAAAGTGCCACTGTCGTTCAATGTTGCACTGGTACTATAACTGCTTACACTGTATGGCAATCCAGGGCCGCTGTATTGGCTAGGCGGCACACGACTAGATGTCCATTGATAGATGTCCACACTGCTGCCTGGGAACACTGTACCAGCAGTTCGGCTGGCATAGATTGGGCTTCCTTGGTCATAGTCAATGAATCTCACATTTTCTGTGTTCCACCAAATTTCGCCAAGGTGTTCTTGTCTCCATGGCTTGCCTACATTGTGTACACTGCCGGCGGTATAAAAAGCTGGGTCGACACTGCCATTGTAGTTGATATTTTCTGCGGCAGCGCCAAGTATCTTACCTCTCTGAGGATCAACCCAGTCAAGGTAAATTAATTCTGTTTTTGATCTACGATCGTATAAGAACACACTGTTCAATAGATCTGTTTCAACTGCCGCTTTTTGCTGACGCTCGACAGCCCAAGCCGGCGATCTTGTTGAATTATCAAACACGTATACACTGCCAATGTCTGCTGTGCTAAAGTCGTCAGTTCCGAGTGCACCTACCATTAACCGTCCGCTGGTTTGATTAACTGCAAATCCAAATTGATCTGCTGGTGCTAAACTGTTGGTGTATATCAACTGCCCGAACAAGAACTTGCCTGGATTGTCCACGCTGATTTGATAACTGGGCAAATAATCAAATGTAAACACTGCGCCACATCTTGATGTATTATCTATAAAGCGTGTTGTCTTGCTGTCAAATGTGGTATCGTCATTGACCCAGGTACTAGGTGCTGTTAAATCATTGTTTGTGGCACTTACTACTAGACTGTCGGCGTTGGTGTCAATGTCAACTACCTGTCCAAAGTAACCAAAATCAGTTGGTTGTGGTGAATAGATTGTCTGTGTATGAGCCATCGGTGCCAAGAATAATTCTGCCAATCCAGTGTCTGCAGGATTGCTTAGTCCTGGGCAAATGCGAATCTGATCAAGTTCAGACACAGCAAGCATGTTAATCACCGAGATTCTCAGTTTATTGTCAACTGCACTGGCTTGGATGTTACTCAAACCAACTGTGCCATTTATGTCATCAACAACATTGGCTAGGGTACTGCCGGTGAATTCCACATTGATGTCGTTGATTCTAACACTGTTCCCTGGAGTAACACTGGTTACTGTTTGAGCACTGGTAATTGCTCCGTATGCTCTTGCTTGATTTACCCAGCGTTCTACACTGCCAGTGTCAGGACCTTGTGTGCTGTTTTGAGGTGCACCGATATACAAACTACAGTTTGTTGGGCACTGATCAACGGAAAATCCAAAACGTGCTTGTGCTGTAGCATCATCTGCGGTTACTGTTTGCACTAGGTTAAACTGATTGGTTTCAACGGCAACAACGTCGCCAGTGTCTAGCCCTACTCGAATCTCTCCACTTAGCGGATCTTGATAAGGAGGTATTGTGCTGGGCACAAAACTTTCACCGTGATTCGTATCACTGTTTGGCATGTAAAAAGTTGTGCCAGGGTATTCAGCAAAAGTCATAGCATGTGCACCTGCGCCCATTGGGCCAGTTCCTTGGTCTGCAGATTCAGCTGCAGATTCCAATAGATACAGTGGATAAAACAGCCCAGCATCTCCTGCGGTAGGACCGGATGCACTGGTACCATCTACATAAAATGGGCCTTGGTTGATTTCAGATAAAAATCTAACACTGTTGCCACCTACAATTTCGTATGTGCCATTGGTATACAGATCTGCATCTCGTTGACGAACGTTATTAAGGTAGACACTGGCAGTGCCGTCTAGAGTGTTTAAAAAGTCTATTGTACTGGTTGAGTCACTTTGTATCACAGTGTTAAATGCACTGCGATCAAACAGATATACAGTGCCTTCATCTGCATCTGCACCACTACCGCCGGGTGTACCTATCATAACTTGACGGCCGTCGGTTGTTGTGGTTACACTATGCCCGAATCTAGCTGTGCTGTCTAGTCCTGCAACTGTGATGCCGGATGACATTGGTTCATAATAGCTGATTGCGGTATAGGTTATTTCTGCACCGTCGATTGGTGCACTGGTAAACACTACTGTGCCTGCAACTGCCATTGTGTAATCTACGCCGGCTTGCTGAATTTCTCCGTCAACGTCAATGCGAATGCTGTCGGCTGTTGTAGCTGTAAAAATGTCTCGCTTGTCAGCTCTGCCCTGCAGATCAAAAGACACACTGCTTCCGTCGCCTTCGTCTGTGGTAACTGTTCTGCGTCGAATAGTAATAGCAGTATCGTCACTGGGTGCAGTGTCAAATGTCAACAGTTGGTTGGCAAGATCCACAGTGTAGTCTGTGTAAGCTATAATATTATCGCCTAGTTGAACTTCTATTTCGGTGTCTTGATCAACAACAATAGCATTCTGGAAGCTGTACTCAGTGGTAGTACCATCACCTGTGTAACTCACTGACTGTGATTCTAGCTCAATCAATTGATATGCATACACTGTGTTTCTACCAGGAGCACCTACATATATCCAATTGCTGTTCCGACTCATGGCAACACTGTAGCCAAACTCGTGGTTGTCAGCTGTGTGATTGGGCGGAGTTAACAGTTGATGAGCACTGTACTCAGTTTCGTTGTCTGCTTTTCTTAAAACCAGTGCTACGCCACCGGCACCGCCTTGATCAGGTGCGCCGCTTACTGCCCATTCGTCTTGTCCAATTTTAGTGCTGAATCCCAGCTGTGAAAAATTAGCATTGTTTGCATATTCAGCTAGATTTACAATTTCGCTTCGACTGTAGAAACCTTGCTCAGTG
>Ga0209953_1000014_pt1 | contig 101544 bp, 150 predicted proteins | sample SalPonred_H2O_MG_FD_185713 | JGI IMG/M metagenome (GOLD analysis project Ga0209953, IMG submission 185713) | Salt pond water microbial communities from South San Francisco under conditions of wetland restoration - Salt Pond MetaG... | ecosystem: Environmental > Aquatic > Non-marine Saline and...
GAGTATGTGCCCAAGAAGGACACAGTCGAGTACACCGTATTCGTTCGCTTCGGTATTCAGTGGGAGGAAGAGGATGCAGTAGCATATGCAGACGCAGCTGCTGACAGCTAATCCCTGATCACATGTACTAGAGGGGCAGGGCACATTCGCCCTGTCCCTCTTTACATTTCTGGTATAATTTAATAAGAAGGAGTGTCATGACAGAGACAAACAAAAGCAAAAAAACAAGCACGGGTAAGACTAATGCCAAAGAAACAAAGTCAGATGATAGCCTAATCACTGCTGCTTCAAAAAGAAAAACACCAAAAACAGAAAAAGACGTTTTGGGCCACACAGAGTCTGGAGCAATCGGAACAGCCAAGCAAGAGATAAAGCCTAAAAAGGTAGCTTCAAGTACAGGAAAAGCTTCAGCAAAAAAGAAAGCTCCAACAGTAGCAGTTTACTCTGAAAAGAATGTAAGCTGGTCAGGGGTTGGAAAAGTATATAGAGGTTATAATATCGTAACCCAGGAACAGGCAGACAAATGGTTAACTCGTAATCATTGTCGTCTAGCTACTCCAGAAGAAGTAGCACAGGAGTTTGGAGAAGGTTAATTAAATGCAAAAATTAAGAGTGGCACCCTATGACTTGTCTGTAACCTTGGAGGTATCATCTCCAAATACAGAGTATGACTATACTATTACAGACTTGTCAGACAAATCTGTGCTATCTCTTAGCGTAAACTCTAATACAGACTCTCAGGTAGAAATACCTCTGTCTGCAGAGTTTGATACAAATTATTTAATCGAAATCGACGGAGAAGAAGCTGAGGTTGAGGTAGTAAGACCATACGTAGACCCCAACAGCATGGCGACCTCTTCCTCGGATATATCTGCCTACACTAAGAACGAAGAGCTTGCAAGAGCGGTGATTGATTCCATAATCACCGAAGGATTTTATTATAAGAAACACGTATTGCAGACCTCGGGTCTTGGTGCAGATTTTTTACCACTATGGTCAAATGCCAAGAAAATTTTGAGGGTATACGAAAACAATGTTTTAATCTATGACTCAGTAGACCCAGATAGCTATGATAGAGCTTTCGAGATAACAGCAGATAAAACAGCTATTACAGAAACATCGCCAGGACTAAGAAACAGAAGAGAAGGTGCTGCCGTACAGCTACCCTCAGCTGGCTCTGACTGGCTAGACATAAAATACACCTTTACAGGATTTCCCAAAACCTATGACTATATTATAGTTTTCGAAGAAGGCTATCGCAATGTACCTTCAGATATTCAAAGAGCGACAGAGCTTTTGGTAGAAGACATCGCATGCGGTAAGCTTGATTATTTCAAGAGATATGTAACTCAATACGATAACGATCAGTTTAAGATTAAGTTTGATGGTAAAACATTTGAGGGTACGGGAAACATTGTTGTAGATAAAATATTGTCTAAATATGCAAGGGGTATAAGAACTCTAGGAGTCTTATAATGGACTGTAATACTAATGACTACCTATTCCCCATGGTCATTGATATTTATTATCCTATAACTGACGTAGGTCCATACGGTAACTCTAATCGTCAATGGATTTTTGACAAGAGTGTCCCCTGCCACATTCTTCCCGCAGGGTCTAACTCAAAAGAAGAGATAAGGCCAGATATTTTAATAACTCAGGATACCTTGCTGACAGGTAGAGTAAAAAGCGATATCAGGATCTCTAGCAGGAATGAGCCAAACGCAATTACAAATATTTTGCTCACCAACTTAAGAGATGCCGAATGCAATGAACTTTATGTTGAGACCTCTGGGCCTAGGACAGGAAAGTCCACAATATTTGAGGCAGCCACTCAACAACCTTACCTGGGAGCATTTGGCGGAATTGAATTTTACAAAGTAGTTTTGAGAAGATCAGAGAATCAGGCAACGGACGTATAAGATGCTAAGGGTACAGTTTGATGATGGACAGTTTGCAAGAGAGATGAATAATATCGTAAAGTATGCCACAGGCTTCTTGGAGGGTGCTCAAGCAGGAAAAACTCAGCTATTTCATTTGATAGCAAACGAAACTATTGAGCTTGTGAAGCAGTACATTGACTCCTCAGCCAGAACAAACCCAGCAGCATTGCATCACGTTTATGAATGGTATCAAACGGGAAGTCCAGATGCCAGACTTTTTGATATAGATTACACAGTTAGTAATCTTGGCCTATCTTTTAGGTCTACGTTCTCTCAATCTATTAGCATAAAGAACGGATCGAATGTTCCCTTTTTCGATAAAGCTAGGCTAATGGAAGAAGGAACCCCTGTAGTAATTAGGCCTAAGAATTCTCAAGTCCTTGTCTTTAACGACGAGGGGCAGGAGGTCTTCACCAAGAAGCCAGTAACAATAGAAAAACCTGGAGGAAATACTGATGGAGAGTTTGAAAGAGCTTTCGACTTATTCTTCGCATCATACTTTTCTCAAGCTTATTTAAGGTCAAGCGGAATCATGGACTTTATTCAATCTCCAGTGGCTTTTAAAAATAACATGCGAGCAGGCAAGCGAGGTGGAAAGGCCAAAGGGTATCAGACAGGGTATAGATGGATAGCTAGTGGAGGAATGAATAAAAATTGACAGTAATTAATACACCAATACTTTGGATTAACGAGTATCTTAAAGAAAAGATAAGTGAAGACGTATTTGGTTCTACAAATGCAGTTCCCTTCTTGCCAACTGGGCCTTCGATCATTAATGCTATAACTGAGCAGTTTGTCAGCAATGAAGAGGAAGTGATTGCCGTCTACGATAGAATGTTTCGTAAAAGAAAAAGAGCATTTCCTCACATAAAATGTGAACAAGTTTTGTATTATTTCTATGCAAACGGCAGCAACGACAAGCTTAATATGATTAAGATTCAAGAAGCAGTAATGCGAACAATGGATAACGAAGATGAAACTGCCGAAGACCTAAACAAATGGGCAGCTCAAAAGGGTTCTATAACCTTTAATGACTATGTCAATGGAGTCCCTCAGACAGTCACAGTGACCCCTGATTTCTACTTTCACGGATTTAAAATTTATCATTTAGAAGAAGCTAGGGATATCATTGATTTTGGAACCGCAAGAACTTTTGCGGCAAACAAAATAATTATTGACTATGATTATCATAGAATAGATTAATTGTAAAAAATACAAAAACTAATGATATAATTGCATTGAGGAAACACGCCTACTTACTATATAGAAAAAAGAGGTGAAAAAATGGCATATACACGTGGTTCGAGTGCTAACATTATTGTTGGTGCAGCAGCACTATTTGCATATGAGCCTGTCGCAGGAGCTTCCGAGCTTACAGACAGCGACCTGCCCGACTACGTTGACGGAACATCATTCAAGGACACCTTGGATGACGACGCAGACTTCCGCAATGTTGGTTACACCATGAATGGTTTGGAAGTTGTTTTCCAGCCAGACTTTGGTGAGGTACAGGTAGATCAGCTTCTTGACGTTGCAAAGCTTTACAAGCAGGGCATGCAGGTAAACCTAAACACTGGTTTTGCTGAGTCAACCCTGGAGAACCTATTGTTCTCTATTGCTGGCAAGGACGAGGACTTGGAAACAGTATCAGGTAACCCATCACTTAACCTGTCCGCAGGTGACATCGGTGAGGTTCCAGTCGAGCGTGGCCTAGTTGCAGTTGGCCCAGGCTCAGGAGATGCTACACTTTCAGAAAACTTGGAGCGTATTTATGTTGCGTTCCGTGCACTCTCAATTGAGAATGTTACAGTTTCTGCAAAGCGTGACGAGCCTACAATGTACGAAGTTTCATTCCGTTTGCTTCCAAACGATACAGCTTCATACGGTAAAATTGTAGACCGTACAATCACAGCTAGCTAATTTTTAGTTAACAGTCTTAAACCGCCCCCCAAGTGGGGCGGTTTTTGCTATAATGGGGTAATGGCTACCAAGATCTACGATTCTGACTTTATCAATCTAGTCGACGGTACCGAATTGTATATTACACCATTAAAAATTAAATTCTTAAGAGAGTTTATGGAAGAGTTTAATGCTGTAAAAGAATCTAAAGATGACGGCGAGGCTATCGGCTATTTAACGAGGTGTGCAAAAATATGCATGAAGCAGTATTACCCCAAAATACAAACTATAGAAGAGCTAGAAGACTCAATAGATATGCCAACAATTTATAAAATATTAGATGTTGCTGCTGGAATTAAAATAAATGAAAACTCAGACGAAAAGGTAAAAGATCAGGCAACCGACAGCGGCTCTTCCTGGGAAGATTTGGATTTAGCCAGGCTAGAGTCTGAAGTGTTTTTACTCGGTATCTGGAAAGACTATGAGGAATTAGAAACATCCTTGTCTATGCCAGAGCTAATAGCCACTCTTGGATCAAAAAGAGAATTAGACTACGAAGAAAAAAAGTTTTTAGCAGCTATTCAGGGGGTAGATTTAGACAAAGAATCTGGAAAACAAGACGATTGGGAGAAAATGAAGGCGAGAGTCTTTAGTGGCGGAGCTACAGATAACCCTAATGACATCATGTCTTACCAGGGAAACAAGGCAGCAAAAGCGGGCTTTGGCATAGGCATGGGACTAGATTACGAACAAGTGTAGTAAAATACGGACCCTTTGTGATATAATTGTATAGGTCTAGTTCGGACCACAAGAGAGGAAAATAATGGCGACAACAGTCAACGAAAAGAAAACAGTCACACTTATTGATGGCACTAAGGTTGAGGTTCGTCCACTAAAAATATCCCTTCTTCGTGAATTCATGAAGAGGTTTGAGGGCATTGCTGCGGTGGCGGAAGATAACGATAAGTCAATGAATCTGCTTATGGAGTGTGTACAAATCGCTATGCGTCAGTACAAGCCTGAGCTTGCAGATGACAAGGAAGGCCTAGAAGAAAACCTAGACCTTCCAACTGTTTACAAGATTGTCGAGGAAGCATCTGGAATTAATATGAGCCAGACTCCTGTCGGCAACCTTGGCAAATAACTCAAAGAGGTGCTAGCGAATGGCTGATATTCAGTCAAACATTAATATAAATGTAGACACTACGAATGCTACAGCGGCAATTCGTAATCTACAGGCTCAGATATCAGCATTCCATCAGCAAATGCAGAAGTCGGGGTCTGCGGCAAATGCCGCAACCTCGGCTAACATGCAGCGTAACTTAATAAACTCTGTCAACGCTACCAAAAAATTCTCTGCCTCTATGGCAACGGTAAGCACACAAACAGAATCTTTTACAAATTCCTTAGAAAAAAACAAGCTGTCCATGGGGCAGTACTTCAGATATGCAGGGGCATCTACCAGATCCTTCGGACGCCTATTTAAGAGCGAGTTCAATACAATCAGCCAAGTTGCTGAGTCTCGTGTAAGAACTTTACAAACTCAATATGTCAAGATGGGCCGTGACGCCAGCGGTGCCATGAAGGCACTTAAGGTCAGGCCCCTGTCCCTTGATATGCAAAACCTGTCTACTCAGACAATGGTGGCTGCACAAAAACAACAAATTTTTAATCAACTGTTAAGGCAAGGATCTACAAACCTTCTAAACTTCGGTAAAAATACTCAGTGGGCTGGTCGACAGCTAATGGTCGGATTCACCATCCCCTTGGGCATTATGGGAATGACTGCTGTAAAGGAATTCCAGAAAATTGAAGAACAGGTTATTAAGCTAAAGCGTGTCTATGGGGACATGTTTACCACAAACGCAGAGACTGACAGGGCGGTAGAGCAAGTTAGAATGCTTGCTGAAGAATTTACCAAGTATGGTATTGCCGTAGAGTCGACAATTGGCCTAGCGGCTAGCGTAGCCCAAATGGGTAACGTTGGTGCAGACATGGTTAATCAGGTTACAGAAGCCACAAAGCTTGCAGTTCTTGGAGGCATGGAACAAGAGAAGGCTCTTGACACAACCATCTCACTAACGAATGCTTTTGGAATTGCTACTGAAGACCTTACCGATAAAATTAACTTCCTGAACGCAGCAGAAAACCAAACAATTCTTGCAATTGATGACTTTACTGAGGCCGTCCCTAAAGCTGGTGCTGTAGTCGCACAGCTCGGGGGAAGCGTAGAAGATCTTGCATTCTTTCTAACTGCTATGAGGGAAGGTGGTGTTAATGCGTCGCAAGCGGCTAACGCCTTAAAGTCATCCCTAGCACGACTAGTTAACCCAACAGAAAAGGCTCAAGAAGACCTCAGGGCCTTGGGGATTGACGTTCTTTCAATTGTAGAAGGTAACGTCGGAGACCTTAAGGGAACTATTATGGACCTTGGGGTTGCCCTAGACGAACTGCAACCACTTCAGCGTTCTCGGGCATTGGAAGAGCTTTTTGGTAAATTCCAGTTTGCAAGAATGTCTACACTGTTCAACAATATTGCCAGAGAAGGCTCTCAGGCTCAAGAGATCTTAAAACTAACAGGCAATACTGCGGCAGAGTTACAAATACTTGCTGATAGAGAGTTGTCTAGAGTAGAGGAATCTCCAGCTACGAAACTGCAAAAGCAGGTAGAAAAGCTGCAAGCCGCACTAGCTCCAATTGGGGCCGAGTTTATTAAGCTGGTTACTCCTATTGTAGAGTTTTTCACTAATTTACTTAAAAAGTTTAATGAAATGGACGACGGAGCAAAGTCTTTCGTAACTGGATTAATCACGGTCCTTGGGCTAATAGCCCCAGTAGCTATCATGACTTTCGGTCTAGTTGCCAACGGTATTGCAAACTTGATGAAAGCTTTTAACGCCTATCGGTCATTCCTACAAATTCTTAGTGGATCAAACAGAAGTGTGGTTACTAGCACTCAGTATATGACTCAAGAGCAGCTAGAGGCCGCATCTGTAGCCACAAATCTGGGTCAAGCCCATCAGCATTTGGCACAACAGTTTACGGTAGAAGCAAGTGCTTTAGAAAAGCTAAGAGCAGTATATCAAGCAGCGACACTAGAGATGCAAAGATATAATGCAGCCAGTGCCGTTGTTCCCGCACGAGCAGTAAGGCCACCAATAGCAAGAGCTACGGGTTCTAGGAGAGCTTCTTCTCCAGGAGGGCCCTTAGGATTTAATAAGGGAACCTTAAATGTACCAGGCCCGAGGGGTGCAGGAGACATTGTTCCAGCCGTACTCTCTCCAGGAGAGGCGGTTATTCCAGCAAGGCAATCTCAAAAATATTCAGGCTTTATTGAAGATATTATGAATGATCAGGTTCCAGGCATGATGTTCGGAGGATTTGCCAGCATGTTTGGGATGAGGGGAATGCTAGGCAGATCTAGAGTTGCCACAAGAATGAGCAGTGACGCTTTTAGAGGGTCTCTAAGGTCTGGAGATTTAAACTATAAGAGCGGATTTGCCACGGGAACTGGTGCAGACTTCACAGATCGCATGGGTAGGCCGATGAGAGAGCATCAGCTAATGCGTAGGCAGGCTGAGAAAAAACTTTATGGAACCCCCTTAGGAAGTAATGATCCTTCAATGCGTCCGACCTATGGATCGGTTGCGACTACTCCATTACAAAGAATTTTAAACCTAATCTTTGGCGGAAGAAAAGGTCGTCAGTTTAATCAGGTCACCAACCCTATGGCATCAAATCTGGATCAGTATGGTGACATTTCCTTAATCGGTAAGAGAGGTATGAATCAGAGAGCCTCTACCTTTGTAGGCGATACGCTTCTAAAATATTCAAAGAATCCAGCATGGCTAAAGGGCACGTCTCCAATGAAGGGGGCTACATCTAGTCAGCTAGGCACCGCAGGCTTTGATTCATTCAGCAAACCATTTGGAACAAACAGGACAGCTGACGGAGGAACAAGCGTCAATTCCGCACCCTCTTACATTGAAGCTCAAACTATGGGTGGCTTTAACTATAGGGAAATAGATAAAATTGTTACCAGAGACCCAGCACTAAGAAAACAGCTTAAGGCTGAGCTAGGTGCAGCAGGTCTCGGAGGCGTCAGGGTTGGAGGCCCAGGATTTGTATCTAATCTATTAACAAAGCTGGGCGTTCCTGGATTTAAGAACGGTATATTTAGTGTGCCAGGTCCGATGGGGGCGGGGGACGTTGTCCCTTCAATGCTTTCTCCAGGAGAAGCAGTAATTCCCGCAGATAAGGCTAAGAAATATCGTGGCTTCATAAAGGCAATGATTTCTGACAATATCCCTGGATTTGAAGGAGGTATCGCAGACTTTGCCTCTGTTGACGGTAATTCCTCAGTCATGCCTTCTGGAAGAGCCATTCAGTCTACCAACCCAAGACAAGCATCTCAGTTATCCTCAGTAATTAATAAGCTATTAGAAGGTTTTAAGATGCTGGGATTCTCCGTTGAGCAGGCAGAACAAGAAATTCTTGAAATGGCTACTGCAGCAGAAAAAAACGGAAAAGTAACTGCCAAGAATTTTGAAGCACAGTCCAAAGGTTCAGGAGCAGATATTGCCTCCAACAATACGATAGCAGCTAGACGAAATGCTGGCAGGACTCCTTACGTAAAGGGTAATGAAGGGGCCGCTTCCCTTCACATGGGTGCACCGCAAGAGCTTACAGATATTGATAGACAAGAGCTTATAAAAGATCTTGAGTCCAAGGGGTATGGGGATGACGCAGCAACTAGAAAACTTAGAAGCAATCCAAGAGCTAAAGTAACAAGTGATGCAACTGTAATTGCTCCTGCAATTATGAATAAGTCTGGCAAGGTGACTGGAAAAGAAGCATCTAACATCATTTCCAGTGCCCCAGGAATGGCCACAGCAGACATAGCCGCAGCTAGTGGACTTGATTCAAGCGACGAAGTGCTTAGGCAAGCAGAGCAAAACATGCAAATGTATCTTTCAGAAATGGGAGATGAAATATTAACAGATACTCAGGTTTCAGATGCTCTTCGTAGAGCAATCGTAGACGCAGCAGATAGCGTGAAGGGCGAGTCTGGCAAAAAAGTTAAACAACAGCTTGATAATAAACGAATTATTGTCGGGGGAAGAGGAACAACTAAAGATAAGTTAGCAAGGGTTGGTCTTCCTCAGGGATACAATTTTACTACATCAAGCGGAAAGAACGTTACTGGCCCTGAACAGGGAGCGGGTACATACCTTAGTAGAAACACAAAGACAAGATTCCACGAGCAGGCAGAAGGCCTAACTGTTCAAACTGCTAAGAATAAACCTTCGATGGCAATGCGTTCAGCCGCAAAGCCTACCAGAAGAGCTAGCAGTCCAGCTAAAGACGCAAGCGGTGATGCAAAAGAATATTCAAATACTTTTAATAATGATGTAGAAAACAAGAGTAAAGATCCATACCAGCTTGCTAGAGACAATCGTAATAGCCCCCACCCTCAAGCAAAGAAGGATGGAGCAGATGACGCAAGAGCCTATAACAATTCTTATAGAAGAGCTTCGGGGTCTGCAGGAGGACCCCCTCCAGTGCCAAAGCCTCGAAGGGCAACCGCTCCAGCAGGACCAGTAAGCCCTAATGGAGTTCCTATAGCTCCAGGATATACTAGCCCTGTCGTACAACCAGCTAATGCTGCGACAGCAGCAGATAAATCTGGAAAAGGCTTTTTCTCTAAGTTTGGTGAAAAGGCTCGTGATGCTGGCAGCTCATTGGGTCGTAAAGCCATAAGCACCCTAGAGAATAGCAGCGTTGGAAGAAAAATTGGTAGTCAGATGGCTGCGGCAGCAGGAAATACTCTGACAGACAGTCAAGGCAATATAATCTATGACGCAAACACTGGAGAACAGTTTGATACTCAAGGTAACGTCGTAGCAACAGGGGGCACACCGCCTGCTCCAGGACAAAGCGGAGAAGTTTCTCAAGACGTAGCTATTGGGCCAGATGGAAACCCAATGGTAGACAAAAAAGGAAGACCGCTTTCCCAGAAAGATGCTACCAAACAGGCTCGCAAACTGGCTAGCAGGCAAAAGAGAGGCATGGTAGCAGGACGTCTGGGCGGAGCAATGGGATCAGCTTCAATGATGCTGGGAATGTCCTCAATGATGCCAGGAATGGGGGACAACCCTGTAATGAAAGCAATTCAAGGATTTATGCCTGCTCTCTTTGGGCTGTCAGCAGTTATACCCCTTCTGGCAGCCATGCCCTTACCAATTACAGCAGTTATCGCAGCTCTTGGAGCCCTAGCGTTTGGTCTTTACAAGTATAATGCAGATCTTAAAGAGTCAAGGGAAGCTGGCGTAGAATTAGGCAATGCACTTACAATAACTTCCGATAAGCTAATCGAAATGTCTAAGGCAACTGGTACTGTTAGTGCCACTGAGGCAAGAAAAAGAGCACAAGAAGACCAGGTAAGCGGAACCTCTGCTAGCCAGAGACAGTTCGGAATGAACTTCATGGAATCAGATGCTGGTAAGTCTATACTCTCTGAGATAGAGACTATCGCTACCAGTGGTCTGGGTCTCGAAGAAGCATCAGAGTCTATAGGCAGACAACTTTCTATGGCAGTTTATCAAGGAATCCTGTCTCCAGAAGAAGCAAATAGCGTTATCGCTGCACTCGGTGCAGAAATGGATGATTATCAATTTTCTGCAGACATACAGGGGCAACTGATATCTCTGATTGGCCCCAACGGAAAAGACATAACTGAAGAGCCTTTGGATGTTGCTTTGGCAATTCAGGAATCTGGGGCCGATCAAGTAGAAAGCTTCGCCTCCATGGTAGAAACCAGGCTTTCTCAAGACTTTGATCTATTTGATAGTTTGATTGACGATGCGGACGTGTCTAAAAAGTTTGAAGAGCTTTCTCCTGAAGTTCAGGCAGAAGTAAAGTTTAGAGCAGATCTAGAGCAGCAATACGGAGATGGCGGCTTCGGCAGAATATTTGCGGGTTTCCAAGGATTCTTGATGGACAATGCCATTTTTGGCGGAGATTTACTAAGGTCCAGTGAGGGTGTTTACACACAGGCTAAAAAGTTTGTAGAAGAAGCATCTGTACTGACTGATCCAGTTAAATTACAGTCTGCGGCTGTCCAGGTAGGAATAGGTCAGGTCTCTGAAAATCAGCAAGTATTGGATGCCCTACAAGCTCAGTTTGCTCAAAAAGAAAAAGCTCTAGAGGCTGACATTGATGCAGAAGAAAATGCAGAAAAAAGAAAGTCTTTAGAGGCAGAGCTTACTGATCTTCAAGCAGAAAGAAAATCTGCGGTAAGTGAGCTAAATAGTGCGAATGCAAGCACTTTGGGTCAAATAGTTGAAATGAGAGATCTTTACAAAGATACTGATGCTTTTGCAAAAGCAATCTCGACATCCGTTCTTGCTGGTTTCGAGGATGATGACCCGCTAAAAATTCTTGCGGAAGAAACCGTAAAACAGCTGGAAAACCTAGAAGACTCTGACTTTAAGACTAATATACAGCTAGGCTTTGCAAGCGGAGAGCTGAGTATGTCAAATGTTCAGTCTTTGTTAAATGCAATTGAAACCGATCCTTCAGTAAGGATGGACTTTGCAGTCATCGTAAACGATCAGGGATTCGCCGAAGCATCTCAGCTAATGACTTTGTTGGGGATGGCAGGCTTAGAAGGAGAGGAGCTAACTGCGGCAATTAGAATATTTTCTTTCTTTGATGACCCTGAAGAGTTTAGTAAAAATATTGCAGCATTAACCGAGTTAGCACAGCTAGAAACTGAGTATGGCGTAAAGATTGATTTAGAAGACGAAAACTTTGAGAAAAAGCTCAAGGCTGGAACAGATGCCATAGATGCTTTAGAAGATAAGCCAGATGTCATTAAAAAAACAGATCTAGAAATTATGAATCTGCCCATGTTCGAGGGACTTCTCGCTAACTGGGAATCAATGCTAGGCAGTAGCGATACAGTTACAAAAACAGCTATCCTAGAGTATATTCTAATGTCTAAAGGAATTGATAACGACCTGATAGAAAGATACCGACAAGAGGTTCTGGGAGGGGTCCCCTTCGCCATGGTTGGCCTAACGGACCAGCAGGCTATGGACAGAGCTACCGCATTTTATCAAAAGCAAGGAAATAAAACTGAATATGAGGAAGATGATCCAGAGGACGATGGGCTAGGAGACGATACTGGGCCAGTAGCCTCTGCTTTAGATTCTATTGTTTCTAAGCTTCGTGACGTAAGAGACGAAACGATTAAAGCTACTAAAGGCTGGACCTCGTCCATAGAGCAACTACAAAAATTGTTTGGCGGAAACAAGACTATTAGAATTTTTGACGGATTACAGCAATCACTCCGCAGCCTTGGAGCTGGAGAAAACCTAATTGAACTAATTGTTGGGATGGACCCAGACGAGTTTGAAAGACGTAAGGATCAACTATTTACCATCAAAGGCGGACAAATAGTCGGTCTTAAAGATGCAGCTATCAGCATCGGAGATGCCTTAAACTCCATAAAGGTAGGAGAGTTCCAGAACTCTCAGGAACAAATTATAGCAGATACCGCTAATCAAGAAATTGCACTGCAAAAGCTCACAGACGCAGGACTATCTCTTTCAGAGGCATATGAGATTGTCGCAGACAAAGCCCTTGCCGCAGCCCTGGCCACTGGGCAGATAACTGGAGAAGAGTTTGATGAGCTTATAGAAAAAATTGACGCAGCTTCAGAGGCAGCTGAAAGATTCGATGCAATTAAAAAGGTCTCATTAGATATTGAGTCAAGAAACGAAGAGATTAGAATACAAAGTTTTATATCTGGAGAATTTGATCCTTCTGTGGCGGAAGATGCTTTGCAGATTGCTGCTATCATAAGTGATGAGGGCCTAAAGGGTATGATAGCTGCAGGGGAGCAGGGTGCAGAAATTTTTGCTGAAAGACTGCAACAAATAACCACTTCCAAATCTTTCCTAGAAAAAGTTTTCTCTCAAGGGTTCAGCAATGCTATGGAGGCATTTAATGTAAAAGAGCAGCAAGTAAGGCTGACCGTTGCCGCTGAGCTAGAGGCAGGAACTTTTGCTAACTCTATATATGCCGAGGCAGAAGACCTAGAGTCAGTTTTTGGGGTAGATCAGCTATCGGACTTGCTTGGAATTTCAAAAGACACTGTTCTAGACGCCTTGTCTTTGGTAGATCCAGAAGCTATCGTAAAGGCTTCTCAAGCCCAGATAGAAGCGATAAATTTTGCAATAGATGATCTTGATGCAGAGCTTCAGCTAATACAAGAAGAAGAAGAAAAGATTAATGAGGAATACGATAAAAGAGTAGAAGCTCTAGAGAAAGTATCTGAAATTAACGATAGGATTAAAAGGTCTCAAGAGTCCCAGTTAGGAATTGCCAGTGCCCTATCTCGTGGGGACATTGCCGCCGCTGCCAAAGCGGCACAAGAGGCAAGGGCAGAGGAAGCTAAGGCAAGGATTGAACAAGAAAAGAGTGCTCTAGAGAAAAAGAGAGAGGCAGAGCTAAGCGAGCTAAGAACTAAGGATGGCCTAACTCGTGAGCAAATTGAAACAAGAATAAAAGATCTTAAAAGGGAAATATTTAACATTGAAGAGGACACTCTAGAGCCTGCACGACTTGCCCTTAGCCTTTCTGAAATGCTGCTAGATAAAGAAATACAGAGCCTTACAGTTTTGGGTAAAACTAAAGAGGCCTGGACTGCAATTAAAAATGAGGTAGACCTTGCAAAGATAGCTAGCGATGAGTTCGTTGCCTCAATGATGGCAGCTCTGGGAAGCTATCAAGATTTGATTCGTGCATACAACGGAGAGACACAGCCAACACCTTCCAGAGGTTCAGGCTCAGCTCCCGTGGCAGAAGAAGAGGAAGAAACTAAAAGGATAAATTCTTCTTACACAGTCGTAGCTGAGGCACAGCGGGCTGGAAACTCTAATGCTGAGGTCTTGGACAGAGATACTGCTGCTGCCGCCGCCTACGAAGCTGTTCACGGATCAGGAGTATCTGGTGGCGATACAACAATTAAGGCTTCAAGCACCTTAGAATTTGCGGATAAGGTTCAGGCCAAAGTTCTAGAAAACAGAAATGCAGTCAGAAGTGGAACTCTTTCGGATTCTCAAAGATCGAAACTAATGAATGAAAACATAGATCTAATGCAAAGCTCAGGTTTAAAGTTTGCAGTGGGAGGAATAGTCCCTAGATTTGGCATGGGCGGAAAGGTTTCATACAAGGCTGGAGGCGGCGTATTGCCTTCACAGGCCTCGGGAGCGGGCAGAGTGGGATATTTCCCTATGGGTGGTATGATACCTTACAAGGCCAGCGGAGGGCTGTTCCAGAGCATAAACACAGACACTGTCCCCGCAATGCTAACCCCTGGAGAGTTTGTAGTAAGAAGGTATGCTGTTGACAAATATGGTGTAGATAAGCTAAAATCTATCAATAATGGAACATACAGCGGTGAATCAGTGTATAATTATAATCTAAGCGTTAATGTCAAGTCTGATGCCAATCCAGACGACATAGCTAGAACAGTTATGACTAAGATTAAGCAGGTAGACTCACAAAGGATGAGGGGCAATAGGTTTTAAATGACAAACTCTACATACATTTCAGGTAGAAGAAAAAATGCAAGACCACAGGGGATGCTATGGGCAGAAAATCCTGGGTATCTTGACAACGGGGTTTATGTGCCGAATGGATTTGAAGTAGGAACAGATCCTGCGGGAAAAGATGAGTCTCTCCTTAATCAATTCATAATACTATCTGATGACAATCGCTCTTCTATTGATTTTGCAACAGAAAGAATTGAAAAACGTGAACGTATGGTTAACGGAAGAATGAGGTCGTATCACATTGCAGACAAAATGACTATTGCCCTTTCTTGGGACATGTTGCCATCAAGATCATTCTCCAATAACCCACTTTTTGATAGTAGTGGAAACCCGACTAGCTTGATTGATGACGTAAACGGTGCAACAGACATAGCCTATTCGGGTTCTCCAAAATACAAAGATCAGCAGTACACCTCTGATGGTGGTGCAGGAGGGGTAGAGATACTTGACTGGTATAATCAGCATCAGGGATCTTTTTGGGTATACCTAGCGTACGATAACTATGCTAATTTCGGAAAAGACGAAGCATCTTATCAAAATCTAGCCATCTATAATGAAGTTATTGAAATGTTTTTTTCTGACTTCTCCTACTCTGTACAAAGGAGAGGTGGCAGTAATTTCGACTTCTGGAATATATCTGTTACCATGGAAGAGGTATAGTGTTTCAAAATCAAGAGCTACAAAACCATCTAGAAGAATCTTCTGTTATAAAAACTAGATCAGCCGTTATTGCTGAATGGAATCTAAATTCTTCTGATAATATTTTGCAGGTAGGAAACTATAGATATCGACCAACAGAATCTGAGTCGCTATACAATAGTTTGCCAAGCTCTTTTGACATAAATGATGCTGGTAACTTTTATACTAATGCTACCTACTCTGACGTATTGATTGACGGAGGCCTAGAGTCTGAAACAGAAACTCCAATAACTTTTTTATCAAGAAAAGAAAAAGAGAATATTCTCTATTCTCTAGAGGATTGCTTCAACAGAAATCGGCCCAGGTCTGGTATAAACAAGCTACGCTATTTTGAAGGAAAATTCACACATCATACTAATCTAGATATGGCCTCTAGGCCCAGGTATTACATGCCGCACAAAGATGATACTTTTAAGTACTGGACCTCCTATAGACAAGAGGACGGAGAAGAGCGTGGAATAGCCAATACACTGTTGAATGATCAACACTTCATAGATGACGCAGCTCCTTATGTTGTATACAAAGACCCTATCTTGGCAAATAGAATAGTTTTAAAAATGCAAACAAACGTAGGGACAGTTGATCTAGGTCCATTTGCAAGCAACGTGGGTCCAAAACAAGACCCACTTTTCGGAACAAGTAACAAAACAACTCCCGTGACTTGGTCGGTACAAACATTAAAAAACAACAACTGGTCAAGCATTGCTAGCTTTAATTCTTCATCTACCCGCTCAGACGGTACAGCTATCGTAAAAGAGGATGGATACCTAGAGCTTTTTTACGGACTAATAATACCAGAAAGATACCAAAGCTTTTACTTTCAAGACACGGTCTCTTCAGTTGCTATGCTGCCTAACTCTAACACGCAAGGGTATGCTTATTTGCTAACCAGTTCAGCATCAGACAAGGGGACATTCTACGTATGGCATAATGAACAGTACGAGACTTTTGTTCCTAGCTATGGATGGCAAGTGCTTGAAGACCAGACTAGTGATCAAATAGTCTACGTAACAGAGCTGGTCAACCCCCAGCCTTTCTTAGACGGTTCAACGGGTCAAAGCGTATATCGAGAAATTGATGAGATAGAGGGGATCAGGCTCGCTGTTCGAACAATGAACAAAGTAGACGCAACTTTCGACCTGATAGAGATGTCTCCTAGAATTTCAGCAGATCTTTCTGGCAGGACGACAGCCTTTTCAGTGACTAAGCCCGCATCAGATTTGGGCATAAGCGGGCTACCAGTAGGTCAGCTCCTAGCCTCGACAGGCTCTTTATCTATTTTTGATTATGACCAGGCATTTAATAAGAATAATTCAGAAAGCATAATTTCTAAATACATAACTCAAAACCTAAAAGTAAGTTTTTATGAGGCAATCATTAGTTCAAACGAAGAAGAGTATTACGTTCCAATAAAAACAATGTACGCCGAAGGCTTGCCAGAATACAATAATCGTGATAGGTCAGTAGAGATACAACTAAGAGATTTATTTTATTATTTTGAATCGTTGACAGCTCCACAAATTCTTGCACAAAATGCATCCGTGTCTTACGCAACTTCTCTACTGCTAGACTCTATCGGATTTTCAAATTATGTATTTAAAAGATTGCCAGAAGAGGACGAGGATATTATCCCGTATTTCTTTATTCCGCCTGACACAACTGTTGCAGAAATTTTGAGTCAAATAGCGGTGTCAACACAAACAGCCATGTTTTTTGACGAATACAACAATTTCGTAATGATGAGCAAAAACTATATTATGCCTGCAGAGGGTTCCAGGCCTGTAGACATGGTTCTTAAAGGGTCTAAAGATTCAGAAGACACGGGCGTGGTAAAGAACTCAGGCACAAAGACTAAGCTGTCAAATATTATAGATGTTTCCTCTCAAGACAATAAGCTATACAATGACGGACGGATTAACTACACTAGTAGATACCTACAAAGATCTGTGGGAACAATAAAGCAAGCAAGCCTTATCGACAGAGAAAGACTTTGGATATATAAACCAGTTCTACTGTGGGAGGTCGCCCCAACAGAAAGGGTGAGGTCAGTTAATAACGAGGTTTCTAATCAATCTAGCTATGTCCTAGGTGCCATAGCCTTAAACTCAAATCTTTCAAAAGAGGTTCCAGTAGTTGTAAACAATCAGGTAATAAACAATGTAATAGATCTTGGTGAGGGCGTTTATTGGGTTACCAGGTACAGTGGATACTTCCATGCCAATGGCGAAGTAATTAGATACGATGCGGTTGAGTACAATGTATCTGGAACTGGCAATGTGTGGATTAACAGTATTCAAGAGTACCAAAACTATTTTTCTAAGCTGCCTTTCAATGGCAAAATATATCCGACAGGATTAGTCAGGATATACTCAGAACCAAACTTTGAAACAATAAGCGGTGTCACTCAACTTAGAAACGGTCCAGTCGCAAAACACGGTAGGGGGCAGTTCGGAACAGAAATTGTTGATCATTTTGCGGGACTGAGTCCGTATTGGTACGACAACGACAACGTTAGAGGCTGTGATATGCAGTCGGAGTATCTATTCAATCTTTCAGGATTAGACGTAAACACTCTTAATCTAGAAACAACTGGATCGGCGGGGGTCTCCAACGAGCTTGCTAAAAAAACTACGAGAAACAGTATTATAAAAAACTTTTTAAGTACATCCTATAAGTCAGAAAACTCAATAAATGATTTGTATTCTACTCAGACAGGGACTGTTCAGTCCTCTGCCTTAATTATGAATGGTCCATCGTTTTCAACAACAGATTCCCCAGTTGATTTTATTTCTTATGTATACAAACCTTTAAACAATAAATTTAGACATTTTGGAACCAGGATGAGGATAGTAGGAAAGATAGAAAACAACGAGGTGCGTGGTCAAACAGGTATCGGAAGTATTCCTTACTATGTTTCTGAAACTACAAATCCAAGTCAAAACAACAATATCGGAGGATCTTCGGGTGGGCTTGCCTTCATGGTTAATCCAAATACCAATATCGGATATTACTTTGAAATAGCAGCCTTAACGGCTAACAGTGTAGACGACTATGCGTCATCCGAAAATATTCACAATGTGGTCTTTTATAAAACAAACAGAAATGGAGATAGCGGTCAAGCCGTTCCTATAAAGCTATTTGGTGGTATGGCCAATATCATTGTAGACGATGGAAGATTTGTCGGACAGAACAGGATGGCCGCAGAAGAGAGCCCCACAGTCTACGACCTGGCGGTAGAGTATGAGGATATTGGAACAACTAGAAGATTTTACTTGTACATTAATAACAAAATCGTTGCAACTGTAGACGACGAGTCCCCTCTTCCAGTATTTAATAACATGGGTCTTTTTGTTAGAGGTTCCTCTAGAATTATGTTTGAAAACATTTATGCATTAACGAATAACTATTCACAAAATACGGTGTTTGGATTGGACACTCCAGTATCGTCTATTTTTGATGATGACGAGGTAGATGTCAATGAGTCTTTTCGTAAATATGCAATGAGTGGTATCATCCAATCCACCTATCTATCAGGAATAGACCCATCTCAACCTCCAAAGTACAATATATATTTTGAAGAATTTGGAACAATTATGAGAGAGGCTGACTATTTCAATATTCGTTATGATAAGGCTTACCCAGCACTGTACGCCCAGCTGTCTCCAACCTTTAATAAAATAAAGGGATATACCGTTTCTGGATTTACTGCAAGTTCGTATGGGGCAGAGTTTTTAATCTTTAACTCAACTGACACAGCAATTAATTTAGATGAAACTTCTGGAAACTATCTCAGAATTCAAGGAGTAACTTTTACTCAGCAGGCGACCAACGAACTCACAGTAGATAACTATTATGAAAGTGTCGGAGACCTTTCTAATCCTGAAATAAGAGGAGACTCTCTAGTGGTCTCTCCATTAAAGGTAAGAGAAGACTATAAGCAAATAAAGTTCAACAGAACTATCAACGGAAGAAAAGAGTTCGTTCTCGACGCACCTTACATTCAGTCTCAGGACGATGCAAGAGATCTCATGTCCTGGGTAATATCAAAAGTAAGTGTCCCTAGAAAATCAGTTGGCATAGAGATATTTTCAAACCCAATGCTTCAGCTGGGGGACGTAGTCTCTGTGGACTATCAGTCAGATCCTGGCATAGATGATATCTTGTCAGCACAGAGTAGGTTTGTAGTATATAATATAGAGTATACAAGAGATGCAAGCGGTCCGTCTATGACTATATATCTAAGTGAGGTGGTTTGATGGTTAGTGCTGTCCCCAACTCTCCTGAGCCAGTGTCCTCAAATTCAGGTTGGAACCAAGTAAAAATAGCTGATCCAGATATAATTTTGTTTGAAGATGAGTCTGTACCCATTGAGGTTATGACTAACCTAATTTTTGAGCAGGTGGGCGGTCAAGAGATAATTAACATCTCTCGCAATGACTTAATTAATGGTCAAAGTGTTATCTATAGACCGATTAAAAATTTAGAAGATATATATATAAGGTATAACTCTAAGAATATTGTCTCTGTGCAGGACTCCTCAGACGAAATATTTAACAGCTTTTCTATAAAGTTTGTAAACCACGTACCAGAAGAGGGTAACGGTCCAGCAGGAAGGTATGTGTACATAGATTCTGTAACAGGAGACCTAGCTGTTGAGGTAGTTGCGATCGAAAGAAATGAACAGGTTGAGATTCAAGTAGCCAACACAGTAACAAGCTTTGATGATACAATATATATAGAGGGTTCTTCATGATAACAAATACTGGAAAAAACATTCTTGCTAAATACTTAATAGGTCAGGCTCCAGCCTATGCTTCTTATATTGCTGTGGGTTGTGGAGCACAGCCGTTGAACTCAGACGCAACTTTGGGGGATTACTCAGAGAAAAACTCTTTAGATTTTGAAATGTTTAGGGTGCCGATAACTTCTCGTGGATACGTAAATGAAGATGGAATAGACAAAATAGTCTTTACTGCAGAGTTGCCTACAGAAGAACGATACGAAATATCAGAAGTCGGAGTCTACTCCGCAGCTGCAAACCCTTCAGCAGGTGCCAGGGATAGCAGAAATATATATGCGTTTACGCAAACCGAAAACTGGGAGTATCACTCAGAATCAGAAGCTACTGCCATTCCAGTAGTCTACGAACCTTTGGACGGAGAGGCAAACAATAATGTCATTAATCAACCTTACGACGTATTTCAGACAAACGCAGATAATAGAATTTTTGCCAATCCTCAAAGAGTTGAAAGATATGAGAGATGCAGGTTTTTAAATAACATTATCTCTATTGTTGGAGACATGTCAACTATTTCAGAAAATCAGGACGGTAGCCTCTCTCTGGACTCAGGAAATCACATTCACCTCAATGGCGTGTCAGCCAGCCTAGACCAGAATGCACCTACAGATGAGCTTAGGTTCGCATTTTCTGTTGCCAATAAAGATGGCTCATCCTCAGACATTCCCAGTAATATTAAATTAATTGTAGAGTTTGCAGACTCAGATCCTTTCGGAACTGGAGAGTTTGCCAGATTAGAAGCCAGTCTGGATCATACCCCAGGGGACCCAGAGTTAGACTTTAGTACTAACCGATACTTTGTCGTAACTAGACAGCTTCAAGAGCTTGTGAAAAGCACAGGATTTTCTTGGAGTCAGATGAATATTGCAAAGGTATATGTTTGTGTTTCGGATAGCCTGGGAAACCCATCTGATCAATTTTATTTAAACATGGACGCACTGCGTTTAGAAAATGTGACGATACAGAACCCACTGTACGGCATGACTGGTTACAGCGTTATTCGTGCAGCTAATGCAGAAACTTTGATTAAGGTCGCCAACACTACAAACTTTGTAGAGTTCAGGTTTGCCATAGGTGTGCAGTAATGGCTGACTCAGTTATCCGCAAGGCTATTTACAGGCAGGACGCTCTGCCAGAAATTAACGTAGACTTGGAGGGATATCTTATTAGATATCGAATTATATCGGAAGATAGAAACAGAACCTCTCACTGGTCCCCATTGTTTCTGGTCAAGCCTAATTACAATTATGTCTCAGGCCTTACCTCAATAGGCAAGTCTGCAGATCACGTGAATGTCATCTGGGATCCAGTGCAAATTTACAAGGATAATAACCTAATTCGTAATGCAACGGAGTACGACATTTGGCTAAGGTGGGATAAAGAAGACGGTGGCGACTGGATATATTCCGAGAGGGTGGAAGGCACATCATCTATTTTTATTATACCCAACACATATTTTATAAATGGTGTAGACCAGGGGGCCAAGCCAAATTCTTTAACAGTAGAAATATTTTTAAAAGGTACTCCAATTACAAGAGATAAAGATTTATTAAAAGTGTATACTATTGGACCTGAGACAGTTTAAGTGATATAATAGGAGAGTTATGGCAAAATTACCACTACCCGAAAGAGGACAGCCCTTAGACCTGTCCTATATTTATCAGATGGCATCTGTGATCAACGAGCTATCTTCCCAAATATCTCCATCGAACTACAAGTATGTAACGCTAGACACCCCATCATCTGGTAAGCAAAGCGTAAAGGCCTCAGAGGCAAGGATAATTGGCGGATATGTCTCAGTAGCCGCAAACAGCACCGTTAACGCAGGTAACGAAAGGGCATTCTCTTACGACTTTCCATCAGATTTTAAATACGCCCCTATAGCTACAGCCACCCCAATTAATATTGGAAACACTCAAGCTGGAAAAGACGTATCCGTTGTTCTTAAAAGCGTCACAACCTCAAGGGTAGAAGGTGTTGTTAAATTTAACACTAGTGGTGACGTTTCTATTGCCCTTAACTTAATGATAATAGGTATCCCAAACTAGGAGATTCCTTGACCAAGAAAAACGGTTATCGAACTAGAGAAGAGTACAACAACTCTCCGATAATACCTGGCAACAAAAAGGTATGGTTTTTAAATGGAGATCTGGTCAGGGTGCATCATTTAAACAGATCAAACGGAATTATGTCAGTCTACAATATTATAAAAGATCAAATTGAAAGTTGTTTAATATCTGATTTTAAAAATAATAGACAAAGAGCATACACTGTAGGAGAGACAGCAGATCTCGTAAATAGGCACAAGAAATATATGCCAAGCTTAATGTTGCGTGGTGTAATCCCTGAGCCAACGGGAAGCCAAAAAGGTGGTGAGCGAGGCTGGCAAGTCAGAAGTTACTATTCAGAGTCACAGGTTAAAGAGATTCGTGATATACTTGCAACCTATCATATGGGAAGACCTAGAAAAGACAAGCTCATTACAAATGATATAACTCCTACGACACAAGAGTTGCAAAGACGGATGGGTGATGGTATACTGACATATACGAGAACAGAAGACGGCAGGTATATACCTGTGTGGAGTGAAAGCATTTAGCTTTCAAAGAAGGGTATGAGATGAAAAATTCAGAGACAAAAGTCAGTGTGACCCTCGGGTATACACTAAACCTTGGCAACTTTCAGTCACTACGTGTTGACCTAGGGGTTGAAGACGACAAAAGAGAAGATGAAAAGGTTGAAGAGGCCTTTGAGCGTGTCTATGCTTTTGTAGAGACAAAGCTCGCTGAAAAAGTCAAAGAAGCATCTGCTGAGATTGATTCCTAATGGCAGAACGCAAAGACCGAATGGCTTTGCTTAGTAGATACTCAAAACTGCATACTTTGCACTACGAGGAAAAGCCAAGACTTAATTTAAATGTGGAGCAGTGGGCTGCTGATGCTCTGATAGAATCCTACGGAATGTCTCACTGCTATGATATGATGCAGCACTACTTTGATGCAGCAAGGTCCCCCTCATGGAAGTATTTTGCAAACTATGCACATGAAGTAGACAATTCTATTAGAAGAGAAAAACAAGATCAAGAAGAGAGGGCTGCTCGTCGGGAGATGGCAGCAAGGTGGTTAAATGAGTGATGTAGAGGCAAAGGTCATATCTGCGGTTTTAGAAGACAAACAAATACATGTATTGTTACAGGCAAACGTTGAAAGCTTGTTGCACACCCACGCAGACGTCTGGCAGTTTATTAGAAACTACTCGGAGCAGAATGCTGCATTGCCTCCAAAAGATTTAGTAATAGAAAACTTTAGAGACTTTCACATGGTAGATGGGGTCGGTGCCACTAAGCATCACCTACAAGAGCTTCAAAGTCAGTACTTAAACAACAGCCTTAAAGAAATTATTACAAATGCAGCTTCGGATATCCAGGGCGGTAAAGGTGCAGGAGCGTTGGAGTTTTTAATCAACAAAACTTCAGAGCTAAAGAAGAACACATCCGTAATTAAAGATATTGATGTTACAGATATACACTCTGCAGTTGCATACTACGAAAAGCTCAAAGAGGATCAGGCCTTAGGGTCTGTTGGCATTAAGACGGGGCTTCCAGGTTTTGATAACTATCTACCATCAGGCATTACAAAAGGACAGCTCGGAGTATTTCTTGCTTACCCTGGTATTGGAAAGTCATGGCTGTCATTATATTTTGCCGTACAGGCCTGGAAGCAGGGAAAGACTCCCATGGTCGTAAGTCTTGAGATGTCGGAAACAGAAGTTCGTAATCGTGCCTTTACAATTATGGGAGAAGGATTGTGGTCACATCGTAAGCTAAGTGCAGGTGCCGTCGAAATTGATGATTTAAAACGCTGGCACTCCAAAAATGTAGATGGCAAACCAGAGTTTCATATTATATCTAATGATTCAGGGGGAGAGATTACCCCATCTGTTTTGCGTGGAAAGATTGATCAGTATAAGCCTGATTTTGTTATTGTGGATTATTTACAGCTAATGTCTCCAAATCAAAAGTCAGAAAACGAAACTGTCAGAATGAAAAATCTTTCACGTGAGTTAAAGCTTATGGCTATTTCAGAGGAGGTGCCAATTATGGCAATTTCTTCAGCCACACCCGATGATGTAACAAAGCTAGATACCGTTCCCACTTTGGGCCAGACTGCTTGGTCAAGACAGATTGCTTATGACGCTGACTGGGTTATGGCACTAGGTAGAGGTCCAAACTCCGATGTTATTGAATGCGTATTCCGTAAGAATCGTAATGGGTTTATGGGGGAATTTATGATACAAGTAGACTTTGACAAAGGATATTACAGATATAAGGATCTTGAAGATAATTAGTTGTATAATAGTATCATGTCTAGTTTGCATCACAAGCCCATAAAAAGGTTTGGCTTTCAGGGAAAGATATATGATGATTCTGCCATAGCGAGACTGCGGCAAGAATACAGGAGAATAGTTCTCCTAGAAATGACTTTGTCTGGATATGTTCCAAGACTTGACATAGCAGAAGACTTTACATTAGAATATGATTACGAAACACAATACTTTAACTTTAAATTATCGATACATGGAATATACGTAGGAAAGAAGCAGAGCGAATGGATAACAGGGGTAGACGGAGCAGTTCCAATATATACTCAGAAGAGCAAATTAAAAGAGTACTCGCAGGATCGGGCATAAACGTTGAAACTGACCTGGACTCAGACTTCTTAATCTTTTGTCCGTTTCATCCAAATAACAGAACTCCTGCTGGAGAAATAAATAAAGAGACAGGCACATTCTTCTGCTTCTCTTGTCATTATGTATCAGATCTCCTTGGCGTCGTTATGGAAACAACTGGCAGGACTTACTTTGAGTCTGCCAGGTTCATAAAAAGTAAAGAGTCTGAGGTAGACCTGTCTAAAATTGTTTCTAAAAAGTTAGAGGTCAAACAAGAGTACAAGCCTTTTGACGAAGCGCTTATTATAAATTTAAATCAACAAGCATTGAACTCCGATAGAGCCAAGAGCTACTATGATGGTAGGCTAATTACGGAAAGCTCCATAAAAAAGTTTTATCTAGGCTATTCTGAAAAACAGGACATGGTAACTATTCCAGTATCAGCTCCAGACGGAATGCCTGTGGGGTTTGTGGGTAGATCAGTAGAGGGTAAAGTTTTTAAAAATACTCCTGGGCTACCCAAAAGCAAAGTATTATTCAACTTACACAGAGTTAAAGCTTCTGATGTTGTGTATGTAGTAGAGTCCTCATTTGATGCTATCAGGCTGGACCAGGTTGGTCTGCCAGCGGTAGCGACTCTCGGAGCAAATGTATCAAAAACACAGATAGAGTTACTAAAAAGATTCTTCAATAACATTATCGTTATTGCAGATAACGATGATGCAGGGGGAAATATGAAAGACAAGATTCTAGACAATCTTGGCGGACGTACTTCTGTTTTGCATCTAGATAAACAATATAAAGATATTGGCGATATGTCAGACGAAGGAATAAAAAACTTAGAATATACCTTTGACAAATCAATACAAGCCATGCTAAAATAAAACACCTAGAATAAAGGAGAGAGACTATGAGCGTTATTAAGGGACTCAAAGATATTAATGCCCTGCTCGACAAACCAAAGTATGAAAATACTTCTAAAGTAAGATGGCTCAAGCTTGCAGATGGACAATCAATTAAGATTCGTTTTATTGAAGAGCTCGACGACGAGTCACCACACTACGATGACAGCAGAGGCCTAGCCCTTGTTGTTAAAGAACACACTAACCCAAAGGACTACCGTCGCAAGGCTGTGGACACCATGGAGACCGAAGGCCGTGACTGGGCCGAGGAAATGCACCGCAAGGATCCTAAGGCAGGCTGGAGAGCACGTCTAAGGTTTTACTGCAACGTCCTAGTTGACGATGGCATCGAAGACCCCTATGTGGCAATTTGGTCAATTGGTGTGGGTAAGCAGTCACCATTCAACACTGTTCGTGAGTATGCTCTAGAAACAGGCAGCATTTCAAACATGACCTGGAAGCTAAAGCGAAACGGTATGGGTACAGAAACCAGCTATACCCTAATTCCAGGTGGTCCTGATGCTGAGCCGTTCGACTGGGGCAGCTACGAGCCATTTCCTCTAGAGTCAGCACTAAGCAAAGTGCCATATGCAGAGCAAGAAGCCTTTTATCTAGGCTTCGACTCACCCACCTCATCCGTCACTTCTAATATCGACTGGTAAGGAAAACTTTGCAATACGCTGGACTACATGTACACACGCACTTCAGTCTTTTTGACGGAATCGCTACTCCTCAAGAATACGTTGATCGTGCAAGCGAGGTTGGAATGACCTCTCTTGCAATTACTGATCACGGTTCTTTGTCGGGGCACAGGGAGTTCTATCGTGCTGCAAAGGAAAAGGGCATAAAGCCAATCCTTGGTGTGGAGGGTTATATAACCGAAGACAGGTTTGACAGGAGAGATTCATCAGAAAGAACCACTCCCCTTGACCTTGTTTACAACCATATAATCCTCCTCGCCAAGAACAGGGTTGGCCTAGATAACTTAAACAAGCTTAATGAAATAGCTTGGACAGAAGGATTCTTTAAAAAGCCAAGAATGGACAAAGAAGTTCTGGCAAAGTATAAAGAGGGTCTAATCATTCTTTCAGGATGCCTGAGTGGCTCTGTAGCTAAGGCTGTAGAGCAAGGAGAGCTAGCAGCGGCTAAAGAAGAAATAAAATGGTATAAAGGTGTTTTTGGAAAAGACTATTACATTGAAGTAATGCCACACAACCCTGCAGAAATTAATCAACAACTGCTAGAGCTTGCTGATGAGTTTGAGGTTCAGGCTGTTGCTACACCAGACTGTCACCACGCACACACGGGGCAGAAAGAAATTCAAGAACTTAAGCTTATCCTTAATACCTATAGCAATAAGATCAAGAAAGATTCTACTTACGCAAAGTCAACAAAGTATGAAAACCTCAAAGACAGACTAAACTATCTATACGGTGAGCGTGATATTACTTTTGACAATTTTGACATACACCTGTTATCTCCAGAAGAGATGCAGGCTGGCATGGTCAAGCAGGGTATTGAGAGAGAAGACATTTACCAAAACTCTCTAAAGATTGCAGAAGGCGTAGAAGACTACAAAATTGTAGACAATATGAACCTTCTGCCAGCTCAATATCAGCAACCAGATAAAGAGGTCAGAGAACTAGCCCTAGAGGGCCTAGAAAAGCTAGGGTTGGAAAATAATCAAGACTATCTCGATAGGCTTGACGAAGAACTAGAGGTTATCTCTGACAAGAAATTTAGCCCATACTTCTTGGTTGTTCGTAATATGATTAATTGGGCAAAGAAAAATGACATCAAGGTAGGGCCAGGTCGTGGGTCATCGGCAGGATCTTTGCTCTGCTATTCATTGGGCATAACAGACATAGACCCAATTAAGCATGGATTACTTTTCTTCCGCTTCATTAATCCAGATCGTAATGACTTCCCAGATATTGATACTGACATTCAAGACACTAGGCGTGAAGACGTAAAAGATTATTTAGTAAGGCAGTATGGGCACGTAGCCTCTATTGCAACATTCCTAGAGTTTAAGGATAAAGGTGTTATTCGTGACCTTGCTAGAGTGTTGCACATACCTCTAACAGATGTAAACAAGGTAAGCAAGTTGTTTGATACCTGGGACGAGTACTGCACGTCCAGATCAACAGCTTGGTTCAGAGAGAAGTACCCAGAGATTGAACAGTACGGCGAGCAGCTTCGTGGTAGGATTCGTGGTACTGGTATTCACGCTGCAGGAGTTGTGACAAGCAAGGAGCCAATCTTTAGGCACGCACCCCTAGAGACAAGAACTTCTCCAGGCAGCAAAGAGCGTATCGCTGTTGTGGGGGTAGATATGCAAGAGGCAGAGCGTATTGGGCTAATTAAGATTGACGCTCTAGGACTAAAGACTTTAAGTGTAATTGATGACACTCTTAAGATAATTAAAGATAGATCAGGTAAAGGCATAGACTTGCTTACGGTAGACATGTCAGATGCCAATGTGTACAAGATGTTATCTGACGGATACACCAAGGGAGTTTTTCAGTGTGAGGCTACCCCTTATACTAACTTACTAGTAAAGATGGGTGTAAAAAACTTTGATGAGCTAGCGGCTTCTAACGCTCTTGTTCGTCCAGGTGCTATGAATACTATCGGAAAAGACTACATTCTTCGTAAACATGGTAAGCAAGATATTGCATACCACCACACGACCATGAAGCAGTTTACTCAAGACACTTATGGCTGTATCCTTTATCAGGAACAGGTTATGCAAGCCTGTACCGAACTAGGCGGCATGACAATGGTAGAGGCTGATAAGGTTCGTAAGATTATCGGAAAGAAAAAGGATGCAAAAGAGTTTGACGTTTTTAAAGATAAGTTTATTGCTGGTGCCTCAGAGTATCTCAGTCCTAATGTGGCTGCTGATCTATGGCATGATTTTGAAGCCCACGCAGGGTATTCGTTCAATAAGTCTCACGCTGTTGCGTACTCTACGCTATCGTACTGGACGGCATGGCTAAAGTATTACTACCCAATTGAGTTTATGTACTCCATTCTTAAAAATGAGAAAGATAAGGATGCTCGTACAGAGTATCTTATTGAGGCTAAGAGAATGAATATTCCCATCAGACTTCCTCACATTAACGATTCGGATGCTGACTTTAAGATTGAGGGGAAGGGCATCAGGTTCGGACTGACAGCCATTAAGTACATCTCTGACAACATTGCAGAAAAGCTTCTGGCAGGAAGACCATTTAACTCTTACGCTCAGCTACAAGAGTTTGTGTCTGCTAAGGGTTCAGGAATTAATAGCCGTTCTCTCCAAGCTCTAAAAGCTATTGGGGCTGCAACTTTTGAGGACAATCCTCGTAATGACGAAGAGATCAGAGAAAATCTGTACGACTACCTAAACCTGCCTGAGTTTAACATTCAGATACCACAGCACTATCATGCCTTTATAGATGAGGTCTCAGACTTCGAGGAAAAGGGATCGTTTGTGTTGCTGGGTATGGTCAAGGGCATCAAGCGAGGTAAGGGATGGTCTAGGGTAGAAGTTCTTGATAAGACTGGCTCTATTGGTATCTTTGACGAAGAGCAGACTACGATTGAGTCGGGAAAGACCTACCTAATGCTGGCAAGCGATAACAGGATCGTAAAAGCTATTCCAGCGGATACAATGACAAGCTCTGATGATGCACTAATTAAAATATTGAATTATCGCATGCTTCCCTATGGCGAAGATGAGATGTTTGTGGTATCCTTTAAACCCAGAATGACGAAGGCGGGTAAGAAGATGGCGTCAATGACGCTTGCTGATGCTACAAGAGCATTGCATCCAATTACGGTATTCCCAACAAGCTTTGCGAAAGCTTATATGAAAATTCAAGAGGGAAGCGTTTATAAGTTTTCCCTAGGCAAGACAAAAGACGGCACAGTAATAATGGAGGATGTATTTGATGTCAACTAGTATAGAAGAAGCAATGTCACAGCTTGATCCTAAACTTAGGAAGCGTGTACAAAATGGAGTGGGCATTGAAACCGAGTTTCAGCCTACACCTAGCCCTGGCTTAAACAAGGCTTTGGGAGGAGGATTGCCCTACGGTAGGCAAATTCTTTTATGGGGCAGTAAGTCTAGTGCGAAGTCATCTATGTGTCTTCAAATGGTTGGCGAAGCACAAAAGAACGGCAAGCTATGTGCGTGGATTGATGCAGAGATGTCTTATGATGAGTCGTGGGCCAAGAGGCTAGGGGTAGATACAGAAAACTTAATCTATTCTGAGGCTAGGAGCATTAACGATATGACAGACGTGGCAGTAGGCCTGTTGAACGCAGGTGTCGATATGATTATTATAGATAGTATTAGCTCTTTACTCCCAGCTGTATATTTTGAAAAAGACTCTTCTGAGCTTAAACAGCTTGATCAGACTAAGCAAATAGGGTCAGAGTCAAAAGATTTAAAACATGCCTGGCTAATGATTAACTATGCAAACAATAGAGATAAGCCAGCACTCGTTGTTGCAATTTCTCAATCAAGAAATAACATTAATGCCATGTACACTAGCCAGCAGCCAACAGGAGGCTTGACAACTCAGTATATGTCATCTACAATTATTAAGTTGTTCTCATCCACATCTGATTCTCAAGCGATCAAGGCAAAGGTGAAGATGGGGGACAAGCTAATTGAGCAAAAGGTTGGACGAAAAGTTCGCTGGGAAGTGACTAACTCAAAGACTTCTGCTCCTGGGGATAGTGGTGAGTATGATTTTTACTTTAAGGGAGACCTTATTGGAATTGACGTTATTGCAGACTTGGTGGATACCGCAGAGATGAATGGCCTTGTAGAGCGTACGGGCGCCTGGTATTTATTAGAGGACGGTTCTAAGATTCAGGGTAGAACTGCCTTTATCGAAAAGGTAAAGGAAGATGAAGAGCTACGCAACAAGATTATAGAAGGACTCAATGGCACGCTATAATCTGTACTCTGGTAAATTTATTTGTCAGTCTTGCAACAAAGAGACTCAGACTGCAAGGTTTTACTCAGAGACCAAGGTTCTTACATGGATGTGTAAGGATGGTCATCTTTCAGAAGTTGACTTATCAACTAATAAAAAGAAAAAGAAAGATTATGAGCGAGAGAAGTGAAAGCAAAAGAATCAATGCTAAGCAACACAAGAACTCAGGAAGAAATACAAAAAAGGGAGACGCAACTTGGCACAACTTCGTAGTAGATTTTAAAGAGTATCCTAAAGGCATCACAGTCAATCAAGACGTGTGGGCAAAGGCAGTAACGGATGCGATGAAGTCAAACGCAGATCCAGCATTAATCTTAATTCTGGGAGAAGGAAACAAGAAAACAAGGCTAGCGGTGCTAGAGCTTAGCTTGCTAGAACAAATGATAGAAGAATTAGAGGAAAACAAATGAAGGTATTATTTTTAGATATAGAGACAACGCCTATGCAGGCGTATACCTGGGGACTATGGGATCAAAACATAGGCATTAACCAGATCATCAAGTCAACGGAAATGATGTGCTTTGGTGCTAGGTGGCTAGGCCAGAAAAAGGTACACTTTAAGTCAGTGCACCATCACGGCAAAGAAGAGATGCTAAATCACCTATACGATATGATGGATGAAGCGGACATTCTTGTAGGGTGGAACTCAGCAGCCTTTGATCATAAGCACATCAGCAGAGAATTTCTGGAGGCTGGTTTTACACCACCCTCACCCACTAAAGACCTAGACTTAATGTCTGTCGTAAAGTCAAACTTTAAGTTTCCTAGTAACAAGTTAGACTATGTTGCTCAGAGACTGGGAGTAGGAGCCAAGGTTCAGCACTCAGGATTTCAGCTATGGATTGATTGCATGGACGGCAAGTCAAAAGCTTGGGCAGAAATGAAGAAGTATCAGATACAGGATGTAGACCTCCTGGTGGACCTGTATGACATTTTGCTACCCTGGGCGGATGGTCCTAACCTTCCAGCCTACAACATGCTAGAGCAGGCTTGTGTGGCCTGTGGATCCCATAATTTGGAAGAGCGTGGAGTATCTGTAGGGACTACTGGATCTTATCCACGGTACCTATGCTTAGACTGTGGCAAATGGTCCAGAAGCACTAAGTCAAACTCTACTACCGACATGACTAACGCATAAGGATTCGTGATATAATATTATGGTGGAACAAGAAGTACCTAAAGAAACAAATACAATTGAAAAAGTAAATGGACTTTCTGAGATAGCTGAGTTCATGGATGACGAGGAGCTTACCGCTGCTCTTACCATGGTTGCAAAGCTTATCCTTAAGCCAGATATTCCTCTTAATGTTGCGACTGTTGAGATAGTCAGGCTGCAAGCAATTGCGGCAAAGATGTCCTTCAAAGCAACATGGGCTGCTAATGTAGAAAAAGGCGATAGGGCTAAAAAGAACATTTATTATACAGCTGCTAGCTCTATCAATGATCTAGTTGCTGCACTAAAATATATCACAAGATAAGGCTATGGCAAAAAATTTACTAAACGAAGTCATGATGAAATCTGCTAAGAGTGTTTCAAAATCATTCTTAGACAAGCAGGAACTCATAGACAAAATCCAGTATGGATACATCGCAAAGCGTGGTCCAAGACATCAGCAAAAGAAAACTTTTGCACCGTCAACCATTGCCTTTAGTCACGGAGAATGTCCACGATATTGGTACCTTGCGTTTGAGGGTGGCACTTTTACAGATAATGCTGATGCATATGGCGGTGCGAACATGACTAATGGCACTAAGTCTCACGAGCGTATCCAGCAAGCTATGGATGACGCAGGAATACTAAAAGACGCAGAGTTTAAAGTTACTTCAGATGATCCACCTATCTTTGGGTATGGAGATGTGATCCTTGATTGGGGTGGCGAAGACCTGCTTGGCGAGATTAAGACTATGCCGATGGAAGGTTTTGAATATCGTAAACAAAGCGGCAAGCCAAAACCTGGTCACCTAATTCAGTTGCTTATTTACATGCGTATTCTTAATAAGCAGCGAGCAGTTTTAATTTACGAAAACAAGAACAATCATGATTTGTTAATCATTCCTGTAGAGGCCAATGATTATCATAAACAGTGGGTAGCTCAGGCTTTTGATTGGATGAAAACAGTCCGTCAGGCTTGGGAAGAGAAGACGTTGCCTACCAAGAATTACAGGTCTAATTCTAGAATCTGTAAGACTTGTCCCCTCAGAGCAGTCTGCGATGAAGCGGGTAAAGGTGACATTCAGATCAATTCCCTGGAGCCACTGGATGAAGCAAAAGCACTGTGAATGGTGTGACAAACCATTTGAAACTAAAATATCTTATCAGATATACTGCTCTCCCGAATGTCGTGAGTTAGCAACTAAGGAAAAGATAGCTGAAAGATATAACCGCAAAAGGCGTAATAGCCCTAAGCACAAGAATCGTAAATGCAAATCTTGTAAAGCCTCTCTTTCTGTTTACAATGATGGGGAGCTTTGCTCTCTCTGTATCGTAAATCCTCCAGAAGTATCTAAAACTTTGCGTCAGATAAAAGGACTAGCCAATGGTAAAGATCAGCTCGATAATTGAGGCCACAAGGCCACAAAGATTTTGTGCGATAGATGCAAGCACAAACAGTATTGCATTTGCTATATTCAACGGCAAAGAGGTGGAAAAGCACGGCAAGATACTTTTTAAAGGCAATAACACTTACGACAAGGTAACAGACGCCGCTCGTAAAACATTGGGGGTCATGAAGATCTTTGAAATAAAGCATATAGTGATTGAACACACAGTTTTTATGAATAGTCCAAAGACTGCAGCTGACCTAGCCCTGGTACAGGGGGCAGTCCTTGGTGCAGCAGGTAGCGAGGGGGCTAAGATAGAGGGGTCAGTCAGCCCAATTACTTGGCAGACCTTTATTGGCAACGGCAAGACAGACAAATACGATAAGCAAAAGATTGTGGATGAAAACCCCGACAAATCAAAATCATGGTACAAAACCAGAGAGCGTCAACTAAGGAAACAAAAGACTATTAACTTTGTTAATACTTATTATGATAAAAACATTAGCGATGACGATGTGGCTGATGCGGTTGCAATCGGACATTACGCAATTCACAACTGGGACAAGATAAGGAAAGGTTGACAGGAAGAGCAATGGGTGCTAAACTGTATAAATCAGAAAGTTGGCTAAGGAAGAGGTATCTTTTGGATAAGAAAACACCACAAGAGATAGCCAAAGAAGCTGGAGCCAGCGTTGAAACTATTTACACATATTTGGCAAAGTTTGGATTAAGGAAGTCAAGGCGTTGAGAATAATTAAGCACTTTTGGAAAGTTGGAAAGAACACATTTAAACAACTTACTTGTAAGCACGAGCTTACAGATTCCGCATCTTGCCCAGTAACTGGGATGACGTATGTTAGATGCACAAATTGTTGGAAAAGAGTAGACGTTCATTTTACGGAATACACCAATGACAACACAGAATGATATAGTAAAAGTATGCTCTGATATTAGCATAATGCTTCAAGAGAAAAACATAGCTTACGGAGACTCTGCCTTGGATCCAGTTCGCATATTCTCCAAAGCAAGCTCTATTGAACAATTGCTTGTCAGAATTGATGATAAGCTTTCTAGATTTGCCAGAGGTTCAGATTACCCAGGAGACAACGACATAGATGACTTAATAGGCTACCTAGTCCTATTAAAGATTGCAAAGGAGAGACATGGCACGACGTAAGAAGGTTGTACTTCCAGAGACTAAGTTTAAAAGGGAATATGAGTATAAATTTCCTGACTTTAACGACACTTTGTTACCAGGGGATATTTTTAAGGTTCGTGGGGAGTATGGAACAAAGTTTAAGTTTGCTAGTGTAGTTACAAATGACGAGACTGGTGATCAGTGGATTGACTGCTACGAAGTTTACAGGGGCACAAAAGGATTGCAGGCTGGCGTGCAAAGGTCGTTTAAGTTTGATAGAATTAAACGTATACCTAGAAAGCGTGTAAAGAAAAATGTCAACTGAGGAAGATGTAGTAAAACACTTAGATCAAGTCAATACTGTTGTTGGAGAATATCTAAAGGGCAACGACGCCACGACAATCTCTAAAGAGCTCTCTATGCCCCGCAAGAAGGTCGTTTCTTTAATTGATGAGTGGAAGTCAATGGCTTCAGATAATGCAGCAATTCGAGCCAGGGCCAAAGAGGCTTTGGTTGCCGCAGACACCCATTACAGCAGGCTTATACAAAAGGCATATGAAGTTATTGATGATGCGACTACCCAGGGCAACTTAAACGCCAAAAGTGGTGCAATTAAAATTGTTATGGATCTAGAGTCAAGAAGAATAGAGATGCTGCAAAAAGCTGGACTTTTAGAAAACAAAGAGCTTGCCGAAGAGATGGTAGAAATAGAGGAAAGGCAGCAGGTCTTGATTGGTATTCTAAAAGATGTTGCATCGGAGCACCCAGAAATTCGTGATCAAATTATGCGCAGGCTTTCAGCCGCTACCAAAAGCGGAGAAGCAGTTACTATTGTTCAAAGCTCGGAGAACGACTAATGTTTGATGACTTTTTAGAGGCCTTGCAAGATAATCCATTTGAGGAAGAGCCTGTAGATGTTGTTACTTTTGTAGAGTCCGAGGATTATCTGGGACAGCCTCAGCTATCTGAAATACAATATGACATTGTTCGGGCAATGAGCCAAATCTATAAAAAAGAAGACCTGGAGTTGCTGCAGGGCGATGAGGGGACTCAGTACTACAAGAAGTATACAAAAAATGAAGTAATCCTTCAGCTAGGTAAGGGTAGCGGTAAGGACTTTGTAGCCACCGTAGCTGTAGCCTTTATCGTATACAAGTTGCTATGCCTCAAAGATCCATCAAGATATTATGGCAAGCCATCTGGAGATGCTATTGATATTCTTAACGTAGCCATCAACGCACAGCAGGCAAAGAACGTTTTCTTTAAAGGTTTTAAAAGCAAGATTGAAAGATCTCCATGGTTCGCAGGCAAGTATTATGCAAAAATGGATAGCATCGAGTTTGATAAAGCCATTACTGTTTATTCAGGGCACTCAGAAAGAGAGTCTCACGAGGGTCTAAACCTTCTTGTAGCAGTTTTGGATGAGATATCTGGCTTTTCTACTGAGGTAGGTACAGGCAATGATCAAGGCAAAACAGCTGACAACATCTATAGGGCGTTCCGTGGAACAGTGGACTCTCGTTTCCCAGATTTAGGAAAAGTTATCATGCTATCATTTCCAAGGTATCAGGGAGACTTTATCTCTGCAAAGTATGAAGACGCTATCCTTGAAAAAGAAGTAGTTACTAAGACTCATAAATTTGTTTTAAATCCAGACCTTCCAGAAGATATGGAAGGCAATAGCATGCAGATAGAGTGGGAAGAGGATCACATTATTTCCTACAGATATCCTGGGGTCTATGCCCTTAAAAGACCTACCTGGGAAGTCAATCCCACAAGGAATATAGAAGATTTTAAGGTTGCTTTTTATACAGACTTGGGCGATGCAATGATGCGTTTCTTGTGTATACCTACTTATTCTTCTGATGCATTTTTCAAGCAAAGAGATAAAGTGCAAAACTCAATGACTGTTCGTAATCCACTAGATAGCTTTAGAAGGTTTGATGAGTCATTCAAGCCAGATCCAGACAAAAAATACTTTGTTCATGCTGACCTTGCACAGAAGCACGATAAGTGTGCTGTCGCAATTGCTCACGTAGATAAGTGGGTAAACATTCAAGTAATCAAAGACTATGAGCAGGTGGCCCCTGTAGTTGTGGTAGATGCCGTTGCTTGGTGGGAGCCAAAAACAGAGGGGCCAGTTGATTTATCAGAAGTAAAGCAATGGATTCAAAACCTCCGTAGGCTTGGGTTTGATATTGGGTTGGTTAGCTTTGACCGCTGGCAGTCATTTGATATTCAGAATGAGCTTAAGGCTGTAGGTATGAAAACAGCGACGGTGTCTGTCGCAAAGAAGCATTACGAGGATATGGCAATGTTAATGTATGAAGAAAGATTGGCTATGCCAATGATTGACTTGCTATTCGAGGAGCTTACTGAGCTTAAGATTATGAAAAATAATAGGGTTGACCACCCTCGCAAAAAATCTAAGGACCTGGCAGACGCAGTTTGTGGAGCTGTTTATAATGCTATATCTCATTCAGTTAGAGACACTAACTTAGAAATTGACGTACATACTTTTAATTCTAGAGGAAAAAATCAAGATTCTGATGCATATTCTTCAGAAGGTATGATAGACTATAAACCTAAAAAAATACCAGATGATGTGCGTGACTACCTAGAACGCTTCAACATGTTGTAGTTAGGACTAAAATTGAGTATAGACATAATCTATTTCTCAAATCACACTGGGAATACACACAGATTTGTAGAAAAATTTAGAGAGGCAACAGGTGTTAACGTTACAAGAATTGATATTCGTACTAGTGCTGGTTCCGATTCCGTTCGTGCTAGCAGTGAGTATATTCTTTTTGTTCCAACTTATGGCGGGGGTAGTGAGAAGTCTGCAATCCCCAGACAGGTTCGATATTTTTTAAACGTTCCTGAAAATAGGGATAAACTCCGTGGTGTTGTAGGCTTTGGCAACACCAACTTCGGAGCACATTACTGCAAAGCAGCAGAACTAATATCTGCAAAAACAGGAGTTCCGATTATTGATCGTATAGAAATTTTTGGGGCACCTGGAGACATAGAACGATTACAAGGAAGACTAGAGGCCCTATATGGAGAATAACTATAGCTATCATGAGCTAAATGCAATGCTAAACCTATACAACGACAACAAAGAGATTCAATTTGATAAGGATAGGGAGGCTGCTAGAAGTTATTTCCTGGACCACGTAAATCAAAATACAGTATTTTTTCACAGTCTTGAAGAAAAGTTAGATTATTTAGTTGAAAATGAATACTATGATCAAAAACTTTTAGACCAGTACAAAGCTGAAGATATCAAAGACTTGTTTAAGTTTGCCTATTCATTCAAATTTAGATTTCCAACTTTCTTGGGTGCCTACAAGTTTTACACTTCATATGCTCTAAAGACTTTTGATGGAGAGCGTTACCTGGAGCGTTTTGAAGATCGTGTCGTAATGAATGGTTTGATGTTGGGTCGTGGAGACAAGAAGCTAGCCAAGGATGTTATTGAAGAAATCATTACTAATCGTTTTCAGCCAGCCACCCCTACCTTCCTGAATGCGGGAAAGCTCCAGCGTGGGGAGTTTGTGAGTTGCTTCTTGCTACGTGTTGAAGACAACATGGAGTCTATTGCAAGGGCAGTGAACTCATCACTACAGCTTTCAAAGCGTGGCGGCGGTGTTGGCCTCAACCTAACAAACATTCGTGAGTCAGGTGCTCCAATCAAAAAGATTGAGGGGCAGAGTTCAGGCATCATTCCTGTAATGAAGATTCTAGAGGACAGCTTCAGCTATGCAAATCAGTTGGGTGCGAGACAGGGTGCAGGTGCTGTTTATCTAAACGCTCACCACCCAGATATTATGAAGTTTCTAGATACAAAGCGTGAGAATGCTGATGAGAAGACCAGGATCAAGACCCTGTCTATTGGTGTTGTAGTTCCAGACATTACCTTGGAGCTTGCAAAGACCAACGAGGACATGTATCTATTCAGTCCTTACGACGTTGAGCGGGTATACGGAAAGCCAATGGCAGATCTATCTGTAACAGAGCTATATCAAGAAATGGTAGATGACCCACGCATTCGTAAAAGTAAAATTAAAGCAAGAGACTTTTTCCAAAGAGTAGCTGAGCTACAGTTTGAAAGCGGTTATCCATATGTTGTATATGAGGACACCGTGAATAACGCTAACCCAATTGATGGTCGTATCAATATGTCTAACCTATGTTCTGAAATCCTACAGGTAAACACTCCTACGACCTATAACGCTGACTTAAGCTATGATCAGATTGGTAAGGACATTTCTTGCAACCTAGGCTCATTGAATATCGCTAAGGCAATGGAGTCACCAGACTTTGGCAAAACAATTGACGTAGCCATCAAGTCACTGACAGCTGTGTCAGAATTGTCATATATTGATTCTGTAATGTCAGTTGCCGAAGGCAATCGTAAGTCACGTGCAATCGGACTAGGGCAGATGAACCTACATGGATACTTCGGCAAAGAGCGTATGCACTATGGAGATGAAGAGTCTATCGACTTCACAGACATTTACTTTATGACCGTTGCGTACTACGCAATCAAAGCTAGTGCCGAGATGTCTAAAAAGACGGGTAGCCCATTTGAGGGATTCGAAAACTCTAAGTATGCAGATGGCTCATTCTTTGATAAGTATACCTGCTGTGAGTGGGAGCCCAAGACTGACAAGGTAAAGAAACTATTTAAAGATTCAAGTGTTCATGTTCCATCGCAGGATGATTGGAAAAAGCTATCCAAGTTTGTTCAAAAGCATGGCCTTTACAATCAGAACCTACAGGCTGTTCCGCCTACTGGATCAATTAGCTACATTAATAATAGTACTAGTTCAATTCATCCAATTGCTGCACCTATTGAGGTTCGTAAAGAAGGCAAGCTGGGAAGAGTATATTATCCAGCACCTCACATGACTAATGACAACCTAGAGTACTTTGAAGATGCTTACGAGGTAGGCCCAGAAAAAATTATAGATGTCTACGCAGCTGCAACTCAGCACGTGGATCAGGGATTGTCATTGACACTGTTTTTCAAAGACACAGCAACCACCAGAGATGTCAACCGTGCTCAGATTTATGCATGGAAAAAGGGTATTAAAACTATTTATTATATTCGCATTAGGCAGCAAGCTCTGCAAGGTACAGAAGCAGAAAACTGCGTCAGCTGTATGCTATAGGAAAGGAAAGTATGGAGAATATAAAGGGAATCACAAGACCAATTAACTGGAATGCTATCGAGGACCCAGTAGATCTAGACGTATGGAATAGGCTTACAGCAAACTTTTGGCTACCTGAAAAGGTACCCCTAGCAAATGATGTTCCATCTTGGGGACAGCTTAAAGACAATGAAAAGTTACTAACACAGAGAGTGTTCACAGGCTTAACCATGCTGGATACAATTCAGGGCACTGTGGGATCTATGTCTACCCTCCCTGACTCAAGAACTCAACATGAAGAGGCGGTAATTACAAACATTGCCTTTATGGAGAGTGTCCATGCTAAGAGTTATTCAAGTGTATTCTCAACTTTGTGCTCAACACAAGAGATTGAAGATGCATTCAGATGGAGTGAAGAGAATGAGTATTTGCAGAAAAAGGCAGAGATTGTTCTTAATCACTACAAAGGAGATGACCCACTAAAGCGTAAGATTGCTTCTACATTCCTGGAGTCCTTCTTGTTCTACAGCGGCTTCTATTGGCCAATGTACTTGTCTTCTAGGGCAAAGCTAACAAACACTGCTGATCTAATCAGACTCATTATACGTGACGAAGCAATTCATGGTTACTATATCGGATATAAGTTTCAGCTAGCATTTAATGAACTTTCAAAGACAGGGCAAGAAGATTACCAAGACTGGGCATACGCCTTCTTAATGGAGCTTTACGAAAATGAAATCAAGTACACAAGAGGGTTGTATGATGAAATTGGCTTGACAGAAGACGTAAAAAAGTTTTTGCACTACAATGCAAATAAAGCCCTGATGAATTTGGGGTTTGATCCATTGTTCGCTAAAGAAACTACAGACGTGAATCCAGCCATCATGTCAGCACTTAGCCCAAGCTCCGATGAAAACCATGACTTTTTTAGCGGTAGCGGTTCAAGCTACGTAATTGGAACTCATGAAGCCACCACAGACGATGACTGGGATTTTTAGCATTGACATCTGAATTAATAAGTTGTACAATGGTATAGTAGTCCCCCTTAGCTCAGCGGCAGAGCAGAGAGCTGTTAACTCTAAGGTCCGTGGTTCGAATCCACGAGGGGGAGCGGAGACTAAAATCTCCTCTGTACACACTAGCATGACTCATAAGAACCATTCACATAGTCACTGTACAGGTTTGCGACTATTGCATAAGGGTAGTGCGTAACCTTGCCAAGGTTAATGTGCGAGTTCGAGTCTCGCTAGTCGCTCAAAGGTCTCGTAGCTCAGTTGGTTAGAGTGCCGCCCTGTCACGGCGGAGGTCGCCAGTTCAAGTCTGGTCGGGATCGCAGTGCCCTCTTAGCTCAGTGGTAGAGCAACGCACTTGTAATGCGTAGGCCATCGGTTCAAATCCGATAGAGGGCTCTGATATAATAGTCTTAAGGAGAAAAATGAGAAGAAGACTTGATTGGAAGCCAAATTTTGATGAGCGTTCCAAGGGATTTGGAGTAGGGAGCCTTGTCTCCCAACAGCCAGTAGACATTACTAAGCCAACAATTTGGCAACATGGCACGGTTTTAGATCAAGGTGCCGAGGGTGCCTGCGTGGGTTTTGCATGGACTGGTGCTACAATTGCTAAACCTATGCCCCCAGAAACACAGCCAGAGTTTGCACAAGGTAATTCATTCGCAATTAATCTTTACAAAGAGGCACAAAAGATAGACCCATGGCCAGGGGAAAACTATAGCGGAACATCTGTTCTTGCAGGTGCAAAGATTGCTAAAGAAAAAGGAATCATTGATGAATATCGATGGTGTTTTAGTATAGAAGAGTTAAGAGACGCAGTGATTAATGTCGGCCCAGTCGTAATTGGGGTCAATTGGTACAAAGATATGTATTCCACTGATAACAACGGAATCGTTAAGGTTGCAGGAGATCACGTAGGTGGTCATGCAATTATGGTTACTGGCTTTATTCCAGATTATAATGTAAATAACTTGTCTACACCAGTTTTTGAGTGGGTAAATTCCTGGGGACCTGGATATGGCAAGGGTGGTAGGGGATACATAACCTACAAGGATATGGAAAGACTAATAGAAGAACGTGCAGAGATGTGCGTTCCTATTAAAAAGAATACTCCAGTATTGTTTGGAACAAACCCAGAGCCAAAAAAGGAACCAAAAAAAGAAAAACAGGATACAAAGCCAATCCAGGTAAATCCTAGCCAGATCAATCACTTGATTGCTGGTTTGATTAGAATCATTCAAAACATATTCAAAGGTAAGAGTTAATGTCAATTATTTATCCAATAAAGGGTAGTCTTAACCGAAGCTTTAAGATTACGTCCCCTTTCGGACCAAGAGTTCATCCCATTTCAGGAAAACGCAGTAATCATAACGGCGTTGATCTAATCAGAAAAGACGGGAAACCTAACGAGCCTATCCTTGCACCAGAGGCTGGAAAAATTTTAACTGCACGTAAGTCAAACCACCCTACAGGCGGGTACGGATACTACGTAAAGATGCAGGGTAAGAGTGGGGTTGTTCATCTTATGGCACATCTGGTAAAAGGTAGCCTACGGATAAAGAGCGGAGATGTAGTAGAGCAGGGAGATGTCCTCGGATTGATGGGAACTACTGGCAATTCTACTGGAGTTCACTTGCATTGGGAAGTAAGGATAAACGGTAAGTTCGTAGACCCAATTAAATGGATTCAAAATAATGGAGAGCCAGACCTTCCTAACGATTTTGCTGCCTGGACCAAAAAGCAGGGAGACAAGTCGGCATCTGTTCATATCAAAAATGCACCCAAAGGCTCTAAGGTTGTGGTCAAACATAATGAGGTTACCGTATTTCTTAAAACTGTTAGACTTAAAAAGCATTCTGGTTTGGGGACAAGCATTGATCTTCAACAAGGCAAGAACGTTATAGAAATTTTTGTAGATGGTTTTAGAGTAAAAAGAACTGCTTACACACGAAAATCAAATTCAGGGGGTACTATCATACCACCTAAAGATGACAAAGGCTCCAAGGATGTAGTCTGGGAGCCTGCAACACCTGAATACAGGCACGATAAGATGGAAAGAGAGGGGCAGCTTCCTAAGGTTAGGAATAGGTCCGATAAAACTCATATCGTTAAGTCAGGAGAAAACTTAACATCTATTGCAAAACAATACAATTCTACTGTGCCTAAAATAAAAAAGCATAACAATATAAAGAATGCCAATTTAATTAGAATTGGTCAAATCATCAAGATACCACAGGAGTAAACGATGGCTAGAAAAAGAAAAAATGAACTACAGAAATGGCTAGGCAAATTAAAGGTAGACATAAAGAAACCTTTTGACTGGCTTTTCTTTATGGGTGGCGAGAAGATCCCCGAGGATAGCCCAGGCCCTTCCTGGAAGTTCCGCAGAAAGCTAATCTTTGGTGCGTACAGACTAAGTGTAGCTATGATTATCTTTGGAGCTGTAACATTTTTCTACGATACTAATGTATCAAACAACTTAGTAACTGGTGGAATTGCCATACTGACAATTATTATTGGTGCATACACCGCAACTGCCACATGGCAGGACATTAAGATGTATAATAGTAATAAAGATTCATATGAAAATATGGAATAAATAAAATAAGGAGACATATATGTTATCAAGTCCGAAATGGTGGGGTCTGGCACTAGAGCGTGCAATCCGTACCCTGGCACAAACAGCAATTGCTACCATTACAGCAGGAACAGCTGTAGGAGCTCTACAGGTAGATTGGGTTAATGTTGCTAGCGTAGCTGGTTTAGCAGGTATCCTTTCTATCCTTACTTCAATTGCATTCCCCTCAAAGGAAATGAAAGAAGTCAAGATTGAAGCAGCAAAGCTGGAGGCTGAAAAGAAGTAATGCCCACTTATGAATATAAGTGTTCTACCTGCGATACCCCGTACAACAAAGTACGGGGTATTTCAGAAGCAGAGCCAGAGTACTACTGTGAGACTTGCAATAAACAACTTTTGCGTGTATACTCGAAACCTGTTGTTAGTTTTTCAGGCAGCGGATTTTACAGCACAGATAAAAAATAGGAGATACCTTGGCAAGACCTTTAGCAGGTAATAAACCAGAAGTAGAGGAGTGGACCCCCAATGCTCTCGATAGATGTGACTATGAGTGTCCAGCTCAGGCCATGGTTAAGGCTACAGGAATGTATGGAGAGCTAATGTTTTGCCATCATCATTACAATCAAATCTCTAACAGCAACTCTAAAAGCAATAAGCTTAAAGCATTTGCATTTGATGTGCAAGATAAGAGTAGCGTTCTAGAAGTTAATCGGCTGAAAGAAGATTCATGATGAGCGAAAAAGATCCCAAAGAAGAGTGGTTCGAGAACATGATTCTTGAAGGTGTAGTTGAGTTTTCGGGTATTGACGAAGAAACTGGAGAGATGCTGTATAACTTTTCTCCAGACGTAATAGAGAAGCATCCAGATGTTTTTGAAAGGATGGTAGCTGAAATTCAAAAAGAAATATACGTGCTTTGGGAGAAGGGCTTTTTATCCATGAACATAGCGGATGAAAATCCTTTGGTACAAATTACCCCCAAGGCTTTAGACGCAGATGCAATTAAGATAGAGCTTACACGTGATGAGCAAAGAAGTCTAGAGCTCATAATGATGTACATGTCTACCTAATGATATAATTGTAGGAGGAGGGCTTTATGGACTTTTTTGCAGGATCTTTAATAACTTTGTTAGTCTCTGCCGTTGTGTACAGGCTAATAGTTAAAGAACGTAAAAGTCTAAGCTTCTTCGCACCTAAGTATACCCAAAGTTATAATTATATACTTTTAAAACCCATTCTTGGAGATCACCCTGTCTATGACGTGATTAATGAAAAAATGCGGACACAGGCAACAGATCATTTTGATTCAAAGCATATCAGGATGGTAATTATGGACGATTACGCTTACTGGATTAGGAACAATGTTTTGGTGTGTGCGGAGCTGAATGAAGAAGGCTTTGATGAAAAAACTACAAAAGAGGTTGACATAATGGGTATGGATAAGGTAGAATTGAACAAGATGATTACGGTTGTCGATAAGCTGACGGAGGGAAACAAACATGATGGTGGGAGTCCAGGGGACAAAAAGTTTTGATGACTATCAAATAGTCTTAAGAGCAATGCACACCGCCTTATCTGACAAACCAGAAAGCGATTCAGAGTTTTTTGTGTATTCTGCAGGTCCAGCAAACATTAATCAAATGGTAAAAGAATTTGTTAATGTTACGGAGAGAAGTATGAAGGGGTATGGCATTAAATCCAAGTATACTCTAGTTCCCCCTAGCTGGATAGAAGAAAACATAGTAGATTTTTCTTATATTGTATACCTTTCTAAGCCTGGCGAGAGAACGTCTAGCTTGGTAGAGGTTGCAGAAGAAAATAACATAGACGTGGGTATATACAGATACTAGGAGTTAAAGATGCTAATTAAATCTTTAAACAGCATGGAAAAAATAGTTAGTCAAAACAAAGCCCTAGGCTGGGATGGATGGAGTGTTACAGACAGCAAGCCCTCCCCAACAGCTTGGAGATCTAAAGACGGAGTATACGTTAATGGTCAGTGGTTCCTCCAGAGAAGGTACGAAATCACTCCTGATGGATGGCATATCCCTCGAAAATTTGTGAGGTAGCACATTGGAAAACGAAGACTGGAAGAGGTCTGCGTCTTGCTTAAACTACGAAACAAATCTATTTTTTGATGAATATGAAGAAAATGAAAACCTTAGACCTGCCATCGATAAGATATGTTCGGACTGTCCCGTAGCAAGGCAATGCTTTGCTGTAGGGGTTTCCCAAAAAGAGTGGGGAGTTTGGGGAGGAATATTTCTTGAAAATGGCAAAATTAACAGAGAGTTTAATAGGCACAAAGCAAAGCAAGACTGGGCAAAAACATGGCAGTATTTAACAATTGATAAGAAGTAGGGTATGAACGAGATATTTTTTCAGATAGCGGTTCTAGCAGGTGTTTGGAGTAACGTCACCTTGGGAGTAATTGCTTTGCGTGATAGGAGAAAAAAGAAATAATGTACAATCTTGAAATGAAAAAAGCAGTCCATTCTTTGGACACGTACAAGCCAAAAAACTTTGGAGTTGTCATTGTAGATAATGATCAGTTCCTTACCGTAAAAGCACCTGAGAAAAACTTTAATCAGTTGCTTGACGAAGACAAGCGTCGTGCGGTAGAATATATGGTAAGGGTAAAGTCTGCCCTGGAAGATCTAGGAGCAATAGTTTTGCTCGTAAGGGAAGGTGGCGAAGATGTCTGATAGCTTTGAGATTACAGAAGATCAGCGAAAAGTTGCTAACGCATTGATAACCGAGGGTATGAGGATTGAGCGTGAAAGAATTCTTAACGTTATTAATGCCAACAAAACAAAAACAATATCAATTAGCAAGCTAAACAAACTTATTTCGGAGAACTAATTGTCATTTTTAGAAATACTAGTAGCTGCCCTAATCGTAATTGCATTTGGGGGCATAGTATCCTATACCGTACATTTAAAGTATAAAAATGTAAAGCTTGCAAGCGGCATGGTCCAAGCCGTTGTGGACAAAAACACTATTAAGAAACAGCTGGAAGATCTAGTATCTAATAAAACTGTTAAAGATATAGAAGAGACAGATGGGTTCTTAAAGTTTTTGTCAGAGTCAAGAGACTCTGCCTTTGAATATATTGAAGACGTACAGAAAACACTCTATTTGTTTAAAGATAATATGGAGCCTATTGTAGAAGCGTATAGAGACTCTGGTACTGCCCCAGAGCATATGAGGCAGGTCGTAAAGGCTTATGATGAGGTTGTAAGCCTGTTGCCAGCAGACGAATAATCTGCTATAATATATTTGCTCGCCTAAATAGGGGGCATGAAACTCGCTTAACACAAGGAGGAAAATATGATGATGTCTATTGTAGACCCATTCGAAACATTTGGTCGGGAATTCGACAGAATGTTTCCAAGTAAAGTAACAGCAACAGCTAAGCCTAGCTACCCACCATACAATCTAATTGAGTGGAGTCCAGAGCAGTTTACCCTGGAATTTGCGGTAGCTGGATTTGATCAAGAACAAATTGATATCTCTGTAGAAAAGGGTATCCTAATCGTCAAAGGCGAACAGGAAGAAGAGGCAGGGGAAATCAACTATCTACATAAGGGTATTGCAGCTCGAAAGTTCGTAAGGAAGTTTGAGCTACCTGAATATGTGGAGGTATCAGAGGCTAGTCTCACTAACGGAATTTTGTCTATTGAATTAGTTAAAGAAATTCCAGAGGAAGAGAAGCCGAAGAAAATTACAATTAAATAAGTTATAATATAGTTAGGTCCCCACACGGACTTTAGGATGGAATTAGTTACTCTTTCTATATACGGCCATCGTGCGGTATTTCGTTGTGTGGGGATCTTTCTTTTTATGATAGAATAGTATTATGCCATATTCAATAGGAGAGCGTGGAAGCTACGGATGTAGTGGATACCCAGTAATCAAAGATGATGACAACACCGTGATGGGATGTCACCCAACAATGGCTGAAGCTCGGAATCAAATTACAGCAATCAACATGAGCGAATCTGAGCAAGGCAAGAAAAGAATTCCGTCAGGAGTAGAAGGTTTTGAATCTGCATCTGCGGAGCCATCAGTGCTTGATAGACAAGCCTACGAGGAAAAAGAAGTTCTCACGTCAGGCGGAGGGGTAGGAATTAAGAATCCACAAGCCTGGCCAGGAACAGAAATAGAATACAGAAAGCCAAATCTAGTGCATAAAAATCATATAAAAGAAGGTGACTTCGTAATGGGAATGACCGTAGAGGGAATTGCTCACGGTCGTGTAGAGCATATCATGTGGGAAGGTGGAGTTTTGGGTGAGCCAGGAACAGAATACGCCTTAGAATCAATGCCTCCAGAAAACCCAGCTATGTCCGTAAGGGTCTATGAGTATGACGAAGACGGATCTTGGGAGGCAACCCCATACAGTATTGGAATGATGTTCCAGGATGCACAGATACTAGATAGCTTAGATAATCATGAAATGCCAGAAAGTATGCAAGATGATATGATCGAAATGTCTAAGGCAGAAACTTACTCTCCTAACGATGGCATGAAGGCCGCAGCTAGAAGAGCACTAAAGTGGAAAGAAGAAGGAAAGGCCACTGGGGCAGGGACACCCGTCGGATGGGGTAGGGCCACAGATATCGTAGCAGGGAGATCCATGTCACTTAGTGTTGTGAAAAGGATGTTTTCGTTTTTTTCTAGACACGAGAAGGCTTCTAAAGGTGCAGAAGGATTCCGTTCAGGGGAAGAAGGATACCCATCTAATGGTAGAATTATGTGGGACGCATGGGGAGGGGACGCAGGATTTTCTTGGTCCCGTGCAATAGTAAACAGAGAAAAGGATAAGGCATTGTTCGGAGATATATTTAAAGGGCCTATTGGAAAAATGCCCAGTAGAAATTACGCAGACTGGTTTATGAAAGCAGAAGAGCCAAAGGTTGGAGACATGGTCTCATGGAATAGTTCTGGGGGTAGAGCTAAGGGAAAGATTACCAGAATCCTTCGCAGTGGATCTTACAGCCCTCCAGGGACCGATGTAACCATTACAGCTAGTGAGGAAGAGCCAGCAGCAGTTATTAGATTGTACAATGGGGATGAGCCTACTGATCAAATGGTAGGGCACAAGCTTAAGACGCTTCGCCGTCTTCCATAATAAGAGCTACAATCTCTTCAGTATACTTTTCATAGTCTATTTCTAAGATAAAGTTTTCTTTATCTATTTTATGTAGCTTAGACTCTTGACCTATAGCAAACAGTATTTCTCGAATGCTGTCTTTTAATTCTTTCAAGCTGCTTCTTGTTCCCTTTGATATGTTCTAATTTTATGACAATTGGCACAAACGACGTCGCACTTTGCAACCTCGGCCCATGCCATCTGCTCTCCGTAATTTCTTAATACCCTGTAGACACCATCAAGCTTTTTGAATTCTGGCTTGTGATCAAACTCTAAAACATAATGAGGAAATTTATTTCTGCAGTCTTTGCAGCCAGATTTTTCTTTATAGAAATGTAGGTCACGCAACACCGCAGCCATGGCTTTACGATGTTTCGCTGTTTTGACCATTATTCTGCAATAACCTCTTCAGGCTTAACTGCTTTAGCAAACACAACACGGCTTGCCATTTTACTAGATGCAATGATAGCCAGAGGAGCTGCTACTCCAAGGATGGTTCCAGCCCACATGCGTGGCTCTGTCCATGCCCAGTTCCAATAATCAAAGGTGTGAAACGCATTTGCAACAACTGCTAGGCCACCGAAGGCAATCATTCCTACTAAAGATCCCATAGTTTTTTCGGGCATACCATTTTCAGAAACTCTTGAGGCAAGAACGAGGTATGCCACCAAGAAAAGAAGATACATTAATTCAATAAAGAAAAAGAATAGCCCTGCCATCCAGTCTTGAGAAAGCCCTACAAAGACAGCAACAGATGTGATGCCATTAAAAGATACAATGGCAGAAGCTACGAAGGCTAGGGCAATTCCTATTAGCCATGACCAAAGAACTATCTTCTGGTCTACCTGAATCTTAGGAGCTCTCTTTAGCTCTTGAGCCTCATACTTTTCTCTGTTGCTCTTCTCAAGCCTTAGCTTAGACTCCTGCTTCTCAACTTCATTGTTTTTAGAAGCATTCTGCTTTTGCCTCTGCTCAATTATTCTCTGTCTGTTAGGGCTAAGCCCTCCTGGATTACTCATATTAAATAATTATACCATAATTAGGGGTTAAGAAGCTGCTTCGTAATGCTCTGCATCTAGCTCTTCTTTTAAAATTGATATGATCTCTTTGATTGTTCTGCGAATAACCGTCTTGTCAGTTCTACCATCACCAATTTTCCAGGGAATAGAATTAAGTTTATTTTCTAAAAGCTTAACTATTCTTTCTTTTTCTCGTATAGATCCTTCATTCAGAATGTCGTTTATATCAATTACTTGTTCGTCAATATCTGAGTTACTATGTAGGTCAAGAATATCGTAGTCTTTCATAACTACTCCCTTCGTATTGAATTATATTAGAACAATTATACGCCATAATTGATATCAATGTATAAAAAAGAGCTAGACATATAATGCCTAGCCCTTTAATAATAAAACTATTTTAACAGTCTTCGTAAAGCAAATCAATTGTTTCTGGAAATGCTTGCCTAGTTAGATTAAGAACAGCCTCAGCATATTCTCTAATTTCGCTTTGTGCATCATGAGGCATTCTTTGGTCCAGAAATGTAAGGACACCTTGCAGAGACACTGTCCACCTGTATCTTACGTACATGCCATACGCAGGTAAGAACAGCCTGGCAATTTCTGGTGCTACACCTTGCTCCATAGCACTTTGATACGCCTCTTCTCCAAGCCTTACGACCTCTTCTAGTCTGTCTGTAAGCCTCTGGCCAGCACTAGAATCTAATGGTGCTCCAGAACCCTGCTTACTATTTTCAGGCTTAGAACGCCACTCAGAGGCTTGTGGGATGTAGAACTCTTCATCTTCTGTAATGTAACGCCTAGATGATTCGTTCCATCCATTTTGATCATCAATGTGGGACGAGGCTACAGCATACTTCCACCATTGCCTAGCTACAAAAAGCGGAGCATAAACTTCAAAAGTAAGTGCAGCATGTCTAAAAGGACTAGTATGCTTTTCACGTAGCAAGAACTTCAACAGCTTTGCATCTTTTTCATCAAATTCATTCTTTTCTTTATCGTAAGATACCCTAGCAGCATTCACTACGGCCAAGTCATCGCCTAGCATGTCTACTAGTCTTACGTAGCCCTTGTCTAAGACCTTGATTGGCTCTGGACTTTCCCTAATATAAACTGTCATTTGTGTTTGTCCCTATTCCCTGCACCTCTATTTAAGCCATAGATATATCCTGCCTGCCAGACTTTTAGGTCATGCTCTCCAGGAGGGGATTGCAGTCCAGACATCCAGTCTTCCATATCCTGCTTTGCTTTTCGAATGGTTGCAGCAGTCTCTTTGTTGTATTTTCTTTGTTGCATTCTACGATTACTCAACGTCCAACACCGCCAATATGTCCTTGTACGGGATTAGAACATAGTCTTCGTAATCTACCCCAGAAAACTTGGAGTACGTCACCTTGTCTCCTGGTTTGAGATCTATCTCTAGCTTGCTACCATTAGGAAACACCAAGCCAGGACCAACAGCCTCCACAATCGCCTCTGACGGCTTTTCGTCATTCATACCAGTTAGCACTAGGCCAGAGCTTGAAAGCTGCTCCTCATCCTTAACAGGTTTTAGCAAAACCTTGTCTTCAAATGGCTTAATCATTTTTACCCACCTTATATTGTTTATTTAATTAGCTAGACCATCTAGCCTATCTGGCTGGAATCCAGACCAGGAATCGTTATCTGTAATGACAACAGGAGCAGCCATAAAACCTAAATTAAGAATCTTATCTAATGCATCTGGATTCTTTGATATATCTATCGTATCGTACTCCAGGCCAGCTTTATCTAAATGTCTTTTTGTAGCGTCGCACTGGACGCAGGCAGGCTTTGTGTATACCGTTATCATTTATCTCCTTGTTAAAATATATTAGGGTCAATTATACCGTTTATTGCCTCGGTTGTCAAAACTATATACGCCAACCCATACCAATTAGCTCTAGCAACAGGTCTGTCTTGTCGTAGCTACCAGCTTTTACACTCTTGAACAGTGCTACCCTATCGGAGCCACCTATAACTACATCAGGGGTCTCCATGTACTTCAGCTTCCAGCCTTTTCTTTTAAGCTTATGATCAACATAATAAGACATCCACAAATCTTCTATTTTTAACGCACCTGCGGGGTAGTTGTAAACAAGATCATCCTCAAGAAAAAGCTTTGCATCAACCATAGAAATACCAGTTCCACAATACTTAATTTTGTATTTATTGGACCAGACTCTTTCACGATCTCTATAGTAATTTTTACCGTATAGTCTCCAGGCAAATCCAGATTTATACGTTTTGGGCTCCCATTGAGACAAAACCTTTTCTACGTAGGTTTCGGGGAAGCTAATGTCATCATCAATAAATAAAATAGCCTTATATTTATGTTTAGCAAGATAACGCCCTATAAATAATCTTCGAAAAGCAAAGTAATCATTGCCATCATGGCTCACCCAGATGTTTAACTGACCATTAAAAGATCTAGCCGTTTCTTCAACCTTATTTTTATACTTGTCATTTGAGTTTGAGATATATACATCAAAATTCTGATAAGTTTGTCTAGAAAGCTTATTCAGGGTATTCCTAAGAGCTGGTATTCTTTGCCAGGTAAGTAAAACCACTGCCACATCTTTCCCCATCAAAACAGATCTTCCTCTATATCTTCATTAAACTGTATTACCGATATCCTGTATTCACAGGCTGTGCATTTTTCTATAAAGTTTGTAATGTCTTTGCCAGCTATCTTTGTAACAAGATCAAAGACTAGCTCAGATTTGCAAACAGGACACATCCTTTAATTATAGCATTAACCTTAAGCTATGCGTTTGACATCTTTAACATTACCTTCAAAGTTTTCGTAAAGATCATTGACGCCAGATATCTTGGCCAGCTTTTTACGAGTATTCTTAATATATCTTGCCCTAGCTGCCGAACGCTCAGGTATTTGGACAGTTAAATTATTCTCATGGATATAGGAAATGCCAAGAACTGTCTTACAATTGCGTGTAGTTAAATCATTTAGTTTATTAAACTCTCGTAATCTTGTCCAGTACTCCCAGTCTCCCCCAAACCTCACTTGCTCAAAATATCCTATGCCATCAAACACCTCTTTTTTAAAAAGTGCATGAGCCATTGTGGTTATGTCTGTAATCTCTTTGCTGTCCGAGAGCCTGGTCCTGGTAAAGGTATCTCCCACACCCACAACGTTTTTATCTAAATACTTTATTAAGGTTGCATAGCGATGTTCGAAAGAAACATCATCAGCATCGTGTGTTGTGAAGTAGCTCCAACGTTCTTTGCTGCCAATTAAAAGCCCCATGTTCCTGGAGTAATACGCTCCTTGATTTTTTTTATTAGAATAAACAGAAACCCTTGAGTCTTTTTTCGCATAACTCTTTGCTATCTTGACGGTCTTGTCCGCAGAGCAATCATCAATAACTATAAGCTTAAGATGCCTATAGGTTTGATTTAAGATACTTTCAATAGCCCGTCCAATAGTTTCCTCAGAGTTATATGCTGGCATCACAACAAGGATTGTTTTCTTCATTAAATAATTAGACTTCTTCTACTTCTGTTACTACCTTAGACTCGGAGATACCACGCTGAACCCCAGCGATGTATCCTTCTTGCCAGGCCTTGATAGCTTGCTCGTTAGTGTCACGAGATGCCTGTGCCATCCAAGATTGGAGATCTTGTTGAGCGTGCTCCATTACTCTCTGTGTTTCTTTGTCATGCATTTTCTCATACCCTTCTAGTATCTTACGTATACTACATTACTATCTTCTATGTTAGCAAACTCTTGTATAGAACGCAACTCTGTGTTTTTCTCAACATTGGCGGTATGCACCATCAGACCTCCGCCAACATAAACTCCAATGTGAAAATAGCTAGAGGCACCAAGCTTTTGAAAACCTACTAAGTCTCCTGCAATAGGAGTCTTAACCCTTGTACCATTAACAACTTGAGAAGTTGCAGAGTGCTCCACTTCAATTCCCTGTCCCTGCAGATACCACTTAGTAAGTCCAGAGCAATCCCAAATCTCAGGCGTGGCCCCAAATCCATAGGGAGCAACGCCTACCTGGGCTATTAGTTTTGAAATCTCTCTATCTCTAATTTCCTGTTTAGATATAAACAGATTACTTTCTGCCCATTCATTCATCCTGATAGTATTCTGCTTTTCTGCCTCCAAGCGAATTTCCGCTTCTCTAACCTTACGCTCGCCTTCTTTTTCTAGAATAATCTTGTCTAGATCATCTAGCTGAGTCCTAATTTCGGGGGATGTAGGCTCAACAAATTCTTTAACATAAACAATGTTTAAGTTATTAGAGTTACCCTGGATTGCATCTGCATTAACAGATGACCCAGTAAGCACAAATATGCTGAGCACAGCGGTAAAGTTAAGTATATTTTCTTTAATCATAATAAATTATTTCTGAGTAAACCTGTGTCCAGATTGGTGAAGATGAAAGGCTATCCTGGCATCTAGTTCCTGAAAGTTAATCCCTCGAAGAACTTCTCCACAAATACAGGTAACTGACAATGAAAATCTCCTTAGACTTTATATTTTTTATATTGTACTACAGCTCACGAAGGTCGTCAAGCAAATTATCGTGAGTATTTTCATCAGTGATCTTATTAATAAGGCTTTCTAGAAATGACTCTCTTCTAAACTGTGCCATAATTTCTTTGCCAGTTACTTTATATTCAAGCTTGCCGTTTTCATCGTCATAAGATAAGGTGTAGACCCTGTCCTCAAAAATAGGATATTCTTCATTAAACATAGACTACTATTATACATCAAAAACGTTTGACAATGTGTACAAAATAACATATAATATTATTATGCATTCAACAGACGATATGGAATCTGCCTATTACGAAGGCGTACAGGCAGAAAGAGAACGTATCCTAGAGCTAATTGAGCTATGGCTTGGAGACGACGGCCTAGAGTTTGATGACATTCACCCAGAGATATTGAACGGTTAGAAGATATGGAAAAAGATACTAGCTACCTGGACGAACAGTTGGCAGAAATAAATAAAATTTTAGACGAAGTAGATAAAGAGCTACAGTTTGTCAGCAGGGGTATCGAAGAAGTAGAGATGAGTACCAAACTACTTAGCGTAGAGATTGATTACAATTTAGACTTTTTAGAATAAAGACTTGCAATTAGGCTTTGACTTCGATATACTGTATAAAGGTATAGAGAGGCGTAGATGCAGGTGGATTTATTCAACTATTACGGATTAGACTGGCTGTCCATGCTATTTGGATTTTATGGTATGTGGCTGTTAGGCAAAAAGCGTAAAGTTAGTTTTATTTTTACGGGTATCGGAATGGCTCTAGCACTTACTGTTGCTGTGATGGCAAGTCAGTATGGCTTTATGGTTGCCAACTCCATTATGATCGGACTCTCTACAAGAAACTATATACTTTGGTATAAAGAAGACAAGGTTAACTAGAAGAGGAGCGTAATGTTTCCAGAAATGCAAGCATTGTTAGGAACCGCCTGGGCATATTGGTTGTCCTTTGGGGCACTACTTATTTGGTGGGGAGCGTATAAATGGCTAAGGAAATAGATTTTGACGAGTGGCTACAGACTGGCTACGACCAAGGCTGGATAGGCCCACCAGTTTGTGAAACTCATGATGGTCTGCCGATGTCTATAGCAGAGGATTATGCGTTTGAAGAGGGTGAAGACCCTTGCATTCATATCCTGAGGCTATACGAAGACAAAATAGATAAGCAACAAGTAGAAGATGGCCACTCGCCTTCACAGTGGAGGGCATCCAACATGGGGCTTAAAAAATGACATTCTTAATGGCCAACAAAGATACATACATAACAAGTATGAAGGACGATGACCACGATCTCTTGATTGAAGAGGGTGGCTTCCTATTTCATATTACATCAGATAGGCAAACAAAATATTTAGAGCCTAGAGAGGTAGCTTTGTACTCTCCTGAGAATAACCTGGGGGTAAGCTACGGTTACGAGGGGGACTGGGATGAGTTTAATCTATAAGATAGAAAGAACTCTATGTCCTAAATGTCATAGGCTCATGATAGCCTATGTTGACAGAGAAAATGTAGAATATGAATGCATATACAAGGAGTGCAAAGATGAATGAACAGCCAATAAACATACATAGATATATTAATTTAGGGTTTAGGTGGTTGCATTATATCCACTATACCCCCAAGTCTTACAGCACGTCTCACTGGGGATGGATGACAACGACGTTCAAAGATCCATCAATTGATTTTTATTTTGGTAAGCATGTGTTTGTGTTTACCCTAAGGAAGAAAGATTAGTAACTTATAGGTTACATCTGTTAATGTAACGTATAGGTGACATAAAGGACGATAATGCCATTACATGTAGACATTAAGATTAATGAACGCCTAATCAACACAATATATATTGGTCGTATGCGTGGGGGAACAAGGCCAGACGATGTCAATGACTACCTTGTTGTTGAAGGGGATAAGCCACTAAGCCTAGAAGACTGGCATAAGAATGGATTCTCATACACTCATCGGTATGGTGATGGAGCAGAGACATGCGTTCTTAAAGGTTTGCAAGCTTTGGGGTACGATAGTGCTGTCCCAGCGGCCACTGTCCAGGAACACGAACCTACCGACAAAACAGCAGGGGGATTTTTAAATATCTGCACATGTGGAGAACCTGTAGATGATTACAGAGAACATCTAGCTGAAAAAATTGGGGAGGTCTAGGATGAGCATTGAACAAAAATTATATTGGACCAAGGGGTACGAAGCTGGTGTTAAAGATACAGAAGAAAGAACTATAAAACTGTTAGAGGATGAACTTGAACATGATTGGGATGATATTACAGTCACAAGAGATGCAATCATCAGGTCACTAATCGCACTAATCAAAGGAGGGCAGAAGTGAGCTTTGCAAGATTCAGTAATTCAGATATTTATATGTTTGAGCATGTAGGTGGCTTTATTGAGTGCTGTGGTTGTTGGTTTGTAGATTGGGATACAGAAATTTATCCTCAGCTAAAAACACCACGGGAAGCTTTGACACATCTAGACTCTCACGAAAAAGCAGGGCATGACATAGGGAATGCTCGTAATAGAATTATAGACACGTATGATGATTTAGATATTAAAATAGATCCTTACGTGACACCACCAGAAGTTATAGAAAGAGTTAGGCAAAAAATGAGGGCATCTCAAGAACATCCTCCACAACATTTTAGAGATAGGAGCAACGGTGAATGAAAAAGAAAAGTCAATCAAAATACTAGAATCGTATTTTAAATTAATTAAAGAGTCTGAAGATAAGTCTGAAAATCCTGAATGGGATAGAGGATTCCAGGCAGCAATAGCATTAATAAAGTCGGAATATAATTGGAAGGATTCGTAATGGAGATATTGGCAGTATTGTCTTTAGTTGCCATGCTTTGGATAGCAGTTTGGTTTACAACTAATGACAGATGATCTTTCAAACGTAGTAGCAGAAGAAGACTTTCAAACTTGGAGGATTTTTCCTAAGTATCGTAATCTTTTTAATAAGATGGAGATTGCGTTACAACAAGGCTTGAAGGCAGGACCTGCAGCGGTCAACCCTTTGCATGATGGCTACTATATTTCAAGACCTATTTATAATTTATACGGGATGGGCATAGGTGCCAAAAGGTTTTGGTACAGTGATGACATGTACAACCAATTACTTAACAATGATGTAGTTCCGCCTGGGCACTTCTGGTGTGAGTGGGTTGAAGGAGATCACCTGAGTATAGACTTTCATCGTGACCCCAAGACTAAGATATTCTACACACGCAGTGTCTGGCAGGGTAAGCATTACACAAGCGATAACCTAACACAGTTCTCGTCATGGACTAGATTAGATAGTGATATTCATCCTTACGACATTAAACTTAAACTACCCTGGAATGATGAAAAGATTACAGCAATAAACTTAGAGTACAAAGGTAAATACGTAATAGAGGCACACCTTAGATTAGGTAATGACCCTTGGGATGACCTAGAGACTGGAACAGTAGTTACACCAGTATGGGATGATGCAGAAATAGATCCATCCAAAGAGTTTCGGGGTAACCTTCATCAAGACATGGAAGCTTACAGTGCAAGTGGACACATATCAAATGTAAGAAAAGGATACTACATAGATAGACCTTAATTAAACAAGGGGTGGTAGCTCAGCTGGTTAGAGCAAACGACTCATAATCGTTCGGTCATGGGTTCAAGTTCCATCCACCCCACTAAAACTGTAAAAGTGATACAATAGATAACTAATGTATGAAATATCAATGCCAAGGTTTGAGGCAATCGTAATAAAAGATCTCATTTCAACAGCAACAAACATTTTAGAGTATGGTTCTGGCGGTACAACTTATTACGCTTATCAAAATAATAAAACAGTAACTACAGTTGAAACAGACAAAAACTATTTAAATAATCTTTTAGATACATGCAATCATTCAGATCTGATTAAGCCTATCCATGTAGACGTGGGGGAAACGACTGACTGGGGGTACTCTTTGGGATTGCCAGAAGGCTTCAACACAATCAGGCAATACATAAGAGTACCATGGGACATAGATGATTTTAATCTTGTCATTGTTGACGGTAGGTTTAGGGCAGCAACATTTATGTATAGCTGGAACATGGCCAAGCCAGGGACTACCTTCTTCTGGGACGACTTCGTAAACAGAAACCACTACAAAGAAGTGCTACAGCATATTAACCCTGATGCATATGTTGGCAGGGCAGCTATATTCGTAAAAGAAGATAATTACTTTAAGTTCAGCGACGAAATGATTCATAAATACGTTAGTGATCAGCGTTAAAGCGAAGCGATAAAGTTCGGCGGTAAATAGAGTGCAATACAATCGAAACGATTGACAAACTCTAATATCAGATGTATAATATATTCAGCATAGGCAATAGCTGAGCTAGAGGCCCTAGGGGAGTTTCGGACGAAGCTCTTCTAGGGTTCTCGTTATTTAGATTTAGAAACGGTATAAAATGGAAACAGCAATAACCACAGATGTAGACACAACAGTCTTCTATACAAAAGAAGATGTACAAGGATGGACTGTAGTAAAGAAATGTACAGAATGTAAGTTTGCAGTTTTCACTGGCAAGTCACAAGATGTAGATAAGTCTACTAAAACTATCAATGATATATTTGATAAAGGTCACAACTGCATAATTTTTTGAGGGTCTACAACATAAGCATAGACAAATTCATACTCAATTGATGTATAGCAAGAATACCTATAAGAACACCAACTAATCTAAACCAAAAAAGAAATACGGGATTGGCCCTAATCTTTTCTTCTAGGTTTATATAGGAATATAGAAAACCTAAGATCAAACCTAATAGTGCAAATTCTGTCATATTCTAGTGTAACACACATAAATCTTTTGAAGGCTACGCCTTTATACCAAGATGATTTGTTACCCTCGCAGAATTGATTCTATGGCTTCTGAGAGCTATTTTATAGCCATCGTAATGAAATAATATCTTACTGATTATAAAGCTATGTGGAGGGAAGTGGAGTTATGTGGAGATATATGGATAATGGAACACATAGTTATAAAACCGTAATCAAAATTTTATATCTCCATAGCCCCATATCCTATATAATGCTAAAACAGTCTGGGATTTCAAAAGCTTCATCGTAATGTCTTTTTGGGAGATAGTGTTTATATATAGGGGGATAATTACCAAGATAGGTAAATTTTATACCCTCAAAAAATATAAATAAATCTAATAAAATAAACAAAAATAAATAAAAATAGATCAAAATGTTTTAAAAATAAAGAAAATGTTTTATTCTCTTATAGGGGGTATTAACGTATAATGGTTAACCAATATATGATATACATACCTAGTGTAAGTACTATACCTTCCAGCATTTTATACCCTCCTTCGTAATAAATAATAAATTAATTAATAATGCCTACGGCATCTGTTATAAAATTTGGGGTATACCAACAGATAACCCATTAAGTGTTAATATACCTATACATATAATACATATACTAGATTAAGATCATATACCCTGGATGTTACATACATGTTAAATAGTTTTATTATAGATATACTAAAACAACCAGCGATTTCAAAAGGTCCATCGTAATACTTTTTAAACTAAATAGTTTTTAATATAGGTCATGCTCGATGCATAAAAAAAAGAAGCTGGATAGCTAGTTCATAGCCACATCGCAATGACGTTAGCTAGCTTGCACCTATCCAACTTCTATACATAATTATATCCTATATAGCCCAGGATGTCAAGTTGATCATCGTAATACCCTCAAAACAACCCACGATTTTATATGATCCATCGTAAAGGTTTTTATATATGGGATATGGTAACATTTTGATAACTTTGGGTCGATCACAGAATACCCCCTTTTGTCAAGGGGGTATAAACTTTACTAGTCTGTGTCAGTGATATCTAGATACTTGTTGTGAAGATTGAGAATACCTGATAACTCGTTATCTGTTAGAGAGTCTAATGTCATTTTCTCTAGGGCAATAAAAAAGCATAGGCTAGTGTATAGGTTGTTCTCATAGAGAAATGTCCTATACACATCTGGCGTATAAACAACTTCCTCGTCACCCCAAAACTGTTCTTCAAGGTCAAGTGTAAATCTGTTTAGAGTGTCTGCTATATCGTATAACTCGGACATTTCTTCTTCGGTGTATTTTGTCATATCTAAAACCCTATCATATCCTATGGACATTTATTCCATACTCCTAGCTAGTAGGTCATCAAGCACATCATACCCTTCATCCTCTAGACCTAATGCAGCCAACAGCAGGTCAAAGGTTTCATCAATAAAGGTATTTGCTTCTTTGTTTCCTGAAACAATCTTTTCACTTAGTAAATATGCAAGGGGTAGCCCTAAGTCATTGTATTCAATAAAGTCTGAAAAATCAGCGTCTGCCCGATAATTCATCCATAGGTCTGCTAGGATGCCGCACTTGTCATTGAAAGTCGTCTGTCCTGTATTGTCTGAACCGCTCATCTATATCATCACTCAATTCTTCTCTTGCTGTTTCTTGGTTTGTCTTTGCGTAGTAGGCACTATCCGCTATTTCCTGTAACCTGTTGTAGTTTATAGTTGGCTTATGCCTAGCTATATAAACTCCTACTTGGTCTAGGTCTAATCGCAAATCAGAAAGCATATCAGCCATTTTGCCTGCTACCTGTTCTTCTCTGCTTTTTCTCATATACCTCCGTATTCTATTATCTCATAAAAAGGTGATGGGGGCAAGGGGAAAGTAGGAATACCCTCAACCCCACCAACTCTAATAGACCATTCTGGGGTCTAAATCTTCAATGTACTTGGGAAGCGTCTCTAGGAATTCTAGTATCCTAAGTGACAAACGGTCTTTATAATTTGCCATGAACGTATCTAAATCAATAAAGCCATCTAGTCCAAAGTCAAGCCAACCGTCCATGCTTATTTGTTCTAACATACTGTGGTTCTTGGGGTCCTGTGTTTTCTTTGCCCAGTCAACTAGGCCAATTGCCTCAGCTTCCTTTGTAAGAAGAGTAATTGTATAATCAGTATCCATTATAGGAAGAGGTGACTGTTGCCATACACGTGCATTAATCATCCACAGGTCCTGGTCCCAGAATGTATCCTCACCATACCATTGCTCAGGACACCATACATTAAGGTCCCAGTCAATCTTTGTTTTAGTTTTGTTCTTGTTACGAATCATTGTTGCTGTCATTTCTTTCCCTCCAAGGTAGGCTCTTCTTCTTCTGGTAGCCAGAAAACTTCTTCTGTCCATCCCCACTTCACTATGCCATCTATATATACAGCATCATATGCTTTGGCCTTAGCTTCTTCGGGGGAGTCTGCTTCAACCTCAGTCATCCCCCACTCAATACGTTTTACATATACTTCATATGTACTCATGATGTCTCCTTTGCATATTCAAGCAACAACCTGATGTGATGCACTATTTGTTCTGGGGATAGGTCTTCTCTCTCAATGTATTCGTATACACGGTCAAGCACCTCTCCATCTGTCGTTTCGCTATTCATTGTAAAAATATCTGCGTAATTCATTATGCATTCTCCTCTGCATATAGTTTTGCTTCAGGGTCTTCTGGTGATACAGGTCGCAACCCATACCCCTCACAATCTGAACAGTCAGGGTCACCTTCGTCATTGCTTTCATCAAAGCAGTGGCACTCAATGTCTAATGACAATACCACAACCTCGCTAGAATCTTTCCACGGTATCTCACAGACATAGTAACCTAGTCTATCTACAATACCAATACCTGGAACCAATAGCAAGGACATCTCTCCCTGAACCATTGTCCAAACATAGTGGTTGTCTTTAGATAAGACATAGTCTAATTCTTCACCATAGGTTTCAAACATTAGTTCATTGCCTGTAACAAGGTGGTTCTCTTGTGGCTTGAACCGCTCTTCCCATTCGCTCTGAGTCATCTCATATGCATCTAGATTGATGACATCGTCCATATCCCAATTGCCATTGTCATTCATTATTTACCTACTTTCTTCTTTACATACTTCACAATGATAGTTATCTGTTTGGGGGTAGTAGTCTAACACTCTATCCTCCATACAGCAATCACAAACATCTAATATCATACCCACTCCTAGTGATGAAAGTCTACAGGAACAATGTACCAGTTGTCAACACCAGCCTCAATGCTTTCACGAACAACTGAGGGGTAAGTTATCTCATTGATGATATCAAAGAAAAAACTGTGATAGTTCCAGCTAGCTCCTGCTATGTTTGCTAATTTAGTTAGGGGGTATAAAGCAATACTAGAATGGTAATCAGGATACAATCCTTCTTTATTATTCTCTATATTATCTAATATCTGAGGTAAGTCTATCTCCCTAGATTGGTCTAATGCTCGTCCCAGCTCTGCTAAGTGATACTCATGAGCCTTGATTAGATACTCATGAAACTTGGGGTCGTCTTGATGTGCTACATCACCAACATACTTACTGTCGTAAGGCTTATCACTACTACTCCAGCGTCCACCACCTGTAACAAACCAGTCATACCATGTATTGATGATTTCACTGTCGCCCATTTGCATATTGAGAAATGCTTCAACATCTCCATGTGCCTCCTCTGCACTGTCAGCCTGTGTGGCTACATATTGAATTACGTGCATAGATTTCCTACTTTCTATTTGTTGTCAGCCTACCAGTTATTTATACGTTTGTCAAGCTGTTTGCGTATTCTTCTACAAAATGCTCAAAGTCAAAAACGATACTGTGATATGTAACAGTATTATTAGTGAAGTCAGCTGACAAGGTGTCATAGCTTTCTTCTCCAGCCTGATAGCTGGTTAGTCCAAAACCTGTTTCACTAGTCCACTCATTACCAATCAGCTGCGAGACTACGATACGGATTGCATAGGGAACATCTCCCCAACGTGGCTCTGCTTTTTGCAGGGCATATGCAAAGTCTCTAACCTTACTATCCCCACCCCAGTGTGAGTATAGCCATACGCTACCTTTTTCATCTTTCAATTCAAAATTAGTTCTTGCTCCCATGATTCCTACTTTCTATTTGTCTTCTACATATCCTAGTGCAACTCCACAGGAATTGCAAGTCTCAGGGGTATAAAGTTCAACAGCTCCATACCATCCATTATAGTAATCAGAGTCCTTCGCACAAAAATCTGAACAATAGTATTCATAGTCTAATACGTCACCCTGTTTATCTTCAATCAATGCTATATGAGCCATACCTCTACCTTTCTCTGATACTCAGAGCCTATCACATGGTATGGACATTTACAAGTAGAAGTCCAGGATTTTCCAGGATTTTTCTTAATGCTTCGTAAATGTTTATTTATCTTTATATATATATGAATAAATTTGGGGTCGATCCCAGAAAAAGAAAAAGGAGGCCGAAGCCTCCCCTTTCCCATCAACCAACCTTATTTATCCTTATACTTCTCATACTGCCTTTTACGCAATTCGTTTTGAATTTTGATATCCCTGAATGTTTCAGATGCCTTGGCAAATTGAGATGCCCCAATCGCAAACATTATCAAAGGTGCAAATATAAATAGCAATATAATTAGAAACTCCATATTACGCCTCTACCCTATCCAAAATCTCAACTTCTAGGGTAGGTCTAATATCACTAACCATATAGTCAAGAATGTCATCAACAGCTTTGTCTAGGAAGTATTCTTCCAACATAGACCTAGTTAGTTCATGACCATTAGCTAATACAGTTTTGATATGCTCATCATCATCTATGTAGTATTCTAATGCTAGGTTTACCTTTGCTACCCTTTCGGTTCTAAACATCTCCAAAAGATTCCTCCCTAATGTTGCTTGCGGTTTTGGTATCGCCATCAAGGATAGCTGATACATAGTCATATCTATTGTTTTCGTGCATATTTACAATATCATCCCATTGGTCAGCTGTCAAGTTATCAGGCTCAAATTGTCTGACATCCCCTTGACCATAGTCACCATCAGCGGTAACCCAAGCATTGCTTTTGATAGCAACTTCTAGCAAATGTTCGTGAGCGTCTATGATACCCTCCAGATAATTCTCGTGAGAAGCGTCTGTTGTGTTATCAAGCTCATTCTTGAAATCTCTTAGTCTGTTGTTTATATATTGAATCATTTGTGTGCCTCTTTCCATACATCTGTCTTTTGGACTGCCTCTTCTCCAAATACCTCTGATAGCTCTCTCAGGGCATCTTGGAATCCGTGGAAGTATCCTCTGTCATATAGTTCTTCTAGTATTTCAAGCTTAGTCATCTTGCGTTCACTCCATATTTCTGTGTAAGCGTTGTCTTTATTTGTTCCATCCTACCAGTTAGCACGGACACTGAATGCATACTTAGGTCTTTGATACAACTTACATCATTGTGCAAGGTTATGTATTCAAGCCTTAGACTTTTGATTGCTTCTTCTTTAGTCACAGTCAAACCCCTCTGCCTCAAAGATAGCCTCTATCTCTGTTAGTTGTTCTTCTGTCAAGTGGTCTACCTGAACGGCATCTGCAAACATCTTTCCAAAATCCATTACAATACCTCACATATACTTTCACCTTGTGCAACGAGGGAATAGAACTCATCTGACCCCTCGTCATTTGTATATACTACATCAATAAACTTTAGATAGCAACTATTTTCGTACCAACTTCTTGCGGTATTTAGTAAGTCATATGGATTGCTATCTTTAGCTTTAATTAAATAATCATACTCATAGTCAATCATTTGTTGGGTTTGCTTTTCATCCATCAGGATATAAACCTTGTGGCAACCCTCCCAAGCGATTGAGTCAGCTTCGTTGATTATGTTTTCCATACCCCACATCTCGTACTTACTCATCTTCTTCCTCCTCATACATGTCATAACAGCGTTTACATTCACCAAACCAAATGTCTGGTATTTGGGTTACCCCACAGGTTTTACAGGTAGTTAGAAGACTGCTCATCTTCTTCGTCCTTTAGCATTTCATCGTGTTCTGCATTTTGGTATGTTTCAAAACTAAATAAGTCTTCATCACATTCAGGGCATTGAGCATAGTATCCCTCTGATACATCCTCAAAGGAAGTGGGAGCTCCACAACGAGCGTGTCTAAGCTTAGGTTCAGTCTTCATCATCATCTGATTCAATCTCCTCTACCTGAATGTCGTCAACACCTACATACATACAGTTCTGGTCATAGATTGCCAACTGCTCTGCTTCTTCTGCGGAATCAGCCTCAATCTCTCCAGAGAACTCTACCGTCATATTCACTATAAATCTAGCCATTAGACTTCCTACTTTCTTGTTGGTTGATTGTAGCCTAGCACTAAGCTAGGACATTTTGTTCAATACCCTCTACCTGATTTTGCCATAGTGACAAGTTTGCACGGTAACGGTCATTGTAAGTACCAATAAGGTTTTCAAGTGTAATAGTATTCTCAGAGATACAACGCTTTGCTTGTTCTAGTGTGATATCTCTTGAAAGATATGTAAACCCATTGTCTAGCATTACATTAGACTTATTCTCGTATTCATCTTCATCAAAGAACCAGCCTACACCCTCATCCATAACAAGGGCAGGGCCTCTGCCTGTGATAAGAAAAGCGGTAGGGACAAGAGTCAACTCATCATCTAACCCTAGTTCAATCTTTACAAGCTCTGAATCTAACATTGGAAATTCCATTTATTCCTCCTTGGTTGATATGATTACACTACCATAGGGCATGGACATTTAAGTTCAAAACTCCAGGATTTCAAAATCTTCTTCGTAAAGAACAAATAATGTTTAACTAACTAAAAAGTTTGGTCGACCCCAGTATTCCAGATCAGGAATATGGGAAGGGCAGTTTATTCTCATGCCCAGGAGAAGTAGGTTATACGCCTACTGTTTCCCTAACAATCGCCATTAGACGATTCTTTTCTGCATTCACCATTGGGTCAAACCCTGATGCTGATGCATAGATTGATTCGCTGTTACCACCACGTGCTTTGCGGTACCAGTCTAGACGCTCAGTCATACCGTTCAACGCACCCCAAGCTGTTCCAGCAATGGTGTTGTTATATTCTCCAGTATAGATAGACTGTAGCATGTCAACTTTGGTTGTGTGCTTTTTGATGGACCCCTTGGAGTCTTTCTCTGGAGCAGGGTATGCCTTAGCTACAATCTGGTCAAAGGTATTCTTGCTAATCTCAGTTTCAATTAGTTTCTGAGCAAGCAATTGGAATTCGTCAATGTAGGCATTGGCTAGGCCTAGGGCTTCACGAGCTGCTTGCACCTTACCCTGAGCGGTTTGAGTGTGACGAATCTTGAATGACTGCTTGACACCTTTACGACCTTTACCAAGTACCAAGTTCAAAGTGTTAGCACAAACAACACGTACAGGAGTAACGGATGCCTGAATAGCAACTGAGCCATCGTGGCTAGTGTTTACTAGTAGATAGTTGTTGACCTTGTCAGATACGCCATTAGGGTCCAGAACCGTTTCACGCTCTAGGGCTAGTGAACCAAACACCTGACGTCCGCCCTTGATGGAGCCAGCAGTTTCCCAACGTCCTCCATCCAGCATGGCATCGCCAAATTCAAACAGGTCTTCATTCTGCAATGGAACATAACGCTCACCAACAACACCTAGGATGTCGTTCTGGCTACGGTCAAATGGGTTAGTACGTGTAACAAAGGAGTAACCCTTGTCAGATGAAAAGTTTTCGGGTACAGGAACTTCTTCCAAGCGGACGTTCCAGTCATTTAGGTTAGCAAGCTTTAGCATCTCTGCTGTAGACACTTCTTCATTGAACACTGTACCAAGCTTGTGCCAGGCAGGCTCTCTGAATGATGCAAAGGTAGCTTCGCCAGTTTCTGATAATTCTAATTCGTGGGCCATGAGGTCCTTCTTTCTGCTAGGGGATGTTTACATGTATAATCTAACACAGGGGTAGGACATTTTGCAAGGTCTTCGTAAGACTTTCTTAAAGTATTTTATTACAAATTGGTAACAGCGGGTCGACCCTAGATTGATCCAAATGTCAAGGATAAAGCAAACCCCCTAGACTACACTTGGTCAGAAAAGCTTTCCATAGCTTCCCTTTTTCATCTAGGGGGTAGGCGGGTAGTTTAGAGAGATACCCAGCTCCAGTCATTACAGAATTTCCATAATTGCCCCATAGGTGGAGGCACTTACTTCTTCCTGTGAAGTCATTTTGAGAATGTTTAGGTTCTTCTCAAGCAGTGACTTTCTAGTAGTGTAGTCACGACCAAAATGAGATTTCTGGTTTGGTCGCTCTGGCTCGTTTGGCTCTCTAGGAAAGTCCTCAATGTAATCAACATCAAAGGATACCTCAAACCTGTTGCCATAGTGACGGGACAAACGAATTGGGTCAGTATATTCATAGCCAATGCCGTTGCTGTTTGTCTTTAGATAGTTAGACACAAACGCAATTACATCTTTCTTGTATTGCTCTTTCTCTGCCTCATACTGCTTACGCTTGGCAGGGTATTCAGCCTCTGCCTTTTCAATCTCAGCAATCTTGCTTTCAATCTCAGCAATTAGTTTTGCTACTGGAACTTTTACGCTAATGTTTCTTGCCATTATGAAATCCTACTTTCATTATTAGTTTTGTTTTTGATTGTTAGGGGGTGAACTAGGGGAAAGCGTTCATTTCGGCTACCTCTACTATGGGCTTTCATTAAGGATAGCGAACCTAGTTCTAGTGGGGCAGTTTTGTGTGATACCCCAGCACAATAGGTTAGACTACTTTTTGATAACAGTAGTCCAGCGAGGCTCGCCATTTACATCTAGGCGAACTCTGAATGTTCCATTTTTGTTGGCAACTACTTCTTGAATAGTGCCTGTAACACCACTCTTAGCGGTGGTGAACTGTGAGCCAACAGTTAGTGTGTTTTCCATTTTGCTTCCTTACACCTGCTCTACGACAGGATTTGTTTCTGGTTTATCTTGTAGTCGTTTTTGCTACAAGAGTTATCTTAGCACAGGCTATGGACATTTATCAAGCCTGTTTAGTAACAAATTAGTAACGCTCTATAAACGCTTCTAAGTTGTATGCGTCAATTATTTCTAGGACAGTAGCATAGCCTCTGCCTCTAAAAGATACGCCATCAGGCAAGCCAATTTTGCTTTCCTCGTCATAGGCGTTGCAAAGTTCAATAGCTCTCTTTATACTATCAAACATCATATCTGGAATTGGGGGGTAGGAATTTGCTTTCATATGCCACTGAATAGCATTGTCAATATCTGTATGCTCCAACATATCTACTGCTGATAGGTATCCCATTACTTCCCGCTTTCGTTTGTTGTGATTAGCTTAGCATATGGTATGGACATTTTAGGCTTCTTCTGCCTCGCCAATATACCATTCGCCTTCTTCGCCATCATTGATTAGATTAGCTCTGCTTAGATATTTATTGGCTTTGGCATATGCCTCTTCCTCGTTGTTTGCTAAAATGCTAACGAATCCGTCATAGTTGATGGTATATCTAGTCATTACTCCTACTTTCTTTTTTGTAGCCTATCATATGGGGTGGACATTTATAGAAACTCAAAAGGGTCTCTATCTTGAAAAATTTCTTCCCACGCCTCTAGGTTATAGTTTTGTGGATTCTGATAGTATTCGCCAAGTGCTTCTTTGATTTCTTCTGCTTGCTCATCCATCATTTCTACTTTCTCTAATAGCCTTATTATTGTTAGACTGCCTTGTGCCTTTATACTTCTTGGGAGTTTCAACCTTATGCTTGGCTTTCAACATATTATGGAATAGCTCTTTGGCTTCCGCTTTTCTTCTAGCTTCGTTTCGCTTGCCTAGCATTTGGTTTCTCCCTTCTTGTTTATACTGTTACCCTATCACACCCTATGGACATTTATGAGGGCATCCAAGCAAAATCTTCTAACATTATTTCTGCCATATATATTGTTTCTTCTAATTCTATTTCATCCATTGCTGACTCATAAGACATTTATTGCCTCTTGCCTCTCGTTATCCCAAATTGCTATTTGGTTGTGCAGCTTAGCAAAAGATAAAGCCTTTGTCAAGTCAGCGAATAAAATTGACTTATCATAATAGGTTTTATTTGTCTTAGGGTCAGTCCATACTCCTAAATATTCACCTTCCCCAATTTCTTGAGGGGTAGTTTCCTCAAAAGCAACCCAATACCCTTTACTAGTCTGAACAGGAAAAAACCCTGCCTCTGCGTCTGCTTTATATGTTCCATCTCTCATAGGTATAACCTATCACATACCTAGGACATTTTGCAAGATTTTTCCACGATTTCGTAAAACGTTTCGTAAAAGATATACATGGGCCGATATGGATCGACCCCCACATTCCAGATCTGGCATAGACAGCCCCTCCCTAAAAGGGAGGAGTGTCACCAGGGCTATACATCTTCAGCCTATCATTCTCATCTTGGAGTTTTAGATTCCAAAAAGCTAATACCATAGTTGTGAAGCTCATTATGCCAAGGGCAATAAAGGCAAACATCAAAAGGTTCTCAAGCATCTACATTCTCCTCTGCGAATACTGCTTTCCAAAAGCGTGACTTGTCAAAGCGTGGGTTATCTTTCAACATCATATCCTGAAAGTCCATAACCATAAACGCCGCTTTTTCGTGGGGTAGCTCACTCTTGTATTGTCTCAAAATACTAGCTACTTCAATATAGTCTTTTCTTGTCATCATTAGATTAGTTCCTGTTCTTTAGCTTCGGTTGTATCCATCATTCCATCATATTCAAAACACTCAGGGCATACAGTGGTTCCCTTTGGGTAGTATCCATAGCAATATACGCATACAGCCCCGTTCTCCTCATCTTCCCTGATTTTCTCAAGGGCTTCAAAATAAAACCTGCTTAGGGTTTCATCAGGAACGTGAGCATAGAGCTTGCCTAGTAGGTGATGAATACCCATATTCCCATAGGCTTCCTCATAGATTTTACGAGCCTCGGTTACTGTTGGAATTGTTGACATATTAGTTTTCCTTTCTTGTTTATATAGTTAGACTAGCATAGGGGGTGGACATTTTAGTCCGATAAAATCCAGTTCATATAGTCCATTGGTGACAGACTTTCCAGGTAGCACTTACGGCAAGCTGGATTAGAGCCAATAACTCTCATTGAAGCAATAGAGACGCTGACACGGCAGACTGAGCAAGAGGTGTAGTGTTTGGTCATTAGTTGGCCTTTCTTGGTTGATGGCTTTAGCCTAACACAGGGGTAGGACATTTATCCAGGATTTCGTAAACCACTTCGTAAATAAAATGTAACGGTTTGATAACAGCGGGTCGACCACAGAACCTCACCCCTGTCAAGGGGTGGGGCTGCTAAGGGGCTATGCCCTAATCTCGTCTAGGATTTGCTGGATAGCCTTCTCCCTAGGGGTGTAGAAAGGGACCTCACTTTTGCCATCTGCTGACCAGATGACCTCCTCAGTGTCATCTTGAACAATGAACTTGGGGTCCTCGTTGAAGTGGCGGAACACGTTGATAATCTCAGTGGTAAGCTCGTTGCCATCAAAGGTCCTGGTGTCAATGGTGTCGCCATATAGGTCCAAAGCTCTAAAAGTGTAATCGTTGTTCATAGGTTTTCCCTCCGTTGGTTGACAGCTTCAGCTTAGCATATACCCTGGACATTTATCCACGATTTCATAAACTTCTTCGTAAATTGTTTGTTGTGATCCAAATGTTATATTCGGGAGTCGATGCATATTCCAGGGAGGGAATACAAGCCCCCTCCCCAAGAATACATCAGTAGGCAGAACCCCTGAACACTATCCAGATAAGGGCTTGAGCTACTCTAGGTGTTAGACCGTGTTCATTGCCTGCTTCGGTTACGGCGTTAGCCATCTGAGCATACTGAGACTGAGTAGGTGTTTTACCTTCTATGCCTAATGCTCTCATCATCCAAACATCTATCACAACCGCATTAGCGTCACCAGCAATAGCTTTAGCAAAGGCATTAGTCTTCAATCCCTTGAGGGCGTCAAACCCTAGCTCTAGGGAGTTGTTAGCCATTCGCAAGTTGTTACCTAGACCCCTGACCTCTTTGCCTAGTGAGAATGCGATAGACTTCTCAACGTTAGTTGACCAACGCTCTCTAGGTGAGAATGAGGAGACTACGCTTGCCCCAACTTCCAGGGTAGTGTCTAGGTTGTCTGCCACCTTGTTAGCAATCTTCTCAGCGTCAAGATACCAAGTAGCTGCTTGCTCCACTTGACCAAGGGTAGCCCTAGCAATTATCTCTGAGTAAGTTTCTTTATAGTTCATTAGTTGACCTTTCTTATTTATACAATCTAACATATGCTATGGACATTTATCGTAAAAAGTCCACGATTTTTTCCACGATTTCTTAATTATCATCGTAACGTTTTATGATCGTTGCCACCGACTTTTGATAGTCTGAAGTCGGTAGCCAGTTATCCACAGGCTGTGTATAACCTTGTGGATAACTAGGTAGCTACTTGATGAGTAGCCAAAAGGAATAGGCAAGTATTCCAAACATTCCAAATACCAAAACAACATCTGGCAAACCTGGAATTATGTATTGAGCGTTTTCTGGAATGATGGTCATTAGTGATACCTACTTTCTACTTGATACAAGAACACTATCACAACCCCTAGACATTATGGCAGACACGCCCGCAAAAAAAAATAAAAAAAGTTTATTTATTTTAGTAAAAATGCCGTTAAATGTCCTACCCCTATGCTAGTATCTAAGTATAGATAAAAGAAAGGAGTTCAAATGATGAACTTACTAATTGGAAATGATTACGGATACTGCGAGATTTGTGATAACCACACGCCTCGCACAACAGCAGAAGGTGAAATCTGCTGTGAGTATTGCTGGGATGCTTATGGTGAAATAAACTAAGCGTTACCATTCCGTTATAAAAATCGGGAATAAAAATAACTAAAAATTTGTTGTACTAAGTAAGAACTAAAAAAGAAAGTAGGTATAAATATGAAATTCAATTTCAGTTGTAGAATTTGCGGTTTAGGATACAGCCAAGTATCTGAAACTGGCTATAAAGCTAATTGCCAATGTAGGCGTGTTAGCTAAATAAATGTCCAGGGTATGTGTTAGTATCTAATTAGAAATAGAAAGTAGGAATTATGACAATCGCATTCATCAAGACTTCAGACAAGACAGTAACTCACTACGCCTCTTTTGACGCTGAAACGCCAATTGAAGCTAAGAAGATTACTGATTACTATTGGGCAGAAGTTCGCAAGGGTAACATCTATGGTTTCTCAGTTATCTGAGAATTCCATAACACGAATAGCTAATAAATAGAAAGTAGGAAATATATGAGAAAAATTGAGTTCAAAGTTACTGAGAATGGTTGGATTACTAGCAACGCTGAGCGAGCTAGGTCAATACCAGCCTCAAGAACTGAATGTAAAAAGTGTGGCTATGTTCTAAAAGCTATACTTCCATCAGACTTATGGAATAGATACTGGAAAGAAAATCACAATTGCCAAAGTAGGCAAGCTAGCCGTCAGGCATTTGACGGTATGCTAGGTAGCCCTATGGATACCCTAGCTAACCTAAGTATTCGCTAATAGGAATGCCACCCACTAGGGTGGCATTTTTTTAGCGGTATGGCGTACGGGTAACTAGTAAAAACAAATAGACTTTGGGCATACGGGTTAGGCGGTATATTCCAAAAAGATGCCACTATGCCATAGGGTCATCATAAACATATATCAGACCTGGCATACGTGCTCACTGATTTTTTCTTTTTATATTCTATATTTAGTGCATCATACACGATCAAACATTTCTGTAATTATGTCAAAACTGTATCTGAATTTTTTATAGTATCTGAAATTTTATGTTAAAATAGTTTTATGAAATATTGCACAAAATGTGAAGTCACAAAAGAATATTCAGAGTTTCATAAATTATCAAAGTCTCCTGATGGATATAAAACATATTGTAAAAATTGTGTGAAAGAATATGACACAAAAAGATATGATGAAAATCGGGTATATCCTAAAAAACAACAAGACGGACTAATCCATTGTCGTAAATGTGAGAAATATCTAGATAAGTCAAAATTTTGGGGTCACTTGTCATACTGTAGAGAATGTTCTAAGTTAGTCGGACACTCGCACAATATTAAAAAATTTGGGCTTTCTATAGAAGACTACATAGATCTTGAAAAGTCGCAAAACGGTCTATGTGCTATCTGTAATAATCCAGAAACTAAGAAAAGACGATTGTCAGTAGATCATGACCATTCTTGTTGCTCAGGAGCATATTCGTGTGGCAAATGCATTAGAGGTCTTTTATGTTCAGGGTGCAACACTTTTCTTGGTAATGCAAAAGACGACATTAATATTTTGCAATCTGCAATAGCTTACTTACAAAAATAATTTTTCAGATCAGCAAGATATATAGCTGAACATCATTTTCAATAGTGATTTATGGGCAATTTAGGTATTATCACTTTGCAATGCTACAGAATCTAGCAAGGTAACTTCTCTATCACTAATAAATCCACCTTTTTCATCTAATTTTGCTCTAGCCTCTTCTTCGCTGGTAGCTAGAACTTGCAAAACCATACTTACTTGGTATGTATATGCATGTGTAGTTGGTTTTTCTGACATGTCTCTCCTTATGTTAGCAAATAGCATACTACAAAACCAAGAAATAAGCAAATTCGGATCCTGAATTGCTTGTCTTAATAAATTTTCGAGGGAATAACAAGATTTCTCTTGGTTCGTGTATAAAAACTATTAATTACATAGTATCACACGTACACTAATAAAGCAAATACATTCTTTGGGAAATATCCAGATATCTTTCTTGGTCATATACTGTAACAAAAACGTTATATATTTGTTATTAAATTGTTATTTTTATGTGCTATTATGCAAAAGCCGATATCTATTTGTAAATATTTACAATTATATATGAATAAACTGTAATATCTTACAATTTGCTATATTTACATCTATTGCACATGTTAACCAAGATTGTTAGGTTGTTATTGTGCATATGTGTAGGGGGATCTCTATATCACCGACGAACTTTACCGCCTTGCTTAAAAGTGTACTTTATCTCGAAACTTTACCCCGCCAAAAGGCCTTAATTTAATAAATTTTAATATAATTATATATATGACTTTTACTGAGTGGTTGCAAACCTATGTCCCGATTATTTTAGGTATTCTCTCAATTTTGGGAATCGTATTTGGCTTTATTAGACACATATCCAAGAAAGCTGAAGGCTTCGTTAAAAATGAAGTACAAGAAGTTATCAAAGAGCTTCGACCAAATGGTGGAGGAAGTTTACGTGATCAAGTAAATCGCTTAGAGGCTTCTCATTCAAAATTAGAAGAAGGTCATGAAAAGCTCGATAGCAAAGTAGACACTTTAATAAATTTTATTATTAATAAAGATAATAAGTAATATATATAGTATATTAATATATAAGATATATATAAGTATATTCAATAAACTCTATAAGAGTTAATATGAATAATATATATAATAATCAATCAACCCTTTTATATAGTACAGCATTTCTTGGTCTTGTCAAGTACTTTTTTGATAACGTTTTTATAACTTTAATATATATAAGTATTTTTTCTTGGTTAATAAAACTTGTTAATATAACATCAATTTATCGTAAAGTCAATATTCGTTACAATTCTGTGATAAAATTGTATACAGGCTGGTGTCTAGTCCGTCTCTCATACCCACCGCAGCTAGGCATCAGCCCCTTTTTTATTTTTCAATGGTATAATTTTTACATGAATCTATGCGGTCCCGAATCCTTTGGTGCTGACCCTGTTAACGTACAATGGCAGGTTGTCAGAGGTGATACAGCTACCATGCGTGTTGAGTTTTTAGACGATGACGGAGAGACAGCTTTTGATGTTTCTAACTGGACATTCTCTGCAAGCAGCTATGACCCAAGAAGCGATGTAATTGATGAGCTACAGGTTATTGCGGGAAACGGCTATGTAGACATTACAGCACCCACAGAAATTACATCCTTGTGGGGTGGGGGATACCGCTCAGTGAGTGCAGAACTTACTTTTGACGTGCAGGCAGTTATTGACTCCAGCACTACATGGACACCAGTTATTGGAACTATTAAAGTATTATCAGACGTTAGTGGGAGTACGCTTTAATGGCAGTTATTAAAGTTTCTACCCCTGCTCCACAAATTTCGCCAAAGATTAAGGTTAATGGCAAAGTTTATAAAACTTACAAGTAAGGTTCGTAATGGCAATTAGCAAAAATATGGATTTTCCTAAAAGAAAGGCTAATTATGCAGACAAGGTTGCTCAGCAATCCATTACAAACACAGAAGCAGACTCTGGCAACTTTTTGCCAGTACCAGGTCCCCAGGGGCCAATGGGTCCAAAAGGAGACCGTGGACCAAAGGGTGAGCCAGGACAAAAAGGTCCAAAAGGTGACAGCGGTGCTCCAGGTAAAAACGGTAAAGATGGCAAAGACGCAGATGACTTTGCACCTGTTTACGGACAGAAACCAGGCTGGGCAAAATACGTAAACGCTGCTCCAGATGACATTAAGCTAGGTGCCTCTCAAGGTGAAGACGGCTGGGTAAGTTTTTATATTGACCAACTTGATAAAAAAGAGACAACTGAAGAGTTCTTGCCAGAAAATGCAAATAGTTTGTACGGCACAAGTATTCGTAAGATTAACTTGCGAGAACTCAAGGTCGGTAGCCAGATTAGAATTAGCTATAATTTTGAAATAACAACATTTGCAAACAATACCGAGATTTGGGCAAGATCTTTTTTTAAACAAACTGATAAAGAAATTGTAAGCTTTGTCGCAAATCTTAAATATCAACACACATACGACCTAACAGTTACACAAGATATTTATCTTGAAAGTGAAAAAGATCGGGGCACAGGATTAGTACCCCAGCTTCGTTCAGACATGGACGCATATGCAAATCTTAAATCTATTACAATTTCAATTGTGTAACGTGCTATAATAATAGACGGAGGATAAAAAATGAGCTTCCCAGCTACTTATAACTTTTCATACTACAAGGGAGATACCTATAGCTTTTTGATCTATCCCAAAGATGCTAGTGGTGCGGCGTTTATTCTTTCGGGATATACCGCTGAATTTACGATTGCAGAATCAAGGGGTAGTGACGGCGTTTCTTCCCAAATAGAAGCTTATTCAAACATTCCTACTGGAGAAAATTACATTGAATGCGTGATTAGGCCAACTGATGGTGCCCAGCTAGACCCTGACAAAGATTACGTATATGACGTAGAGATATTAAAAACTGGAGACAGCTTTAATTCTGTTTATACAGTGTTAACAGGAAATATCTCAATTACCGATCAGGTGACAGGAGCCACATAATGGCTGATGTTCTTTTATCTACCGATGAAGTAACAGTTCTTGGCTCCCCCGCCTCACGAGATGTTGTTGATAATAATGGGGTAATCCAAAATGCAGCAGAGCTAACCGTCGGTCCCCCAGGAAATAGGGGAAGTCGTATATTTGTTGGAGAAGGAAATCCAAACTTAGTAGATGTTGGTCAGGAGATTCTTCCATTTGATTTATACATTAATCTGCTTGCATCTGATTTAGAATACCTATACTTATATCAGTATTTTAATAGTGACGGTCAGCTTCAATGGAATAGAATTCTAAGACTAATCCCAAACACTTTTTTAACAACTCAGACCAAAGAATTTACTAACGGTCAGACTGTATTTTTTGTTCCTGTCGTAAATGTTGTACCGCTTTCAGAAATCGGCAATATCACAGAACAAAACTTTAATATTCAGCATACGGTTTTAAATGACAAACCAGTTGCATCTTCTATCACAGCAGGAACACTTATAGTCCAAGAGGATCAGCTTGTATTGCCAATAACAATTAATGCTGCAGAGTTTGACGGCACTAGTTGGGCCTATTTATCATCTTTTAAAGCTGTTCAGCTATTCGTTACGATTGCATAGGTAAAACATGACTACTCCAGAATTTTATGGACCCAGCTCCACCTCTGTGGTGGTGGATAAGGGAATAAGCGGAGTAAGAGGGAATAACGTTTTTGTCTCCCAGGGAGAACCAAACTCAAACCTATCAGGAGATTTTGTAGAAGGCGACTTGGCAATTGATATCTCCACTTCTAGTCCAACGTATCTGTTTGTATATAGATATGAAACTAGAATTGTAAATGAAAATGCCCTAACGGCATGGTACCTAAATTTGATAGATGATTCTGCCCAATCTATTGTAAGATTGATTCCTAATTCTGCAAGTCGCAATGCCAACACAACTTTCGTACAGGGACAGGCGTCGGTAACCGTGCAGATTGCTATACCAGCAGCTTTTAGCAACGGTGGAAGTTTGACTGAAAGTTTAGATATTCAATACAGCATTGTAAATAATACAACTCAGTCTACAGATATTCAAAATCCTATATCTTCATTCTTTGCAGTTACAAACTCTACTATCGTAAATAACGTAGCAACTCTTGAGCTAGCCTTTTCTGCGGTAGAGCTAGATAGCGGACTTTGGATACCATTGCAGGGACAAAAAACTATCCATTTAGTAATTACTGTGGTATAATCGAACTTGGTGATATTTTATGGCTGCAGATGACATTGGTACGATTTATAATACGAAGATTCCAGGATTAGAGGATGTTGCTGATATTCAAGAGGCTCTGACCCTATATCATTATGGCTCCCTGACCTATAATACTGCTAATTCGGATGTAAATCAGCTTCCAAACCCATCTCTTGCAAGACATATTAGCAATATACAGAGTCAAATAAACACTCTCGATCAAAAAAGAACGGCAGGGGATTTTTTACCCACAGAGCCATCTGGAGTAGACGACGGGTACGTCTGGGTAGATTCTGACTCTGCTGGACCAGCAAACATAGTTTACTCAACAGCAGTTTATTCGAACACCCAGCCAACTGAAAATCTGGTAGACGGAGTTATTTGGATAGATAAATCCGAAACAGACAAAAAAAGTTATGTTTGGGATGCTGGATTAAATGATTGGGTAAGGATTGATAGTTTTAACTCTGTAGTAACCACAAAGGGAGACCTTATAGCTACTGATGCCAATGGAGAACTCCAAAGGCTACCAGTTGGACAAGACGGGTTAGTTTTAACCGCAGATAGTACTGCAACAGATGGGATCTCCTGGTCTCAGCCATCAGGGGAAGCTCAGGAAATTTTAAATATTATGGGAGTATACTGAACCGAGGTGAATAAATAATTGGCTACTCAACAAAAGGTTTTATTTAGAGGAAATGTTCCACAAACTAACACCTCCGTATACTCTGTACCATCTTCAACTTCTGCAGTCGTAACACAAATAGTTATTTCCAATGGTACATCTGCAAGTGTTGCAGCTACCGTAAAATTAGGTGGATTTTCAGTTATTGATGGAACAGATTTAACATCAAACGATGCCTTTATATTAAATTTAAAACAGGTCATGAACGAGTTTGATGCAATTGAAATATCCGCAGCTCAAGCAGGACTTGAAATACACATAAGCGGTGTGGAGATTTCTTAATGGCTACCATCGACAACACGGGCAAGGTTGCCTATATGTATGATGAGCAAACGGATACATGGTACAGTTTGGCGGGTGTAGCAAATCCTGCTGTTTCATACACATGGACTGGAACCAACACTTTTTCCAATACAGTTATATTTGAAGATGTTGTTAGATCCGAGGCGGGCATTAATAATTTTCAAAACCCATCCGCCAGAGATACGGCACTGCCCTCTCCAATTAATGGAATAGTTTGTTTTGTAAGACAAGATGCTCAGGGCTCTCAAATAAATCAGCTTCAATATTATTTTAACGGAGCGTGGAGGAATGCTTTTAGCAACATAGGGCTGTCGACTCAAACTTCAAACTATACGCTAGCTCAAAAAGATGCTGGAAGATCAGTAGTTATGAATATGTCGGTTCCAAATACAGTGACTATTCCTAACTTTACAGATGTACCCTTTTCCATAGGAGAGACCATAAATATAATTCAGCAGGGAATTGGACAAACAGAAATTGTAGCGGCGTCAGGAGTAACATTAAATAGTAGAAATGACAACAAAAAGCTTAACGCACAGTATAGTGCGGCAACTGTCGTAAATGTAGCTCAAAATAACTGGATTCTGATTGGGGACATCACTTTTTAGTTGTGATATAATTTTAATATGGCAACCCTAAGAGGAAATTCTAGTTCTTATGATATAGGAAATAATCCACCAGAGGTAAGATGGACCTTTGTTCGTGGAGATACCGCTGCATTCAGGGTATATGTGACAGACGACGAGCGTCAACCACTTACAATTTCTGATTGGAATATCCAGATGAAAATTAAACGTCCAATTATTGCTCAGGAAGACTTTACAATTACAGATGCTGCAACAACAATTTTAACTCTTAATCCAGAAGCAGATGAAAATGACGAAGCTGGAGAGTTTACGGTAAAAATTTCAGCAACTCAGTCAAAAATATTAGAAACTGGGGATATTTTTGATATTGAGCTGTCTTTGCCACAAGATCAGATTGTTTGGACAGTTGCCCAGGGTAGGGTGAGCGTTCTTGAGGACGTAACTGACTAATGGCAAGTGTAAGACTATCTAATAAAAATCTTGTACAAACATCTTTAATTGCCAACAAAGCCTTTTCAATTACAAGGATTGAAGACAAATCTCCCAGGGTAGCTATTGAAGAAACAATACCCTTTAGAATTAAATTAACGAACATCACCGTTCCAGGCTATAGCTCCGCAAACATTCCAGGTATAGGCATACAGGTAATTGGCTTCAGCAATTATATTTTATAAATTTATTTAAAACTATCTTTATAATAGATATATGGCTAGAACAACTATACCTCTCGTAAAATCTTATTTTGAAACTGGTGATCGTCCTACTCAGGATGAATACGCAGAACTCATTGACACTACCGCCGCTCAGTCTACAGACCTAGGCACCTTTGGTAATAATGAGAATACAATCACTGGCATTGAAAATGCCACGGTAGTTGACAACTTCTCCGCTTCAGACTGGAGAATGGTTAAATACATTGTATCCCTATCTAAAACAAGCAATGGAGATAACAAATTCTACGCTACAGAGTTAACCATACTGGTTGATGGAACAGACATTTCTGTTTCTGAGTATGGAACAATAGACAACGATGGGAATATGGGCACCATTAGCGTCTCAGAGGCTGGAGGAACTGTTGCTTTGACAGTTACCCCAGATTCATTGATTAAGCCAATTACCGTGCGATACGCTCGCATCGGTTTGAAGGCCTAGATATCTATAAGGAGATGAAATAAATGGCAACAGTCAATAAAGACTTTAAGGTCAAGAATGGTCTAGTCGTTGAGGGTGCAAACGCATCTGTTAACGGATTTGACATTCTAACCAAAGCCACAGATGACCAGAACTACATCATTGGATTGATTGGTGGTTCTGCTACATCTGCAAACACAGCTGACTCAGTTGTGCTTCGTGATGCAAATGGAGACTTTGCTGGTGGGACCATTACCGCAGAAACAGGCTTCACAGGAGACCTGACAGGAAACGTAACTGGTAACGTAACAGGAAACGTAACAGGCGACTTGACAGGTGATGTTACAGGCAATGTAACAGGTAACCTAACAGGCAATGTAACTGGAAATGTGACTGGAGATGTTACAGGTGACGTAACAGGTAATCTAACTGGAAATCTTACAGGTGATGTTACAGGAGATGTAACTGGAACAGTTTCAGACATTTCTAATCACGACACAGGTGACCTGGCAGAAGGCACTAACCTTTACTTTACAGATCAAAGGGCTCTAGACGCTACTAACGCCGCTTATGACGCAGCTGGTTCAGCATCTACCGCAGAATCAAACGCTAACACCTACACCGATAACCTAATTGGTGACGGTACAGTAGATGGAACAGCTGGAAACACTGTTAAGGATCGTATTGACACAGCAGTAGCTAATCTGGTTGACACAGCACCAACTGCTCTTGATACCCTTAACGAATTAGCCGCAGCTCTAGGCGATGACGCAGACTTTGCCACTACCGTGTCTAACAACATTGGAACTAAGGTAAGTAAGGATGGCGATACCATGACTGGTTTGTTGACCCTGTCAGGTGCTCCATCAGATGATCTACACGCTGCAACTAAAAAGTATGTAGATGATGCAGTTTCGGGAGGAGTTGGAAGCATTGATTCAGATGATGTGCCAGAAGGTACCAATAATCTTTACTTCACTGACGAGCGTGCACAGGATGCTCTAGCAGCCGCCATTGCAGCAGGTACACACGAGAACATCGTAATTACCTATGATGACAATGCAAACTCAATTAGCTTTGTTGCTGAAAACGGTGTAGACGACTCAACCACTACAGATCTTGCTGAAGGAACAAACTTGTACTTCACAGACGAAAGAGCACAGGATGCTATTGCAGCTGCTATTTCAGCGGGTACACAGACAAACATTGTAATTACATACAATGACGCAACCAACTCATTTGACTTTGTTGCTGAAAATGGTGTAGATGATTCAGACACTGACGATCTAACCGAAGGTAGCTCAAACCTATACTTCACAGACGCTCGTGCAGTATCTGCTCTTGAGGCTGTAGTTCCTAACTTTACCGAGGTAGACATCAATTCAGTTGCAACTCAGGTTGCTGCTACAGTTAACGTACCTACCGCTGGTATTGCAAACGCACACCAATTCACTCGTGCAGACTACGATTCAGCAGAGTACATCGTAAAGGTTGATGATGGAACACACACAGAGGTTTCGAAGATTCTTTTGACTCTTGACTCTTCAGACAACATCTCAATCACAGAGTACGGTATCGTAGGAACCAACGGTACATTAGGTACAGTTTCAGCTACTACAGATGGAACTAATGTAACTCTACAGGTAACAACTGCAAACAATAACTCAGATGTTACTGTTGCAGGAACACTAATTAAATAAGACTATCAAGAAGAAGGAGCAGTAAGTAATGGCAACATCAAACAAAGACTTTAAAGTCAAGAACGGGATACAGGTAGCTGGGGACGGTTCATTTGGAGGAACCCTTACCGCTGCTGCTCCTACTTCTGATAATCACTTAACAACTAAATCTTACGTCGACAACATCCTGGGCAGCCTGACTGTTCCAGTTGGCACAGCACCAGAAAGTCCAGAAGAGGGTCAGATATATTTTGATATATCAAGCGGCAGGCTTGCAGTATATTACAACTCCGCATGGATCGCAATTGCCACCGTAGCAGATGCAGAAGAGCTTCCAGATCACATTCACGATACCTCAATTGACGGCAACGGTCTGATAGTAACACGCTTTTATGATGCGGGCACAGCAGGAGATACTATAGCCGATTACGCAGACGCTGGCCTTGTATCAACTACCACCTGGGAAGCCACCTGGGATGGCGGAATAGCTACAGATAACTTTAACTAAAAGTATTTTTACAAAAATAATAAAAAACATAAAATTGTATCTCGCACTAACTAAAGCGATCAAGTGTTATAATGTATTTATAGTCTAAATCCGAGGCAGGATTAGTCTGTTTATATTTATAAGTTTTTTGATTGGAGAGATTAGTCAGTGACACCATCTATTAATTTGGGGATTTTATCTTCAGGTGCAAGATTTTTATTTACACCTCCAGAATACCAGTACACCAATCATATCTATACGACTGGAGCCAATTCGTCAGCTCAAACATTTTTGAGCAATCAAGGTTTAAACGGTGAAGATGCGGTAGTTAGATTAAATGAAACACCATACGTTGATGAAAGTCAGTCGCCGACAATAAATCAATACAGTGAATTTTCTTTATCTGAAAATCAAGATGCATTGTTTCCATTACGTGATGATCATATAGCAAGTTGGACAATGTCTATTTGGGCCTCTAGGCCAGAAGTTGTTACAGATCCACTTTTCGACAAAGCAAGCTATGCATTTTATGCGACAGACCCTCACCCAGACTTTTCAGATTACATGCATGTCGGCCTGTTGTCAGCTTTAGATTCAAGCGGTCGTCACGTAGTTGGATTTGCACAGTTTAATACTCTTATCCCCTCAAATCCTTCATTTTGGCTCCCCCGAGGGCCCTACTCAGCTAGCCTTTCATTTATACCTCAAGAACTTGACCGTTTATTCCAGCACCTTGTTATAACTTTTGATGAATCGTCTCTAGAACTGAAATTTTACCTTAACGGCCAACTTAGAACAACCCGTTCTGGAACTAATATAAGAATTAGTCAGGACGCAGACATAATTATAAACTCTGCCAACGGTCAAAGATCTGTAAAGGATGCCAGACTATATCAAACCGTTTTAGATCAAGCTGAGATTGAAGCAATATATAATGACGGATACATCTCTCCACGCTATGATTGATGAATCATAAAAGCAAGAATATGCTCACGTCCAAAAATATTCTTTTGTAATAGATTGTGGCAACAAAAAATAATTTAATGCCAGAGTTTCATTAAAAACCTTATAGTAAAAAAACCAGTTATAATATATTAAACACTTTTCAAGGAGCACAATGGCAACCAGAATGCAACAAAGAAGGGGCACAGCCTCTCAATGGAATAACGCAGACCCAGTATTAGCGGCTGGCGAAATTGGATTTGAAATTGATACCGTCAAATTTAAGATTGGTGACGGAATCAATGAGTGGTCATTGCTTGACTACTTCTCAGCTACCCCAGATTTGACAGGGTATGCTACCGAAACATACGTAGACAACGCTATAAATGGAGTGCTAGACAGTGCACCCGCCGCTCTTGATACCCTCAATGAGCTCGCTGCAGCACTGGGGGATGATGCAGATTTTAGCACTACTATTACTAATAGTATTGCAGCAAAAGCACCTCTAGATTCCCCCTCATTTACTGGAACAGTAAATTTCTCAAATTCAACGGTACAGGGTATTGAAATCCCACAACCAATTCACCCATTCGTAATGTTAGGAGCATAAGGTGGCAGATAGTTATAAAATTTTAGCACAAGATGTTGCATTGGGTTCAGCAGCTCAAAATAGATACCTCGCATTTGTGGATCAGAGCTCTTTCCCAGTCGTTGCGTACTCAACAAATTTGATTGAATGGTCTATTTCATCTCTACCAGTATCCGCACACTGGGACAATACACTTTTTGTAGAAGGAAATTTTTACGCAATAGGAATTCAGGGTAGTGGTCAAGGGCCTGCCTCAATATATTCAACAGACGGAGTCAATTGGACACAGGGCAATATACCTTCTTCATCAATAGGGCAAGGTCTTGCGTATGGAAGCGGAAAGTTTGTCACAACAGGTTATTACAATACTAACTTTGCATACTCTACAGATTTTATTACTTGGACTACAGGCACCATGCCATCGGTCACAGGCTCCCCAAACTGGCCAACGATAATCTATGGTGAGGATAAGTTTGTTGCTATAAAAGAAAGTCAGACTACCTATTCCACGGATGGAATAAGCTGGAGCTCTAATGCAAGCTTGCCAGCCAGCATGCTTGACGTTGTGTATGGAGCAAATAATTTTGTTGCAGTGGGATCCACAAATGCAGCTTATTCTACTGACGGAATAAGCTGGTCTAACTCAACAATTCCCGTAAGTGTAAGTTCCGTTACTTATGGTAATGAAAGGTTTGTTGCGATTGGTTCGGGCACCCTAGCCGCCTACTCCACAGACGGAGCAACCTGGGTCTCATCCTCTATACCAAATCAATCATGGGAAGACATTTCTTTTGGAGATGGCAAGTTTTTTGCAGTTTCTGAGCCCAATTTTAATTTAGAATACGCTGTTATTGCCTACTCAACTGACGGAATTACATGGACAGAGCAAGCCTTGCCAGCAGAAGAAAGCTTCTTTTCCAATTACTATTATCGAAATGTGGCTTATGGAAATCCAGTACTGCCTACTGCACAAACACAATATACAGTTCCATCATCAAATCAAGCCGCAATTTCTGCAATCTCTGTTATTAATAATGATACTACTTCCCACACTTATTCTGTAGGGATTGTAAAGGCGTCAGATACTGGAACGCTTGGCATCTCAAATACTCAAACAATTATCCCAACTAAAACAATAGCTGCTGGAGAAATTGATGAAATTGTCGGGGGTATTACATTATCAGCAGGAGATCAAATTAGAACAAATTCTGATTCTACTGACTTAACAGTACACATTTACGGAACGGAGATATCATAATGAGTTTAGATTATAAGAATTTGGGGCAAAGTGGTGTTGCTGGTGAAGGATTAGAGAATTATTATGTATCAGTAGCTGGAGGCCCTGGAGGCAACTCTACTACTACCGCCGCCTACTCCACAGACGGAATCACCTGGGCAGAGTCAACCATGCCAGTAAGTGCAAGGTGGACATCAGTAACCTATGGAGAAGGCAAATTTATAGCAGCACCCTACTACTCCGATAACGCATTTTACTCTACCGATGGCATAACCTGGACACAAGCTACTATAGGGTTAAACTTTTACCTGTCAGCTGTAGGCTATGGAGACGGCAAGTTTGTAGCCCTAAGCCCAGCAGCCTCAACCAACGCCGCCTACTCCACCGATGGCATCACTTGGATAGCCACCACTAAGCCAGTCTCGTACTCTAATGAGTGGTACTCTATAACATATGGAAACGGAAAGTTTTTGTCAGTAAATCAGTCGAATATTAATGGGCAGCAGCTGGGTTTCACCCTTATTTCTACAGACGGAATAACATGGACAGAATCTTCAACTAATCTACCATCAGATTTTGTATGGATAGGCGAAGCAGCTTATGGAGATGGTAAGTTCGTAACAGTAGCTACCTTTTCCTCCACTGCCGCCTACTCCACAGACGGAATTACCTGGACACAGTCCACCATGCCTACAGGTTCAGGATGGTCCTCAGTAACCTACGGAGATGGAAAATTTGTAGCAGTGGCAGGCTCCTACACCACTGCCGCCTACTCAACCGACGGTATTACATGGACACAGTCCACCCTCCCAGCAAGCGACCCATGGAAATCAGTAACCTATGGAGGCGATAAATTTGTAACAGTAGCTGGAGGAAGCGGCACCTCCACCGCCGCCGCTTACTCAACCGACGGTATTACATGGACACAGTCCACCCTCCCAGCAACTGAAAATTGGTTTTCAGTAATCCACGGAGAAAACCTTTTTAAATTATCCGAAAACAATCAATACACAGTACCATCTACAAAAGAAGCTATCATTTCATCTATTTACATAGCAAATAATGAAACAACTTCTCAGACCTATTCTGTGGCGGTAGTTCCAAATGGTGAAACACTATCAAACATTCACTACATTAGAAAAGATATTTCAATTGATGGAAATGACTTCCATACTATTGGTACTAAGATTACCCTTGCAGAAGGGGATCAGATAATTACCGAGGGTACATCACTAAATGTATCTGTCAACATCTTTGGATTGGAGAAATAGTGGGTTTCAAAACTTATAAGAACGGTGAAGAGGTAGGTATTTTTGATACCGCTGATATTTCCAATGTAAGTGTAGATGACTTAGAGGTTAGGGATGTTGTTAGTAATATTTTTGTTGCAGTAGCTAATGCCTCCACCGACGCCGCTTACTCCACCGACGGAATCACCTGGACAGCCATCACCATGCCAACATCTCCAGATTGGTCCTCAGTAACCTATGGAAATGGAAAGTTTGTAGCAGTATCTACTAACGATTTTGACATCGCCGCTTACTCCACCGACGGAATCACCTGGACACAGACCACTATGCCTACAAGCAACAACTGGCAATCAGTGACCTACGGAGATGGAAAGTTTGTGGCAGTAGTCAACTCTTACCCTTCCTCCACCGCCGCTTACTCCACCGACGGAATTACCTGGGCACAAGCTACTTTGCCAACAAGCAATGGCTGGTACTCAGTAACCTATGGAGATGGCAAGTTTGTAGCAATAGCCACCTACGGCACCGCCGCCGCCTACTCAACCGATGGCATTACCTGGACACAGTCTACCCTCCCAGCAAATGGATTCTGGTATTCAGTAACCCACGGAGACAATAAGTTTGTAGCAGTAGCCGAAGGCACCGCCGCTTACTCCACAGACGGAATAACTTGGACGGGGACTACAACTACAGCAGGGGTCTGGGATTCGATAACTCACGGAAATGATAGATTTTTAGCAGTTGGGTACAACTCTTCTGCCGCATCATACTCTGATGACGGCATTACTTGGACTCAGGCAACATTGCCAGCCTCTAGAACATGGCGAGTAACCTTTGGTAATGGAAGGTATATAGCAGTTTCAGACTCTTTTTCCAGCTCCACCACCGCAGCCTACTCCACAGACGGCATTACCTGGACACAGTCCACCTTGCCATCAGGTGCAAATTGGACATCAGTAACCCACGGAGCACCATTATTAACTAAATCAATCAGAAATCTGTTTTAACTGGGGGAATATTGGTATTTAGAACTTATAAAAACGGAACAAGGCTAGCAAACTTTGATTCTTTAGAAATTGAAGATAAGCTAAGCTTAGATGATTTGCAGGTTAATGATGTTGCTACTGATATTTTTGTTGCAGTAGCCGATGCCTCTTCCACCGCCGCCTACTCCACAGATGGTATCACCTGGACACAGTCCACCCTGCCAGCAAGTACTGCCTGGAACTCAGTAACTTATGGCGACGGAAAATTTGTAGCAGTAGCGGGAGACAACTATTCCTCCGACACAGCAGCCTACTCAACCGACGCCATAACCTGGACACAGTCCACCCTCCCAGCAAGCGATAGCTTGTTCAGACTAACTTATGGAGACGGTAAATTTGTAGCAATAGCTAATGCCTCCACCGACGCCGCCTACTCCACAGACGGCATTACCTGGACACAGTCTACTCTCCCAAATAACGGGATCTGGCATTCAGTAACTTATGGCGACGGAAAATTTGTAGCAGTAGCTGATTATCCCGCCATTGCAGCCTACTCAACAGACGGAATCACCTGGACACAGTCCACCTTGCCAAGTTTTGGTTTTACAGCAGTAACTTATGGAGACGGTAAATTTGCAGCATTGACTACTTTTGGTTCTACCAACACCGCAGCCTACTCCACCGACGGTATTACTTGGACACAAACTACTCTGGCAGGGGAGGTGTGGGCTTCAGTAACCTATGGAGACGGTAAGTTTGTAGCAGTATCGGGATTAAGTAGCACCTCGTCCACCGCCGCCTACTCCACAGATGGTATCACCTGGACACAAACCACTCTACCAGCAAGTGAGAGCTGGTACTCAGTAATCTATGGAACCGACAGGTTTGTAGCAGTAGCCAGTAACGCACTTTACGCCAACGCCGCCTACTCTACCGATGGCATCACTTGGACACAGTCTACTTCGACCCCAAGTGCTGCCTGGCGATCAGTAACTTACGGGTCATCACTATTCACTAAATCAATCAGAGAACTATTCTAATCTGATATAATTAAACAAAAGGAGAGAATATGTATACATACACAGTAAATGATGCAAATACAGTAGAAGTATTTGCTGAAGGTCAGGAAGCACCAATGCTTCGTCAGCCACACTATCCAAACCAGGACGCTTTTGACACAAAGGCAGAAGCAGAAGAATGGGCACAGCTATTCATTGCATCAATGGAAGATGAAGCTGCACCATATGCCCCAATTGGCAAGGGTATTGCTGGTGAGCCAAAGCCAACTAAAGAAGATATGCTTGCAAGGCTAAAAGAGCAAGCAGAGCAGTACGGAGATGACGTACCAGCTCGTCTATCAGAAAGAATTGCTGAACTAGAAGCAGAGCTTTCTTAATTTAATTAAATCAGTTTACGGAGTCACTAGACAGTGACTCCGTTTTCTGTTATAATAAATGTAAAAGATTGGCAGGGTATGGAACATTACGATGTATTAATAGCTACCCCTGGGCACAGCCTAGAGGCACAGTATGTACAAAGTTTATTAGAAACAACAGCAGAATTAAATAATCAAGGTATATCTTATAAATGGCTAAACGCCTATTCTTCTCTAGTTCATAATGCAAGAGAAATGACAGCTACTGGCGGTATTGATAGAAATCTTAATCCCCTAGATGCAGGACCCCTAGGAGATAAAGTAACATACAATAAAATATTTTGGATTGATTCAGATATTTCCTGGACCCCAGAAGATTTTATAAAGCTGTATGAATCAGAATATGATGTCGTAACAGGTGCATACCTTTTGGCTGATGGAACTACTACATCAGTTCATGAATGGGGTGTTGTTGGCGGTATGCCAAAAGAAAGAATCATGTCCTTAGAAGAGCCTCTTAAAATTCAAAGTATGGGATTTGGATTTGCCGCCATAAAAGCAGGGGTATTTGAAAAGCTAGAAAGACCATGGTTTGGTCACTATACACAACAAATACAATTGCCAAATGGCAAAATTATGGACACATATCTAGGAGAAGACATCTCTTGGTGTGTCAATGCATATAAAGCGGGTATTGAAATTTATCTAGACCCAACAGTATTAGTAGGACATATGAAGAAGGTAAAAATCGAATGGTAGACAAAAAATATTATTTTATGGGAGGATTGCCAAGATCTGGTAGCACTCTTTTGGCATCAATCTTAAATCAAAATCCAGATATTTATGTATCTGCTCAATCACCTCTGCCCAATATGTTGGGGGCAGCGTATAATCAATATCAAAGTAAAGAAAATCTAGACTCAAGTAGATTTGATGATATCTATAATGTAGTAGATAACGTTATACCGCTTTTCTATGAGAAGCACCCAGAGAAATACATTATTGACAAAAACTTTTCTTGGCTAGAGCCACACCCATATGTAATTCTAGAGAATCATCTTAAAAATGATATTCGTGTTATCTGTCCAGTTCGTAATGTGATGGATATTCTAGCTTCTTGGAATAGGCTTTGTGAGGCAGACCCAAATAATGAATATGACAAAATTATCATAAAGGGAGATAAGAGTAAAAGAGCAATTGCTGATAAAAGGGCAGACTTTTTTATGAATATGAATAATGAAGAAATGACGGGTATTCTAAACGGCATTGAAAATCTTAAAAGAATTCTATACCCACAATTTAAAGACAACATCATGCTTGTAGATTATGATGACTTAATGTCAGACACCCCAGGTACAATCAAAAAGGTATACGACTTTTTAGGCATTGAACACTTTGACCACACCTTTGAAAACATGAAAACAACTCACGAATATAAAGATATCTGGGGTGTAAAAGGTCACCACGAAATTAAGCCCACTATTCAAAAAGAAGAATATGACCTAGAGTCAATCTTCTCTAAGCAAACAATTGAAAAGTATTCAGGTCTAGAATTTTGGAAGGGTATTAAATGATTATCCAAATCATAGGACTACCAGGTACAGGTAAGACTGCCTTAGCAAAAGAGCTATGCAGAAGAACAGATGCTATTCATTTGAATGCAGATGATGTGCGTGCTGATTTAAATAAAGACCTTGGATTTTCTGTAGAGGACAGGGTAGAGCAGGCTAGAAGAATGGGGGCATTATCTAGACTTCTATCTAATCAAGGGAAGCTTGTGGTTGTAGACTTTGTAAATCCAACACAAGAAACCAGGGAAGCCTTTGGTAATGCAGATAGAATTATCTGGGTTAACAGAATTGAAAGCGGTAGGTTTGAAGATACAAACAATCTATGGGAAGACCCAAAGCGTCACGACCTTCAAATCTTTGCTGGTTTAACTATTGAAGAAGAAGCAATGGAAGTCTTAAAAGCTTTTAACATTCATGATTGGACTGAGCCAACTACCTTGCAATTAGGCAGGTATCAGCCATGGCATGAGGGTCATAGTGCACTGTATGATGCAGGACTAGAAAGAACTTCACAGGTTTTAGTAGGTGTACGTAATACCGAGGGCACATCAGAAAAGGACCCAATGGGATATTCAGAAGTAGAGTCTTACATTCGTAAAGATAGGCCAAATGCTCTAATTATGAAACTACCAAATATCACAAATATTATCTATGGACGTGATGTGGGATATAAGATTGAAAAGGTAGAACTATCTCAAGAACTACAATCTATTTCAGCTACACAAAAGCGTAAAGAGATGGGTATTTAGTGGAAGCGACAAAATCTAGAAGTGCTGCAAAAGCCATTACCTGGAGAATAACAGGAACCCTAGATACCTTTTTGATTGCTTGGCTAATTACCAGAGAACCATTAATTGCAAGTAGTATTGCTGTTTTAGAAGTAATAACTAAAACAGTTTTGTATTATTTGCACGAAAGAGGATGGAATAGAATTTCCTGGGGTAGGGAAAAATAAAAAAGGAGAGACAAATGAGCAACCCAAACATTACAATTACAGGTAGACTAGCTGCAGATCCAGAATATAGAGATTTTGGCTCAAACAATGTTGCTAAGTTTAGAGTTATAACATCAGACCGTCGTAGAAAAGACGATGGTACATGGGAAGATATCAATACATCTGGCTGGAAAATTTCTGCATGGAATAATCTAGCAACATCTTGTAAAAATATTTTGCAAAAGGGACAAGAGGTTATCGTAACTGGGGTAATCAATGAAGATTCCTGGGAAGACAAAGAGGGTAACTCTAGAAAATCGGTAGAAGTAAAGGCATCTATGATTGCTGTATCTACATATGCAATTCAAAAATCAGCTTCAAGAAGTCAAGACACCACCTTTGACCCAGAAGAAGTTTTTTAAAGCACTTATTATGCTAAAATAGACATGGAGAAACTATGTCTAACCCTTCTAATCTATATGCAGAAAAAGTTTTTGCTGAACATCCTCTCGCCCTTTGGGCACTAGATGATCAGTCGGATTATATTTCCCTAATTTCTGAAGCCCAAAGAGATTACACAACCTGGTCTATTTCTGGCGGAACTATCTCCGAAGAAGTGCAGCCAGTCGATGCTCCCTTTACAGATAGTTTTGTGGCAAAGGCGTTGGGAGACGTAGAGCCATCTCCAGGGTATGGGCAGATAGTCTTAACTAGCCCAAACATAATAAATATTAACGAATTAAACTCAACCTATGAAACATTCTCGATAGGTGCATACTTTTATTCCGATAATGCTCTAATATCTTCTTTGCAAGTAGGTTATCAATATTATGACCCTGAGCTAGAGCAGTATGTGCTTATAGATGATACTGTGGAAAACAGGGCAGCTGGAATTGACCCAACAATGAAGATTTCTAATATTTCTGTTGGAAACGCCTGGGTCTTTATTTCTGAAACGTTTACCGCACCAGTAGAATCTGGAAGCATACAACTTGTACTCAAGATAGACTATTTGGGCGGAGCCTCGTCGTCAGAAGAAAATAGGTTCTACATTAACGGTGTCAGCTTTGGGCAATGGTCAGAGGAGTTTTCGGCCACATCTTTAGGACAAGAGCCTATAGACTTGCCGTCAGATATTGCATTGCCAGAATCAAAGGTGGTAAAAGCCGATGCGTATGGACTTCAAGAAAATCCAGGCTACTACTTCGTAAAAGATAATTTCTTTATGGCAAGGAACGCAGGTATACCTCTTGTTTATGGTGCCCCTAGCGTAACAACCATATTTGACAATGACGACCTTCCATCACTTATTATACCTGGGCTAGGCATGCTAAACGAGGTGGGTAGATTTAAAGAATACACCCTAGAGATGTGGCTAAGGGTAAACCCAGAAACAACAGAGTATAGGCGTATTTTCGGCCCTATCGCATCTGAGGATGGTCTGTATGTAAACGGCCCCTTCTTAACATTAAAAGTGGGGGATAACATCGCATCTCATTATGTGGGGGAATGGTTTAGACCAATGCTTTTGCATATTGAAGTAATCCAAGATTCTGTAAGTATGCTCGTAAATGGAGAGCAGGTATTTTCTACAGAAATTGATACAGCAAGTCTTGACTTACCCTCTGAGTTTAACGGCGAAGGCAAGAATCAGGACTGGCTAGGTTTCTACGGACATAGCGACGTATATCCAATAGACATTGAGTCTATAGCAATCTACCCATATCAAGTGCCCTCTATACTAGCAAAGAGAAGATGGGTGTTTGGACAAGGTGTAGAATTCCCAGAAAACATCAACTCTTCTTATAGTGGAACATCTGTTTTGATAGACTATCCATTTGCTAATTATGCAAACAACTACAACTATCCAGATCTGGGTAGATGGGAACAGGGCGTGGTAGAAAACTTAGATACAGATGGCGATAGACTATCATCTCCAGAATATGATTTACCAGAAATTGTTTTTGACAATAAGATATCAGAAGAATGGTTTTCTGATATTGAAGCAGTTCAAGATGAAAATGATGCCTTCATAACATTATTTCCAAATAATGGCTGGGACAATACAAACGGATACCTATTTCTTAATAATTTTAACTTTTTGCTTAATGGAACTAGAGCATTTTACTCTACTTTTAAAGAAGAAAGTGTTGCTGAATGGGAAAGTCAAAATCCAGAATCAGGAGAATATCCCTATAACCTACAAACATTAATATATATACAGGATAAGCTCACAAATAACTTTTTTGAAACAAGGATAAATATATCCACAAATAGCATTGAGTATTGCATTGGGTATGATGGAGAGATCGAGGTGATTCATACAACCCCCAGACAAACTGCTGAAGAAGATTTTGTTACAGGTTTAGATGTAAGAAAAGCTTCAGATTTTTTTGGAGGAAGGCTGGCCGCTCTTTTTGGAAAAGTATCTTCACTTTCTATGTATCTTGGAGGTAGGCCAGATTTTACTCAAACATTTAGAGGTAAGATATATAATTTGGGGCTTGCAACTGAGAAAAACATTCAGACAATTCTAAATATTTTTGACGAGTCTGGAATTCCTCTAAACTCCGAAGATGTTTTTGAGCTGTTCCAGCAACAAGATACTGTTGAGTATGACGGAGGAGATAGCTATTTCGGGAATAACCCTTCATTCTTTGATGTCATTATTGACGGGGGAGACCCACAAACCTTAACAGCCTCTACCCCAGTCTCAAAGATCTCAGCTCATCTAGCAAGTTATTTGTTTATGCCAAGATTCCACTTTGGAAAATATAAATTTGATGTCAATATACAGTCTTCTTGGGAAGATTATGTGCCACTCTCTTATTTTGGGAAGTATGTTGTAGATGAGCAAGGGTTAAGCTATTATGATCTTGACTTTATCCAATTCAACGTAGACTATCCATTTTTTGAGATAGTTTCTGGAGACAATTATGATACTTCTAATAATAATGTGCGAACATATATCTCTTTTCAATACCTTGCAAATGGAGCGAATGCAACTCTAGGTAGCCTTAAAAATTTTTATGGTGCCCCTGAAAGCGGAATTATACAGCCAGGACCAGATTGGATGAACGCCAGATACGAGGTTGTTGACGGAACAGTTCTATACCTTCCCAAGGGCGTATCCTTTGATGATCTAGCACTTGTAGTTTACTTAGAAATGGGTGTAGAGGGTGCGTCTAACACGCCAATATCAATTAGATCATTAAAACTTAGCTCTCAGTCTCTAAGCACATCTTCTCCAACACCAATAGGAAGCAGGTTCGGAGTTCCCATCTACCCCTTTAAAAAATCGGGAGTATACTTTAATTACAAGTCTCAAAACCCATACGCTATTTATAAAGATAGCACTCCATACTTGTATTTAACTCGGAATAGTGGAATTCAGGTCAAGGGTGATTTTGATGAAAATATTAGTCGTGGATTATCAATTCCAGTAAATCAGGGTCTTTCTGGAGATTATAGGGTGATTGCTGCACAAATGTCTATGAGATATGATAAGGATCAGTTTCCATCAGAAAAAACCGAATTATTTGAAATACAAAGTAATAACCAGTATATTAAATTTTATATTGAGCCAGTTGGGTCAAGCAGAAAAAGAGCAAAAATAATTGCCTTTAATGCAACTACAAACTCTCTAGAAAGAGGAATATCCTTTTACTGGAACGGAAAACTTGTTCGTAATCCAGTATTAACCGCAAAGGAGTGGGGAATGCTAGGTATAGGATTTGCTAAAACTCTTAACTTTGATAATTTTGCAGGAGCAATTAGACTAACTGGGCCAGTAGTGTTTAATAATATATCTCACTACCAATCAACAAATTTGCAAGAAGTTCAAAATATTGCCACTAGATCATGGCTAAGAGTAAAATATCTAGGAGTTTCAGAATTAGACTGGGGATTCTGGGAATCAGCTTATACATGGGAGGATGTCTTAGTCGTTGCATCTACGAGCTACTATGGCGTAGATCCTGGAGATATTTATGAAACATATACAGGCACAAACAAGTTTATAATTGATGATTCTAGAAAATTTAGACTAAGCGAGTACGAATATACATATAGAAACGACATTGTTGTACAGAGCCGTACCATAACACCAGTTTGATGTGGTATAATGGTTACCATGAGTAACAAATCCAAAAAACTAAAAGGTCAAAGAATGCCTGGACAGGTTGGCGATGCCACCATAACTATGATGGATAAGCAGTACACATGGGGTGTATATGTTTGGATTAAGTCAAATGGCAAACCATTTACAGACGGGAATCAGAACGTACTGAACATCCCCTCGCACAGAGGTGACCAAGTTCAGATTGAGAAACTCCGCAAAGAGGCAGAGTATTTAGGAGAAGGCGACGGTAGGGCAGAATTCTATGCTGGTGTCGCAAGAGTAAGTGATGAAGAATACTCAGAGCAGGTAGACAGAATGAAAAATGGAGAATTGCTCCTTAACGACCTCGGTGCAGTAATTGATGCAAAGAAAACTTTTGACAAATATGGGAGCGATGAGTAATGTCAGATAATCAAAGAATATTCGTAAAGACGGATGACCTGCTGCCAGAAGATACAACGTTTAAACAGCAAGATCCATTTAATAAAAGCTGGGACAACCTTAAAGTTTTGTCTGGCCTAGATTCAAATTTTAAACGTAGAACAACTCGCATGATTAAAAATTATAACGAGTCAACCACTACAGCGGCTGGCGTAGACACCAATAATAGACAGTACCTAGAAAGTGCTTCTGCAGTAAGCACTGGTCGTGACGGAACACATTCTAAAGAAATTAATCCAGGAGATGTATATCGTAATGGGTATGGCTTGTTTGACGTAATCACCCCTCCTTGGAATCTTTACGAGTTGGCTAATTTTTACGACACCTCGTTTGCAAATCACGCAGCCATTGACGCAAAGGTAGAAAACATTGTAGGTCTTGGTTATGACTTTGAAACAGCTCAGAGCACAATGCTTAGGCTGGAAACGGCAATGAATGCAGATCAACAAGACAGGGCTCGTAATAGGATTGAAAGAGCAAGAATTGAGCTTAGGTCCTGGTTAGAAAGTCTTAATGACGACGACTCTTTTACAAATACAATGATGAAGTTTTATACTGATGTGCAGGCAACTGGAAACGGATACCTTGAAATAGGAAGAACTACTAGCGGAGAAATTGGGTATGTAGGACACATTCCTTCAACCACAATGCGTGTCAGAAGAAAACGAGATGGTTATGTACAGATTATAGGAAACAAGGTAGTTTACTTCCGTAACTTTGGGGCAAAGAATCAGAACCCAGTTACAACTGACCCCAGACCAAACGAAATTATTCATTTTAAAGAGTATTCTCCTCTGAACACTTTTTATGGTATTCCAGACATTATGTCAGCCATTACCTCTTTGCAGGGAGACCAGCTGGCCTCTCAATACAACATTGACTACTTTGGAAATAAAGCAGTTCCAAGGTATGTCGTGACGGTAAAGGGTGCAAAGCTTACAGAAGAGGCTGAGGACAAGCTATTTAGGTTCTTGCAGACTAGCCTTAAAGGACAGTCACACAGAACTCTCTACATTCCTCTGCCTGGAGATACTGAAAATAATAAAGTTGAATTTAAGATGGAGCCTATTGAAAGCGGCATTCAAGAGGCATCTTTTAAAGAGTATCGTAAGCAGAACCGTGATGATATTCTTATTGCACACCAGGTACCCTTGTCAAAGATCGGTGGTGGAGACTCTTCCAATATTGCCTCTGCACTTGCTCAAGACCGTACCTTTAAAGAGCAGGTAGCTAGACCATCTCAAAAGAATCTAGAAAAGATGATCAACAAGATCGTTACAGAAAAAACCGATATCTTGGAATTTAAGTTTAAAGAGCTAACACTTACAGATGAGATAGCACAGTCTCAGATACTTGAGCGTTATGTTAAGAATCAAATTATGGTTCCTAATGAAGCAAGACAAGCTCTTGGCCTGCCTCAAAGAAATGATGGAGATACTCCTTTTACAATGGGTGCTCGACAGGCAGCAGACTCCAGGGCAAATGGAAACAGGCAGCGAGATGCCGAAAGAAATAATTCTCAGTCAGATGGGTCCGCAACTTTGAGTGGTAGGAATCCACAAGGAGAGGGCAGGTCTTCAGAGTAAAACATGGTATAATTAAACATTATGTCATGTATTGTAGAGGGTTGCGAAAGTAATAAGATTGTAGCAAAATCTCTATGCTCTAAGCATTATCATAGACAGCATCGATACGGCAGTACGGCCTTTGTTAAACAAAACAAAACTCCACCAAAATTTTGTACGGTAGATAACTGCGAAAGAAAGCCAAAAGCTAGATCACTATGCGAAGCACATTATGCCAGGTTTAAAAGGCAGGGGGACAGTTTTGACAAAACACCCATCAGATCTAATAGCTACTATACAGCTACCGATGTGTGCATGATTCCCAGATGTCAAGAGCAGCCTCATTCTAAAAAAATGTGCAGAAGTCATTATGCCCAACAAAATAAACACAAAATAAACTTTGAGGATATTCTAGATCTTTTTTCAGAAGGCTGTCAGACTTGCGGTAGTTTTGATGCCCTTACCATCGATCACGACTACAAGGTATGCTCTGAATCCTTTGCTTGTGAAAAATGCTTTAGGGGAGTTATTTGTGGTCCATGTAACAGGGTGCTAGGCCTCGTAAAAGATAATTCAACAATTTTAAAAAATATGATAAATTACATTCAAAAATGAAATTGTAATAAAACTGTGATATAATTAATTTGCTATGAATATTTCTAAGGCTGCTCTGACCACCGAAGGCTCTTCGATCCACTTCGCTTTGCCTATCTCAAAGGTTGACAAAGAGCGAAGGATTGTTTCTGGATTCGCAACAACAGATGCACTAGATAAGCAAGGGGACGTGGTTACCCAAGAAGCTTCCATGCAAGCATTTTCTAAATTTAACAAAAACATCAGAGAAATGCATCAGCCAGTAGCAGTTGGCAAAATGATAGATTTTAAAGAAGATAAGTATTTTGATGCAGAAACAAAAAAGTTTTATAGCGGAGTTTACGTATCAGCCTACATATCAAAAGGTGCCCAGAACACCTGGGAAAAGGTTTTAGATGGAACTCTTTCAGGTTTTTCCATCGGGGGTAGGATGAATAAGTGGGATGATGCCTACGATGAGAAGTCAGATGCTCAGGTTCGTATTATTAAGGACTACGATCTCGTAGAGTTGTCTTTGGTAGACAACCCTGCAAATCAGTTTGCTAGCATTATGTCTATAGAAAAAAATGCAGACGGTCAAGATGTCATCACAGGCGATGTAGCAGAAACCACACTAGAAAATGTTTTCTGGGATAAAGATTCAGGCATCGTAATTCTTTCAGAGGAAAGCTCTGCAGAAAGCCCAGTAAGTGGCAAGCAGATGGAAAATATAGGTTTCGTTGAAAAACTAGATGACGAAAAGACAGAAATGATAAAATTCTTAGTTGATAGTGCTAAGGGCATTGACACTAAGATTAACAAGGAGGTAAGTCCTATGACTGAAAACACAGAAGCAGTAGTTGAAGAGACCGCTGTAGAAAAATCAGAAGAGGTCGCTCCAGAGGCAGATACCACCATCGAAGCCAATACCGAAAAGGCCGAGCACATGGACGAAGAGAAAAAGTCTATGAACGAGGATGAGGAAAAAATGGAGAACGGTGAAGAGGAAGAAGAGATGAAGGGCTACAAAGACAAGGCAAAGGCAGAAAAAGCTGACGCCGACATCGATGAGCCAGTCGCTGAGAAGTCCGATGAGCCAGAGGTATCTAAGTCAGATGAGGTTGCTGCACAGGTAGCAGATATTAAAGACAGCCTCACCACAGCCTTTAGCGATCTTTCAGTTGTTGTTAAATCCCTTAATGAGGAGATTGCAGAGCTGAAGAAGTCACTTGGAGACGCAACTAATAATTTGACAGAGCAGCTAGAAACTGTTAAGTCAGATGTTGCAGAAACTAAGAACGAGTTTGGAAAGAGGGTTGATGCTGTAGAGGCAGACACCGCTTTCCGTAAATCTGGCGATCTTGGCGAGATCGTTCAGGAAGCTCAGATAGAAAAATCTGAGCAATCCCTATGGGGCGGTCGTTTCCTCAAAACTGCCGACTTATTTAAGTAAACAATCACTTAGGAGGTGAAAAATGTCGGAAGAGATTAATAAAAACTATCCAGGAGCAGGTTCTAACGAGGTTAACTCGGAAGGTGCCTTTGCATCTGGTGGAATTGGCGGAGTAACAGATCCAGGTGCAGACACACTTGGAAATATTCCTACCGCTGAATTTGGCGTTACAAGTGGTCCTAATGCCGTAAATCCTTCGGGTGATGCTGGCAGCGGTATTCTCCGTCCAGAGCAAGCACGTCGTTTTATCGACTATGTTTGGGACGGTACAGTTCTCGCCAAGGATGGTCGTAGAGTTACCATGCGTGCAAACACAATGGAGCTTGAGAAGGTTAACGTTGGAGAGCGTGTTATTCGTGCTGCTAGTCAGGGCGATGCTACCTACACCAACGCAGGAGCTCAGTTCACAAAGGTAGAGTTAACAACCAAAAAGATCCGTTTGGACTGGGAGGTTTCAGCTGAGGCACTCGAAGATAACATCGAAGGTGCAGCACTAGAAGATCACCTAGTTCGACTAATGACTAACGCATTCGCAAATGACATTGAGGACCTGGCCATTAATGGTACAGCGGACTCAGGTGATGGCGACTTCTTGAGCATCATGAAAGGTTTCGTTCCTAACGTAACCACTAACGGTGATGCACACGAAGCTGTTGTAACAGTCACAGACGATGCCTGGACTCCAGAGGTAATGCAGGAAATTATTCTTGCAATGCCACGTAAGTACCGTGCACTAAAGAACAACCTAAAGTTCTATGCAGGTACAGACGCATTCCAGGGAATCGTAAAGAACAATGGAACCCTTGCTGACGCAATTGCTGAGGCATTTGCAGGTACCCCAGCTGGTACCGAGCAGAACCGCCAGCAGTATCTAGACGGTGTAGGCCAGACCTTTGGTGCTACACGCACAACACGTGTTCTAGGTATCGACGTAATGGAGGTTCCTTACTACCCATCAGGTTACGTTGACCTAACATTCCCAAGCAACCGCATCTGGGGATTCCAGCGTGACATCACTGTAAACCGTGAGTATGTGCCCAAGAAGGACACAGTCGAGTACACCGTATTCGTTCGCTTCGGTATTCAGTGGGAGGAAGAGGATGCAGTAGCATATGCAGACGCAGCTGCTGACAGCTAATCCCTGATCACATGTATTAGAGGGGCAGGGCATCTTAGCCCTGTCCCTCTTTACATATCTGGTATAATTTAATAAGGAGGATTACTATGGCAGAAACAAGCAAAAGCAAAAAGACAAGCAATAGCAAAAAGGCTAAGCCTGCGGAGACAAAGACTACTGAGTCACAGCCAGAAGATAGCTTAATTACAGCCGCTTCAAAAAGAAAAACGCCTAAGACACAAAGAGAAGTAATTGGACAAACAAAAAATGGGGCAATTGGAGTTGAATCGGTATCCATAAAGCCAAAGAAAGTTGCATCTAGCGAAGGAAAGTCAGTTGCAAAAAAGAAAAAAGAAACTGTAGCTATTTATTCTAATAGAAATGTTAGCTGGAGTGCAGTAGGAAAAGTTTATAGGGGTTACAATATAGTGACTCAAGAGCAAGCAGACAAGTGGTTGACTAGAAGTCACTGTCGCTTGGCTACCCCAGAAGAGGTGGCACAGGAGTTTGGAAAAGGTTAATTAAATGCAGCTACTTAGAGTCGCACCTTATGATTTATCTGTAACTTTAGAAGTAACATCTCCAGTTACAGAGTATGAGTATATTATTACTGACTTGTCTGATCAGTCAAGTCTGGTTTTAAATGTTACATCAAATGCAGACTCTCAAGTTGAGATACCGCTTTCAGCAGAGTTTGACACAAGCTATCTTATTGAAATTGACGGGGAAGATGCAGAGGTAGAGGTTGTTAGGCCTTATGTAAACCCCAACAATATGGCGACTTCTATTGAAGATATAAATCTATACGCAAAACATGAAGAGCTTGCAAGAGCTGTAATTGACTCTATTATTACAGAGGGCTTTTACTATAAAAAGCACGTATTGCAGACCTCTGGGCTAGGGGCTGACTATCTACCTCTTTGGTCGAATGCTAAAAAAGTTCTAAGGGTATACGAAAACAATATTCTTATATTTGACGCAACTGATCCAGATAATTATGAAAGATCTTTTGAAATTACCAAGGATAAGAGCGCTATTACCGAATCTGCTCCAGGACTTAAGAATAGGCTAGAAGGTGCAGCCGTCCAGTTGCCCTCAGCAGGATCTGACTGGCTGGACGTAAAGTATGAATTTAAAGGATTTCCTAAAACTTTTGATTACACCATCATCTTTGAAGAAGGTTACAGAAATGTTCCATCAGATATTAAAAGAGCAGCAGAGCTTCTAGTCGAGGACATATCGTGTGGCAAACTTGATTATTTTAAAAGATATGTCACTCAATATGATAATGATCAATTTAAAATTAAGTTTGACGACAAAACTTTTG